>Ga0181524_10001159_pt1 | contig 30839 bp, 33 predicted proteins | sample PEATcosm2014_Bin_34_FD_119761 | JGI IMG/M metagenome (GOLD analysis project Ga0181524, IMG submission 119761) | Peatland microbial communities from MTU Mesocosm Facility, Houghton, MI, USA - PEATcosm2014_Bin05_60_metaG | ecosystem: Environmental > Terrestrial > Soil > Wetlands > Peat | place... | reverse complement strand
CCTCGCGGCCGAACGAGCGGAACGCCAGCCGCGCCTCGGGCGCCTCGCGCGCCAGACGCGTGAGAAGCTTGGGCGCGAGCGTGACGATCAGGGCGTCGAGCGCCGCGATCTGGAACAGCCGGTCGATTGAAGCGGGTTGGAACTCGCCCTGCTCGCTCAAAGCGCCGCGCAGCGCGCCGAGCGCCCGGGCGATGGGTTCGCGCAACGCCAGCGTGCGCGGCGTCGGGACGACCCCCTGCGGCCGGCGCAGGAACAGCGGATCGCCGAAAATGTCGCGTAGCCGCGCCAGCGCGTGGCTGATCGCCGACGGCGTCAGGCGCAGGCGCTCGCTGGCCTTGGACAGGTTGCCGGTGCGCAGGACCTCTTCGAAGACCAGCAGCAGCCCTGCGTCGAGCCGCCTGAGCTGAGCATCATTCATATCAGACATGGCTCTAATTCAATTCTCCTCATGACAGAAGTCAAGCATCGTCGCGCCCATCGAACGGCGGTTTCCGCCCCCGAAGGAGAAAATCCCATGACCATTCTGGTGAGCAACGCAAACGGCAAAGTCGGCCACGAAGTTGCGACGGCGCTTCTGGCCGCCGGCCAGAGCGTGCGCATCGGCGCGCGCGCCGTCGACAAGGCGAAGGCCGCATTTCCCGGCGCAAGAATCATCGAACTGGATTTTGCGCGCCCGGCGACGCTCGCGGCGGCGGTCAATGGCGTCGACGCCGTCTTTTCCGCTACGCCCTACGAACTGCTGCCGAAGGCCGAACAAGAGCTGATCGCCGCCGCGAAGTCGGCGGGCGTCGAGCGCTTCGTCAAACTGTCGGCGATGGGCGTCGAGGGCGACCCCTCTTCGCCGCACATGCTGGCGGAGAAGGCGCTCGAGGAATCGGGCCTTTCCTGGACGGTGCTGCGACCGACCTTCTTCATGCAGAACTATTCGACGATGATGGCCGCCTCGGTGCGCTCGGGCGCGATCTACGAAGCGGCGGGCGACGGCGCGACCAGCTTCGTCGACGTCAGGGATATCGCGGCGGTCGCGCTCGCCGCGCTGACCAAGCCGGGCCACGCCGGCAAAATCTACACGCTGACCGGTCCGGCGGCGCTGACGCGCGCCGACGTCGCGGCGGCCCTGACCCAGGCGCTCGGCGGGAAGGTGGCCTACGTCGCCGTCGACGACGCGGCGCTGCGCGGCGCGATGGCGGGCGCGCCGCCCGCGCTCACAGAACTGATGAGCGCGCTCTACGGCGCCGTGCGACACGGCTACACCGCCCATGTCGGCGACGACGTCGCCAAGGCGACCGGCCGCCCGCCGCGCGATTTCGCCGCCTTCGCCGCCGATCACGTCGCGGCCTGGCGCTAGGCGCGAATCTCGCGCGAAAGCGCCCGGCGTTCGCCGGTCGCCGCCCGCAAGCGAGGCGAAGGCGGGATCAGGACTCGGAGTCGCCCACCGCTTGCGCGAACCACTTGCGCAGGCCCTGCCCCACGCCCTTGGCCCCGACCGCCGCCGAGGCCGCGTCGACGCCGCGCGCGAGGACCAGCGGCGCGGCGAGCCAGCCGCTGGCGTTGCGCTCCTCGAGCCAATCGACCATCCCACCGGGAAAGCAGAAGACGGTCAGCGCGAAGACCGCGTAGACCACGCGCGCCCAGCTCCACGGGTTGGTCGCCGAGACGGGCTTTTGCGTTGGAGCGGTCAACGGCGCGCGCCTTCAAAACTGGAAGTAGATGAACGGCGCCGCGGCCGACGGCGCCATGACGACGATGACGTAGAGCAGCGCGAAGCCCAGCGCGGCCTGCGCGAGCGGACCGCGGTCGTCCAGCATGGCGCCGATCGCGCCGCGCGTCTGCGACGGGACGATTTGGGTCAGCGCGCCGCAGGCGATCAGCGGCAGGACGACCATCGGCATGGTGCTCGGCGCGCCGTTGTCGCTCCACACGCCGGCGATGAATTGCAGCGCCGCATCGAGCGAGGGGGAGCGGAAGAACAGCCAGGCGAAGCAGACGAAGTGAAACGTCGCCGCCCAATCGACGACGCGCGCGATCGGGCCGGCGCCGAAGCGGGCGAAGGCGGCGCTGCGCCGCCAGGCGTGATCGGCGACCAGCGCGACGCCGTGCATCGCGCCCCAGATCAGGAACGTCCAGTTGGCGCCGTGCCAGAGGCCCCCTAACAGCATCGTCAGCATGAGATTGCGCGCGGTCGCCAGCGCGCCGTGGCGGTTGCCGCCCAAGGGAATATAGAGATAGTCGCGCAGCCACCTCGACAGCGTCATGTGCCAACGGCGCCAGAAATCGCCGATGCCGAGCGCGCGATAGGGCTGATTGAAATTCTGTGGAAAGCGATAGCCGAGCAGCGCCGCCACGCCGATCGCGATGTCGGTGTAGGCGCTGAAATCGGCGTAGATCTGGATCGCGTAGGCGTAGACCGCGACGATCAGATCGAAGCGCGAGAATTGCGTCGGGTCGGTGAAGACGGGATCGACGAAGCGCACCGCGAGATAGTTGGCGATCACCATCTTCTTGAACAGGCCGCCGAGGATCAGCAGCATGTTCTCGCCGAAGGAGAAATCGCCGGCTCTCGGCGGTGAAGCGAGCTGCGGCAGGAACTCGTGGGCGCGCACGATCGGCCCGGCGACGAGGTGCGGGAAGAAACTGATGTAGAGCACGATGTCGAGCGGCGAGCGCGAGGCCGCCAGGCGCCCGCGATAGACGTCGACGATGTAGGAAATCGCGTGAAAGGTCAGGAACGAGATCGCCACCGGCAGAGTGACGTTGACGAAGCCGATCGACGGGTTCAGCCCCAGCGCATGGGCGAGCGTGAGAACCTGCGCGGTGAAGAAGTCGAGATATTTGAAATAGCCGAGAATGGCCAGATCGAGCGCGACGCCGAGCCCGAGCGCGACGCGGCGATAGGGGCGGCGCGATTTCGCGTCGACGTAGAGCCCGACGACGTAGGAGATCGCGCCGCTCGCCAGCAGCAGGAGGAGAAACCGCCAGTTCCACGAGGCGTAGAAGGCCAGGCTCAACGCGAGCAGCACGACCTTCTTGAGGGTGTTGTAGGAATTGAGGCCCCAGACCAACGCAAAGGAGAACGCGAAGAACAGCCCGAAATCAATCGTTGGAAACAACATGGGCGCCAGTCTGCCGTCCGTCGATCAGCGGGATGAGGAAATCCGCGAAACGGTCGGCGCTCTTCTTATAGCCGTCCAGCGTCATGTGCACGTAATCGTGCGCCATCAGCGGCGGGTCGGCGACGGCCCAGATCTGCGCGCCGCACGGGCTCGGCATGACCGACGACCAATCCCAGAAGAAGGCGCCGAGGCGCGTCGCGATCCGGCGCTGCGCCTCGCGCACCTGGGCGAGCTTGGGCGGCGTCGGAAAGCGGCAGCGCTCGGCGCCGTCGGCGGCGACCGGCTGCGGCGCGGGCGCCGGGCAATCGTGGCCGACCGAAGAATTGTGGCACACGACCGGCGCGCGCGCGCCGTCGGGCGGCCCGATGATGATGACGCGCAGGCCCGGCCGAAGCGCCTCGAGCCGGCGCACGATCTGCTCGTATTGCGCGCCATAGGCCGCGACGTCGAGCGCGTCGTTGAAGCCTTCGTTGGTCCCGAAGGCGAGAACGACGATGTCCGGCGCCAGCCGCCGCAAATCGTCGGCGAGATTCTCGGCGGCGAGCTTCTGCAAGAGCTGCACGGTCGCGCCGGGGAAGCCCAGGCTGATATAGGAAACGCCGTCTCCGTCGCGCGCGACCTCGACGCCGGTGACGGTCACCGGCGCGTCGGTGAGCGAACGCACCGCGACGTCGTGGAATCCGCGCGCGCCCGTATCGGACGCGTGCACGTCGAGCGTCGCGCGCGCGTCGGCCGCGCCGTCGAGATCGATCCGCCCGCCGGGCTCGCCGTCGACCAGCACTTCGGCGCGACCGCCGCCGGGCTGCTTGAGAAAGGCGACTTCGAGCCGGTCGTAGGGGAGGCCGCCGCGCGCCCTCAGGGTGAGCAAGGCGCCGGCGTGACGCGCCACCGCGTTGAAGCCGGAGAGGTAGAAGCGGCGCTTGTCGTCCGACTTTTGCAGCGCCTCGTAGGTCCAGCCGTCCGACGCGTCGCTCTCGAACAGCGCCGAGCGCACCCCCACGTTGGGCTTGCCGGGCACGACGTAGGCCGCCCCGCCCGAGCCGAAGACCTGCTGCAGGCGTTCGCGCACCCGGCCGGTGAAAAAATCGGCGGCGGTATGGCTGTCGCCGATTTGCAGGATCGTCAGGCGATGGCTGGCGACGACCTCCGGCTCCAATTCGCCGTAGGCGGAAAACTCCGCCCCCGGGCGATCATGGGCGGGAAAGGCCGCCTCCAGCGCGGAGAGCGCGTTGAGCCCGCGCGTGAGGCTCGCGGGCGCCGGCTCTCTGGTCGGGACGGCGAGCATCGCGACGCGCAGCAGCCTTCGGCCCGCGCTCGGCAGGGCCTCGCCCGGGGCCGCCGCTTCGACCAGCGCGCCGCCGACGCGCGGCCGCCAGACGGCCAGGCGCGGGTCGACGAGGGCGAACTTCGAAGTCTCGAGCCGCGAAGGCAGCGCGAGCCGGCTCGCCGCCTCGAGGGATCGCTCGACGATCGGGTCGCCCGCCGCGCGCTCGACGCCGCCCTTCGCGGTCAGGCTCGCGCCCACCGCGCCGGTCAGCAGGGCGAGCGCCCATGCGAGCAGCGCCACCGAGTTTTGCACCCCCCTCACCTTTCTCCCATTTTCTGGCATTCGCCGGCGACGTCGCGCCCGCGCTGCTTCAGGCTTTCCATGATGGCGGGGTAGAACGCATCCATCACCATGTCGTAACCGGCGGTCGTGAAATGAATGCCGTCGTGGGCGCGCACTTGCACCATCGCATTATTCGCGTTGGGCAAAAAGGGCTCGTACGTGTCGACGCCGGGGTGCGACTCCCACGGCGCGACATAGACGGCGCGCGGCGAAGCGACGTGCGCGACCGCTTCGGCGAACAGGCGGTTCTTCTCGGTCGCATCGGCGTTGGCGGCCGGATCGAGCATCACGGGAAGCCCCATCACCAGAATCGAGGAGTCGTGCGAGAGCGCGCTTTGCACGACGTCCTCGACGAGCCCCTCGTAGCGGCTGTCGAAATCGAGCCCGCCGTATTCGGTGCGCGTCTTCGAGGCGTCGACGATCGATTGGCGATCGTTGATGCCGAACGACCCGACGAACAGATCGGCGCCGGGATCGCTCGCCAGCGCCGCCACCTCGTCGACCCAGTTGAATTGGTCCAGCCGCGTCAACCCCGTCCCGTTCTTGGCGTGACGAATCAACTTTATCTTTTCGGCCAGACATTTGTCCTTTCCAAGGCGCCGGAACATCGCGCCCCAGAGCCCGTCCGCCATGGAATCGCCGACAAAGGCGATATGAACCGGGAGCGGATCGCCCGGCGCCGAGAAGGCGGCGCGCGCGTTCGGAGCGAACGCGAAGACGACGCCCAACGCGAAGCAGACCGTCGACGTCCAAATCCTCTTTTTTCCCATGCCTCAAGCGCCTTCGGCTGACCATTGCCCTCAATTCGGCGCGGGCGTACCTGGCGTCGCCGGCTTGGCGTGTCGATGCCTATTGCGTCCCCTGACGACGGGCGTCTTCTTGCGGACGTGAACGACAGCCTTGTGTTCGCTCGCAGCGGCGACGACAACCGGGAGACCCGCAGCCGAGGCTGCTTTCTGCCACATGAGCGCGTAGCCCGCCATAGTAAAGTGCACGCCGTCGCCGGCGTGGAGCGAGCGCTCGCAAAAGCTGGCGTCCTGCAGGCTTACGTAGGTCACCGAGCCGCCCTCGAGCTGCGCCTGAAGGATTTCATCCAGTTTCTTCGAATACGTCTCCCAAGGCTTGAGAACGCAGGGCGGACCCAGCCAGACGAGCTTGACGCCTTGCGCCTCGGCCGCCGCGACGATCGCCTCGACGCGCTTGTGAACGTCGAGGGCGCCGCCGACCGCGTCGTTCGTCCCCAGGCTCATGATGACCGTCGCTCCGCGCGGCATTTCGCTCAATTGCTTGAAAATGAACGGCGTGTAGATCGCGACGTTGAACCGATTGGCGGGCGACGGCAGGTTCGTGACCATATGGACGCCCTCGCCGATGCTGTCGCCGATGATCCGGACATCGGCGACGGCCGCCGCGGGCGCGGCGGCAAGGAGCGACAAGCAAAGTGCGAAGCGGCGCAAAGACATAGCATCACCACAGGAAAGCGCTTTCCTACACGAAATCACGCCATGGTTAACGTGCGATGAAAACCGCCCGCCGCGGCCTCGAACGAAATTCCCGCGCGCCTCGTCCGGTTCACTCGCAGCGGTAGCGCCAGCGCCCGTAGCGCCACGGCAGCGCCCACGAGGCGCGCGGCGGCAGCGCCTGCGGCGGCGGATCGTAGCCCGAAGCTCCCCAGGGATGGCAACGGCATATTCGCGCAACGCCGATCCAGCCGCCCGCCCACAGCCCGTGCCGCTGGATCGCCTCGTCGGCGTAGGCCGAGCAGCTCGGCAGGTAACGGCACTGGCGCCCGAGGAGCGAGGACAGCGTCAACTGGTAGAAGCGGATGAGCGCGTGCGCGCCGCGGCGTGGCGCGAGCCGGACGAAGGCGGTCACGGGGCCGGCGCCGTGGCCGCGAGCGCCGGCGGTTCGCCCACGCCGACCGGCGCGGCGGCGCGCCTGGCGGCGATCTGGCCGAGCGCGTCGACCACCGCGTCGAACGTCAGCAGGGTCGAGGCGTGGCGCGGCTTATAGTCGCGCACGGGCTCGAGAACGGCGAAATCGGACCATTTGCCGGAAGGCGGCGGGCCGTTCGCCTTGAGCATCCGCGTCACGGTCTCGCGCAGGGCGACGAGTTCGTCGGGCGTCGCGCCGACGATGTGGCGCGCCATCAGCGACGAGGACGCCTGCCCCAGCGCGCAAGCCTTGACGTCGTGCGCGAAATCGCTGACGCGGCCGTCGCGAAGGACGATATCCACGGTGACCGTCGAGCCGCACAGCCGCGAATGCGCCTTCGCGCTGGCGTCGGGCGAGGCGAGCCGGCCGAGCCGAGGAATGTCGGCCGCCAATTCCAGAATGCGGGTGTTGTAAATCTTGTTCAGCATGATCGCGATGCGCGCGGCTGGTCGAACCGCCCCGCCCTCCTATATAGGAGGCCGCGCCGGCAAAGAAGAGGGCGGACCGGGCCATGGCCCCGCCGTCGCCGAACTGCTAAGGGATCGAGATGGACGACATCGTAACACGCAGCGCCCGGCGGCATGACGCCCCGGTCAAACCGAGCCGCGCCGAGGCCGAGGCGGCGGTTCGCACCTTGATAGCCTGGGCCGGCGACGATCCGGCCCGCGAGGGCCTCCGCGACACGCCCAGGCGCGTCGTCAAGGCCTACGAGGAACTGTTCGCCGGCTACGGCGAGAACGCGCGCCACGCTCTGTCGCGCGTTTTCGCGGAGGTCGAGGGTTACGAGGACATCGTGCTGGTGCGCGACATCCCGTTCGTCTCGCACTGCGAGCATCATATCGCGCCCTTCTTCGGCAAGGCGCACATCGGCTATTATCCGCGCCACGGCGTAGTGGGCCTGTCGAAGCTGGCGCGCATCGTCGACACGTTCGCGCGCCGCCTACAGACCCAGGAGGCGATGTCGGCGCAAATCGTCGAAGCCGTGGACGCCTCGCTCGACCCGCGCGGCGTCGCGGTGATGATCGAAGCCGAACACACCTGCATGTCCATGCGCGGGGTGAAGAAGCACGGGGTGTCGACGGTGACGACGCAGTTTTCCGGCGTCTTTCGCGACCAGCCGAACGAACAGATCCGCTTCTTGACGTTGTTGCGCGGCGCGAGGTGACGCGATGTCGCCGACGCCAAGCGCCCGCGCGGCGATCGACCGCGAGGAAGGCGCCGAATTCGCGCCCCGCTTTTCCGCCGACGGCCTGCTGACCTGCGTGACCGTCGACGCCCGCAGCGGCGAAGTGCTGATGGTCGCGCACATGAACGCCGAGGCGCTGGACAAGACGCTGTCGAGCCGAATCATGCACTATTGGTCGCGCTCGCGCCAATGCCTGTGGCGCAAGGGCGACACGTCCGGCCAGGTCCAGAGGCTCGAGGAGTTGCGCGTCGACTGCGATCAGGACGCGCTGCTGGCCCGCGTCACGGTCGGCGGCGACGGCGGCGCCTGCCACACCGGGCGCCGCTCCTGCTTTTACCGGCGCATCGAGAGGGGCGAAAACGGCCCGCGCCTGGCGCCGCTCGCGAAAACGTGATGCGATTGCGCGTTAGCGCTGCGTTACGCATAATGACAACGCGGGCGCGCCGTTAACCAATCGGCGAGCGGGGGGCGCTAATCTTTTCGGTTACCGGCGCCCAGTAGGAGGACATCGGAAGACCGGGTGGTGAGACGTGGCCATGGCTGGCGCTTTCTTCCGTAAGACCGAGCCCGAGTCGTTTTCGGGCGGCTCCAGACCCTCGCGGCCGAAGATCGGCGTTGCGCTCGGCGCCGGCGCGGCCCGCGGTTGGTCCCATATCGGCGCGCTGCAAGAACTCGTGGCGATGGGCGTTTCGCCCGACGTCGTCGTCGGGTCCTCGATCGGCGCGGTGGTGGGCGGCTGCTTCGCCGCCGGCCGGCTCGACTCGCTCGAGAGCTTCGCCCGCTCGCTGACCAAGCGGCGCGTCTTCGGCCTTCTCGACGTTTCCTTCAACGGTGGCGGGCTGATCGGCGGCGACCGGCTGCGCGGGCGGCTCGAGGAGTCGATCGGCGCCATGCGCATCGAGGACTTGCCGATCCGCTACGCCGGCGTCGCCACCGAACTCGGCTCGGGACACGAAATCTGGCTGAAGCGCGGTCCGCTCGTCGAGGCGATGCGGGCCTCTTACGCTCTGCCCGGCCTGTTCGAGCCGGTGCGCGTCGCCGGCCGTTGGCTGTTCGACGGCGCGATCGTAAATCCCGTTCCCGTCAGCGTCGCGCGCGCCCTCGGCGCCGACCGCGTCATCGCGCTCAACATCGCCATCGAAGGATCGGGCCGCGGAACGGCGATCCAGGATCTGCCCGAGCCCGACGAGGCGCCGATCGAGCCGCCGGCGGCCGCCGACGATCCGCGCGCCGGCGTGATCGACGGTCTGCGCCGCGGCGCGGCGTTGCTGCGACGGCAATGGACGAGCGAGGGTCCCGGCGCGCCGGGACTCGCTTCGGTGATGGTCAACGCCTTCAACATCACGCAGGACCGCATCATGCGTTCGCGCCTGGCGGGAGACCCGCCCGACGTCCTGGTGAGCCTGAAAGTCGGCAAGATCGGCCTGTTCGAATTCCACCGCGCCGACGAACTCATCGCGCTCGGGCGCGAAGCCGTGCGCAAGGCTCGCGACGAAATCGCCGAGCACGTCGAATTGACGCCGGCGAAAGGCTGAGGCCGCCGTGAGCACGTTCCTCGTCGCGCGCGAGGGCGAGAGCGCCGACGCCTTCAGGCGCTGGCGATATATTCGCGCAGAGCGCGCCGCTCGCTGTCGATCGCGTCGACGTGGCGCTTGACGATGTCGCCGATCGAGACGATGCCGACGAGCCGACCGGCCTCGACCACCGGCAGATGGCGGAAACGCCCGTCGGTCATGATCTGCATGATGTGATCGATCGAGGCGCCTTCGGTCACGGTGGTCACCTTCGACGTCATATGCTTCGAGACAGGCTCCTCGAGCGTGCTCGCGCCGCCGTTTCCGACCGCGCGGACGATGTCGCGTTCCGACACGATGCCCAGAACGCCCATCGTCGCGTCCGACACGACGACGGCGCCGACGCCCCTGGCGGCGAGCAACGCCGCGACCTCCCTCATTGTGCGATGAGGCTGGGTCGTCAACACGTCCCTGCCCTTTTCCCTGAGAATGCGCGCAACGGTCATTTGGGCCTCCCTGGCTCGGCGGTCTTCTGAAGGACCCCCCTTTGACGGCGGAGGATGCGCCCGTCGGCGCGCGCGATCAAGCGCAATTCGAGCGGCCGCGGCGCGACGGCGCGAGGTCGGGCCGAGCCCTTGCTCTCACCTCAGCCCGGCGTCGACGATCAGGCATTGCTTGGTGATCATGCGGCTGTCGTCGGCGGCCAAGAACAGCGCCGTGCGCGCGACCTCGTCGGCCACGAGGATGCGCGGCAGGCATTGGCGCGCGACGATCTGCGCGACGTCGGCCTCGCTGAGCCACAGGCGGCGTTGGCGCTCGGTGATGACCGCGCCGGGCGCGATCGCGTTGACGCGAATGTTGTCGGGGCCGAATTCGCGCGCCAGGCTTCTGGTCAGTCCGACGACGCCGGCCTTGGCGGCGGCGTAGGCGGAGAGGCGGGCCATGCCGATCATCCAGGCGGTCGAGGAAAAATTGATGATCGAACCGCCGCCGATCTCGCGCATCGAGCGGCGCGCGATCTGCGCGGCGAAGAACTGATGCTTGAGGTTGACGCCCATCGCCCGGTCCCAATCGGCCTCGGTCACTTCGTCCGCGTCCTGTCGCGCGTCGTTGGCGGCGTTGTTGACGAGCACCCCGATCGGGCCGAGCCTTTGCCGGACCTCCTCCATCGCCGCCTCGAGCTCGGCGAGGTTCGTCAGGTCGCACTCGAGGAACAGCGGCTCCTGCGGGCCGGCGGCGAGGCGCTCGACCCTTTCGGCCGGCTCGCGCCTGGCGATGTCGACGAAGGCGACGCTCGACCCTTGCGCGACGAAGGCCTCCACCATCGCCGCGCCGATCCCCGACCCGCCGCCGGTGATGAAGACGACGCGGTCGCGCAGGCTGGGATAGCGGGCGTAGGGCAAGGAAGCGGCCTTGTGGATCGAATGCGAGCCGCAGCCTAGCAGCGCCGGGCGCCCCGGCGCAAACGCGCCTTTTCGCGGCCAACAGGGGAACAGAGCTTCCGTTTCAAAGTTGCCTTATCCTACCCCAATGGGGTATATTAGCCTAATGACGGAATGGGTGACTGTGGTCGAGACGACGAGCTATCTCGCTTCGGCGGAAGCCCTGATGACGGAGGACGAGAGGGCTGCGGTGGTCGAGGCGGTCGCGCGGGATCCGCAAGCCGGCGATCTGATGCCGGGAACGGGCGGGCTGCGAAAGTTGCGCGTCGCCTTGCACGGGCGAGGCAAGCGAGGCGGCGGACGTGTGATCACGTTCTTCCACGATTCCGGGATGCCGGTGTTTCTGATCGCCCTTTACGCCAAGGCCGCACAGTCCGATCTCGATCCGCGACAGCGTCGCGCCGCCAAGGCGCTGACCGACGCCATTCGAGCCCAATACGGGAGATGAAGCGATGAAGGCCAAAGAATTCGATGCGCTGATGGCGGGCCTCGACGACGCCCTGGCTTTCGCCAAGAAGGACGCCAAACCCGGAACGCGCGAGCATCGCGTCGAGGTTACGCGCGGCTTCGTCGCCGAGACGCGCCTGAAGGCCGGGCTGACGCAGGAGGAATTCGCCAAGGCGACCGGCGCTTCGCTCGGCGCGGTGCGCAAATGGGAGCGCGGCGAACGCGCGCCCTCGGGCGCCGCCGCCATGCTCGTGCGCATCATGGCGCGCGCGCCCGAACTCGTTATCGAGGAGGCGGGCCTGAAGCGGCGGTCGGCCAAGCGCGGCGCGCCGGAGAAGGCGGCGTAAATCCGGTGCAGGACGCGGCGAAAGCGATCTTCAGCCCCGCCCCTGCATCAGCGCCAGCAGCCCCTTGAGCAGCACCGCCGGGCTCGGCGGGCAGCCGGGGATATGGAGGTCCACCGGCACGATGTCGGCGACGCCGCCGGCGATCGCGTAGCTGCCGGCGAAGACGCCGCCGTCCTTGGCGCAGGCGCCCGAGGCGATCACCCATTTGGGCGCCGGGGTGGCGGCGTAGGTGCGCTCCAGCGCCTCGCGCATGTTGCGCGTCACCGGGCCCGTCACCAGCAGCACGTCGGCGTGGCGCGGCGAGGCGACGAAGCGCAGGCCGAAGCGCTCGAGGTCGTAGAAGGCGTTGCCGAGCGCGTGGATCTCCAGCTCGCAGCCGTTGCACGAGCCGGCGTCGACATGGCGAATCGACAGGCTGCGGCCGAGGACGGCGTTGGCCGAGATCTCGACCTCTTGCGCCAGCGCGACGAGTTCGGGATCGTTCGCCTCGGGCGCGTTTTCGGTGAGCGGGCCGCCGAGCACGCCTTCGAGCAACACGCGGCGCATCGTTTCCCCTTCCCTTTACAGATCGTGCCCGGAATAGGAGCAGTTGAACGATTTGTTGCAGATCGGAAAATCCGCGACGATGTTGCCCTCGATCGCCGCCTCCAGCAGCGGCCACTGGAACCACGAGGGATCGCGCAGGTGGCAGCGCGCGATTTTTCCGTTCGAGTCGAGGCGGATGCTGACGAAGACATCGCCGCGAAATCCCTCGACCAACGCATAGCCCTCGCCGGACCCGCCGCTCGCGCCGGGCTCGACGCGCACCGGCCCCGCCGGCAGCCGGTCGACAACCTGCGTGACCAGCCGCAGACTCTCCTCGATTTCGCGGATGCGCACCCATACGCGCGCGTTCACGTCGCCTTCGCGCAGCACCGGCGCCTCGAAGCGCAGCTCGTCATAGGGCGCGTAAGGGTGGTCGTGGCGCGCGTCGAACGCTTGGCCGGAAGCGCGGCCGATGACCCCGCCGCAGCCGAAACTTCGCGCCAGCTCGCCGTCGAGGACGCCCGTGCGCACCGTGCGATCCTGCAGCGAGGCGGTGTTGTCGTAGAGTTCGACCAGGCGGGGAAACCGATCGCGCACCTGCGCGACGAGATCGCGCAGCCCCTGGCGGGCGTCCGGGGCGAGATCGACGGCGACGCCGCCCGGCGCGACCGCGTCCATCATCAGCCGATGGCCGAAGGCTTGCTTGGCCGCGCGCAGCACGCGCTCGCGCAGGATGCCGCAGTGGGCGTGCATCAGGGAAAACGACGCGTCGTTGCAGATCGCGCCGATGTCGCCCAGATGATTGGCGAGGCGCTCCAATTCGGCCATCAGCCCGCGCAGCCAGTGGGCGCGGCGCGGAACCGCGATTCCCAGCGCGGCCTCCGCGGCGCGGGCGAAGGCGATCTGGTAGGCCACCGTGCTGTCGCCGCTGACGCGGCCCGCCAGTTCGGCGCCGCGCGCCAGCTCGGCGCCCGACATCAGCCGGTCGACGCCCTTGTGGACGTAGCCGAGCCGTTCCTCCAGCCGCACGATGGTCTCGCCGCTGGCGTGAAAGCGGAAGTGGCCGGGCTCGATGATGCCGGCGTGCACCGGCCCGACCGGAATCTGATGCAGGCCGGGGCCTTCCGCGGCGAGGAAGGCGTAGGGCGCGGGCGCGTCCGCGTTTTGCTCGGCGGCGCCGAGGGGATGGCGGATCGGCCAGCGGCCGTGATCGAGCCACGGCCGCTTGTCGCGCGCCCCCACGGCCACGAATCCGTGGAGGTCGCAGAGCGCCCGCTCGAGCCGGATCGCGGCCGGATGCGCCGCTCCCACCGAGGGGAACCGGCCATCGACGCAAGGACGGCTCACCAGCTCCAGATCGGCGCGTCCGGGCGACGACAGCGCCATGCGCGCCTCTGCGCCGTCGGCCCACAGGCTGACCAGCCTCGCCTCTCCCGCGGCGAGCCGCTGCGTCGCCTCGCGCCAGGCGTCCTGCCCGACTGTACGTTCGCTAACGATCGTGTCTGGCGTCGTCATGCCGGCTCTCCTAGCGCAACATCGCCGCGACGTGCTGGAACCACGCGACCAGCGGCGGCGGCAGGTAGAGGCCGGCGAGGAGAACGAGGCCGAGATGAGCGGCGATCGGCAGCGAGGACGCCGTCGAAGGCTTGTCGCCCGGGCTCGGCTGGCCGAACGCCATGCCCTGCAGGCGCAGGATCAGCGCGCCGAAGGCGAGGATCAGGCCGAACACCAGCAGCAAGGCGAGCCAGGGCTGACGCGCGAACGTCGAGCTGACCACCAGGAACTCGCTGGTGAAAATGCCGAGCGGCGGCAGCCCGGCGATGGCGAAGACGCCGAGAACGAGGCTCCAGCCGAGCGCGGGATGGGAAACGGTGAGGCCGCGGATGTCGGCGATTTTCTGCGTTCCCTTGGCTTGCGCTATATGGCCGACGGTGAAGAAGATCGCCGACTTGGTGAGGCTGTGCATCGTCATGTGCAGCAGGCCGGCGAAATTGGCGAGCGGCCCGCCCATGCCGAAGGCGAAGACGATGATCCCCATGTGCTCGATCGAGGAAAACGCGAACAGGCGTTTGATGTCGCGCCGCCGGTAGAGCATGAACGCGGCGAAGATCAGCGAAACGATGCCCAGCGTCGCCATCAGCGGGCCGGGCGCGATGGCGCCGGCGTTGGCGTCGAGCAGCAGCTTGAAGCGCAGCACCGCATAGAGCGCGACATTGAGCAACAGCCCGGAAAGGACCGCGGAAATCGGCGTCGGCCCTTCCGCGTGCGCGTCGGGCAGCCAGGCGTGCAGCGGCGCGAGGCCGACCTTGGTGCCGTAGCCGAGCATCAGGAAGACGAAGGCGAGGTTGAGCAGCGCCGGCTCGAACTCCGGCACGCGCTTGATCAGCGTCGTCCACACCATACCGTCGAGCCCCTCGCCCACGACCGGGCGCGCCGCCATATAGACGAGGATCGTGCCGAACAACGCCAGCGCAATGCCGACGCTGCCGAGGATGAAATATTTCCACGCCGCTTCGATCGCCTCGTTGGTGCGGTAGATGCCGACCATCGCCACCGTGGTCAGCGTCGCCATCTCGATGGCGACCCACATCAGCCCGATATTGTTGGCCGTCAGCGCCAGATTCATCGCGAACAGCAGCACCTGATACATCGCGTGATAGAAGCGCAGATGGGTCGGCGTCAGCCGGCCGATCTCCAATTCGTGCGCGATGTAGCTGGCGCTGAACACGCTGGTGGTGAAGGCGACGAAGGTGTTGAGCACGATGAAGACGATGTTGAGATCGTCGACGAGGAAATAGGAGCCGCTCGCGGGCTTGATCAGGAAGAACGACGACGCGGTCACGAAAGTCGCGAAGGCGGACGCCATGTTGATCGCGGCTGAAAGCCGGTAGCCGGGCAGAAACGCCAACAGCGCCGCCGTCGCCGCCGGCAGCACGAGGATCGCCGTCACCCCGTCGAAGGGAAACGCGGTCACTGGCGGTCTCCCTGGAATTGGTCGAGCGCGCGCGCGTCGACCGTCTCGAACCGTTCGCTGATGCGAAACAGGAACACGCCGATGACGGTGAAGGCGACCAGCACCGAAAAGGCGACGGAGATTTCGACCACCAGCGGCATGCCCTTGGCCCCCGCCGCGGCGAGGATCAGCCCGTTCTCCAGCGACATGAAGCCGACCACCATGCTCACGGCGTTGCGCCGCACCACCATCATCAACATGCCCAGGAGCACCACCGACAGCGCAAAGGCGAGATCCTCGCGCGCCAGCGCGTCCGCCTCGCTCGCCACGCGCAGCATCACCACGACCGACAACGCGACCAGCGTCAGGCCGGCGAGCATGGTCGGGCCGATGCCGACGACGTTCTCGACGTCGCGGTGGATGCCCAGGCGCGCGATGATGCGATGCAGCGCCACGGGAATGATGATCGCCTTGAACGCCAGCGCGATCGCCGCGGTGATGTAGAGATGCGGCGCGCCCTGCACATAGGCCTGCCAGGCGACGGAAAGCGACAGCACGACGGCTTGCAGCGCGAAGACGTTGAGCAGCGCATAGAGGCGGTTCTGATAGAGCAGCAGGAAGCTCACGAGCACCAGCGCGCCGGCGAGCAGATGCGAAACGTCGAAGGACAGTCCCGTCATTTCAGGCTCCGCGACACGAACAGCAGCAGCGCGCCGAGAAAGCCGAGCATGAGCGCCGCGCCGAGGAAATCCGGCACGCGAAAGACACGCATCTTGGCGATGCTGGTCTCGAAGACCGCGAGCACCAGGCCGGCGATCCCCAGTTTGACGACATAGATTCCGGCGCCCAGGAGCCGGTCGCCGACGCCGGCGTCGGCGATCGCCAGGCCCCAGGGCGTGAAGACGCAGACGATCAACGAAATGTAGAGCAGCAATTTGAGCATCGAGGCGAGCTCGATCACCGCCAGATGGCGCCCGGAATATTCCAGGATCATCGCCTCGTGAACCATCGTCAGCTCGAGGTGGGTGGCGGGATTGTCGACGGGAATGCGGCCGTTCTCGGCGACCGCGACGATGATCAGCGCCACCAGCGCCATGCCCAGCGTGACGCGCACGCCGACCGCCGAGGACGCCATGAAGGCCGCCACGGTGGAGAGCTGCGTCGAGCCCGCGATCAGCGCGAGGCTGAAGACGATGACGATCATCGCGGGCTCGGCGAGCGTGGCGAACATCGCCTCGCGGCTCGAGCCCAGGCCGCCGAAGCTCGTGCCGACGTCGAGACCGGCGAGGGCGAGGAAGAATCGCGCCGCGCCGAGCAGCGCGATGATGGCGATGAGGTCCGCCGACCAGCTGAACAGCAACCCGGTCGCGAAGGTCGGGATCAGCGCCGCCGCGATCCAGGTCGCGGCGAAGACGAGATAAGGCACGATGCGGAACAGCCAGGAGGCGCTGTGCGCGACGACCGCCTCCTTGCGCGCCAGGCGGACGAGATCGAGATAGGGCTGGATCAGCGGCGGGCCCCGCCGACGCAGCAGCCGCGCCTTCGCCTTGCGCACGAGGCCGGTGAGCAGCGGCGCCAGGCCGATGACCAGGATCATCTGCACAAGTTGGAAGACGAGATCGACGCCGAGATCGATCATGGCCATGCCGCCAGCACGAGGAGAAGCGTGACGAGCGCGCCGAAGACGACGCTCAGATATTGCCGGATGGTGAGGAACTGCAGCCGGTTGAGCCGGATGGAGATCGCGCCGACGATGCCGACGATGGGCAGGTAGATGGCTTCCCAGATGAGGTCGTAGATCGCGACCTTCAAGCGGGCCGGCCGCATGTCGCCCGGCGCCGGCATGTCGACCCGGGCGCGGGCGCGGAAGGCGAAAACCCCGAACACGCGCCGGATCGGCTCGGCGAAACTGTCGGCGGTGTACTGGGTCGCCGGGTTGGCGTCGGGAAAGCCGCAATCCCATGCCGGCGCCCTTCGCACGACGTTGGACGCCAGCCGATGGATCGCGACGGCGGCCAGAGAGGCGGACGCCACGATGAACAGGAACACGAGAAGGCCGTTGTAGGAACTGCGGCTTTCCGCGATCGGCACGATCGAGAGCCATTGGATGCCGGTCTGCATCGGCATCCGATCGCCGACGAGAGCGCTGACCACCGGCGCCAGGGCGTCGATGAACAGGCCGGGCAGGATGCCGACGATCAGGCACAGCGTCGCGAACACCGCCATCGCCGTCAGCGAAAAGACGTCGGTCTCGGCCGCGCGCTCGGCCGCGCCGGTGCGGGCGCGCCCGAGAAAGGTTATGCCGAACGCCTTGACGAAGCAGGCGGCGGCGAGCGCGGCCGACAGCGCCAGCAGCGCGCCCACCGCCGGCACCAGGATTTTCAACCCCCACGACGGCAACATCGGGCTGAGCAGGATCGCCTGGAAGGTCAGCCATTCCGAGACGAAGCCGTTGAGCGGCGGCAGCGCCGAAATCGCGGCGCAGCCGACGAGCACGAAGAAGCCGGTGGCCGGCATGCGATTGAGCAGGCCGCCGAGATGCGCCATGTCGCGCTCCCCCGTCGACGTCAGCACCGCGCCGACGCCGAAGAACAGCAGGCTCTTGAACAGGGAATGATTGAACACATGCAGCAGGCCGGCGGTGAGCGCCAGCGCTGCGGCGGAGGGCATGGCGAAGGCCTTGAAAGCGAGGGCGAGGCCGAGCCCGATGAAGATGATGCCGATGTTCTCCACCGTGTGATAGGCGAGCAGGCGCTTGAGGTCGTGCTGCATCAGCGCGTAGAGCACGCCCATGACCGCCGTCACTCCGCCGAGCGTCAGCACCACGAGGCTCCACCACCAGACCGGCGGCCCGAGCAAATCGAAGGCGATGCGCACGAAGCCGTAGACCGCGACCTTCGTCATCACGCCGCTCATCAGCGCCGAAACGTGACTGGGCGCGGCGGGATGGGCGAGCGGCAGCCAGACGTGGAGCGGAACGATGCCGGCCTTCGATCCCGCGCCCGCCAGCGCCAAGAGGAGTACGATGGCCGCCAGGCCCGGCGTCACGACGCCGGCGCGCATCGCCCCGAACGTGTAGGCGCCTGCCGGGCCCGCCAGTAGCGCGAACGCGAGCAACAGCGCCAGCGCGCCGAAGCTCGCCATGACGATGTAGACGTATCCCGCGCGCAGATTGCCGGGCTCGCGGTGGTGCGCCATGACCAGCGCCCAGGAGGCGAGCGACATGAACTCCCACGACACGAGGAACGCGTAGGCGTCGTCGGCCAGCAGCACCAGGTTCATGGCGGCCAGAAAGGCCGGATAGAACGGCAGCACGCGCTCCGGATCGCGCTCGTGGCGCCCGTAGCCGAGCCCGTAGAAGCTCGCGGCGGCCGCGCCGAGATTGAGGACCGCGACGAAGAACGCCGACAGCGCGTCGAGGCGAAAATTCGCGCCGATCCACGGCAGGCCGATCGGCAAGACGAGCGCCAGGGGCGCATGACGGCCGATGAGATGATAGGCGCCGCCGACCAGCTGGACCGACGACAACGCGAAGGCGGCGCCGTAGACGAAGTCGCCGCCGCGCTTGGCTCGCGCCACGACCGTCGCGACCAGGCTGAGCGCCAGGAGGGCCGCGTCGCAGCCGAGGAGCAGAACGAGCGCGCTCATCGGCGAGCGGCTTCCCATGGGGAAAGCGTTGGTGTTCGCCGCGCGCCGCGAAGCGAGGGATGGGACTGACGAATCATCGGGGCGATCGGTCGAATTTTGGGTTCCGCTCGCAAGCTAGCGTGCCGGCGGGGGCCGGCGTCAAGACAAGATTTCTCATATTTTCGCGTCGCGGCGATCATCGCGCGAGCCGCAGCAGGGCGAGAAGCTCGCGGTGCATGGTCTCGTTGCCGCAGCAGATCGAGCCCGTTTCGAGGAAATTGGCCTCCCCGTCGGCGCCCGAGACGTAGCCGCCCGCTTCGCGGATGAGCAGCGCGCCCGCCGCGATGTCCCAGGAATGGAGACCGCGCTCCCAGAAGGCGTCGAACCGCCCCGCCGCGACATAGGCGAGGTCCAGCGAGGCGCAGCCGAGGCGCCGGACGTTGACGACCCGCGCCATCACCGCCGCGAGCTCCGCCTTGAAGCGCGGATGCTCGGCCGCCTTGCCCAGATGCGGAATGCCGCAGCCGATGAGCGCCTGCGACAATTCGCGCCGAGCGGCGACGCGCAGACGGTGGGCGCCGCCGAAGGCGCCCTGCCCCTTCTCGCACACGTACATCTCGTCGCTGGCCGGGTTGTAGACGAGGCCGGCGACGATCTGCCCCTCGCGCTCCAGGGCGATCGAAATGGCGAAAATGGGGATCGCGTGCAGGAAATTGGTGGTCGCGTCGAGCGGATCGATGTGCCAGGTGTGGCTCTTGTCCGAACCCTCGACCCGGCCGCCCTCCTCCATGATGAAGCCGTAGCCGGGGCGCGCCCTGGAGAGCTCGTCGAACACGACCTTCTCCGCGCGCTTGTCGGCGAGGCTGACGAAGTCGCCCGGCCCCTTCATCGACACCTGCAACTGCTCGATTTCGCCGAAATCGCGCTTCAAGCCGCGGCCCGCCTTGATCGCGGCGTTGGTCATGACGGTCATCAGGGCGGAGCGGATCATCGGGCGCAGTCCGGTCGGGCGTTGGCGGCCGGAGGCTTAAGGGATGCGTCGCGGCGACGCAACCTTCGGACACCGTCCCAATTCCGAGCCAAGCGTCCCAAATTGCGGGAAGCACTGCGCCAGTGGTGCAGAATAGAACTTTAACTCGTGAAATTTCCTTGACCGCAGCACATCCTCGCGGAAGATAGGTCGAAAAGTCCAAATTGAAGCGACACAAGGGGGCTCGCTTCGCATGACCCACTTCTACAAGGGCGTCGGCGTCGGAACTTTCTTGCACGCCAACGATCTGCGGATAAACGGCATTACGCCGGCTCGTCCAGGCGCAGCCTTCAGTTTGAGCGCCGCGATGCAGCACGTTTCAAGAGGGGTTGTTATGACCCCATGCATCTCCCTGACCCGTTCCTACGCCGTCGCGGAAGACTACGCCAGGAACGCGGGTCTCGCGCCGCCGACGCCGGCGGCGCCTGCGTACGTCTACGTCGTCGACGTTCCCGACCCGCTACCGGCCGGGGTTGCGATCTATGATCCGGTTGAATATGTTGCATCGCGCAACAGGAATCCGGTAACCCAACCGTCGTACCATCACAATGGCGGTTCGAAGTTCCTTCTCGCGGTGGTCGACCCGTCGGCTCACGGCGCGCTTTTGACGACTCCGCCGGTGAGGCCACCGGGCATGCACGGAGGCGCGCCGGCGGGACCCATTCTGACGGAGCAACTGGAGACGATGGTCAATGCGTTGCGTGACGCCGAAGCTCTGATCGTCGGCTCCGTGCCGCGCGCATGGATAATTGAGCGATTCGACATATCCTAGGGACATAGGGATTTCTTGCATGGCCCAAATCCGATCAATCCCACTCGAGGGTAGGATCGCCACGGCAAACGGGATCCGCTTCCTGAGAGCCGAGTGGTGGGGCGACCTTTCTCGTTTCGTCGTGATCCGTTATTCCGAGCGCGGCGGCGCCGAAAAGTCGCTTCGCATGGATATAGACAAGCGGGTCTTTCTCGATCACGTCGCCGATCCTGCTCGAGACAAGGTCGTGCAAAAACAGGCGCTGCCCATTTGGGAGATCGTCGCCAAAGAGCGCAACGCGCCAGAGTTGCGCACTTCTTTGGCGAGGTAAGCGCGTTTCGATCGGACCGCGCCCGACCTCTGCGCTCAGGCGGAAGGCTCTTCCTTCTTGCCTCGCACCACGGTCGGGCTCATCATCCACGGCATGCTTGGTCGCCCCGTCATCGATCCGTCGCCAGGAGTAACATGACAATCAGCGCTCGGACCGCCCTCCTGGTCGCCACGCTGTTCAGCCCAGCTTTCGCCTACGGCGCGGAGCCGAGCGGCTGCGACAAGTTCAAATGGCCGCTCGCGCACGAGCGATCGGCGCTCTCGGCGCCCGATCTCGCGCGCCTCGAGGCCGGCGCGGCGCTCTCTTTCGACGCCGCGGCGAGCGTGCGCCTGGTCCCCCTGGCCGAGGCGAAGCTCGCCATGGCGCCGGAACGCGCGCCGAAAGCCTCGCCGAGCTGGGCCGGCGCGATCGAGCTCGCCGCGCCGGCCGCGGCCGGAACCTACAAGGTCAGCCTTTCCGGCGAAGGCTGGATCGACGTCGTCCAGGAGGGACGGTTCGTCAAGCCCGTCGCCTTCAGCGGCGCGCTGGACTGCCCGTCCTTACGCAAGAGCGTGAAGTTTCCGCTCGACGCCAAGCCGCTGACGATCCAGCTCAGCGACGTGAAGACCCCCGAGATTTCCCTCATCGTATCGCCGGAATAGGCATTTCGCGGGCTTCGCGGCGCGTCGGCGCCCTCCCCCATGCCCGGGGCGCCGATATTCGGAGCCCGAGCCCGATCGAGCGCGCCTGCCCGACAATCCAGCCTCGCTCAACCGCCGCGCGGTAGATTGCGCTCCCCGACAGGCGAGGGACGGCCATGGCGCCAGCAACCTCAAAACGCGCGACGATCGTGCATCCGACCGATTTTTCGCCCGGCGACGCAGCGGCGTTCGCTCACGCCGTGGCGATGACGCTGGCGTCGAAATCGCAATTGTGCCTGCTTCAGGTGAGGCAGGCGGGCGAAGCCTTTTTCTCGCAGACGCAGGGGCTTCGCCATGTGCGCGACCTCCTGGTGCGTTGGAAGAGGCTGGCCGAGGATACGCCATACGATCGCTGGGAATCGGAGCTCGACGTGCAAGTGTCGAGCGTGAGCGTCATCGCCCGCAACGCCCGCACCGGGATTCTGGAGTTTCTGGAGGACCGGCCGGCCAATCTCGTCGTGCTCGCCACATACGAGCACAAGGCGTTGGCGCGTTGGCTCGACGTTCCCGTTCACCACAGCGTCTTGCGCAAGCTGCACACGATGAGTCTCTTCTTGCGCGACGGCGTCAGGGGATTCATCGACTTCGACACCGGCGCCCTCGCTCTGAAGAAGGTTCTCGTCCCGATCGACGCCGCCGTGGAGAGCCTGCCGGCGATTCGCCGGATCGAAGCGATGCTCAAATTGGTCTCGTGCGACGCGAGCGTCCAGCTTCTGCACGTCGGCGAGCGCGCGCCCGAGCTGAGGGACGAGCAAGGCGAACCTCTCGACCTGCCGATCATCGTGCGCAAGGGTCCCGTGGTCGACACGATCCTCGAGGTCGCCAACGGTCTGAAGGTCGACGTCGTGGCGATGCCGACGGCGGGGCGACACGGCCTGCTGGAGGCGGTGCGCGGCAGCACGAGCGCACGCGTTCTCGACGAGGCTTCCTGGCCCTTGCTCGCGGTGCCGGTCGGATGACGCTCAGCTGAAATTCGGCGCGCTTGAGAATCGCGTTTGCTCTGCTACACCTGGGCGCGTCGGCGGCGCGCGCCGCCCACCGGGAGGATCGCATGTCGCAGCCGCCGTTTCGCGCCGACCACGTCGGCAGTTTTCTTCGCCCCGGCCGGCTGAAAGAGGCGCGCGAGAGGTTTTTCGCCAAGGCGCTGCCCGCCGAGGCGTTGCGCGCGATCGAGGACGATTGCATTCGCGAGGTCGTGCAGGCGCAAGAAAACGTCGGCCTCAGGGGAATCACCGACGGCGAGTTCCGGCGCACCTATTTCCACGTCGACTTTCTCGAGCGCCTCGACGGCGTCGAGACCCATTACGGCGAATTCGTCGCCAAGTTCCGCAAGGACGACGGCTCGGAGGTCGGATTCAAGCCGCCGACCATGCACGTCGAGGGCAAGATCCGCCATTCCAAGCCGATCCAGGGCGCCGATTTCGATTTTCTCAAGAGCGTCGTGACCAAGACGCCGAAGGTGTGCATCCCCGCGCCCTCGATGCTGCATTTCCGCGGCGGCCGCCAAGCGATCAGCCAAAGCGCCTATCCCGATATGGAGGCGTTTTACGACGATCTCGCCGCCGCCTATCGCGACGAGGTCGCGGATCTGGCGGCGCGCGGCTGCCGCTATCTGCAGTTCGACGACACCAACCTCGCCTATCTCTGCGATCCCAAGATCCGCGCATCGACGCGCGCGCGGGGCGACGACCCGGACGCACTGGTTCGCCTCTACTGCCGCCTGATCAACGAGTCCATTCGCGACCGGCCCGAGGACATGACGATCTCGGTCCACCTATGCCGCGGCAACTTCAAGAGCGCCTGGGTCGCCGAGGGCGGCTACGAGCCGGTCGCCGAAATCCTGCTCAACGAAATGAAGATCGACGGCTTTTTCCTCGAATACGACGACGAGCGCTCCGGCGATTTCGCCCCGCTGCGCTTCGCCCCGAAGGGAAAGATCATCGTCCTCGGGCTGATGAGTTCGAAACACGCCGCCGCGGAGAGCAAGGACGAGGTCAAGCGCCGCATCGACGAGGCTTGCCGTTACGTCCCGCTCGAGCAATGCGCGCTCAGCCATCAGTGTGGTTTCTCCTCCACCGCCCACGGCAACGACTTGAGCGAAGCCGACCAGTGGACGAAGCTCGCGCGTTGCGTCGAGATCGCGCGCGAGGTGTGGGGGGCGGTTTAGCCCCCTCGCCGCGCCGGCGGCTTCGCCCGATCCCGGAGGCGGCGGTGGCGGCCGGCCGCGCCAAAGCGAGAAAAGAGGCGCCCTCATACGAAAATGCTCCTTGGCCGGCGCAGCCGATCGGAGTCAGATGCCGCGCGAACGCCGGTCGAAAGACCGCCGAACGGGAACGAGGGCGCGGCGCGACGCCGGCGCGTCCGAATCGGCGGCGCCGGCGCAGCGTTGAAGGGGCGACGACAATGAAGCCGGATTTCGAAATCGCGCGCGAAGCCGAGCTCGCGCCCATCGCGACGGTCGCCGCCAAGCTGGGCGTTCCCGAGGAGGCCCTGCACTGTTACGGCCGCGCGATCGCCAAGATCGACGACTCGTTCCTCGCCTCTCTCGCCGGCAAGCCCGACGGCCAGCTCATCCTCGTCACTGCGATGACGCCGACGCCGGCGGGCGAAGGCAAGACGACGACCACGGTCGGCCTAGGCGACGCGCTGGCGCGCATCGGCAAGCGCGCCGCGATCTGCCTGCGCGAGCCCTCGCTCGGGCCGTGCTTCGGCATGAAGGGCGGCGCGGCGGGCGGAGGATTTTCGCAGGTCGCCCCTATGGACGAGATCAACCTGCATTTCACCGGCGACTTCCATGCGATCACCGCGGCGCACAATCTCGTCGCCGCGATGCTCGACAATCACATCTACTGGGGCAACGCGCTCGACATCGATACGCGTCGCGTCGTCTGGCGGCGCGCGCTCGACGTCAACGACCGCAGCTTACGCGACATCGTCGTCGGCCTCGGCGGCGTCGGCAACGGCTTTGCGCGCGCCGACGGTTTCGACATCACCGTCGCCTCCGAGGTGATGGCGGTGTTCTGTCTCGCCGACGGTCTCGACGATCTCGAGGCGCGCCTCGGCCGCATGGTGGTCGCCTATACGCGCGCCAAGAAGCCGGTGACGGCGAGCGATCTCAAGGCGGCGGGCGCGATGACGGCGCTGCTGCGCCAGGCGCTGCGCCCCAATCTGGTGCAGACTTTGGAGGGCAATCCGGCGCTGGTGCACGGCGGCCCGTTCGCCAATATCGCGCACGGCTGCAATTCCCTCGCCGCGACGCGCGCCGCGCTGAAGCTCGCCGATTACGTCGTCACCGAAGCCGGGTTCGGCGCCGACCTAGGCGCCGAGAAATTCTTCGACATCAAGTGCCGCAAGGCGGGGCTGAAGCCCGCGGTCGCGGTGATCGTCGCCACCGCGCGCGCGCTGAAGATGCACGGCGGCGTCGCCAAGGCCGCGCTCGGCGTCGAGGACCTGGCTGCGCTGCAGCGAGGGCTCGCCAATCTCGAACGCCACGTCGCGAACACCAGGAAATTCGGCCTCGACGTCGTCGTCGCGGTGAACCGCTTCGGCGCCGACACCGAGACGGAGCTCGGGCTGATCCAACAATTCGTTGGAGAGGTCTGCGGCGCCAAGGCGGTCATTTGCGATCATTGGGCGCGCGGCTCGGCCGGCGCGGTGGATCTGGCGCGCGTCGTCGCCGAATTGGCCGACGCTTCGGCGCGCGCGTTTCGCCCGCTCTATCCCGACTCGACGACGCTATGGGAGAAAACGCGCGCGATCGCGCGAGAGATCTACGGCGCCGCCGATATCGCCGCCGACGCTCGCGTTCGCGCGCAATTCGACGAACTGCAGGCGGCCGGATACGGCGAACTGCCGATCTGCGTCGCCAAGACGCAATACTCGTTTTCCGCCGACCCGAGCCTGCTCGGCGCCCCGAGCGGCCATATCGCGCCGATCCGCGAGATCCGATTGCGGGCGGGCGCCGGGTTCGTCGTCGTGCTGATGGGCGACATCATGACCATGCCGGGGCTGCCACGCTCACCGGCCGCCGAGAGAATCTTCGTGCGCGACGGCCGGATCGAAGGGCTTTTCTGAGCGGCGCCTCAGTTCGGCGGGATGACGCCCTTCTTGAGAATGACGTTGCCATAGAGCCGCCGCTCGCCCGTGGCGACGATCGCGAAACACCGGCGCGCGCGCTCGTAGAAAGCGAAGCGCTCGAGGCTGGCGAGCTTGAAGCGCGGCCCTTCGCGCCGGGCGATGACGGCGCGAAACTCGGCGAAGATCGCCGGCTCGGCGTCGCCCGCGGCGGCGCCGACGACCTCCATCAGCCAGCACGGCTCGGCAACGAACGTGTCGAGCGGCAGGACGGAGAGCACGGCGTCGAGCGCGCGCGTCGCGTCGGCGGCGTCGAGCCTGACGACGTCGGGTCCCGCCGATTGCGCGGGATAATTGGCGTCGACGATGGCGATTTCGTCGCCGTGCCCCATCGCGGCCAGGACATAGAGAAGATCCGGGGTCAACAACGGATCGATTGCTTTCAGCATCGTAAACGGCTCCTTGAACGGTTTCAACGCGGCGTCGGCGCGTCGGCGCGCAGCAGCCCTGCGGCCTTGAGAGCGCGCCACAATGCCGGCGGAATCTGGGCGTCCAGCATCTCGGCGTTGCGACGAACCTCGCCGGCCTTCTGCCCACCGGGGATGACGCTGACGACTGCGGGATGGCTGAGCGGAAAGCGAAGCGCCGCCTCCGCCAGCTTGATCTCGTGCGTTTTGCAGATCGCCTCGATCCGGCGCACGCGCTCCAGCACGGCCTCGGGCGCCGGCGCGTAATTGTAGAACGCGCCGCGCTTCGGCCCGGTGGCGAGAATGCCGGAGTTGTAAGGTCCGCCGACCACGACGCCGATCTTCTTCTCCACGCAGTAAGGCAGGAAGCTTTGCAGCGCCTCCTGTTCGAGCAGCGTGTAGCGGCCAGCCAGCAGAAAAACATCGAAATCGCCCGAACGCGCCAAAGCCTCCGCGACCTCCCAGTCGTTGACGCCGGCGCCGAACGCCTTGATCGCGCCGCCCTCGCGCAGCTTGATCAACGCCTTGTAGCCGCCCTCCATGAACTCGCGAATGCGCGCGTCCGACGCCTCCCTGCTGCCGTGGGTGAAGACGTCGACGTCGTGCGCGTAGACGATGTCGATGCGATCGACGCCGAGCCGCTCGAGGGAAAACTCCAGCGAGCGCATGACGCCATCGTAGGAATAGTCGAAGATCTCGCGCCGCGACGGCGTTTCGAAGAACGCGCCCTGGCGCGACCGCTGCTCGGGCGCGCAGAGTTCGAGCAGCCGGCCGATCTTCGTCGAGAGCAAGTAGTCGTCGCGCGGCTTGGCCCGCAGGAATCCGTTGAGCCGCGTCTCGGAAAGGCCGAGGCCGTAGAGCGGCGCGGTGTCGTAATAGCGGCAACCGGCCGCCCAGGCGGCGTCGAGCGTCGCCCGCGCCTCCTTTTCGGTCAGCGGCCGGTAGAGATTGCCCAGAGGCGCCCCGCCGAACCCCAATTCGGTGAATGGCAGCACGGCGCCGGACCGCGTCGTAAACTTCCGCTTGCGGCCCGCTCGCGCATGCGTCGCTCCTGGCATCGTCCCCTCCCGCATTCTCGAACGAGTTCGCGCCCGCCGGCCGCCGCCCCGTCCCGCATCTTCGGCGTCGCGCTCCGCTCAACGCGCCCCCGGGCGCCGAGACTTTCCGCGCCACGGCGCCAAAGTCGATACTTTCGCTTGCAATGCGGCGTTGACGCAAGACAATTGTCGCCGCGTTACGACGACGCAGGAAAAAAAGGGAGACTGCGATGACCACGCATGCCACGGCGCACGCCATGTCGCTGACGAGCCCCGACATCAAGCCCGGCGCGCGCATCCCGGACGAGCACACCTTCAACGGCTGGGGGTGCGCCGGCCAGAATATTTCGCCGGCCCTGAGCTGGTCGGGGGCCCCCGAGGGCACGAAGAGCTTCGCGCTCACCCTCTACGATCCCGACGCGCCGACGGGCAGCGGCTTTTGGCATTGGGTGATGTTCAACATCCCGCCCGACGTCGCCCACCTGCCCAGGGGCGCGGGCGATCCCAAGAGCCACAAGGCGCCCAAGGGCGCAGTGCAGAGCCGCACCGATTTCGGCGCCCCCGGCTACGGGGGCCCCTGTCCGCCCAAGGGCGACAAGCCGCATCGTTATATATTCACGATCTTCGCCGTCGACGTCGACAAGCTCGACGCCGACGAGCATTCCACGGCGGCCGTCGTCGGCTTCAACCTCAATTTCCACACCCTGGCCAAGGCTGAGTTGACCGGCGTTTTTGGACATTGACGTTGCGTAACTTGCGGGTGCGCCCTTCCCTCCTAGCGGGGGAAGGGGGCTCGGCGGCGCGTCGGTCAATGTTCCCGGCGGGCTCGGTCCTGATCGGCGATGAAGGCCTTCAATCGGTCCAGGGCCGGATGGCCGGGGGCGCCGGCAGCCAGGTTGTCGTGTATTGTTTCGAGACCCTTTCGCGCGACGCGCCATTCGGCCCTCGCGCTCTCGAGAATCGTCCGCGTGTGTTCGATCGCCCGATCGACGATTGCTTCGATAGTGTCGGCCATCGCATTCTCCGAGAACACCAACGTCTCGGAAATGCGCGGCGCAATCGCGGCGCCCATTACGTAAGGCCTGACGTGCGCCGGAATGGAACGACGGGCGCGCCGAAGCTGCGCCGTAATCGCGCGCGGCGCTTCAGGCCGCGCCGCGTTGGGTATAGCCGAGGCGCTGGTTCAGGCGCTCCAGCAGGCTCAGCGCGGCGTCGGCGACCACCGTGCCCGGCGGGAAGATCGCGTCGACGCCCGCCGCGCGCAACGGCGCGAAGTCCTCCCCGGGAACGACGCCGCCGACGACGACCATCGTCTCGCCGAGCCCGACGGCGCGCAGCGCCGTCTTCAGCGCCGGCGCCAGCGTCAGATGGCCCGCGGCGAGCGAGGAGACGCCGACGATGTGGACCTGTTTTTGCGCCGCCAGCGCCGCGACTTCCTCCGGGGTGGCGAACAACGGTCCGATTTCGACGTCGAAGCCGAGGTCGGCGAACGCCGAGGCGATGATCTTCTGGCCGCGGTCGTGGCCGTCCTGGCCGATCTTGGCCACCAGAATGCGCGGACGCCGGCCGTCGTTTTCCGCGAAGGCTTGCGTCATCGCGATGACGCGCGCGTTGGCTTCGGCGCCGGCGCCCGATTCGGCGAGATAGACGCCGGAGATCGACTTGGTCTCGGCGACGTGCCGGCCGAAGGCCTTCTCCATCGCCAGCGATATTTCGCCGACCGTCGCCTTGGCGCGCGCCGCCTCGACGCAGAGTTGCAACAGATTGGCCTTGCCGCACGCGCCCTCGGTCAGCGCTTCCAGCGCGGCCTGCGTCTTCGCTTCGTCGCGCTCGGCGCGCAGGCGCTTCAGCTTGTCGATCTGCTGGGCGCGCACGCTCGCGGCGTCGACCTTCAGGACGTTCAGCTCGCGCTCGACCTCGGGCGGGTGCTTGTTGACGCCGATCACGGTCTGCCGGCCCGAGTCGATGCGCGCCTGGGTGCGCGCGGCCGCTTCCTCGATGCGGCGCTTGGGCAGCCCGAGCTCGATCGCCTTGGCCATGCCGCCGAGCGCTTCGATCTCGTCGATGTGGGCGCGCGCTCTCGCCGCGAGATCGGCCGTCAGACGCTCGACGTAATACGAGCCGCCCCAGGGATCGATCACCCGCGTCGTGCCGCTTTCCTCGATGAGGAAGAGCTGGGTGTTGCGCGCGATGCGCGCCGAGAACGGCGTCGGCAGCGCCAGCGCCTCGTCGAGCGCGTTGGTGTGCAGCGACTGCGTATGCCCCTGCGTCGCCGCCATCGCCTCGATCTGAGTGCGCACGATGTTGTTGAACGGGTCTTGCGCGGTGAGCGACCAGCCGGAGGTCTGGCAGTGCGCGCGCAAGGGGAGCGACTTGTCCGACTTCGGCCCGAAGCCCTTGACGAGGCCCGCCCAGAGCATGCGCGCGGCGCGTAGCTTGGCGATCTCCATGAAGAAATTCATGCCGATCGCCCAGAAGAACGACAGCCGCGGCGCGAACTGATCGACGCTCATGCCCGCCGCGACGCCGGCGCGCAAATATTCGACGCCGTCGGCGAGCGTGTAGGCGAGCTCGAGGTCCTGCGTCGCGCCCGCCTCCTGCATGTGATAGCCGGAGATCGAGATCGAGTTGAACTTCGGCATGTGCTTCGCCGTGAAGGCGAAGATGTCGGCGACGATGCGCATCGAGGCCTTAGGGGGATAGATGTAGGTGTTGCGCACCATGAATTCTTTGAGGATGTCGTTCTGGATGGTGCCCGACAGCGCCGCCATCGGCACGCCCTGCTCCTCGGCGGCGACGATGTAGAGCGCGAGCACCGGCAGCACCGCGCCGTTCATCGTCATCGACACGCTCATCGAGTCGAGCGGAATGCCTTGAAACAGCGTGCGCATGTCGTAGATCGAGTCGATCGCAACCCCGGCCATGCCGACGTCGCCGGCGACGCGCGGATGGTCGGAATCGTAGCCGCGATGGGTGGCGAGGTCGAAGGCGACCGAAAGCCCCTTCTGCCCCGCCGCGAGATTGGCGCGATAGAACGCGTTCGACTGCTCGGCGGTGGAGAAGCCGGCGTACTGGCGCACCGTCCAGGGCTGATTGACGTACATCGTCGGATAGGGGCCGCGTAGATAGGGCGGCAGGCCCGGCCAGGTCTCGAGAAAATCGAGGCCCCGCCAATCGCTGGAGTCGTAGAACGACTTGACGTCGATTCCCTCGGGGGTGAGCCAATGGCGCGGCGCGGCGGGCGTCGGCGTCGGCGGCGCCGAGAACGCGATCGAAGCGAAATTGGGTATCGAGCTCATCAACCGATCCTTCGAAGGCGGCCTAGCATTCGACGCCCGGCCCACCAAAAGTCCGCGCGAGCGCGGCAACGGCGTCGCAGCCGGCGAAGATGAAGTCGTCGACGCCCGCGTCGCGCAACGCCGCTTCGCTCGTCCCCGCCTTGCCCGCTAGAACGACATGGCGCGCGCCGGCCTTCTTCAGCGCGGCGGCGAAGCCCTCCGCGCATTCGCCGTAGGCTTCGTCGCTTCCGCAGAGGCAGGCCATCGCCGCGCCGCTCGTAGAGAAGCGGGCGGCCGCCTCGCGCGCGTCGGCGGCGCCGGCCTCGACTCGCGCCTCGATCCCGCCCGCGGCGAAAAGGTCGCGCGTGAAGCCGACGCGTCGGCCGTGCGCGGCGGGCGCGCCGATGGCGACGAGAACGACCCTCGGCCGCGCCCCGTCGCCCGCCGAGGCGGCGTCCGCGGCGTCGCGAAGCCGCTCGAACGGCGCGGCGAT
>Ga0181524_10001158_pt1 | contig 30840 bp, 21 predicted proteins | sample PEATcosm2014_Bin_34_FD_119761 | JGI IMG/M metagenome (GOLD analysis project Ga0181524, IMG submission 119761) | Peatland microbial communities from MTU Mesocosm Facility, Houghton, MI, USA - PEATcosm2014_Bin05_60_metaG | ecosystem: Environmental > Terrestrial > Soil > Wetlands > Peat | place... | reverse complement strand
GTGGGTTAAGTTCTGCCTCACCCGTCATTGCCTCTATGATGCGCGCAACGACCGGAAAAACTATTACCAATTGCTCCTTACGGGCAATGTCTAAGCCTGACGCGTATGGGCAACGCCCCAGGAGAGGGGCGTGCGAGGAGGATGAGGGCTGAAAGCCCGATTCATACGCCGCTCGCGCGCCATCGACCAATCAGTCGCCGACGATCGCACCGCATGGGGCGGGCTTTCAGCCCTCTAGCACCTTCCCGGTCGTGACCTGGGCCGTTGGCCCAGGCTGGTATGAGCCGCGCCGTTGGCGCTGTAACAAGGGCTGGAAAATGTCCAAAACCCAGCGGCAGACCAGAGGTCTGCCCCACACCTCCCGGCTTAGAGCGTGTCCGAAAAACTCCTGCTCCGAATCTTTGTCGCATCCTTTGTCGGCACCCTTTGTCGAAAAGCAGCCAATCCGACAAAGGTCATGACAGAGGATGCGACAAAGGACTTATCGCGGCGGGTTTTTCGGACAAGCTCTTAAGGCCGCGCCACGGGCCTCAGGCACAGAAGGACCTTCAGGCGCTCGCGGAAGAACGGGTTGGCGAAGGACAGGATCAGGAACGGCAACAGCACGGCGAAGCTCAACCGAACCAGTCCCCCCATGTCTTGACACCAGGCCTCGACCTGGTGTCTGTCGATTGCGAAGCCGAGGCGGAAAGCATCGACGACTAACCAGAGCATAATGACTGACAGCCAGACGGGGAGCAGCAAGACCAACACCCAAAAACAGAGGACGAAGGGACGATAGCGCCGCCGGCAGAGCAGCCCGGCCAACGTCAAGGCTGAGGCAATAGCCAGGGAGGTGGCGACGGCAAACTCCCCGGCCGGCTGGGCGTCGCCATCCCAGTTTTCCAAGTGCCCGACCAGCATGATGAAAGAACTGGCTCCAAGCAGCGCCAGGACGAACCCAAGGAAAGTGACAAACCGGCCGCGAGGCCTGAGGTGATTCGAAACCAACCAGGCCGCCGCCAGGCCGAAGGCGATGGCGGCAATCAACTCCTCGTGCACCCCCAACTCCCCGGAAGGCCAGGAAGCCAGGGCGGAAGGCACGATACGGCTCAATCCAGGCTCGGTGTGAGGGCCGCGCGCTTCGTAAACCTCGCCCCCGGCCCCAAGCAAGCGGTAATCGAGCACCAGGGAGTTGCCGCGCCTCGTGACAAAGACAGTGTTGGTCAGCGGACCGCCCGCGTTGAGCACCGCTTCGCCTCCGGCCTTGATGGTGGGCGCGCACGGCGAGACCGGAGGCTGCCCGAAGCGGTCTGAGAGGCGGCTGGCCTCGGTCTCGCCGCGTTTGAGGTGGACGTCGCCGTTGGTGTAGCAGCCGGCGGGGATCATCGCCACCGACCCGGGCGCATCCAGAATGACGGTCAAGGGTTGGCTGCTGTCTCGAGTCAGGACGAGGCGCTGGATGAACTTGCCCGTCAATCTAAGCTGCCCAAGTTCAGCGGGCCGCGGCTGGAACTCGAGCCGGTACTTGGGTCGGTTGTCTTGCCGGACGTATGCCCAATCGACATGGAAAGTTTGGCCGGCAAAAAAGAGGTCGCGGGAAGAGCCGAGCAGGTCCAGGGGACCGGCTTGCGCGGGGTGGCCCGGGTTCAGGGCGGACCAGGGCCGCAACAGCAGGACTGCCCCGTCGGCAGCCCCGATGCGGCCCTGAAGGCTGTCGATCAGTCCCACTTGCCAATCCTGTCCCTTGAAGCCGAGTTTTCCTTGCCACAAATAGCGGCGATCGACGGACACGCTGGGCTGGTTGGTTTTGCCGAGGTCGGAGATGAAGAAGCACACATCCAGCAGGGCCGGGTGAACGCCCGTCAAGGTCTTGAAAGTCAGGCGGACGTCATTGAAGCCAATGGAGGAGCTGAAAGAAAAGCGTGGCTGGCACGAATACACTCCGCCCGGGTCGTCTGTCAGGTCCAGGTTCCGGTTCAGGTCCAGGTAGAGTCTGCCTCGATCCAGGTCCAGGATGAAGGCGACAAACTGCTCGCTGCTGTCCCCGAACTTGAGAGTCCCGCGCACCACCTTTCGGTGGCCGAAGTCCGGCTCTTTCTGGAATGGCGTGGGCTGATAGACGACGGGGACATTTTCCTGGCGCGAGAAGTTGGCTGAGTCCAGTTCCCGGTATTCGAGATAGACGGAATGTGTGGGAGCGGCCGAGGCGGCGGGAGTGGACAAATCCTGCGCGCCGGCTGCCCAGTCAGTCCCGCCGAGCCAAACCAGCGCGGCCAACACGAAAACCGCGGGTTCGATCCGACCGAGCGTGTTGCTCATGCGCAGGGTTCGCTTCTGTCGGTGACTCTCATGCGTGTTTGGACGCCGACGAGGCAAGTTCGTTTCACGAAATCCATACTCTGGTTCTAAGCCTCCTCTGTTGCTGATTTTCATGTGGCGGGCCCTGCCAAAACACAGAGCGGCCCCGGGGCAAAGATGTATGTCGCCGCCCTCTCGCTGTCATCCGCCTCACCCGCCCAAGGTTCAAGCTTGCGGCCCGATCAGGATCGCAATCGTCCCTCCCAGTATCCTGGCTCACGGCTGGCGTGCGCGACAGCCCAGATGAAGATCCGGTCGGTGAAGATTTCGTAAATAATACGGTATGGGAACCTTCGAGTGCGAACCCGCCGTAACCCTCGGGGCAGGGAGGGCCAAGCCTCCGGGAATTGACGCGCACGCTGGATGGCGGCCTCCACCTCACTGACGAAAGCCAGCCCCAATTGGCCGCTTATCTTGCCATAATGCCGAACGCCCGCCAGGTACTCCGCTTCGGCGGCGGGATGGTATTCGTAGCCGCGCACGTCATGTTAGAGAGCGGCGGACTTCACCAACTCCCAAGCCTTGCGCGTGACTTCTTGCCCGGCCACAGATTTCACTTTTCCTTGCCGGACCTCCTCGCGGCGCCGTTCGATCTCTTCCTCCCATGCCTCGCTCAGCGGGCTGGAAGCCTCATTGTCCAAGCTTTCCAAGAGCTTCTCCGCCAGGCGCGCCCGGTCTCCCACGGGCAAGGCCAGGGCCTCTTTTTCGATCGTAGCAGCGCTCATATCAGTTACAACATGCTAAGACAGGGGCTCAGGGCGGTCAAGCGCCATGTCGAAGAAGGCGGACTCCTCGGGGCCGTTGACAAAGTCGTTCGGGCCACCGGGCGGGCGTTCCGTCGACCGTTCGGAGGTTGTCATTGGCCGCGAGTTTGGCCTCGGGTATGCGGGCCAAAGTCCCTTGAGGGCGAATTGAAGGGCTTATGGTTGTCTCCGATTCAACAGAAATCCACGCAGCCCAAGGGCAGTGGCCGGATCACGGTTGCTCCCAAAACCGATTTCAGTAAACGTCCAGATCTTTCGCCGAGACGACGGCGCCTGCGTACCCCTGTTGGACTTGTTGCAATAGGGTGGCCTCGCTGCATCCGCTGAAGAGCTGATGGTAGAGAACCAGCAGCTTGGGCTTGGCCTGGCGGGCGATGTCGGCCAGTTCGGCAGCAGAGGTGTGCGCCGCCTTGTAATACGGGCCGCCTTCCTGCCCTGACTGAGTGCAATAGACTTCATGCACCAGAACGTCGCATCCCTTGGCCGCTTCCACGAGGCTCGCTGTCGGCGCGGTGTCGCCGGAAATTACAACGCTGCGGCCCGCCGCCTCGAACCGGTACCCAAAAGCCTGGTCCCAGGTGGCGTGCTTCACCAGAAACGCTTTCACGGTGACGTTTCCGTCCTTGTAGGCCACTCCGGGAGTGATCTCATGCACGTTGACCTTGTACGCGTTCGCGTTTCCGTGCTCCAGCCCATTGATTCGCACGTCCATGTCCTTCTTCCAGGCGGCCATCAAGTGGTCGGTCATTTCCTGCGTTCCCTTTGGCCCGAACACCTCGAGTGGTTTACCTCGGCCCACCACCGCGGGAGTAAAGATCAAATCGGGGTAGCCCAGCGTGTGGTCGGAGTGCAAGTGGGTCAGGAACAGGAACGTGAGGGCAGACGGACGCAGCGCATGGATCTGCGTCCGGTCCGCGGCCGCCGCGGCCCGGCGCACCACGCCGGGGCCGGCATCTACGAGGTAGGCCTGTGTCCCTGCGACCACTGCCACTGCCGGACCGGAGCGTTCCGGGTCGGGGATGGGGGTTCCGGTGCCTAGAAACACGATTCTCAGATCGCTGGACAGAGCGCCTGCGGGAGCAGCGGCGGCGACGGTCGGGAGGGGCGCTGTCTCAGCCGCCGAGGCCCCGACGCGCGTGGCCGTGAAATGAGAGGCGCCTGACGCGCCGTAAATTCCGTTCATCCCTGGAAAAGCGCCGGGCTGGACCTTCACCTCGCGTGTGAAGGTGATGGTGTCGCCTGCCACCACGCCCGAAAAAGAGATCGTGCGCCCGCCATCGGGACTGTCGCACTTGAAAGAGACCTTGTTTCCCTCGATGGCGCCGTCGTAGATCGGGGTGACCCCGGTCAGCGTCGTTGACATCGTCGCACTGGAGGCTCCCTGGCTCACCGTGCCCGTCACTTTGGCGCCCTCCGCTTCCAATGTAAACGTCCAGGGAGCGAACGCAACATCTTCGGCCTTCCACGTCCCGGTGACTCCGGCCCGGCAGACGAAACCCGCCGCTACGACAAAGAACAATCCGACCAACCGCGACGCACTCTTCATGACCGCTCCTTTCCGCTTGGGAACCTGCCGATAGGAATTTCCTTTTTTGCCGCGCTGCTGGTTGTTGACGCTGCGCGGTTAGGAGAGAACTGGTTCCTGGCAGCATTCATGGTTTCCAAGGTTTCGCCGGATGTTGCTCGAGCACTGAGCAGGCGTCAACACCAAATCGGGCGACGAAGGCTGCCTGGGTTCAAGCGAGGTCCCAGATGTCGTGCCGGATTTCCTGAAAGTGCCAAAGGCGCTTGCCGGTGCGGGCGTCAAGGGCGATGACACAATTGGCGAACAGATTTCGCCCGCGGTAGTACACGCCGAGGAAATTGGGCTTGGGCGAGGCGGTGGTGACGTAGGCGATGCCGCGCGCCTCGTCCATCGCCATGCCGGCCCAGGCATTGGCAGCGTAGCTCTCCGGTTTGTCCCAGGCGTCTTCCCGGCTTCGCCAAAGTCCTCGATTGCGAGTGGTAAGTCCAGGCGGCCTGAAGGTTGGTCACGTTGCCGCGGTTGATTTGGTCGAGCGCCGAGTAGCGCGTGCCGCCGTTGTCCCCGTGCGAGCGGTGCCAGACCAGGAAAGTTTCACGCTTGGGGAAACCGTTGGCCGGGGTGAGTTCGCCGGCTTTCGCCGCCGGAATGACCCTGTAGAGCGGCAGCGTCTCGCGCTCCTTCGGGTCTTCAACGGCCCAATAATCACGGCTCCCAGGCGGAGATTCGGCAGCCACCTCCCCCGTGGGACCGGCCAACGACAGGCGCGGCAGAGCCATTGTCAGAAAAAGGACCAGGGCGGAGACATAATCAAATGTCATAACGAATGGGCAACCCGCGTTAACATAGAAGAGTGCCTTTCTGGCGGAAGGGTTTTCTTGTGTTTTTTTGGCTAACGCGGCGGGAATAAGTAAAGGTGGCAACCTGCCTTGTTCTTTTGCCGCCGGGATTCGTGGTTCACATCTGACAGGCATTTGCTTGTTTCCCGCGCCGCCGGTTATTGACGCCAGGCTGGGTTGGCGCTTGCAAACATCTCTGCGCCCCGTGAATTGGGATGCTCAGGGACTTGCCGCCGAGTTCAAGCCGATGCGCTCGTGAGCCTGATTATTTGCAATTCAGGTCCGTTGATTGCGCTCGGCATTCCAGGGAAGGGGGCGACCCATAGCTTGGTTCGCCATGTCGTGAGACTGAACCAGGCCATGGCTGACCCCTGCCGGTCAGTACGCCGGTCGCCGCGGCACATGAGGTGATAGGTGGCCCCCGGATATTGGAAACGCAATTGTCGCGGCATGTTGACAGCCTATCGAAAGCCCATCCCATCGCGATCCAAGATTGAACCAATCTATGGGTGACCCTTTGTTCTTTCTTAGGCTGAAGGGCGGAATGGCCGCGAGCAGGGAGTCGGGGATCGTATCGTGGAACGGGGCTGGAAGGAAGTTTTTGGGTTCACTGTAGGCGAATTATTGATACACAGATGTCAACAGGTTATTTGCATTTTGTTTTTGCGGCGGGAAGCCGACGCTCCATTCGCTAACCGAGCACGTCGCGGACGCCGCTGATGAAGGCGCCGGCTTCCTGGCCGGCGAGCGGTCCGAGTCGTTTGAAGGGCTGTCCGCGCCGCCTTCCAAACCGTTGAAACGCTTGGAGCGCCCGTGGCGGCCTTTTTCACCGGGCTGAAGCCACGGTGTTAAGGAGACGTCCTTTTGCCCACCGGGCAGATCCTGGGGGCGCAACTCGAGGAAGGGCGGCTCGTGGTCTCCTCCGCCGGTCTCGGACTGATTGTCCGGCTCGCATTCGACGACGCTGGTGGCCTCTGTCTCGCCCGCGCGGGCCGGTCCGTCCGTCGCAGTTCCGCCGCAACAAAGCCGACGGACCTTGGACTTGGAGAGCCAACCACAAGTCACGTCGCGACGAGCGGTCCATGTCCCGTCAGGTCGAACCAGTCTCGAGCCATCACGAACTCAGGCCGTTGAGACTCGGGGGTTCCGGCGAAACACGGTGAAACCAAAGGCAACGCCCAATCCGAGTATGCCCGCAACAGTCGTGTTGGCTTCGGGGACTGCGCTTACAGACCAGTTCGCCTGGTTCACGCTGCTGTCGCTATAGTTACGGTAACTGGGTGTATACATGACTGCCAGGGGAGTGGTCCCCTGCTCGATGTAAAAGAACCCGCTGTCGCCATAGCCATTATTGTTTCCGAACCAGAAATCGTTTTTTGAGACGTCTGTGGACATCACTGCGGTCGCCGAAGAAGAATCGTGCCAGGAGATCATGGCAGGGCTAACCGACATTCCGTCAATGCTCAGTGTCACGTCCTTGATAACATCTATGACATCCCCGTTCTGGACACCGTCAAATGTGCCGGTCACCAAACCAGAACCCGCATTGACATTGCCGGTGAACTGGTAACTGAACTCAAACAGTGCTCCGTCCGCCGAAGCGGTCGCGAATGCCAGGCTCGCTCCCAAACAGATCAGGGTCAACCCCCTCTTCGCAGCGAGAAGCTCGGAGATCGCGCAGAGTCCCAATGAATGTCCAGAGCCGTGGGATCGGGTTTGCCATAACCGGCGTTGCAGACGAGTTATCTTGTTCATAGCCATTCCGCCGACCTACATGATTGACGCTCTGATATTGTTGGCATTCTGATTTGAATGAATAGCGGAAAGCAATGCGTCGTTAGGACAGGTGAATGCACATTTTGGACATTAGACTCTACTCCAGAAAGATAACATGGGGTGGTCAGGCTGGGGAAAATCCGGCGACCTGACCACGTACGAATACTGAACGGGGTCAAACCGTAGATTGGTCGTTTCTTGCTTCGGAAATTCTTGCGGCCCCAGGGCCGGCCAAGACGGGTCGCCTGGCTGTCGAGCCGGGCCTCAGTCACGGGTATAAAGAGACGGGCCGGGGCGCTCATGGAGCTGTCGAGACGGTTCAGTTCAGTAAAATGTTGGCCTAAGACCGTGAGGCCCGCGCCGATGGCCTGTCAAAACTCCGATGAAATCGATTCAGCAGGCAATCTTGAGACCGCGCCTGGTTGGCGTGATGGCGGCCGTCCTCGCCTGCACCGCCTCCGCCGCGGACTTTCCCCTGGAATTCAAGACGCTCAAACCCGACGAGGTTAAGACCTTCCCGGGGGTGTTCGGCAGTTTTGGCCGGCTGAAGAGCGGCAGGCCCAAGACGCTGAAAAGCGAACCCAAGACCACTTGCCGGCAGCCCTTCTACGGTGTGCTCAGTGAAGGCTCCAGCAATTCTTTCCTCTTCCGCGTCGAGGAAAGCAAGGATGGCGCCGGCTACGACCGCCTGCTCATCGATCTGAACCAAAACGGCGATTTGACCGACGACCCGGTTGTGCAGGGTGCATTCAAGTCCATTACCAACGCCTCTCTCCCGAATTCCCAATACACAACCTTCTGGCCGATTCCGGCGGCTCCCGGCAGGATGATCGGGTCCTGGCGTCCGGTTTATCTGGGCGAATTGCGCGTGGATACCCGCGATACCAGAAGTGGCGAGGATGTCTATATCGGACTGCTGAGGCTGTACACGGCTTGGTACCTGGAAACCACGGTCGAAATGGACGGATTCAAGCGCAAGGCGGCGATATACGACGCGGCGGCGCAAATGAGCCTCGGAAACGAGTGGAAACTCAACGCCCGCGCCGGCTGGTATTTTGACACCGGCGACTGGTTCCTCCAGGACCTGGACGGAACGGGCCGTTTCGAGCGGCGCCCTGAAGGCGGAAACATCTCCGCCTTTGGCCCGCTGCAATACTTTGGGGCGCAGCCTTACAAGGTCGCCTTGGCTCCGGACCGTCGCTCCCTCCGTGTCGAGCGGTGGACCGGCGCGCTGGCGGAGGTCGCCGTCGGGCCCTATGGCGGCCAGGTCCGCAACTTGTCCATGGCTTGGGAACAGAAGCGGGGCCAATGGCAGTTGCTCGCCCCGCCAGTGGTCAACGGCAAATTCAAAGTGCCGCCGGGCAACTACCGCTTGGACGGCTGCAGCCTTGTGGCCACGCCCGCCCAGGGCGAACCCTTGATGGCCGCGGCCTTCCAGCAGAACGTGCATAAGCCCGTTCGTTTCACCGCGGGCGGAGCCAATACCTTCCGCTGCGGCCCGCCCTTGCAGGTCGATATCTCCGCTGAAAAGCGAACGGCCCAGGACTGGGAGCTGCAACGAAAATTGGTGGCGCCGGCGGACCCTAAGGTCGATTCGGATTTCGTTCTGGCAATTGTCACCTCGATCCACGGAGTGGACGGCGAGACGTACAACACCTTTCGCCGGGGCAAAGATTTCAAACAGGAGCCCGTAAAACCCGCCTTTGCCATTCTGGACGCCAATGGCAAGCTCGTGGGCAGCGGCAACCTCGAGTACGGCTGAGGCGGCACGTGCTCGCACTCATGGCGAGTGCCCAAGAGCCTCATCGGAGCCAAAGCGACCGTCCGCATAGACCTGGGCCTCGACCCTCTCGAGGTTGTCGCCAAACCGGTGCGCGTCCAACTCTGAGCCGGAACCAACGTGAAATGGTCGGTCCGATCCATCAGCGCTATGGTTCGCGCTTTCGGCGTTCAGAATGGTCTTTGGCCGATAAACCCAGGGCGTTGCCCTAAGCCGTTTAGCGGGGGTTACGAGCTTCTCCGTAATTGATTCACGGGTTTTGGACCAGGCGGTAGAATCGGCCAGGTCCGGAGGATTGAACCACCACATGCCACCCCCCCGTGTCGTGCGTCGGACTGGCCGCGACCGGAACCCAGGAACCCGGCGCGGCAAGACCGTCGGCCGACTCCAGGTGGAAGGCGGAATAGGGGTTGGCCCAAGTCAGCAGCAGCGACTCCGGCGAGATCGCTTGCGCCGCCAGGCAGGGATGGCGCTCCTTGCCTTGCGCGCCGGCCAGGTAGAGGGCGCGCACTTCGTCCGGCGAAAGGGCCCGGTTGTAAAAGGCGGGCTCATCGATGCACCCCTTGAAACTGCAAACGCCCAGGCGGCCGGCGGCGCTGCCGTTTCCAATGAGCAGGGCCGCCGGGGTCCCGGCCGCGAAGTAGTCGCCGGTCTCCCAGTACACCTCCTGGCCGTCGACCCACAGTTGGAGCATGGTGTTCGTGCTGTCCAATATGGCCGCCAGATGATGGAAGGTGCCCGCTGCGAGCGCATGCACCGCGGTGGGGAGATCATACTGGCCTGGCGGTCCCCAGATCGACATGCTCAGGTCCCCCGGCGCAGTCGCCGGGTCGCCATAGTGCCGCTCCGCCCACAATTCGAGGGTGGGCATCGCATGAGGGCTGCTCGCGTCGTACTCGAGGATCGGGCGATTGGTGGTGTCGTCAAATCGCAACCAGGCCTCGAACGTGAACGCGTTGCTCAGCGCCGCCAGGTTGGTGAGCACGGCGGCCGGGGCCTGCAAGGTCGTGGTCGCGCCGTCGAAATAGAGGCACTGGCCCACCAGGCCGTTGGTGTACGCCACGGCGCCTCCCACCGGCGAGTCGGCCCCGGTCACGAACTCTCTGGCATTCCCATCCAATGTCCACCAGCAGATCAAGCCCTCCGGCACGGGCGTCGGCGCGCTCAGCCCGACCCCCGTTCCGCTCAGGAGCAGCACGGTATCCGGTCGGCTGGGGTCGTCGCTGGCCAGGCGCAAAACGGCGCTTTGCGCGCCCAGGCCGGTGGGCTGGAATTGAATGTCCAAGTCGATGTAGGCGTCAGCGGGAACCGCCACCGGCAACGCCGGCGCCGCCAGCCGGAAGAGACCGTTGGTGCAAGTTGCCGCGGTGAGATGCAGCGTATCGTCGCCGGTGTTAAAGACGCGGACAGACTCGAGAGCGGCATTCCAGGCAACCGCGTCGCCGAAATCCACGTTCGTGGCCGCCATTTCGAGGTGCGGCGGACCCGACCCCAGGAGCGCCGCCCGGTACACGATGCCTTCGGCGTAGTCGGCGAGGTAGAGGACCCCTGCCGTGTCGAAGGCCAGTCCCCGCAGCCGGGAAAAGCCGGTGCCGATGGTGGTCACCGTGCCGTTGCGCTCGACCCTCAGGAGTCGCGCCGTGCCGGAGGCGTCACCGGCGTCCTCACCGATGACAAAACTGTCCGACACCGGGTCCCAGGCCAGGGAGGCCGGGCTAAACTGGAATGGCATTTGCGCCAGATCCGTGCTCGAGCCGTCTGCCTGGACCTGGACAAGAAACCCCGGAAACTGGCAGCTCAGCACATACAGGTTGCCGGCCGCATCCAACGCCGGGGAGTCGGGCCGGGAGGGGACGATGGCGTAAGACACCGCCGCGCCCGCCGCATTAACGCGGTAGATCATGCCGGCCGACTGGCTGGCGACAAACACGTTGTTGCTCGGCTCCGCGACCAGGCCCACAGGGTCGAGCAGGCCGGCGGCAAAATGGGTCACGGCGCCGTCGGGCGTCACCTTGAAGACGGCGCAGCCGGTCGTGTGCGACACGTACACATTACCCGCCTGGTCCACAGCCGGGCCGCGCAAGGCATCGGGGTCGGACCACAGCGAGGCCCACTGGTTGACCGCGCCGTCCGGTCCAATGCTATCCAGGCTTCCGCTGGCATCCTCCAAGGCCCGGAGGATACCGTCGCCGCCCATCGCCAGCCCGACCGGGTCATCGATGCGGGCGAAGCGCCGCAGGTTATACCCGGGCATCTGCGGGGCGGGCACGTTGGTGAAGGCGGCGCCGGTGATGGCGTTCAGGGTGACCGTCGTCGGCTTCCAGAGGGCCGGGACGAAGCGCGGCAAGGCGGGGTTCTCGGGCGTGACTTCTACCGTGTCCACGATGGCCGTCACGATTGACTGAGGCTCGGGCGACGCGTCGTATTCCACGGTGAATTCCGTGCCGCGAACGCTGCACGTGGCCGTGGGTGTCTTGATCTGGAAATCGCTGCGCACCGCCCCTCCGTGGTTGAGTTTGGCGTTAACCTCGCCGGCCTTAAGCCAGAGGCGCGTCCTGACCCCATCCGCGCCGCTCGTGAAAGCCCCAACCTGCACGTCGGTGAGTTCCCGAATGACGACCGTTGAGTTGTCGGAGAACAACAGCGTGACGGACGAGTCGATGCCCGTGTAGATGCGATCGCTCGGCTTCACGAATTCACCCCCCGAGAGAGGTATGGGAGTGTTCTCGTGGCCTTGCACGAGCAACTCGCCCTCTCCAATGACATTGGTCACCATAATCCAGAGGCCCGCCGCCGGCACCGGGTAGGTTGCCGGCGCCGTTCGCAGCCAGGGCGCCCCCGTGCCCGCGTCCAGAAAGGCGGCCTCCAGATGGACGTCTTGGCCCATCTCTTTGAAGAGAACGCACGGCGGCGTTTGCAGGGCGATTGTCGAGGTGTCGCGTGACTGGGAAACACGCAACGGCGCCGAGGAGGCCAGAACGTTGTTCGTGGAGTTGAGCAGGCGCAGGACAAGGTTGGCCTGCGGGCGGGTCTGGAGTGAACAGGTCATGCTTGCCGCGAACTGGGTGGGCGCGCTCGGCGACAAGGTCCGCCCCGGCGGCGGCAGCACCGAGCTGACCTGCAAGACATCCGTCGGGGTATAGGCCGTGTACCAGCCGAATTGGACGGCGCTCTTGAATGGGAGGCGGGTATCCGGGTCGAGGAGGACGGCCTCCAGGAAGAGGTTGGTGTCAGAGGCGGCGATGAGGGCGTTGGTGATGGCCAGGCTGAAGGTCTGAATCGCGGGCTGGTTGGTCACGGCCACGGGGGGTGAGGTGAAGCGGAGTATCCCCCCCGCATCGACCAGTTGGAGTTGCAGCCAGGCGGCGTTATGGGCCTCGAGACGGCAGCTCGCGTTCGCCGCAAAGATCGGGGACATCCCTGTCGTGAGAACGCTGCCGCTGGGAGGCTCAATGGTGGACGCGTCGAGGGCGAGGTAGTCGTCCGCCGGTGGGGGTTGCCACGGCCCCACGTCGAAGCGGTAATGGGAGTTGATGAGCACCTCGACTTCCATCCACGCGTCTTGGGGACCGAGCGGGTCCGTGGAGTCATAGAGGTAGGTGAACATCGAGTATTGGATGAGACCCAGCCCGGAATCCGGCCCGAGCCGGTTCAGCACGGCGTTGCAGCCGTTGGTGAGATTGAATCCGGACGCGTCCGTGCTCTGGCACTGGAGGGTGAATGGCTGGGCGCCGACCGCCAGGGGCGGACCGATGGTGCAGTTGGTTGTCAAGGGGCCGGGGTTGGGGCACCCCGGCTGGTTGTGTGTGCCGAACAAGTCGAAAGTGGCCGTGGACAGTACCGCGGCGTTTCGACTCTCGAACACTGGGGGATAGGAGCAGTAGTTGCTCTGGCCACACCTGATCTGCCAGGCCCCCTGCGCCTCGACGGCCACGCTCAACACGTCCTCGAGCTGAAAGTAGTCCGGCCCCGCCTCCTCCAGCCCCGGCGTGACCGAAGGGAAGCCCAGGCTGAACCGCAACGACGGCAGCCCGGCCAGGTTGGGATAGAGGCCCTCCGGGAGGGGAATGTCCACCACGCTCACCGCCTGCGTAACCACTCCGTCGAGGCCATTGGTGACATTCTCCCAGCCGCAGCCGAACAGGTTGACGAAAATGTCGTGGTGGTCGAACTGTCCCTGGATAGGTTGAGCAACACTGCCTGCGCTGCCCCAGGCCAAGGCAACGGCCAGACTCAACCACCAGTCGCGAACCGGCCAGATCACTCTTCTCATAGCATTCTCCTTCCGCGAGCCGTGAGGCGCGGCTCGATCGTTTGACTCACCGATGGTGTTGGCCTCACTGCAATTCAAACGTGATCCCCTCGTAAGCATCGATGCGGGGGAAGCGCAATTCCAGTTCCTGCCCGGACTGCTTGTGCCGGAAGGAGGTCTTGGGGAAACCGGCGAGCCGGCGCGCCTGCCTGCCCTCGGGTATCCTCAGACGCACGCAAACATTCTCGACAGGAGGCAAGTACCCGCTCTCGTTGTCCGGCTCCGTGGTCCAGTTCAACAAGTGGAGCACGCGGCGGTTTCCATTCTGCGTCAGGTTGGCAATCAGCGAACTCGGCCCAGTGACTCGGTAAGGCGGCGGCGTGGCGGCGGCGTATTGGACCAGGCTTCGCAGACAACTGCCCAGCACCGACTCCTGGGTTGAGCTGTAGAGACTCTCCAGGGACGACGCCAGGTAAACCACGCGGCCTTGGCCGTGGGTCGAGGTGACGACACCCGGCAGAATCGGACGGCGTCCATCGCCGGTGACGATATCCATCATCGTGGACCCGCGTTCGAGCACCTCGACCGGTTCGAAGTACCCGAGCGGGACAAGCCGGCCATCGGGGTTGGCGCGCGGGGTGAGATACAGGTCGTTGGGTCCGCCGGTCATGCAGCGGTAGCTGTTGAGGGTTTCCGCGAGCGCCCCCTGAGGGTGCGCCGGACGAACCCGCAGCAGAGATTCAAGTTCAAATCGTTCCAGACGCTCGCCCGCCGCGCCGTAGAGCGACGTGCCAAAGCAAGCCAGCAGTCCGCCGCCGTTTTCGACAAACCGTTCGAGGTTCTCCCGGCGGCGGGGCGTGAACTGGGGGATGTCCGCCAGATAAAGGACCCGGTAGCGGGCCAACCTCTCAGGCTCATCCAGCACCGCCTGAGGAAGGGAGGAGACCTGAACATGACCGTAGAGACAGGCGGCGAATGCGCCGAGCGTGGACGACCGGACATCCGCGCTCCAAAACCACCCCGTTCGCGCATGCCCGGGCGGGTTGCGAGTCGCTTGCACCACGGCAACATAGGGCACATTCTCAGCCCCCTCGAGTTCCCGCTCATGGTCTTTGAGGACGGAGAAGGGGAAGGCAACCCAACGGCGGTTTTCGGCCTGCGTCAGGTAAGCGTAGGGCTGGGCAATGATGGGAGCACCGCCAAAGGCCGCGGTAGTGAAGATCTCCTGTTGATAGTCAAGTCCATTGGGGATGACCCGAGGCCAGTTGTTGTAAACCCCGACGTAGGGCCAGACGCCCAAACCCGCCGCGCGGGCCAGGCTAACGCCTTCGGCGCGCTCGAGGAGCGAGTGGCCGCGCTCGTACAGAAAGGCGTCCATCGCCCTGAGAATGCGCGGGTCCTCACTCGCCATATTGTCCGCATTGTTCACGTTATAGATCAGCGGAATATCTTTGTGGGCCTTTACGATGCGCCGAACGTCCTGGAGGACGCCCATCAGTTGTTCGTGGTACCATTGGTGATACTCCGCGATGACCTCGTGATCTTGCCTGGTGTAATCCCCCTCCCGCTCATGCCAGGGGATGGCCTTGCCCGAGGCCCGCTGAAAACCGTCCCGGCATCCGTCGCAATAGCAGACCTTCAGTCCCGGCCAGAAGTAGAACGGGCGCCAGGTGTCGAAATAGAGGCCATCCAGCGCATAGTCCCGCGCCACGTGCTCGACGAGGTCCAGGTAGGCCTTCCGATAGGGAGTGTTCCAGCACACGGTCCCGTGATCCTCGCCGACATACATGTGGTCGCGGTTGGGTCCGCCGCCGGGACGCACCCGCTGCGCGTATTCCGGATAATCCCTGGTCACCATCGACCAGGCCAGCTTATGTCCGGTCGATATGTAGGCGACGGTGCGGATGCCGCGCGGTTTGCAGGCGGCGATCGTCTCCGCCAGCACATCCCGAGCGCCAAGCTCGGGATAAGTGGAGAAGCGGACTCCTTGTATGGTCGCGTACTTCCCCATGGTCGAAATGCGCACCGTGTTGGCGCGCATCTCGACCATCGTCCGCGCGAGCGCCTCGGCGTCGTACTCGAGTTTCGGCGCAAAAGGCGGCTGATAAGCGTCGATCAAGAACACCCGCGCCGTTTGAATCCAGTTGAGATCGGCGGCGAAGGTTGCCGGGAGGGCCGCGCCCAGAAGGCAGATTTGAAGAAAGGCGCGACGGATGCGCCGATGAATCGGTGTTTTCATGTTTCAGATAGATTTTGGAAGCGCGGGTTCGGGCGCAACGGACCGATGAGGAATAACATAATGGCCACCGCGATCAACGGCATGATGCCATACCCAATGAAGACGGGGTAATAGCCGAACCGGTCCACCATCCGGCCGGAGAGCCATTGGAAAAACATGCCGCCCAAGCCGGAACCCATGCTGGCGAGGCCCCAAATCGAGCCGAGCGCGTTTTTCGGGAACACCTCCGCAGGGAAAGCCAGCGTGTTCGCCAGGTAGCCGGTATAGCCGAACATCGCGATGGAAATCAACGCGATCGATGCATAAGGATTATGAGTGATGATGGCCGGAATGGCCGAAACCATGATCAACCCGAAGGCGGCAGCGCCGGTCTTGCGGGCGCGCGGAATGGGAATGCCACGCGAAATCATGAACTGGGTGAAGCCCCCGCCCGCCAGGTTCCCGATGTCCGCAATGATGAAGGGGACCGGCGCCAGCCAGACCATCTGTTTGAGACTGAAATGATGGACCTCGGTCAGGAATTTGGGCAACCAGAAGACGTAGAAATACCAGACCGGGTCCATGAACAGTTTCGAGAGCGCAAAGAACAACAGGAAGCGGGTCTTGAGCAAGCGCCAGGGAGACGGCGGGCGCGCGGCCACCTCGGCGGCGACGTTGGCCGGGGTGCGGTAAACCAGGGCAAAGCCGATCAGCCAGGCATAGCCAATAAGCCCGACGATGACGAACGCCGGACGCCAGCCAAGGTGAATGAGCAGCAAACCCACGGCCGTTGGGCCAACCAAGGCCCCGATGCCGGCGCCGCTGTTGAAAATCCCCGAGGCGAGTGAACGCTCGCGCGGTGGGAACCATTCACTCACGACCTTAACGGCGGCGGGCCAGTTGCCGGCCTCGCCCAGCCCCAGCAGCATCAGGAAGGCAGCGAGCATCCAGACATTTTGGGCGGCGCCGATCAGCCCGACGGCGGAACTCCACAGGAACATGCAGAGGAGGTAACCGCGCTTGGCGCCCAGCCGATCGATGACCGGCCCGGACACGCCGTTGCTGAGGGCGTAAGCGAAGAAGAAGCCGGAGGTGAGCAGGCCATAGTCTTCATTGGAGAGGGAAAAAACCTGCTGGAGGGTCGTGGCCGAGACCGAATAGGCCTGGCGGCAAAGGTAATTGATGACCGTGGCCAGGAAGATTAGACCGACCATCACCCAGCGCAAACCAGGAGGCTTTGTCTCGGCGTTCAGTGGTGGTTCAGCCATAGCCCGAGCGACGGAAGGACGACGCGGGGGAGTCTGCCAGACGGCGGCCTCGCGGGCTAGCAAATCCGCATCGTCAATCCGCCGTCCACCGAGACCGTTTCGCCGGTGATATAATCGTTGGTCACCAATTCGCGGATCAGGCTGGCAACCTGCTCGGGCGTGCCCTCGCGATGCAGCGGGATGCGGTTCTCGAGGTTGTTTTGCTTCACCTGCGCCGGCATGGCAGCGTGAAAGGCCGTGCGAATGACGCCGGGGGCGACGCAGTTGACGCGGATGTTATCGTTCGCAAACTCGAAAGCGAGGGCGCGGGCCAGTTGCGGCAACGTGCCCTTGACGGCCTGGTAAGCCACATTGGTCTTGATCCCGCGAATCCCGGCCGCCGAGGAGATCAGGATGATCACGCCCCGCTTTTTTTGCTTCATGGCCGGAATGGCGGCCCGGCAAAGGTGGAAGATGGCATGCACATGCACATCAAAGGCGGACTGCCAGGCCTCGGGCGTCAACTCCAACAGCCCGCCATTGACGGGCCCGCCCGCCGCGTGAACCAGCACATCGACCGGGCCAAGCTTTCTGGCCGTCTCCTCCACGCACCGCGTGGCCTCGAGGCCAACGCCGACATCGGCGCGGATGAACAAGCATCTGCTGCCAAGCGCCTCGATGCGCTGCCGTGTCTCTTTCGCCCCGGCGTCCAACCGCCGTCCCACGATGGCTACATCGGCTCCCTCCGCCGCCAAGGCGATAGCGGTGGCGGCTCCAATACCCTTGGTGCCACCGGTCACCAGGCCAACTGAGGCTGACAGGAGTTTGCCTTTTGCGCCCTGGCGATTGGTGAACGCTGTGCGTGGGATCGGTGTCTTCATCTTGGCAGAAAAGAAGCGGAGGAACTTAATCCTCCGCCGCGTCAAACCACTTCAGACCCTGGGATCAGTAACGATCCCGACCACCACCACCCCCACGGCCACGACCGCCGTAACCGCCGCCGCCGCCGCCGCCGCCGCCCGATCGTTCTTCGCGGGGTCGGGCGATGTTCACGGTGAGGGCGCGGCCATCCAACTGCTTGCCATTCAAGGCATCGATGGCCTTCTGCGCCTCTTCCGGCGTGCTCATGGTTACGAAGGCGAATCCGCGAGGACGGCCAGTGGCGCGGTCCATCATCAGGTTGGCTTCCACCACGGTGCCGTGGGCCGCAAAAGCGTCCTGCAGATCGTTTTCCGTGGTATTGAAGGAGAGGTTTCCCACAAACAACTTTGCACTCATCTGTTTTCTATGTATATGGCCCTGCACGGTTTTGCGCTCGCCATACTGTTCCCGCGAGTCGGGTCTCAAATCATCACTGAACCGGGTTCACCTAACGATTCCCATGTCTTGGGAGCGCCAAACCTGTCAGGGTCGCGGTAACTCTGCCCTGTTTTGCAGGAATGGCAAGCACTATTCATCGGTGGGCTGCGATGGGGGCCACGGCTGTGGACAAGGTCAGTCGAACGGTCTCGCGCAGGCCGCTTTGGAGTGCGGTGGCAAGCGGAGCGCGACACCGCTTTGGCTTGGGCAGCGTCTGGCGCTCTTAGATACCCCGGGTGGCCGAAATCCCGACTCCTCGCATACGCGTCAAGCTAAGATACCCAGGGGAGCAAACGGGGATGCTGCGGCGGTGCGATGCCCTCGAAGGTCAGTTGCAAACCGAGTCCAGCCCAAACTCGCGTGCGCGGTTTCAACCGCAACGCGGTTGTGTAACAAAGCCCAAGGTTGGACCGAAGGGACAACCCCGGGCAGCGGCGATGAAGGGGCCCTCAACCCCAACGGGGTTGTGGCCAGCGGGGATCGAAGGCGACCACTTTTTCGGCGTGCCCTTGCTGAACGAGGCGGGGTGCTGCGCCGCTACGGAGCGTTCGTATTCATCAGGCGGAAGAAGGCGGTCCTGGCCGTTGGAACGATGCTGACGATTTTATTTGTCCCGTTGTCATTCACCGCGCCTCGGAATCCAGACCAGTTCGTCGTCGCCAGGTCCGAATTCACTTGAAGCACAAAGTTCGTCGCGTGTGAAGGCCAAGAAATGTCAACGTTCCCGCCGGACCGTGCGATATGAATCGGCGGTGGTGGTGTTGGCAGGATGATGGCGAACAACGTTCCGCTCCCATTAGTCCCGCCAGAAGACGTCGCTCCAAGCAGCGTATGGCCGGACAAGGTCACACCGGCTTTCAGCCAGCCTCCGCCCCTGTTGGTATAAATGCTCTTGGAGGCATCAAATTGCGGGGTCCCGAAACTGTGCAGAACTCTGAAATCATTGCCGTTGGTGTTCATGGACCACACCGTCCCGCCGCCCTTTGGGCCGCCGTCATAGGTAGTTCCGAAGAGCAGATTGCGAGACAGGATCAAATCTCCCTGCGGAGAATCGCCGTCGCTGTTGGTAACGCTCAGCGTGTCCGGATTGTAAATGGCCGATGAGAAGTGCCTAAGCACGGTGTAGGAGTTGCCGTTGGTGTCCATCTTGAACACAGTGCCGGTGTAATTGCTGCCGCCTCCACTAGTCGTTCCATACAACATGTTGTCGGCCAAGGCCATGCCTCCCATCGGCAAAAAGCCATCGGCGCTAAATTGGGTTGAAAACACATGGAGCGATTGAAAGCCGCTGCCGTTGCTGCCGAGCTTATACACGGTGCCATCGCCGCTCGCGCCACTGCCGTTCGTGCCGCCGAAGGACGTCACCCCGTATAACGGGAGGATGGGTTGAGCACCGTTGGTTATTGGATTGAAGCTGCCCAGCGTGAGGCGGCCACTTGGATTTTCCCCACTCGCCGGGCCGAAATTATACGTTGCTTTGCCGTCGCCCCCAAAGCCCCAATGAAACGCCCCGCCTTTCAGATCCCCTTCAAACACGGTGCCATTGGTCGAACTACCGCCAGAACCAGCCACCCCGTATAGATTCCCATCCGGTCCTCCAATCATGCTGAGCGGAAATGTTCCGACAATTCGGCTAAAACTGAGGCGTGGGGCAAAACCGGCGCCATTGGTGTTTATCGAATACAGCGTGCCAAAATCATTGGCGCCGTCACTGGAAGTGGCCCCCCAGAACTTGTTGCCAAGCAATGTCAAACCTGTCGCCGGGTACGCCCCAGGTCCGCCGCCGGTGAAACTATAGATCTTCTCGACATCAAAAGACTCTTCGTCGTTCCTATTTGTCAGCCACAATTTGTAGATTAATCCGTAGCGACTGGCCGACTTGCCGGTTTGAGTAACCCCAAACCATTGGCAGCCCCACCCTCCAACGGGCGGTCCAATAGGATTGGCCCCGCCGATTCCGCCAAAGGCGCAAATGTCGACAAATCTGCATGGTTCGTCATCCGACTGACGCGCTTGGAGCGCCAGCACGGCGGGGAGCGCGAACATAACCAACGCGCAAAGCCTGGGATTGATGTCCCTAAGCTGCGGTTTCCTGTTTATCATGTTAACTATTACGCCAACGCATTCACGCTGTCAAGTTCCTGTCAGCCAGGGTGCCGGTGTTCCAACGCTCCAAGCGGCACATTTCCGCCTTCTTCGTTCATTATTTGGCCTTTGAAGGATACCGCCAGACCCAGTCGCCGCTTTGGAGGTCCGCCGAGCCGTGCTGGTTGAGGCCGGGTGCGCCGCCATCGTCCTTTTCATTCCAGCCGACGGAGTAGAGGACGAACAGGCCGTCTGGCTCGCGGCGATATTTTAGCGGCTGACCGCCAATCACGTCGTGCGGGACTTTGGCGATGAATTCAGGGGAGAGCGCGGCGAGCGATTGGGGGAATGCCCCCTGCGCCAGCCGGCAGCGCTCGAGGGCAATGGCCGTGCGCGCCAGGTTTACCGAGGCCTGGCCATAGGCGAACTTCCTTGCGGCATTGCCCAGTGAGGGCAGCATCAGCCGCTCATACAGGTTGAACGGACTGCCGGTTTTGGTTTCAGCGGCCAAGGCCGCCTCGCCACGACGAGCCAGGTCCGGAGAAAAAGTGCCCTGGCCCACATCGGCGAGCGGGACGTAATAATCCTCCATCATGCGGGCACAGCGGTACTGGTTTTGATAGAACCAGCCGGCGGGGATGCACCGGGCGATAAACCCGCCGAAGAAGGTGACATTATTCCTCTTGCCTTCGGGATCACCCAAGCCCTCCAAATCGCGCGATTTTTCAGGGTGACGACGCAGGAGTTCCATTTCGTCGCCCTGGCCTCCCAGCTCACCCTTCATGCCCAGCCTCCAGGCGGCGGCAAAATCCAGGCTCACCAGTTCCGCATCGAGCGCGGCCAGTTGCGCATTTGACCACTTGTGCTCGGCCAGGCCTTCCCACACGGGCTGGAGCATGAGCTGCACCATCGCAATGCGCACCAGGTGCGAAATCAAGATCGGCTCGGTGCGGACCTTTTCCGTCAGTTGCAAGGCGAGCCGGACGTCGTCCAGCGCCTTGTCCGGCTGGCCGTTTTGCAGTTCGGCCAGGCTGCGCAGTTGCAGCACCTGCGCACAGGTCTTCAGCGGAGCCAGATGCGGCAGGTAAATCATGAAGGGCGATTCACTATCGTAATTGACCGGGTACCGCGAGTGCGGCAAGCGGTTGGCGGCGCGCAATTCCTCAATCACCGCGTCATACTTGCTCAACGCCAGCAGGACGTCGGCCGCGGGCGATTGCGGTTGGGCCCCGACGGGGAATGAATTGGTGCCGGCCGCCAGGGCGCGGTAATAGCCCTGCCAGCAATCCAGCCTGGTAAACGTTCCCTTGACGCGGTCGCCGGCGCAATTGGTCGGGGCGAGGGAATCAACGGTGATCGGCATACGCATGCGCGCGGCGAAGTGTTCATCGCGCTTTTCGGCAGGGATGAGTTTGCCCTCACGCGTCAGGATCTGGCCATAGCTGGTGAACGCAATGGGCGTCATGGCAAAGTTCTCTTGGTCCGGCACCGGCGGCGGCACCACGCTGGCCAGATTGAAATGCTCGCCCTTGGCTTCCCAGTCGTGCTTGAATCGGTTCCAGGCGCGCCAACCGCGCCAGTCTTCCTCGGCGTAAAAGAGGGCAATCAACGCAGCGAAGCACGCGCCGGCGAGAAGGACGGTTTTGAGATTGCGCCAGCGGCAGAAGCAGCGGCCAAACAGCCAGGCGCCTTCGGGTTCTTTATTCATGGCAGTTTAGACCGACTGGCGCCGCTTGCCTCACGCTCGTGGGTCTTGATCGCATCTAAATGAGGTTCGCAAAGAAGCGGCAGAGGGTCCATACTCCCATGAAATTATGACCTGCAAAATGTTCCTCACCTACGCCACGGTGGCGGCGCTCCTGGCGGCGGCCCAGAATGCCTTGGCCGCCGCCGACCAGTCCCCGAGCGGTTCCAGTGCCTTCGTCAAACTGCCCGCCAGCGATTCTCACTATAAGCGCGTCAAGGATTACGTCGAAGAGGTCCCTGATCCGGATTATCATCAGGCCTCCGAAGCCGCCCGCGAGGCCTTCCGTGACCTGAAGTTCGGGGTGCGCATTCATTGGGGCGTTTACTCGTTGTGGGAAACCGGCGAGTCCTGGCCTTTGCTCGATTACTCCAACGAGAAACGGCAGGCATACCAGCAACTCTACCGGGACTTCAACCCGGCCGGCTTTAACGCCGATGAGTGGATGGACCTTTTCCAGCGGGCCGGGCTGAAGGTGTTCACCTTTACGACCAAGCACCACGATGGCTTCTCCATGTTCGACACCCAAACGCGCGTCAAGCGCCGCGTGAATTGGACCGCTCCCGGCGGCCCCGGCCTTGAGGACTGCGATCTGGCCTACAGCATCATGGAAAGCCCCTTCAAGCGTGACATCGTCAAAGAACTGTGCGATGCCGCGCATCGGCATGGCATCCGGATTGACCTCTATTTCTCACATCCGGACTGGTATGATGCGGACTTCCGGCCATACGCCGTCGACCCCGTCCAGGTGGATGAACCGGAAAAACTCGGGGTCCGCGCGGGGGAGGCCAGGCAAGTCAAGAACCCGTTAGTTGCCCCCAATCCGACGACGGCGGAAGTGGAACGGATGATGGCCCGGCACCGGGCGCAATTGACCGAGTTGCTCACCCACTATGGGAAAATCGACATGGTTTGCCTCGACCAATGGCTCGGGCCGGCGGTCTGGCCGCAACTGCGGGAGACGATGAAGCAACTGCGCAAGCTGCAACCCGAGGTCATGTTCCGCGCGCGGGGCATCGGCAACTACGGCGATTATTACACCCCGGAGGGGTTCGTGCCCGGTTCAAAGGAGAACACGGCCATGCCCTGGATGGTGATTTACCAATTGGGCGGGATGTGGAGTTACCAGCCCGACGCGACGAAGTACAAGGGAGCGCTTTGGATCGTCACGAACCTGGTGGACGTCATCGCCAAAGGCGGCAACTTCATGGTGGGCATCGGCCCGGACGCCCGAGGCAAGTTCCATCCTAAGGCGGTTGAAGCGCTGGAGAACACCGGCGCCTGGCTGCGGATCAACGGTGAGGCGATTTACAACACCCGGCCGCGCTCTGCCGGTCTGTGGAAGGAGGGCGAAGCCGTCCGGTTTACCCGGACCAAGGACAATCGCTTTGTTTACGCCATAAGCCTGCAATGGCCCGGCCAAAGCCTCACGCTGAAGTCGGTTCGCGCGAAGGAGGGTTCCAGCATAGGCTTGCTGGGGTTAAATGAGCCGCTTGAGTGGAGCCAGGACAGCGGCGCCGGTCTGGTCATCCGCATTCCGGCTGCATTACAGGAACAGGCGCGCCGCCCGGTCAGCATGGCATACGCCTTCAGGATTGAAGAGGCGCCTGAAGGAGAGAGAGTTCGTTAAGGCGGCTGGCAGTTCTGGCCATGGACCGCTGCCTGCCAATGGGCAGCGCGGACGTGCGCGGCCGGCACGTGGCGCGCGGTGTGAAGGGACGCCAGATTCTTTGATCTTGCCGGACGTCCAGCCGGGTTTAGAGTGCTGATATGAAAACGGTCGCAAAAAAGCAGTTGTTGGCAATCGGTGAGAAGCTGCCAGCGGACCAGGTCCGTGAAGTGGTTGATTTTGCGGAGTTCCTCGCTGCGAAGCCCGCTGCTGGTGTGCGCACCGGCGCGGCCAAAGGATCGAAGGCCCTGCGCCGATACATCGGGGGTCTAAGCCATGGCGCACTGTCCCGTGGCATTGACGATGACGTTTACGGACTTTCCCTCGACGGTCGTCAGGCGGGAGTTGGGGCTGAAGCGCGTCTTAACTGAAGATCGACATTTTGCGCACGTCGGCATGGGCTTCGAACGCGTGCCGTAAATCACGGATTCAGTCGCCGGTTGATCCCTCGTGATTTGTTGAGGTAAGTGAGGCTTTCGCGGGCTTCTCCGATTCCCATGCGGAGGCGCAGAGGTCAGTCCCAGAAAAGTGACACAAACACGGTTGGTAGCAAGGCTATACTCATGTGGAAAGATGCTGACGAGGCGAAAAGGTCATCATGCCAGGACCCCTCCACGCCAACTGGCAGGAATTGACAACGCGTCTCTGAGGGGCAAACTGTCGGCATGGCGAAAACGGTGAACATTTCGCTGCCACCAGCGCGACGCGCCTGGCTGGAAAGCCGGCGCGATACCGGGGGCTACACGTCCACGAGCGACGTTGTCCAGGACTTGATCCGCCAGGCGCAAGAGGCCGAGCAGGAACGCTTGCGGCATGAGTTTGCCGACCTGGTGGAAAAGGGTCCAGGCGCCGCCGGGACAGAGCCGGTGGATGTAGTGGTCCAGGCCGCGCGGCGGACAGACGGAGACACCGCCTTGATCGCGGCGGTGCTTGACAAAGCCTTTCACGTGGGCAAAGCTGGTGACATGAGAACCGTGAGATTATTGGTGCTCTTGGCGATACTCGCTGTTCCGCCTGTTTGTGTGTTTGCGGACGGAACGGTTTCCCCGCCCAATCCGGCAGGGGAGAAGCTGTATAGCGCCCAACTTTTGGCTCGGATGCTCCCGATTGCAATAATCGTATGCGGCCTTTTGCTTTCGTGGCTGATATACGCGGTTCGGCGCAAGGCCAAGACACCCGCTCCAGACGATAGGGAGTCACAGCACTGCTGAGCGCGCCGCCAGGGCAACCGATGATATTTCCCGGTGAATCCCCGGTGCGATTTCCAGTGTTGCCCCGATTGAAGAGGACCCATTCAAGGCGAGATAATCTCGCCAGTGAACAGCTACATTCCATGGTGGGAGTCCGAATGGTTCAAGGAATGGGAACGGCTGGCGATGCATCGCAACTGACCGCAAAGACGGGCGGGATTGAGGCTACGCAGGTGAGTTGACGATGATTCTCACGGAGCCGAGTCTGGTTTGGTGTTCCCGAAATGGCGCTACGTTTGTTGGGCCGCATTGGGGGCAAAGAAACCAGGCGCAACCTGCGAAGGCTGCGCCAGGACAGAACAGCGAAATGAGACAGGAGGGCCGCTCTGGAAAAGGCAACGGTCAAGCGATGGAGCGCCGGCGTAGCAGCCGGAGGCTGCTCATGCCGAAAGGAACGAGCAGGATAGCTCCGGCCGCGAGGGTTGCAGGCTCGGGCACGGCCGCAACGCCGATGAGCACCTCCTGCGCGCTTGAGTTGGCCGGATAGAGCAAGTAACCGGTGTAGTTCGGATTTGCGGGCAACTGGCCGAGCCAGGTCTGGGCTTCGGTCCAGGCAGCGCCGGTCGGATCGGTTTGGACGGTAAAACGCTGGGCGGAGCCGGTCGTGATGACGCTTCCATTCGCTTCGGTGTCGTAGAGCGCCTTCCACACGGCCAGTTGCAGCGCCGCCCAATCGGTCGCTGACGAGACGTTTTCATGGGCCGCGTAAAGGGCGGCTGCGTTATTGATGGCGGCAGAGGCGGCCCCGCTGGACGCAGCCCCTGAGCCGTTTCCCCAGGCCGGGTTGAGGCCAGTCTGACTGCTGAAGCCTTGTTCGGTGAAGGCGTAGGTGCTCCCCAGGAAGAGCGTGCCTCTGAGGTCCAGGCACACGGTTGTGAAGGAGCTATATCCCGGCACAGGCGTTCCTGAGGCTGTGAACATGGCGCCCCCGACCAGAATGTTGTTGTCAGCGGACCCATCGAGAGTCACATTAAAGCCGCCGGTGAGGTCGGTCTCACTATTATTGAGCGTATAACTGTAATCGACCTGGGCATTGGCTTGGCTTGCGCTCCAGAAGCACAGGGCCAAAGCCGTGGCTGCTGCAAGTTGTTTCGTGGTCATTTTCATTCGTTGTTCACTTGATCTCAATGGTTATCTGCTTTGTCCCGATCCCGATTTCTTGTGCTTGAATCTCATGCTATCCTAAGCTCCACGAAGCACTTTCAGCAATACAGGGAAGTCCTGGAAAAGGCCCCGGTGCATCACCGGGGAAGCCATCATCCGAAAGAGCCTGACCGGTTGAATTTCGGTCATTGGCTCCAGGGGCGTGATGATGAGCTTGGGCGTCTTCGTCTTGACCAGGTGATGCGGTTCGCGGGCTTCCTTCGGTATTGACACGCTGCGCCGTCCCGGCCTTAATGGCGGCATGTACGCTCCATGACGCCGAAGCAAAAGGTGTTATGCACATTGGCTGGCCTGCTGTTGGCGGGCGGCGCAACGGCCATGTTCGCGCAGGTTGGCGCTCCCCCGCTGGGGGAAGTGATGGAGGATGCCGCCCATTACCCGTTAGTGGAGATACAGCACCCGATTGCCGGGGCAGTCCTTCCGCTCAACTTCCCGGCGCCGGCGGTGACCTGGGAGACGAACGCGGCGGGCGGGGAGACTTGGGTGACCGGCTTCAAGGCGGGCGGGCGGGCCTGGTGGTTCGAGCGGACCGGGCCGTTGTGGCGGCCCAGCGCGGAGGTGTGGCGGCAGGTCAAGGCGTCCGCCCAGGGAGGGGCGATCGAGGTTGTGGTGGGCGCGTTTGACCCAGAGCGCCGCCGGCTCAAGGCGCGAGGCTCGGTCCGGTTCACCCTGGCGCGGGAGACCGTGGACTACCCGCTGTTCTACCGGGAGGTCAATTTGCCGTTTGTCGAAGCGGTCAAGGACCCGACGCGGATTCGGTGGCGGTTTGGGGCGATAGAGCGCGAGGAAACGCCCCCCATCGTCCTGGAAAAGCTGCCGGTGTGCGGCAACTGCCATTCGTTCGACCGGAAGGGGGAGTTTCTGGCGATGGACGTGGATTACGCCAACAACAAGGCCTCTTATGTCATTACCCGGACCGGCCCGGAAATGCGGTTGACGACGAGCGACCTCATCACCTGGGACGATTACCGGCGCGAGGACGGCCAGGAGACGTTCGGTCTGCTCTCCCAAATCTCGCCCGATGGCCGTTACGTGCTCAGCACTGTCAAGGATCAGTCCGTTTTCGTCCCCAGGCCCGGACTGGCCTTTTCGCAACTCTTTTTCCCCATCAAAGGGATTCTCGTGGTTTATGACCGCCAGGCCAAGCAGTTTTTGCCCCTGCCGGGGGCCGACGACCCGGCGTTCGTGCAGAGCAACCCGGCGTGGAGTCCGGACGGCCAATGGGTGGTGTTCGCCCGCAACCGCGCCAGCCAATTGGAAAGGCCGCGCAATAGAAGCACCCTTCTCCTGAGCCCCGAGGAGTGCTTGGAATTCCTCGAAGGCGGCAAGGAGTTCAAATACGACCTATACCGGGTGGCTTTCAATGGGGGCAAAGGAGGCCAGGCCGAGCCGGTGCGGGGGGCCTCGGCCAATGGGCGCAGCAATTTCTTCCCCAAGTTCTCCCCCGATGGCCGGTGGATTGTTTTTTGCCAGGCCTCCAATTACATGCTCTTGCAGCCCGACAGCCAGCTTTACATCATCCCGGCGGGCGGAGGCGAGGCCCGCCGATTAGGTTGCAACCTGGGCCGCATGAACTCCTGGCACACCTGGTCGCCCGATGGCCGCTGGCTGGTCTTCTCCTCGAAGGCCCATTCGGATTACACGCAGCTCTACCTGGCGCGCATCGATGAGCGCGGCGAGGCCAGCCCGCCCGTCTGGCTCCAACACATGGCCGGCCCGGAACGAGCGGCGAACATCCCGGAATTTGTCGCCCTGGCGCCAAACGCAATCGGCAAGATCCACGAGCAATTCCTCGATGATTATTCCTTTGTGCGCGCGGGCAACGACTTGTTCCAGGGCCGCCAGCCCGACCTGGCGATCGAGAGTTTCAAGCGCGCGTTGTCGCTGAATCCGAACAACGCCATGGCCCACCAGCGGCTCGGGTTCCTCCTCTACTACGTCAAACAACTGCCCCAGGAGGGGCTCTCCCATACCCAGACCGCCCTCCGCCTCGATCCCCAGAACCCATTCGCCCAATTCGACCTCGGCTCGGCCCTTCGCGCCAGCGGAAATCTGACCAACGCCCTCGTTCACCTGGCCGAGGCCGTGCGCCTGCTGCCCAACGGCGACGACCAGCTCTATAAGGCGGCCGATATGCATTTCGTCCTGGCCATGACCCAATACCACCTCGGCCTCTGGGAGCCATGCGCCGGCTCTCTCGGGACGGTCTTGCGCCTGGCGCCCGAGCACGCCCGCGCCAACTACTTCATGGCCATGGCCCGCGCCCGCCTGGGCGAAACCCAAACCGCTCTGCCCTTCTTCGACCGGGCCATCTACGCCGACACGCGGTTGGGCCGGCTGCCCGACTTCTACGACGTGCTGAGCAACAATTACATCCAGCAAGGCTCTTACGCTGAGGGCCTCAAAGCCGCCGAAAAGGGACGCCGGCTCGCAGCCCGCGCCGGCCTGACCCAGAAGGCCGCCGAACTCCAGCAACGCGTGGATTATTGCAAGAGCCTCGTCGCTCCAGGAAACCGCCATTACGGCACCCGGCCCTGACCCGCAACGCGTGGAGTGTTTGGGGCCTTGCTCAGTGGCCGGCATTTTGAAGGGGAGGAGCTCTCGGAAAAACCGTGTCGCGAAAGGGCACCCTGCCGCCCTTGGTCATCGACGTCATCCAAATCGGCCAGCGATCTGATAACGCCGGGGTCGGTGTAAACGCCAATCGCCTCCTTGCGCCAACCAACGAGTGTGCGATGCCACAGCTTCAGCGTGTCCACGGTGTCCCGCGCATCGGCGTCCAACCCGTGAACATCGCCGTTGCCGTCGAGATGGAATCTGCCCTCGCACCCGCGGTCTGTTGGTTTCACGCGGAGCAACTGCTCCTCTTGTGCGGCTGCACCGAACATTTCGTCCTTTGCGCCTTCCACCAGCAGGGCGGCAACGAGGTTCCGGTGATCCATGTCCTCCCCCACATGGCGCCCGGGTTCTTGACCACGGGCAGTCATTTCCCGCTTACACACAGCCTGCGGCTTCAAGTGAGCGTTGTGCGATTTGATTTTGAGACGTTCTCCTAACGCTGCCACAACGTATCCGTCGGGCGCAAGCTGCCCCAAGCGGCCATCAATCGCGGCTCCGGTTAGCGCACACAATCCGAACTGTTGAGCCGTCAACTCCTGGCGCAATTGCGGTTTCCGCGTAAAGCTGTCGTAGTCCAGATTTAGCCCAACGGGGCGTTGGAGGCCGAGAAACTCCGTCAACGCCGTTGGCGGTGGCCCGCTTTTGTCGATCCACCTCATTTTCCCAGTAATTTGATTCGTTCAACCAGGGATGCCGCTCTTTGAAGCCGGTCAGAGTTCCCTGTTTCACTGCGCAGCTTGGTAATTTCTTTCTCCGCCTCTGGAAGGTTCTTTTGCTCGATCAGCCGGAAGATGTGCTCCAGGACGCCCTTGACGGTCGGATTACGCTCCGCACCGTCCATCAACACTTCGACGATCCAATTCGAATCCATCCCGTAGGATTGCGCTGGGGTGTCCGCGCGTTCTGCGCGGAGCAACCGCACCTCCTCCGGCCGCACTTCGCCAATGACCTGCGGGGAATGAGACGTACAAACAAACTGAATCTTCTCAAACGTACGCTTCAAATCGGTAGCCACGCGCCGCTGCCAGATCGGATGGAGATGGACATCGAGTTCGTCAATCAACACGATGCCAGGCGATTGCCGCAGGACGTGCATAGGGTCGGTCGCGCCGGAGTGGTCCGGCCCGAGCAGATAGGAATTGAGGGTCACCGCCTTGATGGCGATGTCTGCCACCATCGCCAGCATCATGCGCTGGCCGGCACTCAGGTTGTAGAAGGGTTGTTCAAACCCGCGGATGGAGAGCACAATCTCCTTGAGCCCACTGTCATAACGCAAACCGTCCGCCTCGGGGATACAATCCAACACCGCTTGCTTGACCGCCCGATAACCCGGCCGCCCCTCGCCCAGCCCGTTCGCCGCGGCGGCCTCGAACAAGAACCACTCGTTGAGGTCGCGGTCGCGGATGCGCGTATCCAGACAGTTGCGGTAAGCGTCGAATTGCCGCGGCCGCCGCTGACTCGTGCGGGCTGACGGGCGCTTATTGGTGGGCAGCCACGCGCGGCCCGCGCCATAATAGGCGAGCACCGGCAACGGCGCGCGCTGGGCGTGGGCGGCTTCAACCGTCTCAACAATGGACTTTTCGGCCTCGCGTGCTTCCGCGTTGGTCGTGCGCGTTCCGCCTCTGCGTATCATGCGAGTCCAACACAGATTCTCCCGGAGCCCAATGCGGCCCTCGACTGAAATCTTGGACGGTAACTGCGGCTGGAAATGCACGCGGTCGCCAGCCAGGACTGGTTTGAGGCGAATCTCATCTTCCAGGATGTTGCGCCAGCCGCTGCCCGGCGCGGCCTTGTGCCAAAGACCTATCGCCACAGCCAAGGCGTCCAGCACGCTCGTTTTACCTGAACCGTTGTCACCCACGAGCAGCGTGAAATGCGGATGTAGCTCAAAAGGCGGCTCGGTTCTCTCGAACTTCTTGAAATTCTCGATGCGCAGACGGTCAATTCTCATGCGTTGGTTTTACCTTAACCGATGGCAGGCTGGCTGGCACGACCAGTTTTCCCGTCCCGGCGGGGACGCATTCACCTCGAGCCTGCTGGGGATACGTTTTACATTGGTCGGCAAGAAGATGCCATCCATTTACGGCCTGAATTCGCTATGATCGCAAAACTTGGTTGCCTCGTTGCGGCGCAATGGGTTACGACGATTCTCATCCTTGATACTCGTTCATTTCGGCTGCTCGGAGATCCAAACCCCGCCTCATGGGCCGAG
>Ga0181524_10001140_pt1 | contig 31102 bp, 31 predicted proteins | sample PEATcosm2014_Bin_34_FD_119761 | JGI IMG/M metagenome (GOLD analysis project Ga0181524, IMG submission 119761) | Peatland microbial communities from MTU Mesocosm Facility, Houghton, MI, USA - PEATcosm2014_Bin05_60_metaG | ecosystem: Environmental > Terrestrial > Soil > Wetlands > Peat | place... | reverse complement strand
CTCCTGGGCAAGCTCACCCCGCGGAAGATCGCCCTGCCGGCCTGGACCGGACATATCCGGTATGCAGTGCTGCTGGGCCTGGTGATTCTCTTGCCGGTGGTCCTTGGCTACAAAGGCATCCGCTTCGATGAGCAGACGGTCTCGATTTGCCGGCTTTGCCCGGCGGGCGCCCTCGAGGCGGGCCTGCCCTACTCCGTGCAGGGCCTCCTCACCGGCCATGGCTGGGTGATGAGCGGGTTCAAGTCCGGGCTGCTGCTGGCCTTTGTGGCGGCGGCGCTGTTCATTCACCGTCCCTGGTGCCGGCTGTTTTGTCCGCTGGGCGGATTGCTCGCCTTGTTCAACCGGGTGAGCCTGTTTCATCTCCGGTTCAATCCGAAAGAATGCGTCGAATGCAACCTCTGCCGCAGCCGCTGCTCGATGGGCGTGAAGGTGGACCAAAAAGTCAACGTCTCGGGCTGCATCCGCTGCCTGGAATGCACGACCTGCGGGGCGATCGAACCGCGCTTTGCTACGCCGAAAGGGTGAGCGCCGCGCCACACGGAGCTTCTGCGCAGCGATGGCCCAATTTGCTCGCGAGTTGCGAGTAGCTTCTTCTCACCGTTCTTCGCGCCTGCCTGCCGAAGCTTCCGCGCAGGCAAGTCTCTGCGTTTTCATTGCCGTTCCAGACCCGCCTGCCGAGCTACCTCTGCCGCCGGCGCAGGAATTGGCAGCGATCCTGCCAGTTCTCCTTGCCGTATGCTCGCCACAGGGCGGCCAGGGCGTCCACAAGCCCCCCAATATCCGAAGAGGCGACGGTCGCATCATCAATGGGGATAACGCCCGCGTGGTGAGTGTCCTCCTCGGCAAGCCGGCGCAACAGGAGGGGAATGGTCTTGAGGTCGTAAGTTGCCAGCGTCAACCCGTCGTTCGAGGCCCCCGCCAGCAAGTCCGCGTCCGGCGCATTCAGAAAGCAGCCCTGTTTCCAGTCGCGCAAGTGAACCACGAACAGACCGTGGCAGCACTGCGCGAGTTCGCGAGCGACAGCGGGCGGGATGTGCGACTCCAGCAGCAATTTCACTTGCCGCCCTTGCCCCGGACTTCCTCGGACGCCTCGAACACCTCGAGACTCGGAAGCTGCCGCTTCAGGTCGTCGAGGGTCGTTTCCTCGTAATCGCGGATGCTCGTTTCGATTTCGTCCGGGAAGGCTTGTGCGTAGTTAAGGGCGGCTTTGACTTGGGCGAGCGGCAAGCCGAGGTGGTCCGCAACCGCCGCGAGGTCGCCTTTGAATTGCCGCGCCAGCCGTGCCAGCCACCAGACCTGCAGGCGGGTGCCTTGCAGGAAGGCCACACGGCCACCGGCGGTGTCGCGAAAGTCGATCCACGCGAAGTCTTCCCGGCGCCGACCCTCCATCACCATGCGCGCGGCCAACTCTCCAAGCGTCCGCCCCGTGCGCCGAGCCAGCCTTTCGAGGCGGCTTTTCTCTTCACGGGGGAGGCGGAAACTCACCACAGTGCGTTGCGTTGACATGCGAAAACACTGTAAACAACGTTTTCAACCGGCGCAAGTCCTTTATCGCCCGTGTGCTTGAGCCGGAGCTTCGCTTATTGCACATTCCTGCCGCTGGCCCCGTCCAGCGCACGAATGAATAACGAGCATATCCGCGAGGCGGCGCCGCGCTTGAAGTTGCGGGTAAGCGCTGCTGCCGAGGCGGCGTTGCGCGAGGGCCACCCATGGGTCTTCGCGGAGGCGATTCGGGAGCAGAGCCGTCCCGGGCAGACGGGCGAGTTGGCGGTGGTTTATGATAGGAAGGACCGGTTTCTGGCGGTGGGATTGTTCGACGCGGACTCGCCGATCCGGCTGCGGGCGCTGCAGACGGGCCGGCCCGAGGCGATTGACGCAAGGTGGTGGGCCGGCCGGCTCGAACAGGCCCTCGAACGCCGGCGCGGGTTGTTCGACGACCAGACGACAGGCTACCGATGGATTCATGGCGAGAACGACGGCTGGCCGGGGTTGGTCCTGGACCGCTACGACGAGACGCTGGTCCTGAAACTCTACACGGCGGCGTGGCTGCCGCGTCTGGGCGAAATTGCCGCGCTGTTCATCGAGCGGTTGCGTCCCGAGCGCGTGGTCCTGCGTCTGGGCCGGAACGTGCGAGAGATGGCCGCCGAGCGGTTCTCAAGAACGGACGCGGAACTGCTGCACGGGGCGGCGCCGTCGGCCCCGGTGGTCTTCCTGGAGAGCGGTTTGCGCTTCGAGGCGGACGTCCTGCGCGGGCAGAAGACGGGGTTTTTCCTGGACCAGCGGGAGAACCGGCGAAGGGTCGAGAAGATGGCGCGCGGGCGGAGGGTCCTCAATGCCTTCAGTTATTCAGGGGCGTTCTCGCTCTATGCCGCTCGCGGCGGGGCGTCATCGGTGACGGACCTGGACCTGAGCGCGCACGCGCTGGCCGGGGTGGAGCGGAACTTCGCGCTCAACCAGGGGAACGGGGCGGTGGCGTCCTGCGCGCGCGAGACGGTGCGGGGGGACGCCTTTGAATGGCTGGTGGGCAACGCGGAGCGGCGGTTCGATCTGATCATTCTGGATCCGCCCTCGCTGGCCAAGCGCCAGGCCGAACAGGCCGGCGCCATCCGCGCCTACGAGCGCCTGGTGGGCCTGGGCCTGGGGCGCTTGGCGCCGGGCGGGATTCTGGCAGCCTGTTCGTGCTCGGCCCATGTAAGCGCGGAGCAGTTCTTTGGGGCGGCGCGCAAGGCGGTCGCGCGCTCGGGCCGTCCGGCCAGGGAACTGGAGACCACGGGCCACCCGCCCGATCATCCGGCCGCTTTCAAGGAGGCGCGCTATTTGAAGGCGATTTTCTTTGAGGTCAGAAGAGATTATTGATGAGGATGCCCATGACAGTGAGGGGGCCCTGGTCTTCGAGGCCCTCGGTGGCCTTATCGAGCTTCTGCAAACTCATCTTGGCATTGTCGTAGAGTTCGCGGTCGTTGACGATTTTGCCGACGGAGCCTTGGCCCTGGTTAACCTTCTGGAGGATTTCCTTGAGATGGGTCATCGAGGCGGTGGTTTCGCGGTAAAGGGTGTCCTCCTTGAGGAGTTTGCCGACGGTGCCCTGGCCGGCGTTGACCTGGGCAACGGTCTGTTTGACCTGGTCAACGACTTTGCGGGCATCGGCGACGGCCGTTTTGACTTCCGTGGCAGTATCCTGGAAGTTGGTCACCGCCGAGAGGGCGGAGTTGTAGAGCGAGGGGTCGCTGACGAGCTTGCCGACGGTGCCTTTGCCTTCGGCTATCTGGCCGGAGATCGTCTGGAGGTGGGCGATGGTGGCGGTGAGCGGGCCTTGGTTGGCTTTGAGGAAATCGGTGAAGGGGCCGACGAGGTTCTCGATCTTTTCCCCGGTGAAACTCTTGGTGAGGTTTTCGATGTTGCCGGCGACGTTGTCGATCTTGGCCATGATCTCGCTAATGTCGGGGGAGTCGAGGGCGTGGAGCAATGTGCCCTCGAGGGCCTTGGGCGAGTTGGGCGAGCCGAAGCCCAGCGAGACAAAGTTCTGGCCCACCACGCCGGTGGACTTGATGGTGGCCGTGCTGTCGGTGCGGACCAGGACTTTCGAGTTCACCTTGATTGTGACAAGGACTTTGTTGTTGGTTTCCTGGAGGACGATGCTGTCGACGCGCCCGATTTCCTTGCCCCCCATCTTGACGCGGTCGCCGACGTCAAGGTCCTGGACGTTGTTGAACAGGGCGAGGTAATGGGTGCCGCGGCGGAAGCTCTCGGTGCCGCCGAGGAATTCGAGGATCAAAACGAAGGCGATGATGACCAGGGCGACAAAGATGCCAAGGCGGGTTTCAAGGGTGTTTTTCATAAGCTAATTCTCAGTTAAGTCCAAGGTTCAGGCAATGGCAATGCAGGGATATGTTGGAGGGGACAGATCAGTGTGGGTGCCGGAAAGAGGCCTCGAGAAACTTCTGAACCAGGCGATTGGGGTCGCGCCTGACGTCTTGCGGCGCGCCGATGGCCAGGATGCGCCCCTCGTTGATGACGGCGATGCGGTCGGCCACGCCGAACGCCAGGTCACGGTCGTGCGTCACGACCAGTGAGGTGAGATGGGTGCGTTCCTGGAGGCGGACGATTTCTTCGGCAACGGCGACGGCCGAGAGCGGGTCCAGCTCGCTGGTAGGCTCGTCGTAGAGGATTAACTGCGGCTCGATGACCAGCGCGCGGGCGATGGCGACGCGCTTGGTCATGCCCCCGGAGAGGTCGCTGGGCATCTTGTTTTCGGCGTCTTTGAGGCCGACGACTTCCAGTTTTTCGGCGACGATGCGCGCGATTTCCTCGGGGGCTTTGAGGCGGTGCTCGGAGAGGTAGAGGCCGACGTTTTCGCCGACGGTCAGGGAGTTAAGCAAGGCGCCGGACTGGAAGACCATGGCCATGCGGTACTGGTCCATGACTTCGGGGGAACTGATGGGGCGGCCCTCGATGAGGATGTCGCCGGCATCGGGCTGTTCCAACCCGATGAGATGCTTGAGCAGGACGGTCTTACCGCTGCCGCTGGGGCCCATGATGGTGAAGATCTCTCCCGGGTTCACCTCGAAATCGAGGCCCTTGAGCACTTCCTGGCCGTCAAAACTCTTGTGCAGGCCGCGCACCTGGAGCCGGACGCCGTGCTGATTGGAAGCGAGGGAGTTCATGGCCGTATCAGCTCATCAACAGGCGGGTCAGCAGGTAATCCAGTATGACGATCAACACGATCGAGTTGACCACCGCCTTGGTGACCGAGCGGCCGATGCCGCGCGGCCCCCCGCGCGTGATGAGGCCCTGGTGACAGGACACCACCCCAATCACCCATGCAAAAATGAAGCTTTTGAATACGCCGTTCAACACGTCCTTGAGTCGGACCACGTTCTGAAAGGTTGACAGAAAGGAGGGGAATGGAATCCTGATGTCGTGATTGACCATGCAGACCGACGCGCCGCCCAGCCAGCCGACAAGGATGGCGAAAATGACCAGCAAGGGCAGGGCGAAGGCAATCGCCAGCAGGCGCGGCATCACCAGGTACTCGATGGGGTTGATGTTCATGGTGCGCAGGGCATCGATCTCCTGATAGACCCGCATCGAGCCGATTTCCGCCGCCATGGCCGAGCCGATGCGCCCGGCGATAAGGATCGACATGATGACCGGCGCCAGCTCGCGGCAGATCGCAATGCCCACCACGCCCCCCACCGTGCTGGCCAGGCCGTGCTCGACCATCGTAGGGGCCGTTTGCAGCGCGATGACGCCCCCGACAAAAAACGACAGAATACTCACCATGAGCAGGCTGGCATTGCCAATCTCGAAGAACTGCTCGAATACCTTCTGACGCTGCCGCCACGCCAAAGGCATAGCCAGCAGCGCGCGCCAGAATAAGACTACCATTTCACCGACGTTCTCAAACATGGTTCAAAACCTGGGGGGCTGGTTGTTTGCTGCACTGCTGCAACTCCAGCGACGACCACCCACATGCTTTTATCGTAAACCCAAATGGCGCGCCTTGGCAATCCCCGATTCGGCGGCCTTCAAGGGATATTTGGGAGTTTCGTGGCGGATGTGAGGAGTGCCCGGAACGCTGGCAGCCTATGTCTTGCCTGAGATTTCAATGAGCACGTCACCGCGGCCAATTAGTTCAATAGCCCTTGGTAGGGTGCCTCTGAGAAGAACGCGCAACGCCGAGTTGCTCGTGTTGCCACAGGTCAGCCAAATGACTGCTGGCGGCGGGCCTAACCGGTCCACCATCTCCACGAAATCGGCGTCTTTGGTCATCACGATGGCCTCGGCTTGGCTGGCAGCGGCAAAGATGTCTTTGTCCTTGGCATTGCGTAGCCCGAGGTCACGCACGGATTGGGCGGGGTGGCCAAGTTCAGCGGCGATCCATTACGCTACTGCCGGCGAGATGTGGGCGTCCACCCAAATCATGCTGAGACCAGAATTGGATGGTTCAGTTTGCGGCTGGCATACTCCAGGCACGCTTGAACGTCCTCGGGTTCAAGGTCCGGCAGTTCCTCCAGGACCTGTTGCGAGGTCAATCCGCATGCGAGCAGGTCCAGGACGTCGATCACCCGGATGCGCATGCCTCTGATGCAGGGCCGTCCGCCGCATTGGTCCGGGTCAATGGTTATGCGATTCACGGAAGAAGGGTAATGCGGAGCCGCCGGAGTTGCACTCCCATTTTCTTTGGGCTGCTGCTGCCCGAGGGACTCGGCCGGCCATCGCCGAGACATCCCGGTGGGGGCGCGGGCAAGCGGGGAAAGGACTCCCTACATCCCCATGATCTGATAGCCGCAATCGACGTAGATGACCTGGCCGGTGATGGCGGCGGCACCGTCGCCGGCCAGGAAGAGGCCGGTGGCGCCGAGTTCCTCGGGCAGGACATTGCGTTTGAGCGGAGCACGGGCCTCGTATTGCTTGAGCATCTCAGTGAAACCGGAGATGCCGCGCGCAGCGAGGGTATTGACCGGGCCGGCGCTGATGCAATTGACGCGGATTTTCCTGGGGCCCAGTTCGTAAGCCAGGTAGCGGGTGCTGGCTTCGAGGGCGGCTTTGGCGACGCCCATCACGTTGTAGTGCGGCACGACCTTGCGAGCCCCATAATAGCTCAAGGCCACGATGCTGCCCCCTGCGGACATGAGCGGGGCGGCGGCGCGCGCCAGGGCCACGAGCGAGTAGGCGCTGACATCGTGGGCGATGCGGAAGGCCTCCCGGCTGGTGTTGAGGAACTCGCCCTCGAGCGCTTCCTTGGGCGCGAACGCCACGGAATGGAGCAGCAGGTCCAGCCGGCCGAGCTTCTCGCCAAGGACCTTGAAAGTGCCGGCGATTTCGTCATCCCGGGTCACATCGCACGGCAGGATGAGCGTCTCCTCGCCAAAGGTCCCGGCCAGTTCCTGGACGTTGTCCTTGAGCCGTTGGCCCTGGTAAGTGAACGCGAGCCTGGCTCCCGCCTGATGCCAGGCCTGGGCGATGGCCCAGGCTATCGAACGCCTGTTGGCCACGCCAAAAACGATTCCCTGTTTGCCGGCTAGCGAGGACATTTCCGGCTCCTATAGTTGGAATTTGACCACATACGCATGGCGGCAGGGTGGGGTCTCCTGAGCCGAAACGGGGACCTCAATCGTGGTTTTTCCGGCCCCGTCTGTCCGCCAGGCCAGCGCCTGGTTCACGCCAAGCAGGCGCGCTTCCGAGCCGGAGGCCGGTTTCAATGAGGAGAAGCTGATCTGCGGGGGCGGGCTGTCATTTTCGTCCTTTGCCAGGCAAATGGCATAAGCCGTCTTGCCCTTCCGGGTGAACACAACGTCGCCTGCCTTGAATGGCTTGATTGGGCGCGTCCCATAGATGGCCTCGCCGTTGATCTTCATCCAGGCGCCGATCTCCTTCATCCGAACCACCGCCTCCGCCGGCAGCTCGCCGTCCGATTGGGGACCGACATTAAGCAGCAGATTGCCGCCCTTGCCCACGATGTCCACCAGCAGATGGATGAGCCGATGGGTGGATTTGTATTTGTCGTCCGGCTTGAACGACCAGGAGTTGCCCATCGTCAGGCAGCTTTCCCAGACATAGGGCAGCGGTTTCTCGGGCACCTCCTGCTCCGGCGTCCGGTAGTTCTCATAGCGGCCGCCCACGGTGCGATCCACGATGATCAGGCGCGGTTGATGCCGTCGGGCCATTGCTGCCAGCTCATCCATCCGAATGTCCTGGTCGGGCGGGCGCACCTGGCCCGCGTCGAGCCACAGAATATCGATCGGTCCGTAGCCGGTCATCAGTTCCTCGATTTGGCCATGGGTAAAACTGACGAATCGCTCCCATTTCTCCGGGCAGGCGTGGGTGTCATAGTTTGGGTTGCGCGTGTGGGCCGGCAGGGCGGGGTCCCAGTAATCCGGGCAATGCCAGTCCGCCTTCGAGAAATAGGCGCCGATGACGAAGTGCTCGCGGCGGAAGGCATTGAAGACCTCGAGCACCACATTGGAGCGGGCGTTGCTGTGAAAGGGCACGTCGGGACCGGTGACCCGGTAATCGGTGAGGCGGGTGTCGAACATGCAGAAACCGTCGTGATGCTTGGTGGTGAAGACGACGTATTTCATCCCGGCTGTCTTGGCCAGTTCCGCCCACGGACGCGGGTCGAACTTGACGGGATTGAAGGTCTTGGGCAGCGCCCGGTAATCCGTCTGGAAGCGTTTCAGGTCTTTGCCGCGTTGGGTCCAGGCCGGCAAGTCATCGGGACGCGCCCATTTGTCCTCTTCGACCAGGGGCCAGGATTCGATGCAGCCCCACTGGCTGTAGGCGCCCCAGTGCATCATGAAACCGAACTTGAGGTCCTGGAATTGTTCGAGCCTGTCTTTGAGCCACGGCTCTTCAGGCGCGGTTTGGGATTCGGCCGCTCCGGAGGACCAGAGAGCCGTGCAGACAATGCAGGCGAGCAGGGAAGATTTTATCATAATTATCGCCCGGTGACGCGGGCATCCTGCCCGCGTCCCAGTCACTTTTCCAACGAGCCAACAAACTAGTGTGACGACTACAGGATGGCGATACATTTGTTGTAACGGTGAAATGCACCGATTCCTCGGCCAGGCGTTCTTTTTCCCTTGTGCGAATTGGCATTTGCCGCTACCCATGGCCACTACATGGCAAGAGCATCAACTAAATCTCAGATTGCAGTAACTCGAACGCTCACGGGTGAACGTCGCTTGTCCGCAGCCGTGGCCGGCAAGAGGAAATTGTAAAGCTCTGGAGCGGAGATGGCCACGAATTGGACCGGCCCCACCCAACCCCTGGTTTCCATCATCGTGCCCAGCTTCAACCGCGGGCTTTACCTGGAGCGGTGCCTGCACAGCATCCTGGACCAGACCTACCGAAACCTGGAATGCCTGGTGATGGACGGCGGGTCCCAGGACGGGACGGTGGCCATCCTGCAGCGCCTTGCCGCCTCCGACCAGCGCCTGCGGTTCATCTCCGAGCCTGACCGGGGAGAAGTCCATGCCACCAACAAGGGCCTCGACCTTGCCCGGGGCGAGATTATCAGCATCCAGGCCAGCGATGATTATTACGTCCCGGACGCAGTCGAGAAGTCGGTCGAGTTCCTGCTCGCCCATCCGGAGTTCGTCGGGGTAGGTGGCGACGCCCTTTATGTGGATGCGTCCGGAAAGTCGCTGGGCCGCGGCGTCATCACTTACCGTGGCGGGTTGGGTCCCAAGAGCGCAAAGCGCATCCTCATGCTCCGTTACTTCGTTTGTCCCGTCATTCACGGCACTTTCTTCGGCTGGCGCCAACGCCTGGCGCGCCACGGAAAGTTCGACCCCGATTTCTCAGTCTGCCCGGACGTTGAATTCTACCTGCGCGTGGTCGAAGGCGGCGACTCCATCGGCTGCCTGCCGCGGGTGCAGAGCTTTTACACCGTCCATCCGGACATGGGCGCGATGAAGTACTACCACAGAGTACGGGAGCAGTTGGACCGGCTTTACGCCAGGCATGGCCTCCGCTGGTACCATCATTTGGTCCGCCTGTCCGTCGGCCGCGCCCTCAACTACACCCGCAACCCCCTGCGCAGCCCCTTCCTGCCCGGCCTGGCCCGCGAACTCCGTGAGTTCTGGACCATGCGCCGGAAGCCTAAAGGGTAGAAGAGCCAACGCCGGGGCGCAACCCGGCGCGGCCAGAACAACGCAAACCCGCCTTCAGGCCGCCCTTCGAGTTGGCGCTGCCAGAACCTTGAATTGTTTCGCCCGGGCCCGTCTTCGGCAGCCAGGCATTCCTCCTCTCCAGGGCCATGGCGGAGTACGCGGTCAGCCACTGGCGGAGCGTAAAGAGCCTGCAGGACACCAGGATCTCCCGCCTGGCCGGTCGGTTGAAAAAGCCCATTCTCTATCATGCCCTGTCCCTCCGACCGCCTGGCTCGCGTGAACGGCCATTTACAGAAGGTCAATTGAGACCGGGAAGCGGCGTCGCTGCCTTTGAAAAGGATGGCGACAAGAAGACCGAAAAGAGTTAGGAATAGCGGCTGGCTTTCAGAGCGGCCTTGGTCGGCTCGGCGGTTGGGTCCACCACGGCTCCATGACGAAACTGTCACCGCCGCGTCATAGCGGCGTCATCAGGTTTCGATATGATTCCGACGACAGCCAGGCCAGTTCCGGCGGGAGCGAACGAAATATGCGCGTGCTCGTGGTCGAAGACGAGAAGAAGACGGCGGCGTTTGTGCGCAAAGCCCTTCAGGCCGAAGGCTTCGCCGTGGATGTGTGCCACAATGGGGACGAGGCCTGGGCGGGCGCGCTTACGACGCCCTTTGACGCCATCGTCCTCGACATCATGCTGCCGGGGCGCGACGGATTGAGCCTGCTCCGGCAACTCCGGCAACACAGCATCGCCACGCCGGTTCTGCTCCTCTCGGCCCGCGGCGAGGTCAATGAGCGCGTGGACGGCTTAAACGCCGGAGCCGACGACTACCTCCCAAAACCCTTTGTCCTGGCCGAACTGGTGGCCCGCGTCCGCGCTCTGGGCCGCCGTGGAGGCGAGTCCAAACCCGCAGTCCTTCAGGTCGCGGATTTGAGGTTGGACACCCTCACGCGCCGGGCTGAACGGAGGGGCGTCTTGATCGAGCTGACTGCGCGTGAATATCGTTTGCTCGAATTCCTCATGCGCTCGGCCGGCCAGATTTGCGGCCGGATGGCAATCCTCGAAAAGGTGTGGGACTACAGTTTCGACCCTGGAAGCAACCTGGTGGACGTCAACGTGATGCGGTTGCGCGAAAAGATCGACGCTGACTTCGAGCCGAAGCTCCTGCACACCGTGCGCGGCCTGGGCTACGTCATCAAGGAACCTTCGTGACTATTCGAACCTGGCTCACCCTCTGGAATGCCTCGATGCTGCTCGTGGCGCTCCTGGCCACCGGCGCCCTGGCCTACTATGAGCTGGTCATCGAGGCGCGGCCCCAGGCCCAGGGAGCGCAACCCGCGGGGAAGAGCGCCAAGGAACCCGCCCCCGCGGACATAATCGAGATCGCCATGTTCTGCAGCATCATCCCCGCCGTGGCCTTGGCGCTGGCCGGGGGTTGGTGGGTCATGCGCCGAACCCTCGCTCCCGTGACCGCCCTGACCCAGGCCGCCGAGCAGATGAACGAGCATAACCTGGGCACCCCCCTGCCTCGAACCGGCAGCGGCGATGAACTGGACCGTTTGACCGAGGTCTTTAACGCCATGACCGCCCGGCTCAACTCCGCCTTCGCCCGGCTGCGCGAATTCACCCTCCACGCCTCCCACGAGTTGAAGACCCCGCTCACGGTGATGCACGCAGAGTTGGAAAACTGGCTTCGCGACGACCGGCTTGCCACCGAGCAACGCCAGCGGGTCGAGAGCCAACTGGACGAGATCCAGCGCCTCGCCAAGATCGTGGACTCATTGACTTTGCTCACCAGGGCCGATGCGGGCCAAGTCGTCCTTGGCCGGGAGGCGGTGCGGCTGGACGATTTGCTGCGCGAGGCCCTGGCTGACGCCGAGAGCCTCAGCCAGCCCGCCGGCGTGACGGCCACCCTGGAAGCCTGCGACGAGGTCACCATCCTGGGAGACCGCCACCGCCTCCGCCAATTGCTCCTCAACCTCTGCGATAACGCGGTGAAGTACAACCAACCCGGAGGCAAGGTGACCTTGGAGTTGCATCGCGCGGACGCCCGCGCCGAGTTGAGGATCAGCAACACCGGCCGGGGGATCCCCCCCGAGGTTCTGCCAAAGGTCTTTGATCCCTTCTTCCGCGGCGATGCCAGCCACAGCCAGGCCGTCGAGGGTTGCGGCCTGGGCCTGAGCATCGCCCGTTGGATTGTCACCGCCCATGGCGGCACCATCCGGATTGCTTCCGAACCCGGCGGCCTGACCAGCGCGATCGTCGGGCTGCCGGTGCCGGTTGATGCGGACAGGCAAAAGACATCATGAGCCGCCTCTCAGAGCATTTCCGAAAAACCATAATCGCACAGGCCGTTTGCCCAAGTAGTGCTTATGCTGGGGTGTGCGGTCAGACGCACAGTTGTCGAGCGGCGGCGGTCGTGATAGAAGCTGGCCAATTTGCCAAACGAACGACCTGAAATGATCTCACCCCGAGCATTCATTCACCCCCAGGCGCTCGTGGATTCCGGCGCGGCCATCGGGGCGGGCACGCGCGTTTGGGCCTTTGCCCATGTCGTCAAGGGGGCGGTCGTAGGAGACGACTGCAACCTCTGCGACCATACCTTCGTCGAGGGCAACGTTATCCTCGGCAACCGCGTAACTGTCAAGTGCGGGGTCTTCCTCTGGGATGGGATTGTGGTCGAGGACGACGTCTTTATCGCCCCCGGGGCGGGCTTTGTCAACGACCTCCGTCCCCGCAGCCGGAACTACCCGGACCAATTCCTGAAAACCCATTTGCAGCAAGGCTGCAGCATCGGCACCAATGCCACCATCTTACCCGTCACAATCGGCCGCTGGGCGATGGTCGCCGCCGGGGCGGTCGTCACCCATGATGTGCCTGCGCACGCGCTCGTCCGGGGCATCCCCGCGCGGCTGGCAGGCTGGGTCTGCCGCTGCGGGGAGAAGTTGAGTTTTCGCGACCATGCCGGAGCAGTCTGCTGCTGCCGGCGTTCCTTCCAAAAAACATCCGAATCCTCCATCCTGGAGAACCCCTGATTCTGTCGATATGATGCTGGCGGTTTTGAGCGGGCACACGCGCCCGCGGCCGGACCGGGTGTATGTGGGCATGACGACATTGTCATTCAAGTCACTTGAGATCAGACCGATGCAACAAGGCGAACGTAACCAGCGCCCAAACATGCGCATAATAGAAAGGCTCACAAGTGATTATTAGCAGCGTAACCAGCGGAGCGGCCAGCAACATCGGGGCGAGTGTGCAAGAGGCCATGGAGACCATCGCTCAAACCAAAGCCGAGGCCGCCAAAGGCGATCCACAGGCCATACAGAAACTCGCTCGCATGTGCGCGGCTCAGAATCCCCAGTCCGCCGGTCCACCGCCGGCCGCCACGGGTGGCCGCTCGAGGACCCTGGACGCGCGGGCCTAGTGGTCCATTTCATAAATACGCTGACGTAGGCGGCGAGGGATTTCTTGCGCAGGCAAGGCGCGAGCACCGAGCATATCCGCAGCGATCTGTGAAGTGCGATCAACGCAGCCTGCGCGAAAAAGAACCGCCGAATACGTTAGCGTATTTATGAAATGGACCAATTGGCCCCGTACCGCTCTTGGTCCTGAGTAATGTCTTCTCTGCGTTCTTTGCGTCTCTGCGGTTTCATTACCGCTCCGAACGTGCCTGGCGCCCCAGAGCCGGATTGGCTGCTTTTCGACAAAGGGTAGCTGCAGAGGCGGCGACAAAGGTCCGGGACTGGAGCCTTTCGGGCGCGCTCTCGGAATCGAAGGACTCTCCCGCATGACGAAATTGTCACCGGCGAGTCATGGCCGCGTCATCCTCGCCGGATATACTGCTTACAGGCCGGTGAGCCCCGGCGGAGCCGAGCGAAATCAAACTTTCTATAAGAATGAGTCAGGTTGTGTTTTGTGCGGTGTGCTCGGTGTTGGGGGTGGCGCTGTTCGCAGGCTGTTCCAGCCTCGCACCCCATTCGCCACCGACGCAGCCGACGGTTGCCGACCTCCGCTCATCCACATCTCTGACCGAACCTGCGAGCGCCAGTCCACCCGGCTCAACCCCGGACTTGCCAACTCTGGAATACTGCCTCGCGCGGGACGCGCCGGGCGCGGGTTCGGGCGGGTGGCTGGAGAATCGGGCAGGGTTCCAGTGGGTGAAAACGACCGCCGATCAGAGCAGCCCGCCACCGGCCAGGACTGATGCCGGGATTGAGAACCCCCTCTCCTGGGAATACTGGAAGCTGGTCGGGCGGGACATCGTGGCCACCGTCACGGCGCCGGCGCACTGGGACACGCGGGACTGGCTGGTGTTCGGCGGAGTCGCCGCGGGCATTGGCGCCGTCGCGGTGTTCGACCAGGATATCCAGCGCGCGGTGCAACGAAACCGCAGTGGCGCGCTGGACAGCGTCGCCAATGCCGTGCAACCCTTCGGCAACGAGTACGCGCCGGCCGTGCTGGGCGCGTTTTATGCCGGCGGCGAGCTCTTCAAGGATTCGCGCCTGAAGGCCGTCGCCCTGGATGGCGCGGCCGCAAGCATTATCGCCTCCGGCCTCATCCTCCAGCCGCTCAAGTACGGCATTGGGCGAAGCCGCCCAGGCGCCAACGCCGGCGCATACGACTTTCATCCCTTCAGCGGCGCGGACTCCTTTCCCTCCGGCCACGCCACCGAGGCCTTCGTGCTCGCGACAGCAATAGCCGAGCATTACGATTCGATTTGGATCAAGGCCGCCTCCTACACAGTGGCCGGCGCCGTGGGCTGGGCGCGCTTGAACAACAATGAGCATTGGGCCTCGGACGTGCTTGTCGGCGCCGCCCTGGGCACCTTTGTCAGCCATGTGGTCGTCCATTACAACCTGAGCCAAAGGCATATCTCGCTTGCGCCCCTCGCCGGCCCCGATTTCCAAGGCGCCCAGTTCACGCTCTCGTTCTGATTCCAGAATGACAAAACTGTCATCGGCGGTTCATGGGGGTTTCATTCTGTGATCGCAGCGGACACGGGAAAGGTGGCGGCGGCCATTCCGAACACGGCCTGTAGCGCCCTGGCCGGTTGCTCCGGGTTCGGGGAGCCGGGCAGGTAGAGCGTGGGCGGCGGCTTCGACTGGCCCGGTGCGAGGCCGCGCGCGGCCTTCTCATTCCAGGCTCAAAGCGATCGTCCTGAGCCCCGTCAACCCGTAGGCGGGCGCCAGTTTGTCCAGCGGTATCTCCTCCATCGGGCTGGGAGCCTCGGGATTCTCTTTCTTCTCTGCCCCTTGCCGGCAGAGCAGGTCCACCAGGGCCTTGGCATTGACCCACGCATAAGCCGGGGCGCCGCGAAAAAACGCCTCGTGGTCAGGGCGATAAGCCGCCTGGTCGCCCAGCGCCGGCAGCGCGCCCCCGGCCAGGCGGAGCACCACCTTCTCGACCTGAACGTAGTGAACCCCTAAAGCTTTGACAAGGCAGGGGTGCTCGACACTCGCCCCTCGACGGGCGGGCGGGATTCGTTATACTCTTCGCGCTCATGAATGTAATCCGCCACACAGACCGCGGCTTCCCGGCGCGGCTGAGCCAACTCTGCGCGCCATCCAGCCTCTTTGATCCTGCCATCGAGCAGCGCGCGCGCGCCATCCTCGAGGACGTCCAGGCCCGCGGCGACCAGGCATTGCTTGAATTAACCAAGCGCTTTGAGGGCGCCAGCCTTGGCGCCGGACAACTGGCCGTCACGCAGGCTGAACTCCTGACCGCCTCCCTCAAAGCGGATGCACCCCTGAGGGCCGCCATAGCGGAGGCTCAGCGCAATATCGCCTCCTTTGCAAGAAGGTCCCTCCGAAAGAGCTGGCAAACCCGCAACTCACACGGGGCGGCAGTGGGCGAGAAATTCGACCCGTTCCAGCGCGTGGGCGTCTATGTCCCGGGCGGCACCGCGCCCTTGGTTTCGACCGCCCTGATGACCGTGGTGCTCGCGAAGGTCGCCGCCTGTCCGGAGATCGTCGTATGCACGCCTTGCGGCAAAGACGGCAGCCTCAACCCGGCCCTGCTCTATGCGGCGCGCGCGGCGGGGGCCACCGCCATTTTTCGCGTTGGCGGCGCGCAGGCGATCGCCGCGATGGCCTACGGTACCGAGACGATCGGCCGCGTGCAGAAGATATTCGGCCCGGGCAACGCCTACGTAGTGGCTGCAAAACGCCTGGTCGTCGGCCATGTCGCCATCGATCTGCTGCCCGGCCCCAGCGAACTGCTGGTGCTGGCGGACGACACGGCCGCGCCTGAGCTGATTGCCGCCGACATGCTGGCCCAGGCGGAGCATGGCTCGGGCCACGAGCGGGTTTGGCTCCTGACCACCTCCGGCCACTTGCTCAAGGCGGTCGAGCGCCAACTCGCACGCCAGATGCCGAGGCTCTCCAGGCATCAATTCATCCAACACGCCCTGGCCCAAAACGGATGGCTCGTCCAACTCGACACCATCGAGGACGCCATCGCCCTCGCCAACCGTTTGGCCCCCGAGCATTGCGAAGTCCTATGCCGCAACGCGCGCCGCGTCTCCGAAAAAATCGTGACTGCCGGCGCCCTCTTCCTCGGCCCCTATTCACCCACCGTCCTGGGCGACTATGTCGCCGGACCCAGCCACACGCTGCCTACCGGCGGGGCGGGCGCCTCGTTCGCCGGGTTGACTGTCGACCAGTTCCAGCGCCGCACCAGCCTGGTCGAATATAACCGAGCCGCGCTGCGCCGGGCCTTGCCGGCGGTGCGCCAATTTGCCGAACTGGAGGGCCTGGACGCCCACGGGCGGTCGGCGGAAATCAGGTTTCAGCGGTGATCGCGTTGCGCGCTTTCCTGGCTTTGAGCCGGCTCGCCGGCCTGCCGGCCGTCTGGTCCAACTGTCTGGCCGGCTGGTTGCTCAGCGGCGCCGGCCCTTCAGCCAGGCTGCCTCTGCTCTTTGCCGGCGCAACCTTCCTTTACCTGGGGGCCGCCTTCCTCAACGATGCTCTGGATGCGAAGTATGACCGCCAATTCCGCCGGGCGCGGCCCATTCCCTCCGGCGCTGCCTCCCCGGCGGCCGTTTTGGGCTGGGCATTGGCCTGGCTGCTGTTGGGCGAAGTCTGTCTCTTCGCCTTGGGCAAGGCCGCCGGTGGCTTGGGGCTGGCCCTGGCCCTTTGCGCAGTGCTCTATAACGCCACCCACCGGCTCATCACCTTTTCCCCGCTCTTCCTGGGACTCTGCCGGTTCCTGCTCTATGTCACTGCCGGCACTGCCGCCGCCAAGGGCCTGGGCGGCTGGTCGATCTGGTGCGGCATGGCGTTGGCGCTCTATGTCGTTGGCGCTCGCTGCCTGCCTCGCCCGGAGAACATCCTCGGCCACCTCGACTACTGGCCGGTCCTGCTCCTGGCCGCCCCGGTCTTGCTGGCCCTGCTCATGGATGCCGGCGATTACCGCCTGCCCGGCCTCGAACTCTCGGCCGTTCTCGTCTTGTGGGTCCTCTATTGTCTGCGGCGCGCCTTCTGGCCCATCGAGCGCGATTTTGCCCGCGCCGCCTCGGGCCTGATGGCTGGCATCGTCCTGGTGGACTGGCTGGCCGTGGTGGAGCCTAGGGCATTGGGCTTCGTGTTCATCGCCTTGTTCGGGGCAACGTGGCTCCTCGATCGCTTTGCTCCCGCATAGTTTTATGCGTTGCATCGTTACCGCCGGCCCGACTGCCGAACCTCTGGATCAGGTGCGCCGCCTCACGAATCTCTCGACCGGCCGCCTCGGTTCCGAGCTGGCCAGTTTCCTGTCTGACCGCGGACATCACGTGACGCTGCTCATAGGCCAGCACGCCACCTGGCGCGGCGACCGACGGGCGCGCCTCATCGAAACCTTCACCACCACTGCAGACCTTCTCCAGCGGTTGCGCGCCCTGGCGGAACGGCCCGTCGACGCTGTCTTTCATGCCGCAGCCGTCAGCGATTTTGCCTTTGGCCGCACCTGGCGCCGGACCACCACCGGAGAACTGAGCGAAATCCGGGCCGGCAAAATCTCCACCCGGCTCGGTGTCCTGCTGGCCGAGCTGCTTCCGACGCCCAAGATCATTGCCCAACTGCGCGGCTGGTTTCCCAAGGCGCGCCTGGTCGGCTGGAAATACGAAGTGGATGGAGACCGTTCGGGCGTGATTCTCCTGGCGCGGAGGCAAATCGCCCAGTGCCTGACTGACGCCTGCGTTGCCAATGGCCCGGCTTACGGGGCCGGCTTCGGCCTCGTGCGCCGCCTGCGCAAGCCGCGGTACCTGGCTGACGCCCCCGCCTTGTTCCAGGCATTGGAGCAACTCATTGACGGACCGCCGGACCATCCTGCACCTTCTTCGTGTGGCTGAAACCTGCACGCTCGGCATCCTGAGCGACATTCATTACGCCAGCGCGCCCGAACAGGCGCGCGGGGACGACTATGAGTATCGCGATCTGCGCAATCCGCTGCTGCGGTCTTTTCTCATGCTCACCCGCCGGTTCATCTGGCAGCGCAGTCCCTTGCGCCAAAATCACCTCCTCCAGGCCTTCCTGCGCCAGGCCGGGCCGCTGGACTTTGTCGTAGCCAACGGGGACTATTCCTGTGACTCAAGCTTCGTAGGCGTCAGCGATGACGCCGCCTGCCAGAGCGCCCGCGAATGCCTGGCACTGCTCCGGGAACGCTTTGGCCCGAACCTCCGGGCCAATTTCGGCGACCACGAGTTGGGCAAACTCAGCTTCTTCGGGACGCAGGGCGGCATGCGGCTGGCCAGTTGGCTGCGAGCGACCCGAGAGCTCGAGCTGCTGCCTTTCTGGCAAAAGGCCCTCGGCAACTATGTCCTGATGGGAATCGTCTCCTCCCTCGTGGCCTTGCCGATGTTCGAGCCGGACATGCTGCCGGAGGAACGGCCGGAATGGGAGCGGCTCAGGGCCGGGCATATTGCCGAAATACGGGGCGCCTTCGCCGCCTTGCAGCCCGCCCAGCGCGTGTTGCTCTTCTGCCATGACCCCTCCGCCCTGCCCTTTTTGTTGCGCGAAGAACCCGTGCAATCCAGGCTCCCGCAAATCGAGCATACCATTGTGGGCCATCTCCATTCCCAACTGGTGCTGCGCCAAAGCCGCTTGCTGGCCGGCATGCCCCCCCTGCCATTCCTGGGCCATACCGCCGCCCGCTACAGCGCCGCCCTCCGCCAGGCCCGGCTCTGGCGCCCTTTCCGCGTGCGCCTCTGCCCCTCCCTGGCGGGCCTCGAATTGCTCAAAGACGGCGGCTTCTACACCGTCCAGTTGGATTGCCAGGCCAACCGGCCCGCTCGCTTCCTCTTCCATCGCCTGAGCCGGTAGCCCCCGTAGATTTGTCTTTTCCTGGGTCGGGGCTTTGCGGTAAGATGCCCGCATGGCCGAGATTGTGGATTTTGTAAATCGCGGGGCCTCATCAATAACACCTGCGATTACCGAGAAGATGCTGCGGCATCTGCCGCAGTGGAAGCTCGAGTTTACTCAGATCTACGAGCCGCTCTTTCCGCATCTGGTGGACCAACTCGAGTTCCTGGCCAATGCCGTCGAGGACACGGCGGAAGGCGCTTACAAGGATATGCCCTACATCCCTTTTGCCCAGGCGGTCTTTGCCCTCATTTACGCCCATAAGAAGGTCGGCATCATTCCAGATTCCGTGCTCAACATGGGACGGGCCGACGATTCCAGTGTCGTTCGGGCCGTGCTCATCCAGAACGAAAAAGCCTTTGCCATCTACGCCGCTTCCCAGAATGTCGAGTGGTCCAGAATCACCAGCCAGCCATAACGTCTCGGGCGCGCCCTAACCTTTCGACCCCCCAGCCGGCCCAACCAATGCCACCACCGCCTTGATGAGGTCTTTGGCCCGATACGGTTTGGCCAGAAACCGATCCGGTTTGCAGGGCACATCACGATAAATATGCTCCGCCTGCGTTCCGCTCACCAAAATCACCTTCTGCTCGGGGTCCATCCGCCGGCACTCCGCGATGAGCGCCAACCCCGTCATCTCATGCATCGCGTAGTCCGTAATCAACAGGCAGGGGTGCGGCCGGGCCTCGGCAAATGCCGTCAGCGCCGCCTCTGCGTTGGGAAACGTCTCTACGCTGTAGCCCAGCGATTTCAGTACCACGGACGCCATTTCCAACAGCACGGTCTCATCGTCCACGACATAAATCAACGGCGCAACTCCCTCTGGCCTCGACGAAGAGTGTTGTCTGGGGCGATTCATTCGGCGCGCCTCAGTTAACACCCCCCGCGCCCTGCTGGCAAGCTGTCTTTACATTTTTCACGGTTGCACCCCTTTCCCCTACGCCGTAATGTCTCCCCCGTCCGACTGATCCCAAAGCCCGCTTGCGCAAATGGGGTCTCTCTATGAAGACGAAGAAATCGCGATCCGGCAAGGCCGCAAAAACAGTGCCAACCCCGCTGTCTGCTCTGCCTTTTCGACTTCCCCCAATCCTCCTGGAAGGCGATGAATCGGCTGCGCCGGCCCCTCCCATGGGCCCAGGCCAGAAGTACTTGCTTGGCCCGGCAGCGCCGGTGCAGCATCTCCAAATTGAACCCGCAAGCTTGCCCGAGACATACGGCACGCGAACCCTGCTCCTGGCCCCGCGGGACCCTCACTGGCTTTATGCGCATTGGGACATCGCACCCCAAGAGCAACGCCGCTACAGCGCGATGGCCGTGGGCCGGCATCTCGTCCTGCGCGTTTACGAGCGTGCCATCTCAGGCCCGCCAGCCGCTGAAATCCATCTCCGTCCTGATGCCAGGCACTGGTGGGTTTATGTTCCGCGTGCGGAAACCCAATACGTCGCGGACCTCGGCTATCTCTTGCCTGGCGGCCTGTGGGAAAACCTGGCCACGTCCGAAATCGTGGCCACTCCGCCCGATACTGTGTCGCAAGACACGAAAGTCCAGTTTGCCACGATTGAACCGTTGACTCCACCACCCGCAGCCGGCGGAACGCCGCCGTCAGGCGGCAGCACGGTTGCCACAACCGAGCCATTGGCCCCACCACCTGCTGCCGGCGGAACGCCGCCCCCAGACGGCGGCAGCACGGTTGCCGCGACCGAGCTATTGGTCCCAGCACCCGCTGCCCGCGGAACTCCCCCCTCAGGCGGCACCAGCATGGTCGCCACGGCCGAACGATTGGCTGAGGCGCCCACCCTGGACCTCCCAGCTAGTCCTCCTCATCCCCAGCCTCGGTTGCGGCCAGTGCCGACGCCCCCAGCCGCCTCGCAAGCGGCCGCCCTCGCGCAGATCGTGGCTAACGCGCCGCTTTGCCAGCCGGTGCCCGGCTCAGCGGACATTGCACAACTCCTCGAGGCTCAGGCCGGACTCCAACTTGGCCCGCAGGCCGTAGCGGAATCGGCCTTCCCGAGCCTGGCCGGCGTCTTTGCGGGCATCAGCAGCCCAAGCGCACACCCGTCGATGGGCCAAGCTCCTGCGGACGCTGGCGGCCAGCCGCCAAAAGACTTCTGGCTCAACGTCAATGCCGAACTCGTTCTCTATGGCGCGACTGAGCCGGACGCCCACGTTGCAATTGGCGGACAACCCATCCGCCTGCGCCCGGACGGCACCTTCAGCTATCGTCTTGCCTTGCCGGACGGCAATTATGACGTCGCGGTGACCGCCGTCTCGGCTGACTATGAATACCGCCAGGTGACATTGCACTTCAGCCGCCGCACTGACTCGCCTGCTTTCACCCCGCCTTGACCCAGCGAACATCTCTCTCTTTTGGTCTTGCCCGTCCTTTGTCCCTCATCCTTCATCCTTCATCCTTTATCCTCAATCCTCAATCCTCCCCATGCCAGGATATCTCTCTCTAGTCTTGCACGCGCACCTACCGTTTGTCCGGCATCCGGAACACGAAAAGTCCCTCGAAGAAAACTGGCTCTTCGAGGCCATCACTGAAACTTACGTGCCGCTGCTCCAACTGCTCGGTCGCTGGCAGCAGCAGGACCTGAACCTGCGGCTGACTCTCACCCTCACGCCTACGCTCTGCGCGATGCTCCAAGACCCCCTCCTGTGCGAGCGCTACCTCCGCCACTTGGATGGGCTTATCCAACTGGCCGAAAAGGAAACCTGCCGCACCAGGTGGGAACCGGCCTTTCATGACCTGGCCCTGTTTTATCTCGACCGATTCAACCGCGCGCGTGACTACTACCTGGCCTGCCAAGGCGGCTTGGTCGCCGCGTTTCGCGCCTTTCAGGACCAGGGGCGCATCGAAATCATCACCAGCACCGCCACCCATGCCCTGCTCCCCTTGCTCGCCGCGCATCCCCCGTCCGTCCGCGCCCAAGTCCTGGCCGCCCGCGACCATTACCGCGCCTGTTTCGGCCGCGACCCGCGCGGCATCTGGCTGCCGGAATGCGCCTACGTCCGGGAGATCGAACCCGCCCTGCTCGAGGCCAACCTCCGCTGGTTCATCATCGATAGCCACGGTCTCCTCCGCGCCCGCCCCAGACCTTGCTTTGCTCTGTTCGCCCCCATCTTCACCCCAAACGGAATCGCGGTCTTCGGCCGCGACCTCCTTTCCGCCCGCCAGGTCTGGAGCCGCCACGAAGGCTACCCGGGCGACCCCAGCTACCGCGATTTTTACCGCGACATCGGCTTCGACCTCGATTTCGATTACGTGAAACCTTACCTCCCCGCCGTCGACAAACGCGGCTTCACCGGCATCAAATACCACCGCATCACAGGCCCCTCTTCACACAAACAGGCCTACGACCGCAAGGCCGCCCTCGACACTGCCGACACCCACGCCGCTCACTTCCTGCAAGCCCGTTGCGCCCAACTCCAGCCCCTGGCCCAAACACTGGACCGCCCCCCACTCCTGGTCTGCCCTTATGATGCCGAACTCTTCGGCCACTGGTGGTACGAAGGACCTGAATTCCTCGATTCTTTGGCGCGCAGGGCCACCGCCAACCCCCAAGCCCTCACCCTTATCACCCCTGAGGATTACCTCCGCCGCCACCCTGCCAACCAACTCGCCGCTCCCGCCCCCTCCAGTTGGGGCGAGGGCGGCTACTGGCACGTCTGGCTCAACGAAAAAAACCAGTGGCTCTACCCACACCTCCACTTTGCCCAGCGGCGCATGACCGAACTGGCCCGGCGCTTCCGCCAGCCAGACCCCTTGCACGCTCGCGCTCTGACCCAGGCCGCCCGCGAATTGCTCCTGGCACAATCCAGCGACTGGCCCTTCATCCTCCGCACCGGCACCAGCCCCGCTTATGCCCGCAAACGCGCCACCGATCACCTCCTCCGCTTCACCGCCCTCTACGACCAACTCTCCAACGGACAACTCGACCTGCCTTGGCTGGCCCAAATCGAATCGCGCGACAATCTCTTCCCTGACCTCGATTACCGCTACTGGTCGTAGAATGAACCCGCGAGGGGCGGCATCTTTGAGATTGACGCCCATATCCCGTACACGGATTCTCAGCGGAAGCGTTGCATGATCACGAACTCCCACGGCTTTCAGTTCGGCGAGTCCTTCAGACAGGCTCTCGGGACCCCCTTCCTGGCGGTCTGCCTGGCGGCGGCAGTGTTGGCCGGCGCAGGCTGCCGGAATTCCGAGGACAAAGCCCGCTCGGGCAAGCCCAAGGTGGCGCTCATCATGAAGTCGCTGGCCAACGAGTTCTTCAGCACGATGGCTCAAGGGGCGCGCAAGCACCACGCCGCCAATGCCCTGGCATACGACCTCGTTGTCAACGGCATCAAGAACGAGACCGACCTGGCGGAGCAGGTGGGCCTGGTCGAGCAGATGATTGCCCAGCAGGTCAACGCCATCGTCATCGCCCCTGCCGACTCCAAGGCCCTGGTCACCGCCCTCAAGCGCGCCAAAGAGCGCGGCATCCTCGTCGTGAACATCGACAACAAGCTCGATGCCTCCGTCCTCGAACAGGCAGGCCTGCGCATCCCCTTCGTCGGGCCGGACAACCGGGCCGGCGCCCGGCAGGTCGGCGAGGCCCTGGCCAAACGACTCAAGCCCGGCGACAACGTGGCCATCATCGAAGGCCTGCCCACGGCCTTCAACGGCCAACAGCGCCGCTTGGGTTTCCAAGACGCCATGAAGGCGGCCGCAATGAACATCATCAGCATCCAGAGCGGCAATTGGGAGATGGACAAGGCCAACAATGTCGCCGCCGCAATGCTCAGCGAACACCCGGACCTGAAAGCCATTCTCTGCGCCAACGATAATATGGCCCTGGGCGCGGTGGCTGCAATTCAGGCCGCCGCCAAGACGGGCAAAATCCTCGTGGCCGGTTTCGACAACATCGCCGCCCTCCAGCCCATGCTGGCCGACGGTCGAGTCGTGGCCACTGCGGACCAGCACGCCGATCAACTCGCCGTCTTCGGCATCGAAGCTGCCCTCAAAATCCTCCAGGGCCAGGCCCCGCCGGCGGACCAGACCACAGCGGTGGACCTGGTGACCAAGTGAACACAGGGTTCGACCTTCGGACTTCGCCGCCGCCGCCGCTCCTCGAAGCCCGGAATGTCTCCAAGAGTTACACCGTCCCGGTGCTCACGGATTTCAGTTTCGAGCTGAAGCGCGGAGAGGTTCATGCGTTGATCGGCGCCAACGGGGCGGGCAAATCCACCTTCGCGCGGATTCTGTGCGGGCTGACCCGCCCGGAGGGTGGACAACTGCGGTTGGGCGGCGCGGTTTACGCCCCACGTTCCAAGGGCCAGGCGGAGCAAGCGGGCGTTGTCATGGTGCTCCAGGAACTCAACGTCATCGGCAGCTTGAGTGTGGCCGAGAACCTTTTCCTGAACCGGTTGCCGCGGCGGGCCGGGTTCGTCCGCTTCGCCGAGTTGCACCACCAGGCCCGGCACGCCCTGCGGCGAGTCGGCTTGAGCGGGCTTGATCCTGCAAGCCCTGCCGGGCGGCTGGGCGTCGGCCAGCAGCAGTTGCTCGAAATCGCGGGCGCCCTGGCCCAGCACTGCCGCGTCCTCATCCTGGACGAACCCACCGCCGCCCTGACCGACCCCGAGGCCGATCGCCTCTTCGAGAATATCCGCCGTCTCCAGGCCGAAGGCGTGGGAGTCGTTTACATCAGCCATCGCATGGATGAAATCCGCCGCATCGCCGGACGCACCACAGTCCTGCGCGACGGGCGGGGCGTTGCTACGCATGAGTCTGCCGATGTTACGCCCGCCCAGTTGATTCGCGAAATGGTGGGGCACGATTTGCCCGAGAAAAGGCCAGCCGGCGCCCGGCCGGCTGGAGAAACGGTCTTGCGGGTCAGCCATTTGCGGGCCGGTCGCCGGGTTCGCGACGTGAGCCTTGACCTGCGGGCCGGCGAGATCGTGGGTCTGGCCGGCCTTATCGGCTCAGGCCGCACGGAGACCTTGCGCGCTGTGTTCGGCGCGGACCCCAAGGAAGGCGGTGAGGTCTATCTCGGGCGAGATGACCGGCCCCTGCGCATTCACCAACCGGCCGACGCCCTCCGGGCCGGCATTGGCATGGTGCCCGAAGACCGGAAACAGGACGGCCTGCTGCTGGCACTGAGCGTTCGCGTCAACCTGACGTTGTCCACGCTGGAGCGTCACGCGCGGCGCGGCGGCTGGCTCGATGCAGAGTCGGAGAGACGAACCACCCGCGATTTCTGCCAGCGCCTCTCAGTCCAATGCGCCTCGGTCGAGCAGCCGGTCGGCGAACTCAGCGGGGGCAACCAGCAGAAACTCCTCATCGCCCGATGGCTGGCGCGCGAAGGCCGCGTATTGCTGTTCGACGAGCCGACCCGCGGCATCGATGTGGCGGCCAAGGACAAGGTGTGCCAAGTGCTGCGCTGCCTGGCTGCCGAGGGCAAAGCCGTCCTGGTCGTCTCCAGCGAGTTGCCCGAGCTGATGGCCCTTTGCGACCGCATTCTGGTCATGTCCGCCGGGCGCATCGCCGCCCGGTTCCTGCCCGGCGAATGGACCCAGGAAAAACTCATGGCCGCCGCCTTCAGCGGCTATCTCAATGCTGCGCAAGACTAAACATTATGGCCAATACGGCGCGATGGTCGTCATCTGGGTGGGCCTGCTGCTGTTCTTTGGGACGCTAAGCACAAATTTTCTGACCGCCCGGACGCTTGGCACCCTGGCCAATCGCATCCCCACCCTGGCAGTCGTCTCGGCCGGGATGACGCTCGTTTTGATCATCGGCGGCATCGATCTGTCGGTTGGCTCGGTGCTGGGGCTGTGCGGGGCGGCCCTGGGCGTAGCGATGGTCAACTGGCATTGGCCGCTGTGGGCCGGCGGGTTGTTGTGCCTGGGTATCGGCGTGGCCGCCGGCGCCATCAACGGGTGGGTCAGTGTGCGCCTGGGCATCCCGTCCTTTATCGTGACGCTGGGCATGCTCGAAATCGCGCGCGGCCTGGCCTACCTCACTACCCAGTCCCAAACCAAATACATCGGCGCCCCGGTCGAGGGCCTGTCTCGCCCGCTTTTCCTTGGCCTTTCATCCGCCTTCTTCATTGCAGCCGGGGTCATCGTGGCGGCCCAGGTCGTCCTGGCGCGAACCGTTTTTGGCCGGCATCTTATCGCCATCGGCGCCAACGAAAATGCCGTCCGCCTCGCCGGCATCAACCCGCGCCCCCCGAAAATCGCCGTGTTCGCCTTGCTGGGCCTCTTGACCGGCCTGGGCGCGGTCTTTTACACCTCCCGTCTCGGCTCCTCCGATCCCAATGCCGGAGTCGGGCTCGAACTCTCAGCCATTGCCGCCGTCGTCATCGGCGGCACCAGCCTCATGGGCGGCCGCGGTTCGGTCCTCAACAGCTTCTTCGGCGTCCTCATCATCGCCACCCTCGAGGCCGGCCTGGCCCAGATCGGGGCCACCGAGCCTGTCAAGCGCGTCACTACCGGCCTGGTCATCGTCGTGGCCGTCGTCCTCGATGCCTGGCGCCACCAAATGACCGCCGCCCCCTTTGCGTTCCTCCAGCGCCTCTTTCGGCAGCCGCCTCCAACCGGCCGTTGAGTGAATGCACAGTGATTCCCGGCCTTTGTCGCACCGCCAGCCGAGGACGCCTGCGTTACGTGACGCAGGCGTCCTCGCCTGCGAGTTCAGCGGGCGTCCCGCCCGCTGTTCCGACTTTGTAAACGGCCCTCCCGCAAAACTTTTGCGGAAATTGCTTGCTATTTTCCCGGAGTGAGGCAATATGAAGAGGTCTAACAGATAGCTTGTCGCTTCCAGGACATGGTAAATCTTCAGGTGAACCTCGTTCAGTGATGATTTGAAACCCGATGATCGGGAACGGTTTGGACAGAACAGGGTAATACTAAAGACATTGAAACATCATATGAACACAAAACTATTCGTGGGGAACCTCTCGTTCAACACCACCGAAAACGACCTCCAGGACGCCTTTGCCGCGCACGGCACAGTGGCTGAGGCCAACCTGATGATGGACCGCGCCACCGGCCGGCCTCGCGGGTTTGCTTTCGTCACCATGGGAACGCCCGAAGAGGCGCAGAAGGCGATTGACGCGCTCAACGGCGCTACGCTCGACGGGCGTAACCTGACGGTCAACGTGGCGCGCCCTCCGACCGAGCGCACCGGCGGCGGTTCGCGCGGCGGACGCGACTACGCCGGGCGAGGCAGTTCCGGCCGGCGTTACTAAACGCAGATTTTCGCGAACGGCGTGGGGCCAGGCGCCCCACGCCTTTTTTTCTGGCCGGCGCCAGCAAACAAATTGAATACCAGAGCAAAGCATTGGGAGAGCGCCCAAGAACCAAGGGCCCCCGGAAATGTCCACCGCGCCCACGGCCCTTTCGTCTTTGGAGCGAAGGCTTCCGCGCGCAATGGTTCAAACAAAGTCGTTGCCGGTGCGCCGCGCGAACCGGCGGACCTCGCCGAGACGATCAAGAGTCTGCTGCGCCTGGCCCGGGACCAGGGCCAGCTTACCTACGACGACATCAATGAACTGCTGCCGGAGGGGATATCGTCCGATGATTTGGACACGCTCTATGCCAGGCTGCACAACCTGGGCATAAAGATTACAGCCGATGCCGAGATGGAAAAGGCCAAACCCGAGGAACCGGAATCAGAGAGGGACGGCCAATTCGACGCCTTGGACGACCCGGTCCAGATGTATCTGAAGCAGGTCGGCAGGGTGCCCCTGCTCACACGCGAGCAGGAAGTTGACGTCTTCAGGCGCATCGAGCAGGCCGCGCAGGAAATGAAACAGTTGGTTTACGGCCTGGGCTTCACCGCCAAGGAACACGCCGCGATTGCCGCAAAGCTGCTGGCCGACCCTCCCAAGGAACGATACGACCGCATCGTCATGGACAACGAAGCCGCCAATCGCGAACGGCATCTTAAGAACCTCCGCCGCCTGGTCAGAAAAATGGAAACTCTCGACTCGCAGGCCGACAGGCTTTACAACCGGTGGCGGGCCGCCCCCGCCGCGCAGCCCGAAATGCTCCTTGGCCAACTCCAAACGGTCGAGAGAAAACTCCAGGCCATCTTCCCCAAGTTTAATTACAAACCAAAGGTGCTCGATGACATCACCGCGGTCGCCTGCAATGTCCACGCCAAGTTTGAGGCCGGCTTGCGGCGCATCCGCGAGTTGGAAGGCCGCCCCGAATCCCACCACCGGCAGGGCGCTATCCAGGCCGAGCGGGGCGAGCTTCTCGTCCTGGAACAATTCGTCCGCTCCCCGCGGGAGCAGTTCTACAAAACCTTCGACGAATTGCAGCGCGCCGCCGGGCGCGTTCACCAGGCCAAAACCCACATGGCCGAGGCCAACTTGCGCCTGGTCGTCGCCATCGCCAAGAAATATGTCAACCGCGGGCAATCTCTGCTCGATCTGATTCAGGAGGGCAACATCGGCCTGCTCAAGGGCGTCGAAAAATTCGAATATCGGCGGGGCTACAAGTTTTCCACTTACGCCGTCTGGTGGATTCGGCAGGCCTTGACCCGCTCGATTGCCGACCAGGCGCGCACGATCCGCATCCCGGTACACATGATCGAGATCATGACCAAGCTCTGGCGGGCCCAAAAGCAGCTCAGCCAGGAATTGGGCCGCGAGCCTACCGCCGAAGACCTGGCCGACGAGATGCGCGCGCCGGTCTCGCGCATCAATGCCTTGCTCAAAATGGCCCGCCAGCCCGTCTCCCTCGACGCACCCGTGGGCGAGGATGGCGACGTGAGAGTGGGCGACTTCATCGAAGACAAGGGCGCCGAGAACCCGTCGGATGGCACCAGCCAGAGCATGCTCAGAGAAAAGCTCGAGCATGTTCTGACCCTCCTGAGCCAGCGCGAAAGAAAGATCCTCGAAATGCGCTTTGGACTGCTCGATGGCTACGGCCACACCCTCGAGGAAATTGGCAACCTCTACCAGGTCACCCGCGAGCGCATCCGCCAGATCGAAGCCAAGGCCCTGCGCAAACTCCGCCACCCCACCCGCGTCTGCCACCTCCGCGGCTTCCTCGAAACCAAGGAGAAGGTGTAGTCGCTATTTCAGATGCGGCTGGTCGTCGTTGTTCCACCGCCGGGCCACAACCGAATTGCTTGCGTCAAACAGGTTCTTTGCCCGCAGGTTCTCGACGTGTCCATCCACAAAGGCCACGTTCCATCGCGCGCCGTGACGCCGCTGGTATGCGCTGGCAATCGGATCACCCGCCGGCTGGCCGTACATGATCGCGACATAGGCCGCCGGGTAGTTGAACGCGATGCTCAAGGCCACCGATCCGCACGGGGCGCCGGCGTAGCTGAGTTCTGGGAATTCACCGTTCGCCCAGAAGGGCGCGTCGCACACGGCTATCATGTCGCTCGTGCTGGCCACCTCGTTTTCCTTGATCGGCTTAATCGAAAAACCGTTCGCGGAGCAGGCGAGACCTCCCCAGGGCGCGAGCGGCCCAAACGCGCTGACGGGAATCCCTTGGCTATTATAGCCGTAGCTTCCACAGAGAGGCGTGGTTGAGTTGCTGACGCATAGAAACTGGCCCCGCACACGATTATAGCCCGGACAGGCCCAAACACTTTGCGGCGGGCCAAGGTATGTATTACCAAACCCGTTCAGGTTGCTGTAATTGTTCGCGGGCCACGCTGCCCCGACAAAAGGCCGAAGCTCGATCGCAAACAGAATATTCTCGTCCGGGTAGGTCCCCGTTTGCTGCACGTACATGCTCATCCCCACCATGATCTGCCGGAGGTTACTCTTGCACGCCGCCGAATCCGCCGCTGATTTTGCGCGATTCAGGGAGGGAAGCAGTATCGCAGCCAGGATGGCAATGATGGCGATGACGACGAGAAGTTCGATCAGCGTAAATGCCGCGCTCCAAACCAACCTCCCGGGAGGTTCAGAGCTGTTGGCCGGGTCCACTTGCCGGTAAGGCCCTCGCATAAAATTCTGTTTTACTAAATTAAGCGTCTCGTGAGCGGCGGAGTCAAGAGGAATCCAGCGCCCGCCGCTGGCACACCAGGGCCGCTCTACACTCTGCCCCACAGAGGGAGAACCAAGCCGGCAGCCCTGAAGCGAGAAGGTCAAAGGTCGAAAGAAATCCAAAGTCCGACGGGCCGGTGCAGCATTAGCCGCAACCATAAATGTAAATGCGCGCTTGTTTGCTTTCATTGGATATGCGGCTGGTCGTCGGCGTTCCAGCGCCGGTTAACACTGAGATTGGTCAGAGCGAAAACCTGATTGGCTCGCAGATTTTCGACGTGGCCGTCGCAAAAGCCCACGTTCCACTGTCCGGCGTGGCGCTGCCGCGTTGCGCGAAGAGCCGGATCGCTGGCCGATTGGCCAGTCAAGGCTGCGTTGGCCATCACGTTGTCGATGGGGTTGCCCGAGGCGTGAAAGGGGTCGTTGGTAAAATACCAGTTTAGATCCAGGACCATGAGTCCAAACACGGCTCCTCCGTAGTAGCGAGCCAGGCTGCCCTCGGGCATGAGGGCCGAGTCGCTGATGGCCAACATATCGCTGGGGCTGGCCACTTGGCTTTCGCGGGTGGGCCTCCAGTTCGCCAGCGCAGTGCCTCCCTGGTAATATCCGGCAAGACCCTGCGCACCACATCCGGCGTCGTTGTACGCGTAGCTTCCGACCCAGCCCGCGCCGGGGTAAGTCGATTGATAAAAGCCGCCGCCAGTGCCCTGGTAGGTTTGCCAAAAAGAACCGCCGGACAAACCATGCACGCGGTTGTACTCAGGACAGGCATAAACCCCTCGCGCCAGCCCCAGCCAGGTAATCGCAGAATAAGCGGTGGCACCGCTGGAATCAGACATGGAAGTGGCGCTAAAATTTCTTCCCGGAGGAACCGATGCTCCCACAAAGGGCTGAAGCCGAACCGCCCAGTTCGTTACAAAATAATCCACAGCCCAGATGTCGTCTCCGGGCCCGGGTTCCACCATCACATTAGAGATCACTTCGATGAGGGCCGGCGGCGGGTACGCCCCATAGTCCTGCACATATATGCCGAGGCCTATGATCACGAAATTCGGTTGGATTTGAGACTTTGGACGAAGTTTTTGATGGGCTCCAGGCTCGTGAGGTTGCCGATGAACCGTTTCAAGGCGCGAGGGACCTTCTCCGGGTTTTGTTGTG
>Ga0181524_10001139_pt1 | contig 31105 bp, 28 predicted proteins | sample PEATcosm2014_Bin_34_FD_119761 | JGI IMG/M metagenome (GOLD analysis project Ga0181524, IMG submission 119761) | Peatland microbial communities from MTU Mesocosm Facility, Houghton, MI, USA - PEATcosm2014_Bin05_60_metaG | ecosystem: Environmental > Terrestrial > Soil > Wetlands > Peat | place... | reverse complement strand
GTATGTCCGCCGGCGCCGGCGGCGACCGCAATGACGCCGTCGACGCCCATGTCGGCGCATTTGCGCGCATGCCGGTCGCTCGCGACGTCGTTGAACACGAGCCCGCCATAGGCATGGATCGCCGCGACGATGTCGGGGCTCGCGGCGAGCGCGAGCACGACGATCGGAACCTTGTGGGCGACGACGACGGCGAGGTCGGCCTGGAGCCGAGCATTGCTACGATGCGCCACGAGATTGATCGCATAGGGGACTTCGCAGCCGCCGAGTTCACGCTCGATATAGGCGATATCCGCGTCGAGCCCTTGTGTCGTGCGCGCGTTGAGCGCCGGCATGGCGCCGATGATGCCGCTCTTGCACTGCGCGACGACGAGCGCGGGCGTCGAGGCGATGAACATCGGCCCGGCCATGACCGGTGCGCGAAGCTTGGCCTTGAGCCGCGGCGCCAGCGAGGCGTCGCCGATCATCGCGCCGCTCCGAGCGCGGCGAAACCTTGGTCCATCACTTTCCGTTCTCCCACGAACGCCTGGAACGCCGCGCCTGCGCCCTCGCGCCAGATCTTGAAGTCGATTGCGTCGCCGGGAAACACGACCCCGGAAAAACGGCAGCGCAGCGCGCTCACGCGCGTCGGCGACTCCCCGAGGGCGCGAGAAATGACGACGCCGGCGATCGCGTAGCTCGCGAGCCCATGCAGGATCGGTCGATCGAAGCCGCCGCGCCGCGCCGCCTCGGGATCGCAGTGCAACGGATTCCAGTCGCCGGAAAGGCGATAAATCAGCGCCGCGCGCAGATCGACGGGAAATGAGGCGCGCGCGTCGGGTTCGCGCTCGGGAATGATCGAGGGCGCCAGCGGCGCCGGCGGTCCGCCGAAGCCGCCGTCGCCGCGCAGCAGCACCGTTTGCACGAGCGTGCAATAGAGCGTCCCGGCCTTGGCATCGTGAATTTCGCGCTCCAGGACCACGACGGCGCCCCGCCCCTCGCCGCGATCGGCGAGGGAAACGATCCGGGCCTTTCCCACGACCTCGGCGGCCGGCGGCAAAGGCGCATGAAACGACGCCGCCTGCTCGAAATGCACCAGTTTGGAAAAATCGACGCCGAACTCCGGCGCGCGCATCCACATGCCGAGCGCCGACAGCGTCACCGCGAAGGTCGGCAGCACTTCCAGCCGGTCCTCCAGCAGGAAGCCGAGATCGTCGGCGTCGAGGGGATCGCGGCCGAGCCCGACGCCGAGCGCGTAAAGGATCGCGTCGCGCGCGGCATATTTGTGCGAAACGCCGGCGAAGCGATGGGCGAGCAGAAGGTCGGGCCGGATCGCCATGGTCCTTACGCTGGATCCCAGGTGAAGATTTCGCCTGACCGACGCAGCGGGTAGAAATCGTTGGCGAACATCGGGAAGACGCGCTCGGCGATCGTCTCGGCGGTCCATCCGTCGGACGTATGCGCGGTGCGGATCGGCCTCGGTTGCGAGAACAGGTAGATCTCGTTGTTGCGCACGCCGAAGATCTGCCCGGTGACGGACGCGCCGGCGTCGCTCGCCAGCGCGGTGACGAACGGCGCGATCTTCTCGGGAACCAGCTTTTTCAGTCCCTCGACGCGCTTCTGTTGCTCCGGCGTGTTGGTGGGAATCGAATCGATCATGCGCGTCCAGGCGAACGGCGCGACCGCGTTGGAGCGCACGTTGAAGCGCTGCATGTCGAGCGCGATCGACTTGGAGAGGCCGACGATGCCGAGCTTGGCGGCGGAATAGTTGGCCTGGCCGAAATTGCCGATCAGGCCCGACGTCGACGTCATATGGATATAGGCGCCCGAAGCCTGCGCCTTGAAATGCGGCGCGGCGGCGCGGCTGACGTTGAACGAACCCTTGAGATGAACCGCCAAAACGGAGTCGAACTCCTCTTCCGTCATCTTGTGAAACAGACTGTCGCGCAAATTGCCGGCATTATTGACGACCGCATCGATGCGCCCGAACGCGTCGAGCGCGGCCTGCACCATCGCGTGAGCGCCGTCCCAGGACGCGACGCTGTCGTCGTTCGCGATCGCGCGCCCGCCGAGCGCGACGATCTCGTCGGCGACCTGCTGCGCCACCGAACTCTCGCCCTCCGCGCCGCTGAGACTGACGCCGAGATCATTGACCACGACCGCCGCGCCGGCCTTGGCGAGATCCAGCGCGATGCCGCGCCCGACGCCCCGGCCCGCGCCGGTCACAACAGCGACTTTTCCATCCATGACGCCCATTTCGTTCCTCGATAGCTCTTGTTGGTTCCTCAATAACTCTTGGGTAGGTCCAGCACCTTCTCGGCGATGAAGCTCAGAATGAGTTGTTCGGTGATCGGCGCGAGCCGCGTCAGCGCCGCCTCGCGATAGAGCCGCTCGACGTGATATTCTTTTGCGTAACCGAAGCCGCCATGCGTCATCACCGCCTGCCAAGCCGCATCGTGGCCTGCGCGGGCGCCGAGGAATTTGGCGCTGTTGGCTTCCGCGCCGCAGGGTCTTCCGGTGTCGTAGAGTTCGGCGGCCTTCATCGCCATCAACCACGCCGATTCCAGGTACATCCACTTCTCCGCGAGTGGATGCTGAATGCCCTGGTTCTGCCCGATCTGCCGATCGAACACGACCCGCTCCTTGGCGTAGCGGGTCGCGCGGCGCAGGGCGTCCTGGCCGATGCCGATCGCCTCGGCGGCGATCAGCACGCGTTCCGGATTGAGGCTGTGCAGGATGTAGGAAAATCCCTTGCCCTCTTCCCCGATCCGATCGTCCTCGGGAATGAACAATCCGTCGATGAAGATCGCGTTCGAATCGACCGCCTTGCGCCCCATCTTCGGGATTCGGCGAACGTCGATCTTGCTCCGGTCGAGGTCAGCGTAAAAAATCGTGATGCCGTCGGTCGGGCGCTTGCAGTCCTCGTATTTGGTGGTGCGCGTGAGCAGCATGATCTTATTGGCGACCTGCGCGGTCGAGGTCCAGACTTTCTGACCGCGCACGATGTAACCACCCCCGACCTTCTCGGCGAAGGTCTTGATGCGCGTGGTGTTGAGGCCCGCGTCCGGTTCGGTGAAGCCGAACGCGCATTGGTCCTGTCCCGAAATCAATCGAGGGACCCAGCGCGCCTTCTGTTGCGGCGTGCCCTTGACGACGATCGGATGCGGGCCGAACAGGTTGATGTGCACGGTCGAGGCGGCCGCCATGGCGCCGCCGTGACTCGCGACCTCGTGCATCATAATCGCCGCTTCGGTGACGCCGAGCCCGGCGCCGCCATATTCTTCCGGCATGGTGATGCCGAGCCAACCGGCGTCCGCCATCGCGCGATGGAATTCGCGCGGGAAATGGCCGTCGTCGTCGCGCTCCAGCCAATAGTCGTCGCCGAACCGCGTCACGACGGCGCGCACGCCTTCGCGGATTGCGTTGCGCTCGTCTTCGGTCGGCAAAGGCTTGGCTTCGCTCATGGCCTCGTTCGCTCCCTCGCGTTTCAGATCGAAGCCAGCGTCTTCTGCGCGGCTTTCAAATGCGGAATGTCGACCATCTTGCCGTCGATGCCGAGCGTGCCGGCGCCGGGATTAGCGGCGAAGGCCTCTACGATTCTTCGCGCATGCGCAATCTCCGCGTCCGAAGGCGCATAGCAGCGATTGATCGCGGCGATTTGATCGGGATGAATGGCGATGCGCCCGGTAAAGCCGTCGCGCCGCGAGCGGCGGCACTCGCGCTCGAGACCCTCCGGATCGCGGAAGTCGGCATAGAGCGTGTCGAGCGGCGCGACCTCGGCGGCGGATGCGGCGAACAGGCACTGCGCGCGCGCGACTCTATAGGGAAAGGTCCAGGCGCCGTCGGATTCCTTGTTGTCGGTAGCGCCGAGGGCGGCGGAGAGATCCTCGGCGCCCCAGGTCAAGCCGACCAGGCGCGGATGCGCGGGCGCATACGAGCCCAGCGCGAACATCGCCTTGGCCGTTTCCGTCGCCACGATCGCCAACTTGACCGTGCCCGGCGCCATCCCGGCCTTGGCTTCCAGCGCGTCAAGATAATGGCCGATCCGCTCGATGTCGGCGGCGCCGTTCACCTTCGGGATCAGCAGCGCGTCGAGGCCCGGCTTCACCGCCGCGCAGAGATCCTCGAGCGTCAGGCCGGTGTCGAGCGCGTTGACGCGCACGAAGAAGGCCCAGTCGCGCGGCGTCTTGTCCTCCACGAGCCGCGAAACGATTGCGCGCGCGGCGGCCTTCTGAGGCGGCGCGACGGAATCCTCGAGATCGAGGATCAGCGCATCGGCGCCGGACTCGCGCGCTTTCGCGAATTTGCGCTCGGAATCGCCGGGGACGAAAAGCAGCGAACGCAGTCTCATTTCGGCTTCCTCAGCATCAACGCGACGCGCCGGCAGGTCGCGATGACTTCGTTGCGCTGATTGAAGCCGCGATGCTCGAAAGTGACGATGCCCTGCGTCGGACGCGACTTGCTATCGCGCAATGCGACGACCTTGGTCTCCGCCCGGATCGTATCGCCGGCGAAGACGGGCTTGGGGAACGCCACTTCCTCCCAACCGAGATTGCCGACGGTGGTGCCGAGCGTCGTGTCTTGAATCGACAGACCCACGATGAGCCCGAGCGTGAAGATCGAATTCATCAGCGGCTTACCGAACTCGGTCGTCTTGGCGTATTCGTGATCGATGTGGATCGCGGCGGGATTGTAGGTCAGCGACGAGAACAGGATGTTGTCCATGTCCGTCACGGTGCGGCGGATTTCATGAATAAACGTCTGACCGACCACGAATTCCTCGAAAAATTTTCCGGCCATGCTCCCCCTCTGTCAGTTCAATCGTCCAAACAGCGAAACGGCGGCGACGCTGTTGAACGGGGCGCCGCCCAGGTTGTGGGTCAGGCCGAGATCGACCTGCTTAAGCTGGCGCGCGCCGGCGCGACCGAGCAATTGCGAATAGACCTCGAACGCCATCCTGAGGCCGGAAGCGCCGACGGGATGGCCGAAGCATTTCAGGCCGCCGTCGATCTGGCACGGCTGCGCGCCGTCGCGATCGAAGCAGCGATCCAAAATGTCGAAAGGCGCGCGGCCCTCATCGGCGAGGCCGAGGTCTTCCATCGTCACCAGCTCGGTGATTGAGAAGCAGTCGTGCACCTCGGTCAGGGAAATGTCGGCGCGCGGGTCTTTCACCCCCGCCTCCTCATAAGCGCGCTTTGCGGCCGCGCGCGTGTTGGGGACATAGCTGCCGTCCCAGGCGCCATACTGCATCTCCCAACCATGGCTCGCGGAAAGCTGCACCGCCTTGACCGTGACGGGATTGGCGACGCCGAGTCCGCGCGCGATGTCGGGCGTCGTGACGATCGCGCAGGCCGCGCCGTCCGAAACGCCGCAGCAATCGAACAGCCCGAGCGGATCGGCGATCATGGGCGCCTTCAGGATCGTCTCGACGTCGACCGCTTTTCGCAAGTGCGCGCGCGGATTGGTCACGGCGTTCTGGTGGCTCTTCCAGCTCACATGCGCCATCGCGCGCTTGAGATCGGCCTGCGCGATCCCATGCCGGGCGCCATAGGCGCCCGCCAGCTGCGCGAACGAGCCCGGCGCCGAGCCGTAGGGCAGCCAGAGATCGTTGGCGAGCCCCTTGGTGCGCAGCGGCAGGCCGCCATAGCCCGTGTCCTTCAGCTTTTCGACGCCGAGCGCGAGCGCAAAATCGACCGCCCCCGCCGCGACGGCGTAAACCGCAGCGCGCAGAGCTTCCGATCCGGTCGCGCACATGTTTTCGACGCGCGACACCGGCACGCCTTTCAGGCGCAAGGCGTGCGCGAGCGGCAGGGCGCTGTTGCCGACGTTGATGTCGTCGAGCGCATTCCCCATCCACGCCGCCTGAATCTGTTTGCGCGAGATTTTCGCGTCGGCGAGCGCTTCCTCGAACGCGTCGACCATGAGGTCGTCGGGCCCCTTGTCCCAATGCTCGCCGAAGGGCGTGCAGCCCATGCCGACGATGGCCACTTTGTCCTTGATGCCGCTCGCCATCCCCGTCAGCCCTCGAGAGAGGGGCGCTGTTCGGGCGCCGCCTTCCAAAAATAGGTGCGAAAACCACGCCGCGTATCGCGCGACTTCACGCGCAGCCGCATCCGCACGCGATCGCCGACCGAAAACCCGCGCGCGTCCGCGTCGGTGAATTCCATCATCACGCGCGCGCCATTGTCGAATTGCGCCAGTCCGAACCAGAACGGCGGGTCGGGCGTGTAGTTGAGGCGATCGGCGGTGATCGAAACGATCGTGGCGAGTTCGTCGGCGAGCCGCACGTCCTGCCACGGCTCCGGTCCGTCGGCGTCCGGCCTCACCGGAATGCGGCTCTTCGGGAATTGCACGTTGCCCCCGGCGTCGCGCCCGCCGATGAAGCCGATCATGTCGCGGCCGTAGCGCTCCAGCACGGTCGCCTGAGCCTTCTGCTCGAATTCGGAACGCACGCCCCAGTCCAGTTCGAGCGCGCCGCTCAGACTGAGGAAGCGGATGTAGTCGTCGGACGCGAGGCCCGTTCGCAAAGCGGCGGCGGCCTGATCGGCGCCTGGCATCGGACCCGTGATTTCGAATACCAAGGCATCGCAGCCGCTGCCGAACGACGCCAGCAACACGTGCTCGCCCGGCTTCGCCCTGGCGCAGCACGCCGCGAACGCGAACAGCGCGTGCGCGGCGCCGAGATCGCCGAGGCTCTGCGTCAGGTCGCTCGCGAGATTGGGCGCCTCGATCCCCGTCGCGCGCGCGATGTCGCGCCAACTGCCGGCGATCGGCTCATGCACGGCCGCGTGCCGGATCGCGGAAGGTTCGAGCCCCGCGTTCGCAAGCGCGGACTTGATCGTCGGCGCGACGACGCGCGCGACCCCGGTCTCGCGCACGAAGCGCTCCTCGTAGGCGTAAGGGTCGGGATGTTCGCGCGACGCGTAGACATCGACGAGATCGTGCGAGAGGCTGGCGTAACCGACCAGACGCGCCGCGCCGCGATCGGAAACCCGCGCCGCCGCCCCGCCATCGCCATAGGCCAGATGCAGGGCGCCGCCGGCCCGTCCGGGCCGCTTCTCCCCCGCCGCGACGAGGGTCTCCCCGCGCCCGAGCAAGGCATCGAGAACCGCAGAGACGGCGCAACGCCGCGAACCGGCGACATCATTGGTGCGCGTGTGCGGCGCGAGCGCGAGCGCATCGACGACGAGCGTCGCGTGCGAGCGCTCGAGGAACGGCGCGGAGGTCGAGGCGAACACGACGTTGTCGGGCCTGCCGGGCGCGAGACGCGCCGCCTCGACCGCTTGGGTGAGCGCGTCCTCGTCCCAGCCCGCTAGCGCGCGAAACCCCGTCGCCCGTCCACCGAGGCCGGAAAATTTCAGCGCCTTGGCGGCAGCGGTGCGATTGAGGCGCAACAGGGGCGCGTAGGCCCCGACCCCCGCGATGAATCTGTCGCGAAATGGCGGCGCGTCGCTTCCTGGCAAGTTTCTCACCCTCGTCGTTCCACTTAAACTTGACAGCTTTCGAGGCGGTTGTAAATATGTTTACGATTTCGGCGCTCGCGGTTGCGGCAAGACGCGGGATTCGGGAGGCGCGCCATCATGAGCATGGATATTTTCCGCGACGACGCGCTCAACGGCAAGTCGATCCTCGTGACCGGGGGCGGCAGCGGACTCGGCAAGGAGATTTCCCGCGGCCTCGCGGCCAAGGGCGCTAAGGTGCATATTTGCGGACGTCGTCCGCAGGTGCTCGAGGACGCGGCGCGGGAGATTTCGGCGGGCGCCGGGCTTCCCGTGTCCTTTCACGTCTGCGATATCCGCGACGCCGATCAGGTCGAGGCGATGATGTCGGCGATTTGGGCGGAAGGCCCGCTCACCGGGCTCCTCAACAACGCGGCGGCCAACTTCATTTCGCCAACCAAGGATTTGAGCCCGCGAGGCTTTCGCGCGGTGACCTCGACGGTGATGGATGGCAGTTTCCATGTCACCCTTTCCGCAGGCAAGCGCTGGATCGCCGGAGGCCACAAAGGCTCGGTGGTCAGCAATCTCGTGACCTGGGTCTGGAGCGGCTCGGCCTTTGTCGTGCCCTCGGCGATGGCTAAGACCGCCTTGCACGCGATGACCATGTCGTTAGCGGTCGAATGGGGACGATACGGCATCCGCCTCAACGCGACGGCGCCTGGACCCTTCCCCACCGAGAGCGCTTGGGAAAAGCTCAATCCGATCCCCGACGCCAAGTCGAGCGCGACGAGCTCCGACACGGTTCCGCTCGGCCGCTATGGCCAGATGATCGAATTGCAGAACCTCATCGTCTTTCTTCTCTCGGACGCATGCGACTATTTGACCGGGCAGACGATCGCGATCGACGGCGGTCAGCACCTCGCCGGTCCCGGCACATTCGCGGACCTGACCGCGTTGACGGATGAGCAGTGGCGCGCGGCGCGCGAGGCGATACAGGCCTCGACGCAGCGCGACAAGGCGCAACGGGCGCCGGGATCGTGAGACAACGAACAGAAGAAGCGGCGGCATGATACAGCGCTCCCTATTCCGCGAAGAACATGAGATCTGGCGCGCCACCGTCCGGCGCTTCGTCGAGGCGGAGATCGTTCCCTACCACGCGCAATGGGAGCACGACGGCATCGTGCCGCGCGAGCTCTGGCTCAAGGCGGGCGAGATGGGCCTGCTCTGCTGCACCGTTCCCGAAGAGTTCGGCGGGCTCGGCCTCGACTACCTCTTCGACGTCGTCGTGTTCGAAGAGCTCTGGCGCGTCGGCGCCAGCGGCCCCGGGTTTCTGATCCACACCGATCTGGTGGCGACCTATATCCTCTCCTTCGGCACCGAAGAGCAAAAGCGCCGCTGGTTGCCCAAGATGGTGAAGGGCGAAGCGATCGGCTCGCTCGGCATGACTGAGCCGCACGCCGGCAGCGATCTCAAAGCCGTGCGCACGCACGCGATGCGCGACGGCGACGACTTCGTCATCAACGGACAGAAGGTGTTCATCTCCAACGGCCAGCTTTGCGACGTCGTCGTGCTCGCGACAAAGACGGACGCGAGCGCGGGCGCGAGCGGCATCACGTTGTTTCTGGTCGAGTCCAACCGTCCGGGTTTCACGCGAGGGCGCAATCTCGAAAAGCTCGGCATGAAGGCGCAGGACACCTCGGAACTATTCTTTGAAAACGTGCGCGTGCCCGCGGCCAACATGCTCGGCCTCGAGGGGCGAGGCTTCGCGTTGATGATGACCAAACTGCCGCAGGAGCGGCTCGCACAGGCGATCCGCTCGGCGATCGTCACCGAAACCGTGATCGACTGGACGGTCGACTATACGGCCGATCGCAAGGCCTTCGGCCAGACCATCGCGGACTTCCAGAACACGCAGTTCGTGCTCGCCGATCTCAAGGCCCGCGCGGTCATGGCGCGGGTCTTCACCGACAAATGCATCGACCTCTTCCGTGAAGGCAAGCTCGACGCGGTCGATGCCGCCATGGCCAAGCTGGTAACCTCGGAGCTGCACTGCGAAGCCGTCGACAAATGCCTGCAATTGTTCGGCGGCTGGGGCTACATGTGGGAGTACCCGATCTGCCGCGCCTATGCAGACGCGCGCGTCGTCAAAATCGCGGGCGGTTCGGTCGAAGTCATGAAGACAATAATCGCGAGAGAGATGTTCAAAGGCCGCCTGGCGTCGCGAGGCAAGCGCGACTGACGCCGCGACGGGGGGCGCCAATTCATCGCTTCGAGGGACCAATCGATTGACCAGAGACCTAAATACAAGCCTTCGCTTCGGCTTCCTCATTCACGACGTCTCGCGTCTACGTCGCGTCGTCGTCGACCGCGCGTTGAAACCGCTCGGGATCACGCGCTCGCAATGGTGGGTGCTGGCCTTTCTTTCGCGCCGCGACGGCATGACGCAGACCGCGCTTGCCGCCGACCTCGATCTCACCAAGGTCGCAATCGGCGGATTGCTCGACCGCATGGAGACGGCGGGCTTCGTTGAACGGCGCGCGGATCACAACGACGGTCGCGCGCGCCGAGTGTACCTCACCCGCGCGGGCGCGAAGATGGTCACGGCGATCCGGGAAAGCGTCGAAGCGGTCGAACTCGAAATTCTCAACCGCATCCCCGAGCCGGCGTTGCAGCAGGCCGCCGAGACCCTGAGGACTTTGAAGGAGACGCTGCTCGAGATGGCGGGCGGCGAGGCCGAAGAGGCCGAGAACACCGAGATCAACGCGCTCGGATGAACGCCAACAGGAGATGAGAACGTGCGTGGTTTGAAGGACAAGGTCGCTGTGGTGACCGGCGGCGGTCAGGGCATCGGGCGGGCGCTCGTGATCAGGCTCGCGGAAGAAGGCTGCAAGGTCGCGATCTTCGACCTGAAGCCGGACGCGGCGCGGGAGACCGAGCAGCTCGCAGGCCGCGAGCGCGTGAAGAGCTACGAGGTCGACGTCGGCGATTACGCCGCCGTTGCGGCGGCGGTCTCGAAGGTCGAGGCGGAACTCGGCCCGATCTGGGCGCTGGTGAACAACGCCGGATGGGATCGACCGGCGCCGTTCCTGTACACCGACCAGGCGCTGTGGGACAAGATCATCCGCATCAACCTCTATGGTCCGCTCAACACGCATCATGTGATCGCGCCGCTGATGGTCGCGCGGCGCGCCGGGCGCATCGTCAACATCGCGTCGGACGCCGCGCGCGTCGGCACCAGCAACGAAGCCGTCTATTCCGCCTGCAAGGGCGGTTTGATCAGCTTCACCAAGTCGGTTGCGCGCGAACTCGCGAGCAAGGGCGTGCTGCTCAACGTGGTCTGTCCCGGCCCGACCAACACGCCGATGATGGCGGCGGTGCTGGGCGAAGGCGAGCAGGCGGTCAAGTGGAAGGACGCGATGCTGCGCGGCATTCCGCTCAAGCGGATGGGCGAGCCCGAGGATTATGCGGGCATCGTCGCCTTCCTCGCCTCCGAGGACGCGGGCTTCATCACCGGCCAGACGATTTCGGTCGCCGGCGGGATGAATATGATCTGACAACCCCGCCGCTCAACTCGCAGCGCCGCTCGCCGGCGCCATCGAAAAGGAAACGCCATGAGCAACGCCCCTGAATTCGAAGACATCCTCTTTGAGAAGCGCGAACGCGCGGCTTGGATCATCATCAACCGTCCCAAGCTCTACAACGCCTTCCGCGCCCAGACGATGGAAGACCTGATCAAGGCGTTTCAGACCGCCGGCTACGACAAAGAGATTTCCTCGATCGTTCTCACGGGCGCCGGCGACAAGGCGTTCTGCACCGGCGGCGACCAGAGCGCGCATGAGGGCCAATATGACGGACGCGGCATCGTCGGCCTGCCGATCGACGAATTCCAGTCGGTGATCCGCGATGTGCCGAAGCCCGTCATCGCCCGCGTCAATGGGTTTGCGATCGGCGGCGGCAACGTATTCGCGACCCTTTGCGATCTGACCATCGCCGCCGACACCGCCAAGTTCGGCCAAGTCGGACCGAAGGTCGGCTCGGTCGACGCGGGCTGGGGCACCGCTCTGCTGGCGCGCCATATCGGCGACAAGCGCGCGCGAGAGATGTGGTTCCTCAACGAAATGTACACCGCGCAACAGGCGTACGAAATGGGCCTCGTCAACAAGGTCGTGCCTGCTGCGGAACTCGACGCTGCGGTCAAGGCGTGGACGGATATTCTGGCCGAGCGTTCGCCGACCGCGCTCGCCCTCGCCAAGCGCTCGTTCAACGCGGACAGCGAAAACATCCGTGGCGTCAGCCTCGCCTCGCTGAGCGCGGTCAAGCTGTTCTATGAAACCGAGGAGTCCAAGGAAGGCGTGCGCGCGTTCAAGGAGAAGCGCAAGCCGGACTTCCACAAATATGTGAAGTGACGCGGCGCGCCGCGATGGCCCCCCGACGCCTCGACCCGGCCGATCTCGCCTCGGCGCTGCCGCCGGGCGGGCGCACGCTGGTCGTTGCGGCCTCGGGGGAATCGCTCGTTCTCGCCGACGCGGTTATGCGCGCCGGCGAGGCGTTGGGCGCCATGACCTTTACAGGAATTTTCGTTCCGGGCCTCAACACGCGCACCTATCTCGCAAACCCGAAGTGCCGTGTCGAAACTTTCTTCCTGACGCCGGAACTGAAGGCGGCGGGTCGAGCGGCGACATTCCTGCCGCTCTGCTATTCGCAGATTCTCGAGCGTCTGCGCGCGATCCGAATCGACGCTGCCCTGTTCATGGCGACCCGGCCGGACGGCGAGGGAAATTGCAGCTTCGGGCCAATCGTCGACTTTCTCGCCGAACTCTGGCCGAAGATCCGGGTGCGCATCGCCCATATCAATTCCAAACTGCCGCGCGTGCGCGGCGACGGCGCGATCCCTTTTTCGGAGCTGACCGCCTATCTCGAGGGCGAGCAGGAGTTGCTGGGCTTCGTCGAAACCGCCGACGATCCGGTTGCGGAGGCGGTCGCCGCGCATATCTCGCCCTTCATCGGCGACGGCGCGACCTTGCAGACAGGGCTCGGCAAGATCCCGACCGCCGCGCTGCGCGCGCTCCGAGGCCGGCGCAATCTGCGCATTCATTCCGGCCTCATCGGCGAAGCCGTCGTCGATCTCGAGGAGGCGGGCGCTCTGGCGTCCGGCGTCGCGATCACCGGCGGCGTCGCGATTGGTTCGCGCCGGCTCTACGATCGCGTCGGCGGCGCCGCCTATCGCTTCCATCCCGTATCGTTCACCCATTCGCCGCGGGTGATCGCCGGCATCGAAAACTTCGTCTCGCTGAATTCCGCCTTGGAGGTCGATCTGTTCGGCCAAGCCTATGCGGAATTCGGTCCCGCCGGCCTGATGTCGGGTCCCGGCGGGGCCTCGGATTTCGCCCGCGCGGCCTGGGCGGCTGGCGGTCTCAGGATCGTCGCCCTCTCGGCATCGGCGGCCAAGGGCGGGATCAGCCGCATCGTCGCTCCGCAAGCGAGCTTGGGCCCAGTGTCGCTCGGCCGGATGGATACGGACATCGTCGTGACCGAATTCGGCTCGGCGGATTTGCGCGGGCTCGACCATCGGCGACGCGCGGGGAAGTTGATCGCGATCGCGCCTCCGGCGCACCGCGACACGCTCGAACAAAGCTGGGCCGCGCTCGCGGCGAAGTTCTAACAATCAGGAGGAAACGTCATGGCCAAGCGGAAAGTCATCATCAGTTGCGCGATCACCGGCTCGATCCACACGCCGTCGATGTCGCCGCATCTGCCGGTCACGCCCGAAGAGATCGCGGCCTCGGCGTTGGAAGCGGCGGAGGCGGGCGCGGCGATCGTTCATCTGCACGCGCGCAATCCGACCGATGGCCGACCCGATCAGAGCCCAGAGGCGTTCGAGCCGTTCCTGAGAATCATCAAACAATCCTCGAATGTGGTCGTCAACCTGACGACCGGCGGCTCGCCCTATATGACCGTCGAGGAGCGTGTGCGTCCCGCCGAAAAATGGCGGCCCGAGATTGCCTCGCTCAACATGGGCTCGATGAATTTCGGCCTGTTCCCGATGCTCAAACGGTACAAGGAGTTCAAACACGAGTGGGAGCCCAAGATGCTGGAAGGCTCGCACGATCTCGTGTTCCGCAACAGCTTCAAGGACATTCGCTATGCGCTGGATACGCTCAACGCAACCGGCGCGCGCTACGAGTTCGAGTGCTACGACACCAGCCATCTCTACAATCTGCACTATTTCCTGAGCGAGGGCCTGGTGAAGCCGCCGCTGTTCATCCAGACCTGTTTCGGCCTGCTCGGCGGCATCGGCGCCCATCCCGACGACGTCATGCACATGAAGCACACTGCCGATCGATTGTTCGGCGACGCCTATCGCTGGTCCGTGCTCGGCGCGGGACGCAATCAGATGCCGGTCGCCGCCATGGCGGCCGCGATGGGCGGCAATGTGCGCGTCGGACTGGAGGACAGTCTGTGGATTGGCGCCGGCAATCTCGCGCCCTCCAATGCCGCCCAGGTTGTTCAGGTGCGCAAGATCATCGAAGGTCTCGGGCTCGACGTCGCCACGCCCGAGGAAGCGCGCGAGATCCTTTCGCTGAAGGGCGGCGACCGCGTCGGCTTCTGACCCATGCTGACGCTCGCCGGCGCGCCGGAACGGCAGGACCCCGAGCGAATCGCCCTCATCCATCGCGACGAGCGCTGGACCTGGGGCGATCTCGACCGACGCTCGGCGGCCTGGAGCGCGCGGCTGCGCGGGATGGGCGTAAGGCCTGACGACCTCGTCGCCTTCGCCTTTCCCAATGGCCCCGATTTCTTCGCGCTGGTCTTTGGCGTCTATCGCGTCGGCGCCACCCCGGCGCCGCTCTCGCCGAAACTGCCGGCTCCGGAGCGCGAAGCGATTCTCGCGCTGATGCGGCCGGCCGCGTTCCTCAGCGAAGCCGACTATGGCGCGCCCCTCGCCGAAGGCGGCGTGGGCGAGGCGGCGATCGCGAAGAGTTGGAAGGCTTGCACGAGCGGCGGCAGCACGGGGCGCCCGAAAGTGATCGTCGACGGCCGCCCCGCCGGATTTGCCGACGGCATGCAATTTATCGGCATACCCGAGCGCGGTCGCGTGTTCGTCCCCGGCCCCCTCTATCACAACGCTCCGTTCAGCGCCGCGGTGTTCGCGCTCTGGCGCGGCTCGACCGTCGTGACGATGGAACGGTTCGACGCGGAGAGCGCGCTCGACCTGATCGAGCGCGAGCGGATCGAATGGGCGATGATGGTGCCGACGATGATGCACCGCCTTTGGCGCGTGTCCGAAGCGTCGCGGCGGCGATATGATCTGTCGCGCTGGCGAATGGCGGTCCACACGGCGGCGCCGATGGCGCCGTGGCTCAAGCGCGCATGGATCGATTGGCTCGGCCCCGACCATATTTGGGAGGCCTACGGCGCCACGGAGGGCCTCGTGCGCACCTGGATAGGTGGACGCGAATGGCTGGAGCGTCCGGGTTCCGTCGGCCGCCCGACAAGCGGGGCGCGTCTGAGAATCTTGGGACCGAATGGCGAAGACCTGCCCGCAATGACGGAGGGCGAGATTTTCGCCATGCCCCCAGGCGGGCCGGGATCGAGCTATCGTTATATCGGCGCCGAGCGCCGCGCGACGCCGGACGGCTGGGAATCGGTAGGCGACGTCGGCCATGTCGACGCGGACGGCTATCTCTATCTGGCCGATCGCCGCGCCGACCTCATCATATCCGGCGGCGTCAACATCTGGCCGGCCGAAGTCGAAGCGGCGCTGCTGCTGCATCCGGCAATCCACTCGTGTGCGGTGGTCGGCCTGGCGGACGAGGACCTCGGCCAACGCGTTCACGCGATCGTCGAGAGCGACGATCCCGCGCTCGACATCGACAGCCTTCGCCTCTTTCTCGCCGACCGCCTATCGCGCGAGAAATATCCGCGTTCGCTCAACATCCAACCAACGCCGGTGCGCGACGACGCCGGCAAGGTGCGCAAGTCAGCATCGATCGCCCAGAGGACGCCGCAATGACTGAAGTCCCGCCGCAGCTCGAACAATTCCGCCTGGAGTTCAAAGACAACGGTCTCGTCCATATCGTGTTCGATGCGCCAGGGCGGACGATGAACGTGTTTTCCGAGGCGGCGATCGTCGAGATCGGGCTGATCGCGCGCTGGCTGGCCGAGGCCAATGTCCGCGGCGCGCTGATCCGTTCGGGCAAGTCGACGGGATTTTGCGCCGGCGCGAACCTCCCGGAAATCTGGGCGGCCTACGACATGGTGACGGCGACGCCCGCGCATCTGAGATTCAACGTCGCCTACAATAATTTCTTCCGGCTGAGCCTCGCCATGCGCGCGTTGGAAACCTGCGGCAAACCGGTCGCCGCGGCGATCGCAGGCCTCGCGCTCGGCGGCGGCGGAGAACTCGCTCTCGCCGCGCATTACCGAGTGCTGACCGACGATCCGCGCGCCGCGATCGGCCTGCCCGAGTCGCTCGTGGGCCTGCTGCCGGGCGCGGGGGGCACGCAGCGGCTGCCGCGCCTCGTCGGCATTGAAACGGCGATGCCGATCCTGCTCGCAGGCGGGCGGCTCTCGGGCGAGGCGGCGGTGAACGCCGGGCTCGCGCATGCGTTGGTCAAGCCCGGCGAGGAGATCGCCGCCGCCGAGGCCTGGCTTCTCTCCGGGCATTCTGCGACACAGCCCTGGGATCGCGAGGACTGGATTTCGCCAACGCCGAGCGCCGTCAGCGCGGCGCTGGCGCCCATCAAAGCCGCGGCGCTCAGAACCTCGCTCGGGCATTATCCCGCGCTGTTCGCCATTCTCGATTGCGTCGAATTCGGCCTGCCGCAGAGCTTCGAAGGCGCCATCCGTAGCGAGATGACGAGCTTCACGCATTTGATCTTGCGCCCAGAGCCGCGCGCGATGATCCAAACGCTATTTCTCGGACGCGTGGATTACGAACGAATGGAGCGCAACAAAGAATTGCCCGACGTCGTGGACAAGGCGGTCGCGGCGGTGCGCGCCGTGATCGAGCGCTCGAAGGCAGATGCCGGCGCGCTCGCCGCGGCGGGCTTCGCGGGGCTCGGCGAACGCCTTGCGCCTTTGCGCGAGCGCGAGCGACCGGGCTATTGGGTCGAAAGCGACGACGCCCGCGCCGTGCGGGCTTTGGCGGCGCTGAAGGACATTCGCGACGCGGTCGCCCCGCTCGCGGCAGGACGCTCCGCAGAAGAGTTGCGCGTCGCGGACTACGCCGTCATTCGACAGACCGGCTACCCCGGCTATCTCGGCGGGCCGTTCTCGTTCAAATCGGCGCGGTGGGGATGAAGGCCCGCATCCCGCCGCTTCGCGCCACCCTTTCCCGTAAACGGGAGAGGGTTGCGGCGAGCGCCTTTCCGATTCACGTGGCTACGTCGTCAGCAAAATCTTCCCGAATTGCGCGCCCGCAGCGAGGCGATCGAAGGCGGCGCGGATGTCCTGCATCGCAAACGTGCTGTCGATCACCGGCGGCAGCAGGCCCTTGTTGTAGACGGTCAGCAGATCGCGAAATTCGCCGATGCTGCCGCCGGTGGAGCCGTAGATTTCGAGTTGGCGGATGAAGAGGCGCTGGATGTCGGCGGGCGGATTTCCGCCCGTCGTGGCGCCGCATGTGACCAGTCGCCCGCCGCGACGGAGCGAACGCAACGACTCGCCCCAACTCGCTTCGCCGACGCTGTCGATGACCATGTCGACGCCCGCGCCGCCGGTCATTTCGAGGATCGCCGGCGAGACGCGACCGCTGGCGTAATTGACGCCGCCCTCGGCGCCCATTTCGACGGCTCGCCTGATTTTCTCGTTGCTCGACGAAGTGACGAACACGCGGGCGCCGACGAGCTTGGCGAGTTGCAGACAAGCCACCGCGACGCCGCCGCCGATGCCGACGACGAGTATGCTCTCGCCCGGCCTCAGCGCCTTCTTGCCGAACAACATCCGCCAGGACGTGAGATAGGCGGTCATCAGCGCGCCCGCCGCTTTCAGGTCCGCGTCGCCGGGCAGCGGGAAGAAGCAGGCGCTCGGCATTGCGATATATTCGGCGAAGCCGCCGTGCCGATGTTCGCCCATGATCTGCACGCTCTCACACAGAGGCTGATCGCCGGCGAGACAATAACGGCATCTGCCGCAAAACGCCTCGGAATAAAGGACCGCCTTCATGCCGGGCTTGAGCCCGCTGCCGGGCGCGGCCTCGACGATCTCGCCGGCAGCCTCGACGCCCATCACTTGCGGCAGCGTGTGCGTAATGCCGACGCCGCTGTCGCGCATATAGAGATCGACGCGGTTGAGCGAGGACGCGACGACGCGCAATACCGACTCGCCGGGGCCGGGAATGGGGTCGGGAAAATCGCGCCAGCTCGCGCCCTCTGCGCCGCGTTTTTCGAGAACCACGGCTTTCATCGACAGCGCCTCCCATTTTGCCCAATTGATACGCTTGCGTACGGATTGTGCGCATATTAGCCTTGCGCCATCAAGGGAGGTTCGTCGGCGCCGCCGAGCAACGCGGCGCAGAGACGGAAATCCGAACGCAAGGGCGCGCGGACATGATCGCGGATATCCTCGTTACGGGCGTGCCGCTCGGTTGCCTCTATGCGCTGGTCGCGGTCGGATACAATATTTTGTACCGCCCGACCAACGTGTTCAATTTCGCGCAGGGCGACCTCGTCATGCTCGGCGCGCTGATCGTCGCGAGCTTTCTCGCTCGGCCGGGCGTGACATGGCCGCTCGCTCTCATCGCGGCGATGGCGCTCGTCGGCGCGATCGCGCTGGTCGAGGAATATGTCGCCGTCGCGCCGATCCTGAAGCGCGCGAGCGACGGCGTCGCCTGGGTGATCACCACGCTCGCGGTGTCGCTGATCATCGCCAATGTCGTGGGAAAATATTGGGGCGTCGACCCCGTATTCGTGCCGGCGCCTTGGCCGCTCAGCGCCGATCCGACGAAAATCGCGGGCGTTCTGGTCTCCTCTTATCAGATCGCGCTCGTCCTCGTGACCGTCGCGATCGTGGCTTTTATCGAGGCGCTGTATAGGACCCGCACCGGTAAGGCGATTCTGGCCGTGGCCGAGAACCGCGACGCCGCGCTGCTGCGCGGCATCAATCCGGCCGCGCTCAGCCGCTGGTCTTTCTTTCTCGGCGGGGCCCTCGCGGCGGCGACGGGATATCTCGCGGCGCCCCTCATTCCGACCTCGCCCGCGCTCGGCGTAGCCTTTCTGGTGAAAGGCTTCGCCGCGGCGGCGCTCGGAGGCCTCGGCAGCAATAAGGGCGCGCTGGTCGCGGGCGTCATCATCGGCGTGACGGAAGCGACCGGCTCGGAATTCTTCTCGGCGGGATATCAGCAGACCGTGATCCTTGTCGTGGTGCTGGCGCTCCTGCTGGTCAGGCCGCAGGGGCTGTTCGGTCACGCGAGCGCGCGGGCGGTCTGATCGCGCGCCCACGGACGCCGCGCTTCAATGCGCCGCGGCGCCCAGATAGGCGCGCCGGATCGCATCGCCTGCGGCCAGCGTCGCCGGATCGCCCTCGCCGATGATGCGACCGCTCTGCAACACGTAGCCGTAGTCCGCGACTTCGAGCGCGCGCTCCACCATCTGCTCGACCAGCAAGATGGTCGTCCCGTCCTTGCGCAGCGATTGCACGACTTCCAGCACGGCGTCGACGATGATCGGCGCGAGCCCGAGCGAGGGCTCGTCGAGCATCAAGAGCCTGGGTTCCCGCATCAGCGCCTGCCCAATCGCCAGCATCTGCTGCTGCCCTCCCGACAAGGCGCCTGCCAGCGAAGAGCGTCGCTCCTTCAGCACCGGAAACAACGCGTAGACGCGTTCGTAGCGGGCGCGCTCCTGCGCTCGGCTGAGACGCGCGCCGTAAAGGCCGAGATCGAGATTGGCCGCGACGCTCTGCGCGCGGAACAACGCCCGCCCCTCCGCAACATGCAGCAGGCCGGCTTGCACGATCTCGCGCGGGCTGACGCCGGTTATTTCGGCGCCGTCCAATCGGATCGAGCCTGCGCTCGGGCGCAGCAGGCCCGATATCCCTTTCAACAGGGTCGTCTTGCCGGCGCCGTTGCCGCCCAGCAGCACGACGATCGCGCCGCGCGAAACATCGAGCGAAACTTTGTTGAGCACGCCGACGCGGCCATAACCGACGTCGAGATCGCGAATTTCGAGCAGCGCGGTCACGGCGCGAGGTCCTTCGCGGAGCGCCCGACATAGGCGGCGACCACCAGAGGATTCTTGAACGTCTCGGACGGCGAGCCTTCCGCGAGGACGCGTCCTCGATCCAGCACGGTGACGGATCGGCAGATGTCGGCGACAAGCTCCAAATGGTGTTCGACGATGGCGACTGTGGCGCCGTTGTCCGCGATCTCGCGCACGAGCTTGCCGAGTCGGTCGAGTTCGGACAGCGAGAGCCCGGCCGCCGGCTCGTCGAGCAACAAAACCTTGGGTTGGCCAACCAGCGCGCGGGCGATCTCCAACAACCGCTGCTGGCCGTGAGGAACCTCGCCCGCGAAGTCGAGGGCCTTGTCGGCGAGACCGACGAATTCGAGATAGCGCAGCGCGTCGGCTCGCGAGGCGCGCGCCTCGGCGCGGGCGCGCGGAAGCCGAAGCGCGATTTCCAGCGCGTTCGCGCGCTCGCGCAGAAAGGCCCCGAGCAGGACGTTGTCGAGCACCGTTTCGTGATTGAGCAGCTTTGGCGTCTGGAACGTGCGCCCCACTCCGAGCCTTGCGATCGCGTGCGGCGCCCGTCCGATCAGGTCGACGCCGCCAAGCCGGATCGATCCGGAGCCGGCGGGATAATAACCGCAGACGATGTTCAGCAGCGTCGTCTTGCCGGATCCGTTCGGGCCGACGATCGCATGGACGACGCCGGGGGCGACCGTGACCCCTGCGCCGTCGAGCGCCGTCACGCCGCCGAAGCCCTTGCGGACATCTTCGATTTCCAGGGCGGCGCCCTCCACGCGCACCGTCTCGGCGGCGTCGGATCGTCGCGGCGGCGGCGCCCGCTTGCGGCGCCGCCGCGCACGCTCGATCTGGCCGACGATGCCCTGCGGCGCGAACAGCATCAGGATCAGCAGAGCCACGCCATAGACCAGAACACGCCAACTCTGCAGCGCGCCGAGCAGTTCGGGAACCAGGAAGAACACGAGCGTTCCCACCACCGGCCCCCACAGACGCCCCGCCCCGCCGACGACGACGATCAGCAGGAAGAAGATCGAAAAGTCGGGCGAGAAGTCGTCCGTCGTGAGCACGGTCTTCTGCACGGCGAAGAAGGCGCCCCCGAGCCCCGCCATCGACGCGCTCACAACGAACGCGAAAAGTTTCAGGCTCACCAACGACACGCCCGAGGCGATTGCGGCGTGCGGATTGTCGCGGATCGCGATCATCGCGCGGCCGAGCCGCGAGCGCACGAGGTTGCGAATGAGAAGGAATTGCAAAACGATCGCGACGACGACCAGCACGTAAATGCCGCCGAGAGTGAACTTGTGTCCGAACAAGGAGGGCGGCGGGATTCCGATGATGCCGTCGAAGCCGCGCGTCAGGCCATGCCATTCGGCGAGCAGTTCCTCGACCACGCCCGAGAAGGAGAGCGTGATCAGCGCGAAATACCAGGTCGAGAGACGAAACGCGGGCAGCGCCATCAGCGCGCCCGCCGCGCTGGTGATGGCCATCGCGGCGGGCGCGGCGAGCCAGAACGAGAACTTGGCGTCGATCATCAGGATCGCGGTCGCATAGGCGCCGATCGCGACCAGCGCGCCGTGGCCGAGCGAAACCTGCCCCGCGTAGCCCATCAGGAAATTCAGCGCGAGCGCCACAGTCATATAGACTGCGGCCTGCGTCGCCAGATAGAGCAGAAAGTCGCTCTTCAGCCAGACAGGCAGCGTCAGCACGACAAGCAGGGCCAAGGCCCCGCCCGCGAGCGTCCAAACGCCCGGCAAGGAGCCGGACTCAGAATCCCGCGGCGCCAGAACTGCCATCGATCGACGTGCGCCTCTTTTCCCAGCCCTCATTCGATCCGGCGCAGCCTGCGCGGATCACGCCAAGATGCGCTCGCGGAAGGCGCCCATCGCCCGCGGGTCTCTCGCCGAAGCAAGTTTGCACCAAGCCATTGAATCGACGCCGAGCGAGCAATGGTTGTCGGGCGTGAGGTTCAGCGTTCCCGACATGCCCGCAAAATTCTTCAACGTCTCCATCGCCGCCTTGACCTTATCGGCGTCAGTGCTCTTGGCGGTCTCGATCGCCCATTTATACACGTAGATCGCGTCGTAGAAAGGCGACACCGCGGCGTTCGGCTCCTGCCCCTTGGTTTCGGGATAAGAGACCAGCTTCTTGACATAGGCGAGTTGCTTGTCGGCCGGCTTTTCGTTCGCGGTGTATGTGTAGGCCTTGAGATAAGTGACGAACACGTTCGCGAGCGCCTCGGGCGGCAGGATGTCGAGCAGCGCGTCGGACATCAGGCCGGAATAGCCGTAAATCGGCGGATACCAGTCGATGCCGCGCAGGGCGTTGAACACCAGCGCCGAATTCGCGGCGATGCCGGTCGAGACGATGAGCGCTTCCGTTCCGGCGTTCTGCAGGTTGCGCAGATAGCTCTTGATGTCGGGCGTGTTGTTGGGGAACACCTCGAGGCCGACCGGCGCGATTCCCTTGGCCTTCAAGCCTTCGGTCACCGTCTTGGAGATCGCTTCCGACGACGCGAAGCTCTCCTGAATGATCCCGATCTTCTTGCCCTTCAGGTTCGCGGCGATGTACTCCACCGTGATGCCGCCGGAGAGCAGGTTGTTGAAATTGAACTGGAAATGATAGGGGTAGGTCTTGCCGTCCGCCGCTTCCGCCGCGAACGAACCGCCGGTGTGCAGCAGTTTGGCGGGGTTGGAAACCGAGAGCGCGGTCAGGGTCGGCGAGGTTCCGACGGGGCCGAGCAGAATGTCGATCTTTTTTTCCTGAAGAGCGCGCACGACCGCTGGCTCCTTGGCCGGCGTGCCTTCGTCGTCTCCTTCGACGATTTCGACCTGACGGCCGAGAATGCCGCCGGCGGCGTTGATTTCATCGACGGCGATGCGCGCGCCGACATAGAGCGGCGCGTAGGCTGACGCGACGCGACCGGTCAGCGCCTTGATCAGGCCGAAGCGGAAGGGTTCGCTCGCGCTCTGCGCGAAGGCGGATCGAAGACCCGGCACGGCCAGGCCCGCCGTCAGCATCGAGCCCGCCATCAAGACTTGCCGGCGCGAAGGCGCGCCGCCGAAACGATTTTCCCCACCGTTGATGACCGCCATTCGTTCCTCCCATGACCCGTTGTCGCGCGTCTGGCGCGATCTGCTGCGCGTCTCGTCCTCTCTCGCCGCGGGCAAAGAGCCCCGGCCCGCGACATAGGTGCGCTAGCTCACAATATATCGACGTACCGCCGGCGAGGCAATGGCAATTTTCGTAAATCGGTTCACCAATCGACCCCGCGAGCCAAACTCCGGAAGGCGACGATGGCGCGGCGACGCCGGCCGGCGACGGTCTTCGCGGGCCCCGGCGACGGGTTGCCGGACCGGCGCCAGGTCCCCCCCGAGTTGGGCGATTCCGCAGAGAAGACCGGCCGCAGCCGCCCCGCATGTCTCCCGACTCGCCGACGAGCCATCCCCCGCCCGCCGGCTTGACTCGGCCGGGCCTATGCCCTCATGATGCAAATCATACACTAGCTCACGAGGTCGGCCCGAAGAGTCGCGCCGTCGTTGATAGGGAGGAGAGATATGCCCGGTCCGCGCTTCGACCCTGTCGCCCACGCCAAAGCGATGCGCGCCGGCGGCTTCTGGGTCGACAAGACCTACGACGAATTCTTGCAGAAGACGATCGCAGCAACGCCCGACAAGCTCGCGATCATCGCCGATCGCGCCGACCGGACTGAGCAGCGGCGCTTCACCTACGCCGAGTTCGGCGACCTCGTCGCGCGCGCCGCGGCGGCCTTGAAACGCATGGGAATCGGCCGCGGCGACATCATCTCCGTGCAAATGCCCAATTGGTGGGAGTTCGCCGTCGTCGCGCTCGCCTCCGCCCGCATCGGGGCCGTCGTCAATCCGCTGATGCCGATTTTCCGCGAGCGAGAGCTGACCTACATGCTCGATTTCGCGGAGAGCAAGGCGCTCATCGTGCCGAAGCTGTTCCGGGGTTTCGACCACGAGGCGATGGCCGCGTCGCTTCGCCCCTCGCTGCCCAAGCTGCAGCACGTAATCGTCGTCGACGGCGAAGGCGCCAACAGTTTCGACCGCAGCCTGCTTTCGGGAACGGAGCGCCTCGCGCCTCCGCCGATCGGCGAGATCGGCGCTCTGGCGCCGGACGAGATGGCGGTGCTGATGTTCACCTCGGGCACGACGGGCTCGCCTAAGGGCGTTATGCACTGCCTGAACGCGCTGATGGCCTGCAACATCGCGCTCGCCAGCCGCTTCGGCCTCGACGAGAAGGACACGATGCTGGTCTGCTCGCCGCTCGGACACATGACGGGCTACGCCGCCGGCATGCTGCTCGGCCTGAAGATAGGCGCGACGGTCGTCTTCCAGGACGTCTGGGAGCCCAGGCGCGGCGTCTCCATCATCGCCGCCGAGGGCGTCACCTATTCCGCCGGCGCCGCGCCGTTCCTCTCCGACATGTGCGAGGCGGTTGCGGCGGGCGCGCCGAAACCGGGAAAGCTGCACAAATTCCTATGCGCGGGCGCGCCTATCCCGCCGGCGCTGATCGAGCGCGTCTATCGCGAACTCGACCTGCAGGTCTGCTCGCTCTGGGGCATGACCGAGTCGCTGTCGAGCACGCTGACCGAGCCTGAGCGCGCCCTCGAAAAATCTTCCAAGACCGACGGACGCCCGCTCGAAGGCGTCGCCGTGAAAGTGCTCAGAATGGACGGAAGTCCGGCGCTGGTCGGCGAAACGGGCGTTCTCAAGGTGCGCGGCGCGCAAATGTGCCTGGGCTATTACAAACGCCCGGACATGGAGCCTTTCGACGCCGAGGGTTGGTTCGACACCGGCGACCTCGCCTACATGGACGACGAGGGCTACATCCGCATCAATGGCCGCATCAAGGACGTCGTCATTCGCGGCGGCGAGAACGTGCCGATCGTCGAGATCGAAAATCTGCTGTTCAAGCACCCTGCGGTTCTGTCCGCGGCGCTGGTCGGCTATCCCGATTCGCGCCTGGGCGAACGCGCCTGCGCGTTCGTCGCGCTGCGCCCTGGGAAAACGCTCGATCTCAAAGAGGTGCAGGCCTACATGGCCGAGAACAAGGTCGCCAAGCAGTATTGGCCCGAGCGCGTCGAGATTGTGCCCGACCTTCCCAAGACGCCGGCCGGCAAAGTGCAGAAATTCCAATTGCGCGAGCGCGCCAAGGCCTTCGGCGACGTGGCCCCGAAAGCCCCGGCATGAACACGCGCCTGAGGGACCGCGTGTGCGTCGTCACCGGCGCGGCGCGCGGCATCGGGCTTGCGATCGCGGAGCGATTTGGACAGGAGGGCGCGCGCCTCGCGTGCGTCGACGTCAGCGCCCGGCGGCTCGAGCCGGCGGTTGCGGAACTCGTCGACAACGGCTTTGAAACGCGTGGCTACGGCGTCGACGTTGGCCGGCGCGACGACGTGCAAGCGATGTTCGAACGCATCGAAAGCGAGTTCGGCGCGCCGGTCGCGGTTCTGATCAACAATGCCGTCTGGGCGCGCTTTCAGCCGCTCGCCGAGATCGACGCCGAGACGGTCGATCGCATGTTCGCGTGCGGCGTCAGCGGACTGATGTGGACGATGCAGGCGGCGGCGCCGCAGATGGAGCGTCGCGGCGGCGGGTCGATCGTCAATCTGAGTTCCGTCTCCGCGTTCTATCCCGCCAAGGACTCGATCGCCTATTCCGCCCTCAAGGCCGGCGTGGTCGGCTTGACGCGGGCGGCGGCGATCGAACTCAGCCCGAAGAACATTCGCGTCAACGCGATCGCGCCCGGCATGATCGGCACGCCCGCTTCGGTCGCCCAATTCGACGAGGCGACGATCGCCACGCGCCAAGCCCAAATGCCGCTCGGCCGCTTCGGCCGGCCTGAAGAAATCGCCGCGCTCGCCGCGTTCCTGGCGAGCGACGACGGCAGTTATGTGCAGGGCGCCGTGATCACCGCCGACGGCGGTTGGACCGTCGCCGCGAAGTAGACGGAGGAGGCATCCAATGAAGCGGCTCGAAGGACGGCGCGCCATCGTCACCGGCGGGGGCAGCGGCATCGGGCGCCAAAGCGCAATCCGCTTCGCGCGCGAAGGCGCGTCGGTGCTTGTCGTCGGTCGCTCGGCAAACACCGAAGAGACGGTCGATCTCATTCGCGCCGAGGGCGGCTTGGCGCTCGCCATGGTCACGGACGCCGCGGTCGAAGCCAACGTCGAGGCGATGGTGCGGCGCTGCGTCTCCGAACTCGGCGGGCTCGAAGTCTTCTTCGCCAACATCGGCGTCACCGGAACCAACACCCCCCTGCTCGAGCAAACAGTCGAGGAATGGGAGGAAGTCTATCGCATCAACGTGATCAGTTGCTTCCTCGCGATCAAATACGCGGGACGCCATATGACGGCGCAGCGCTACGGCTCGATCATCCTGACCTCGTCGGCGGCGTCGCTACGCGCCAATGCGGGCGCGATCTCCTATAGCGCGAGCAAAGCGGCGGTGAACAACCTCGCCCAGACCGCGGCCAATGCGTTTGCGGGCACGGGGGTGCGGGTCAACGCGGTCCTTCCCGGCCTGGTGGAAACGCAACTGACGCGCAAGGTCTTCGAGGACGCGCGCGCCCGCGGCGTCGAGGGCAAACTCGGACACGTTACGCCTTTGAAGCGACCGGGGCGCGCGGAAGAAATCGCCGCCGCGGCGGCGTTTCTGGCGAGCGACGACTCCTCCTATGTCGACGGTCAGCTTCTGTCGGTCGACGGCGGCGTCAGCAGCACGCATCCCTACGGCCGCATCGCGCTGTAGCAATCGGCCGGTTCGCTTGACCCAATTCGTACGCTAGCGTACCGTTTGGGGCGCGCAAGAAACAGAAACGCTGAGGAGACGCCCGATGGATTTCCAACTGCCAGCGGAAGTAACGGCCAAGCTCGCTGAGCTCGACGCCTTCATCGAAGCCGAGATCAAGCCGCTAGAGCGCGAGAACATGCAGTTCTTCGACCATCGGCGCGAGAACGCGCGCACCGATTGGGACAATGACGGACGTCCGCGCGCGGAATGGCGCGCCCTCATTTCCGAAATGGAGCGTCGCGCCGACCGCGCCGGCCATCTGCGCTACGGCCTGCCCAAGTCTTGCGGCGGTCAAGCCGCCTCCAATCTTGCGATCGCGGCGATCCGAGAACACCTCGCCGGCAAAGGTCTCGGGTTGCACAACGATCTGCAGGACGAATCCTCGATCGTCGGCAATTTCCCTATCATTCCCGCGATCGCCGATTACGGCACGCCGGAGCAGAAGACCTATATCGAGGGCATCATCACCGGCAAGAAGCACCTCTCGTTTGGCCTCACCGAACCCGGCCACGGGAGCGACGCCACTTGGCTGGAGACGACGGGACGCCGCGATGGCGACCATTGGATCCTCAACGGCCGCAAGCGCTGGAACAGTCAGGTCGCGCGCGCGCACGGAAATTTGATCTTCGCACGCACCTCGGGCAAACCGGGGGAGGCGAAGGGCATCACCGCCTTCATCGTGCCCACCGACTCGCCCGGGCACAAAATTCTCTACAATCATTGGACCTTCAACATGCCCAGCGACCACGCCGAGGTCGAGTTGAAGGACGTTCGCGTGCCCGACAGCGCGATTCTGCACAAGGAGGGCGACGGCCTCGTCGTCGCACAGCGCTTCGTGCACGAAAACCGTGTGCGCCAGGCGGCGGCGAGCGCCGGCGCCGCGCGCTATTGCATCCAGCAGGCCGTCAAATACGCCAATTCGCGCGTCGCCTTCGGCGAGCCGCTGGCGAAGAAGCAGGCGATCCAGTTCCCGTTGGTTGAGCTCTGGGCCGAGTATGAAATGGTGAAGAACTACATTTTCAGAACCGCGTGGCAGATGGACCGGCAGAATCCGCTCGAAATCAGCGACATGGTCTCGATTTGCAATTTCCGGGCGAACCGGCTGTGCTGCGAGGCCGCCGATCGGGCGATGCAGGTGCACGGCGGCATCGGCTACAGCCGCGCCCTGCCCTTCGAGCACATCTACCGTCACCACAGGCGCTATCGCATCACCGAAGGCACTGAGGAGGTGCAGATGCGACGGGTGGCGCAATATCTCTTCGGCTTCCGCGGCAAGCGTGCGAGCGGCTGATGGCGGACCCGGCAGACTCCGCACGCGGCGTCGACTTCGAGGTCGCCCGACTTGACGAATTTCTGCACAGCCGGTTCGGCGGCGTCGAGCCGACCAAGGTCGAACGCGCGCAAGGGGGCATGTCGAACCCGACCTACTTCATCACGCGCGGCGATTGGCGCGCCGTGCTGCGCAAGCAGCCGAACGCCGCACTGATGCCCTCGGCGCACGCGATCGATCGAGAATATCGCGTGCTGACCGCGCTGCAAGGAAGCGCCGTTCCCACGCCGGAGCCGTATCTCTATTGCGCCGATCGCGAGGTGATCGGAACGCCGTTTTACCTGATGGAATGGATCGACGGGCGCGTGTTTCACGAATTCCGGACGCCGGGTCTCGATCGTGAGGAGCGCGCGCAATTGTACCGCTCGATGTGCGCGACGCTCGCCTCAATTCATAAGCTCGACTTTCGTGCGCTCGGCTTGGCGGATTTCGGCAAGCCCGGCAATTATTTCGCGCGGCAATTGAACCGTTGGTCCAGCCAGTGGACGCAATTTCGGCGCGGCGACGACGACAACCCGGACCTCGATCGAATCGTGCGTTGGCTCGCCGAGCGCGCGCCCGACAGTGAAACGCTGGCGCTATGCCATGGCGACTTCCGCATCGCCAATGCGATGTTCCATCGCTCCGAGCCGATCGTGGTCGGCGTGCTCGATTGGGAACTCTCGACGCTCGGCCATCCCCTCGTCGATCTCGCGTTCAACAGCCAGGCGTGGCGGATGGCGCCCGACGAGAATGGCGGGCTGCTGGGCCTGCCGCTCGCCGAGATGGGCATTCCCTCGGAAACCGAATATCTCGAACTCTATTACGAACTCTCCGGCGCCAAGGAGCGCCTGACGCGATTTCATCAGGTGTTCGCGATGTTCCGCGGCGCGGTCGGCAGCGCGAGCGTCGCGGCGCGCGGCGACCTCGGCAACGGAACGCTTCCCGACGCCGCCCGCGTCGGGCGCCGTCTCGCCCGCGCCTACGCCAAGCGCGGCGTCGCGCTGATCGAGGAGGAGACATGAGCACTCGCGGAACGCCGATTTCGAGCGTCGACGAAGCGATCCGCCGCCGTCGCTCCGTACGCGCTTTCCTGCCCGACGAGTTGCCGGAAGCGACGCTCAGGGAAGTGTTCTTGCTCGCGCAATATTCGCCCTCGAACTGCAACGTCCAGCCGTGGACGCCGCATGTGGTTTCGGGCGAAGCGCTGAAGCGGCTGCGCGACGCGCTGGTCGACGCGGGCATGCGCGACGAGCCGATCAAGCCGGATTGGCCGACGGGCAGCCAGTTCGCAGGCGTCTATCGCGAGCGGCAGATCGACGCCGCGGCGAAACTCTACGGCGCGATGGGCGTCGAGCGGCGCGATCTCGTCGCACGCAAGCTCGCCTATATCCGCAACCACGCCTTCTTCGACGCGCCGCATGTGGTGTTCATCTTCATGCCCGAACCGTTCGACACCCGCGAGGCGGCGGATATAGGCATGTACGCGCAGACGCTGATGCTCGCCTTGACGGCGCGAGGCGTCGCCTCCTGCGCGCAGGGCGCGCTGGGGCTTTTTCCCGACATCGTGCGGCGCGAACTCGGCGTGCCCTCGAATTTCAAGCTGCTGTTCGGCGTGTCGTTCGGCTACGAGGACCCGCAGGCCAAAGCCAACGCCACGCGCGTCGGACGCGCGGATATCGACGATGCCGTCCGTTTCCACCGCTGACCGAACGGTCGGGATCGTCGGGCCCGGCCTGATGGGCCTCGGCATCGCCCAAGCCATCGCCGCCTCGGGCTTTCCAGTTGTCCTGTGCGGCCGCAATGCGCAGTCGGCCCGCGACGGCAGGCAAAGGCTTTCGGCCTCGATCGAAATACAGGTCTCGCGCGCCCGGCTCGACCGCGCCAAAGGCGACGCGATCCTCGACAGGATCGTTGCGGCCGAAAGCGACGAGGCTTTGGGCGCCTGCGGCGTCGCCATCGAATCCGTGGACGAGGACCGCGAGGTCAAATTCCAGGTTCTCAAGCGCATCGAAGCCGCGACGCCGCGGGCGGCGCTCATCGCCAGCAACACGTCGGGCCTGCCGATCGGCGGACTGGCGCGGGCGCTGCAAAATCCCGGCCGCTTCCTCGGCCTGCACTTCTTTTCGCCGGCCGAGCGCATGCGGCTCGTCGAAGTCGTCAGAGGCCCCGCCACCGGCGGCGACCCCGTACGCTCGGCGCTCGCCTTCATCGCGGAAATCGGCAAGCGGCCGGTGCTGGTGCGCGACGGCCCGGGCTTCTTCGCCACCCGAGTCTTCGCCGCCTATCTCGACGAGGCGCTGGCGCTGCTGAGCGACGGCGTCGCGCCGGAGATCATCGAGGACGCCGCGATCACGAATGGGCGCGCGCTCGGGCCGCTCGCGATGCTGGACGAAACCGGCCTGTCGCTGAACCTCCAACAGGCGCGTCAGGCGTGCGCGGACGGGCTCGATCCCCGCTTCTGCCGTCCGCTCGCGGCGCCTGTGCTCCAGCGCCTCACGGACCAGGGCCGCGGCGGGCGGCGCGACGGCGGCGGCTTCTTCGATTGGCATGCTCAGGGGCGCCGCGCGATCTGGCCCGGCCTTGCCGTCATCTTCCCCCTGGCGGCGCGCCAACCCGACGCGCCGACCGTTCGGTTGCGCCTGCTCGCGGCCGAGGCGCGCGAAGCGCTGCGTTGCCTCGAGGAAGGCGTGATCGAAAGCGCCGACGACGGCGACGCCGCCTCCGTGCTGGGCCTCGGCTTTGCGCAGCGCGCGGGCGGCGTCTTTCGTTGGGCGGAGGACTACGGCCTCGCGCCGTTTGTGGCGGTCTGCGACCGCCTGGCGCGCGAGCAGGGACCGCGGTTCGAGCCCTCGCCTTGGTTACGAGAGCTCGCGGCGCGCGGCGAAAATTTGGCGCGCTGGCGCGGCGAGACAACTCGAGGGAGCAAGGCGTGAGCGGACCACTGCAAGGATTTCGGATCATCGAACTCGGCGCCATAGGTCCGGCGCCCTTCGCCGGGGCTTTGCTCGGCGATCTCGGCGCTGACGTGGTGCGCGTCGACCGGCTGCCGCGCGCGGGCGCCGAACCGGAAACGCCGCCGCGTTACGACTTCTACAACCGCAACAAACGTTCGCTCGCGCTCGACCTCAAGCAGCCCGCTGCGGTCGCGACGGTGCTGCGACTCGTGGCCAAGGCCGATGCGCTGATCGAGGGCTATCGACCCGGCGTGACGGAGCGGCTCGGGCTTGGGCCCGAGACCTGCCGCACGATCAACCCGCGCCTCGTCTACGCCCGCATGACGGGATGGGGACAGCAGGGCCCGATCTCGCAGGAGGCGGGTCACGACATCAACTACCTCGCGCTGACCGGCGCGCTGCATTGCCTGGGCGAGCCGGATCGCCC
>Ga0181524_10001137_pt1 | contig 31178 bp, 29 predicted proteins | sample PEATcosm2014_Bin_34_FD_119761 | JGI IMG/M metagenome (GOLD analysis project Ga0181524, IMG submission 119761) | Peatland microbial communities from MTU Mesocosm Facility, Houghton, MI, USA - PEATcosm2014_Bin05_60_metaG | ecosystem: Environmental > Terrestrial > Soil > Wetlands > Peat | place... | reverse complement strand
TCATAAGTCCGAGTGGACTTATGAAATGCAGTACTCCACAGGGGCTTCGCCCCTATGGCGCTCCAAGACGCTCGTCGCAAGCTCGGCGCTGCGCCCGCTCGCGCCTGCGACTGTCGCGTCTTTACGCTGTGACCCCTTGGAGGGCCTTACGCGGCCCTCCCAAGCCTCCCGCGCCGTACAGCGTTCCAGAAGTCTATACGGACTTCTGGAACACTGTACTTCGGTTCAGCTTCGGTAAACGTCCTTCCTGTGCGCGACCTTTACCACTAAGACCATCCGTCGCGGATCGTCAACCAGATACAGGATTCGATAGACGCCGCACCGCAATCGGTACTTCTCCTCACCGGAAAGCTTCCGAGATTGAGGCACGCGCGGGTTGTCGGCAAGCGAGCGGACGGCGTTCAGGATTCGCCGGACGTCGCTGCCGGGAATCGGGCGAAGGTCCCTGGTCACCGACTTGCGGAAGAGAATCTCATATTTTGCCATGCCGCTTCAGGTCCTTGAGCAGGGCCTCGAAAGAGATCGCGGGCTCGTGGGCTCGCTGCTCAAACGCGGCAAGGTCCTCCGCGTCTTCGGCAAAAGCATGCCGCACGGCGTCGTTGACCACGTCGGAGACTGACCGCGAAGTCTCCGCCGACTTCAGCCGCAGCGCCTTGTGCAGCGCCGGATCCAGATAAATCGTCGCTCGCCTGCTCAGAGTTCCCATTGTCATCCTCCTTTCGCGACTTCATTATAGCGTTACAACGTCATAACGTCAAAACGTTATCGCGTTGCGGTAGCCGCCGGCAATAAGGTTCCCGTCCCCGGAAGAACCGAACCTGAATCCTTCAGATCGCTAATAGGGAAATGGCCTTTTCAAACAAGATTGCGGCGCGCGAAGTCCACGGCGTTCCGGAAGACTCTCACGCCATCGCCTTCGGATTTCGCCCCTTCGCGCGTCCAGCGCGGGTGCTGGGTGGGCTCGACGTGGCGTTCCGGATGGGGCATCAGGCCGAAAATCCGGCCTGTGGGATCGCAAATCCCGGCAATGTCCGCGATGGAGCCGTTCGGATTCCACGGGTAGCCGGGGTTCGATCCGCCTTCCGGCCCGACGTACCGCGCGACGACCAGTTTCTTCCGCTCGATCTCGTCCAGGACGTCCTCTCCCGCGATGAACTTCCCTTCGCCGTGCGCCACCGGAAGATAGAGCGAATCGGGCGAGTGGACGAACACGCACGGGCTTTCCTCGATGCGCAGGCGCACCCAGCGGTCCTCGAAAAGCGCGCGGTCGTTGACGGTCAGGGTCGCTTCGACCTTGTCGCCGTGCAGTCTCGGGAGCAACCCGGCCTTGGCGAGCACCTGGAATCCGTTGCAGATTCCGATGATCAGCTTGCCGTCCGCCACGAACCGGCGGATTTCGTCCTCCATCCGGTAGCGAATCTCATTCGCAAGGACTTTGCCCGAGGCGATGTCGTCGCCGTAGCTGAAGCCGCCGGGAATCGCGAGGATATGGAACCGGTCGAGCCCGCGCCGATTTTCGGCGAGGCGGTTCACGTGCACTCGCTCCGCCTCGGCGCCGACCTTCTCAAACGCGTACGCCGTCTCCACATCGCAATTCGTGCCCGCTGTCCGCAGCACCACCACCCGCACCGGCTTCTCGCGGCTCATCGAAACTTCATCTCCGCATAAATTCGTCTTGCCGACCCAGACGGATAATGCCGTAACATATTGTAGGCGCGGCACTTACCACAAATTGGGTTCGTTTTTTCAAATCACCTTTTAAGCGCTATCTTCTTCCCTACTGTCGTCCTTCTGTCGCCGCGCACTATACCATAATTATTCTGATGTGTCAAGTTAATTCCGCCCTTCTTCTTTTGCTAGAGCTTCTTAAGCTCCGCGAGGCTTGTATAACCTTCCTCGCCGATGATCACGTGGTCGAGCAGGTGGATGCCGGTCAATTCGCAGACTTCGCGGATGCGCTTGGTCACGCGGACGTCGTCGGCGCTGGGCTCCGGGTCTCCGCTGGGATGGTTGTGGACGACAATGATCGCGGAGGCGGCTTCGGCGACGGCGGCCTGGAGCACGTCGCGCGGGTTGACCAGGGCCACGCTGAGGCCGCCCTTGGAAATCTCCACTTCCCGCAACACACGGTTCTTCACGTCCAGCAGCAGGCAGTAGAAACACTCCTGTTTCTGGGATCGAAGGCGCTGGTAGAAATGCGCGAAGACCTCCTCGCTGCTCGTGAACTTCTGTCCGCGCCGAAGCGTCGAGCCGGCCAGCCGCCCGCCGAGCGCCAGCGCGGCTTTGACCTGCGCCGCCCGCGCGGGGCCGATGCCGTGGGTCTGGCAGAGTTCGGCGATGCTTTTCCCGGACAAGTCGCGCAGGCTGTTGTCGGACTCCGCGAGCAGGCGCCGCGCCAGGTCCAGCGCGCTTTCCCTGCGCGTGCCGTCGCGAATGATGATCGCCAGCAACTCGGCTTCCGTCAGGGCTTCCACGCCCTTCGCCAGAAGCCTTTCGCGCGGCCGTTCGTCCGGCGGAAGCTCTTTGATCGTCAGCCGCCGCGCCTCCGCCGGTTCCTCCGCGCGCTTGTACTTCTCCACCGGTTCCCTCCCTTGAATTCAACGCCGCACGGCTTCCGCGCGCAGAGGAGGAATCGCGCGGGCGACCGCGAGGAGGAATGCCCAGAGCGGCTGCTGCCGGTCCGCCGTACTTCGCGGCCTGGAACTCCGCCTAAGTGAAGCATTTCGCAAGTCCGAATCGCCTTGCGAAATGCTTCACTTCCACAGGGGCTTCGCCCCTATGGCGCTCCAAGACGCTCGTCGCAAGCTCGGCGCTGCGCCCGCTCGCGCCTGCGACCGTCGCGTCTTTCCGCTATAACCCCATGGAGGGCCTTACGCGGCCCTCCAAACCTCCCGCGTCGTACAGCATTTCAGAAGTCCAGACGGACTTCTGAAATGCTGTACTAAGTTCCAGCCCGGCCGTCATCCTACATGCGGATTCGTTTGGTCTTGCCGACGGGCTTCCGAACTGAAGGCGACTGGGCCAGCGCCGTGCCCACGATCTCCTCCGGATCGTCGGAGATGACCATCAGCGAGCGGTCCCTCGGCAGGATGTAGCCCTCGCGGATCGTCTTTCGATCAATCCAGTCCAGGAGCCCGCTCCAATAATCCTTCCCGACGAGGACCACCGGGAAATGCGGGTGCCGGTTGGTCTGGATCAGCATCAGCGACTCGAACAATTCGTCGAGCGTGCCGTATCCTCCCGGGAAGATCACGTAGGCGAGCGAGTGATAGAGGAACATGTACTTGCGCGTGAAGAAGTAGCGGAAACGCAGCAGCCTGGTCACGTAAGGGTTCGGCTTCTGCTCGGTGGGCAGGTCAATGTTCAGGCCGATGGAGACGCCGCCGGCCTCAAACGCGCCGCGATTGGCCGCCTCCATGATGCCCGGTCCGGCGCCGGTGATGACCGCGACGCCGCGCTGGGCGATCATGCCTCCGATGCGGCGCGCCAGCCGATACTCGGCGCTGGTCCGCTTCGTGCGCGTGGCGCCGAAGACGCAGACGCCCGGCGCGATGCCGCCGAGGTCCTCGAATCCCTGCACGAACTCGCTCATCACCCGCAGCACCCGCCAGGGTTGCTCCGCAAATGTGCCGCCGGAGTTGGTCGGACGTATCGCCATCGTTCTGCGCTCTCCAGGTTCCGCCTATCGCAAGGCGGCCACAACGAGATCTCCGACTTCGCGGGTGCCGTAGCCCATCCGGCCGGCGGCCATGGATTTGAGCTTGGCGCCGGTGACGCTCTTGACGGCGGCTTCGATGTCCTGCGCCGCGCGCTTCTTGCCGAGGTGATTGAGCAGCATCGCCGCCGCGCAGATCGCGGCCAGCGGGTTGATCACGTTCTTGCCGGTGTACTTGGGGGCGGAGCCGCCGATCGGCTCGAACATGCTGACGCCCTGGGGATTGATGTTGCCGCCGGCGGCGATGCCCATGCCGCCCTGGATCATCGCGCCGAGGTCGGTGATGATGTCGCCGAACATGTTGTCCGTCACGATCACGTCGAACCGATCCGGGTTCTTAATCATCCACATGCAGGTCGCGTCCACGTGGGCATACTCGCGCTTGATGTCCGCGAAATCGCGATCGCCGATCTCGTGGAACGCGCGCTCCCACAGGTCGGAGGCGTACGTGAGCACGTTGGTCTTGGCGCAGAGCATGAGCGTCTTCGTCTTCTTCCGGTCGCGGCAATACTGGAAGGCGTACCGCAGGCAGCGCTCCACGCCCATGCGCGTGTTGACCGAGGTCTGGATCGCCACTTCCTGCGGCGTGCCCTTGCGGAGGAATCCGCCGGCGCCCGCATAAAGCCCTTCGGTATTCTCGCGGACGACGATGAAGTCAATGTCCTCGGGCTTCCGGTCCTTCAGCGGGCAGTCCACGCCGGGATAAAGCTGGACGGGCCGAAGATTGATGTATTGATCCAGTTCGAAGCGCAGCCGGAGCAGCAGGCCCTTTTCGAGGATTCCGGGCTTGACGTCCGGATGGCCGACCGCGCCGAGGAAGATGACGTCCAGGCGGCGGATCTCCTCCAGGGCCGAATCGGGCAGGATCTCGCCGGTCCGCAGATAGCGTTCTCCGCCGAAATCGTACGTCACCGTTTCGTACTTGACATTGTGCTTCTTGCAGGCCGCCGTCATGACCTTCAGCGCTTCGCGGGTCACTTCCGGCCCGGTGCCGTCTCCCGGGATGACTCCAATCTTGTACACAGCACACCCTTCCTTCGATTAAAACTCCGCGCGATTCTTTCCTGAAACCAGGCTGCGGAACCGTTACGACTTCCGCGGGCGCGGGCGCGGCGGGATCTCTTCCACGACAAACAGTGACTTATGGACGCGAAGCGTGTCGCCCGGCCGGATGGAGGCGGAGGCGACGCGGGCGCCGTTGAGAAAAATTCCATTGCGACTGCCAAGGTCCTTCACTTCCGCCTTCGTCGGCCCGAGCACGATCTCGGCGTGACGCCGCGAGACGGATCCGTCCGGAATGGTGAGTTCGAGGCCTTCGTCACGCCCGATCACCATTGAACTCCGGGTGATGACGAACCGCTTTCCCTCCAGCGGTCCTTTGATGCAGATTAACCGAAGTTCCCCCGGCTTGAAGATTTTGAGCGGCGCCTTCACGAGGGGGTCCTCACGCGGCAGCTTCGTTCCCCTGCGCATGAATGGATCGGTGGCCGGCTCGACTTCGACCTCCGCGGCGATATTCCAATCCAAACGGCCTTCCGCCTTCGCCACCGCAACCGCGGCGGGCTTCTGCGCGACGACGGGCTCCGCAGGCTCATCGGTCATCCCGGCGGCTGTCGGGACCAGGACATCGAAAGCAAGTGTGACCGGTCCGATGGAGATATTGTCCCCGTCGTTCAGCAACCGCCAGTTCGCGCGGACTCCGTTGACCTTCGTTCCCGTCGCGCTCAGCAGGTCGGCCAACCGAATCCCCTGCGGCGTTCGGGCGATCTGCAATTGGAATTCGCCGACGGCCGCTTCCCTCAGACGCACGTTGGCCAGCATGTGCCGTCCGATGACCAGCGGCGATGAGCCGAGGAAGAACTCCGCGCCCTTGCGCGAGCCCGCCGCAATCCGCACTCGCGCGCTGGGCGCGCCGCCGGCCGAAACCGGCTCCACTGGCTCCGCCGGGAGCTGATCGCCGTAGTCGGGCAGGAAGAGCAGCAATGCATTGCCCAGCTTGATCAGGTCGTACGGTGTCAGCTTGCCGGCCAGGAGGCGCTGATCGTTGACGAGAATGCCGCCGCCGGGTGCGGCTTCTTCGATCTCGCAGGTCTCCTGACGAAAGCTCAACCTCGCATGCAGTTCCAGGACGCCGGCATCCGACAGAACGATATCGCAACTCGCGCCTTTGCCGAGCGTCACCATGCGCGGCGGCAGCGGGTAGACTTTCGCCCGCCCGCCCTTGTGGACGTGCGCGAGCACAAAGCCGCGCACATGGCCCGGCGGCAGGTGAAGGTCTTCCGCCGTTTCGTCATCGGCGGCGGCCGCCTTCGGGGCCGCCGGGACCTGGGGAGCAGCCGGCGGCGCAGTCAGGGCCGCGCCTTCCACGCTCGCCCGGATTTCAGCGATGGCGGCTTCCGTCATATATGCCTTGCGCCGGACGGTCTGCCAGAGCCGCTGTTTCGAGCCGACGCGCTCAAGCGCCACGAGGATCTCGACGCATTCCTCGAGCTGGTCCTGCCTGAGATATCCGGCGCTGACAGCGTGTTTGCCGAATTCGTAATCCGCTTCCAGCGGCATGCGTGAATTCTCCGAGTCCGCGAGAGGCATGCGACCGAGTCGGATTATAGCCCACGTCTTTCGTGGCTTTCAAGTGATCGGGCGTGGCGCAGCCGGTTGAGCACCTGTTCCAGTTCGTCCGGCAGCGCAAGGGAAAACGCCAACGGGCGGCCCGTTTCGGGGTGCCGGAACTTCAGGAAGCCGGCGTGGAGGAACATTCGACCCAGGCCCGCGCTGCGCGCGAGTTCCGCATTGGCGGCGGCATCGCCTTCGTCCGGGTCCCCCGCAACCGGGTGGCCCAGCGCCCTGAAATGAAGGCGAATCTGCCGCCAGCGACCGGTCTGTGGCAGGGCTTCCACGAGCGTCGCGCAATCGAAGCGCTCCAGGACGCGGTATCGCGTGAGCGCCCGCTGCGGCCCGCCCGCGCCCGCAACGCCTACGGCGCGCCCGCCGCGCCGAATCCGTCCCAGCGGCAAGCGCACTCGGCCCGACTGCTGCGAAAGCCGGCCCACAAGCAACGCCGTGTACCGCTTTTCCGCCTCGTGCCGCCGGAACTGCCCGGAGAGCCGCTGATGCGCCTCGACATTTTTCGCGATGACCATCAGGCCGGAGGTGTCGCGGTCGAGCCGGTGGACCATGCCGTAGTCGTGCTCCGGCCCGATGCGGTCCTGCGCCTCGCCATAACGCGCGATGAGCCCGTTCAGCATCGTGTCGAGTTTGTGGCCGATGCCCGGCTCGGAGACGAGACCCGCCGGCTTGTCGAGCACCGCGATGGAGTCATCTTCATAGATGACGCGGACGGGCACTTGCGGATTCGGCGCCACAAGGAACGCGCCGGCGGGCAATTGAATCACGACCTGCTGACCTGCCCGCAGCCGCGTCTTCTCGCCGCCCGGCGCGCCATCCACCAGCACGAACCCCTTGCGCAGGAGTTTGTTCAGAAAACCGACGGGCGCCTCGGGGCAGTGTCGGGCAATGAAGTCTTTCAGAGGTCGCGCCTCGTCTTCGCGCGACGTCTTCAGCAAACGCCGTAACGTCCGGTCTTCAGCCATTTCTCGGCGACTCCGGATCGAGCGCCCGTCCGATACTTCCGGCAAACCCTCTCGCGCGCGGGGCGGCTTTCGGCGAGAACCTCAAATAACCCTTGAAAAATCCGAAGAAATATGGTTGTTTTGTGTTGCAAGCGTGGAAACTGTGTGATATGCTACCGCGCATTCAGGGGGAAGCGCAAGGGACTGGGCAAGCAAGAGGAGCGCGCGCGGCAATGGGCTGCGCCGGTTAGACTGGGTCCTTGTCAGAAAGGTGGAGTGCGATGGCAATGACGAAAACGCAGATTGTCAAAGAGTTGGCCGAGGCGGTCGAGATCAGCAAGAAGCAGGCCGTGTGCGCGCTGGAAGCCCTGACCAAGATGGCCTACCGCGAAGCGAAGAACGGCTTCACGCTGCCGGGCCTGGGCAAGCTCGTGGTCGTTGACCGCAAAGCCAGGATGGGCCGCAATCCGAAGACCGGCCTGCAGATTCAGATTCCGGCCAAGCGCGTGCTCAAGTTCCGCGTTGCCAAAGCCGCCAAGGAAGGCATTCTGTAAATCGGCATCATTCGTCGTGAGAATCGAAGACGATACGACAGGAGCGGTGCGCCCTGAAATAGGCGCGCCGCTCCTTCTGTTGTCACGCCTCATTCGCCCGGTCCGCCCCTACGGGCGACGCCGCCACGGCCAGGAGCAGCGTAAAACTAATGAAATAATAATAATTGATGAACGCCTGTTTGCCCACCAGGAAGAAAACCAGCCACGAGGTCGCCATCGAGAACAGCCACCCGCTCAGGCTGCGCGACATCTTCCACGTAAGCCAGGACACCGCCAGCAGCCAGATTCCCACACTCACCCAGGCCGGCAGTTCCATGCCTGAGCGGGCCATAGCGCCGTAGATGGAAAGCGAGTCCGCCCGTCCGGGCGATTCGACGAAGAAGACCAGCGTCTTGCCCACCAGCGCGCCGAAATCCCAGAGGATGAACGGCAGCGTCAGCGCAATCCCGACGATGGCAGCCCAGAGCCACGCATTGGCCGAGGCGCGTCGCAGCCGGATCAGCAGCGGAACCGCCAGCACGACGTACTGCTTGCTCGTCAGCCATACGCCCATCAGGCAACCGGTCAGGAACGGCCCGCGCGCCGTCGCCAGCGCCAGCGCCAGCCCGCCGAGCGCCGCCGCCATCAAGGGCTCCGTCCAGGCGTTCTCCAGCACGAAGAGCGACCGAGGCAGGAACAGGAACGCCGCGGCCGCCAGTTCGTGGAACCGGCTTCGGCCGGGACTCATCCGCCGCGCCAACAGGTAGACCATCAGCGCCGCCGTCAGGTCGCACGCCACCCACCCAGCGCGCACGTCTCCAAACAGGCGCCAGAACACCATCGCCGGGTAAACCGCCGTGGGCGGGTACTGGAGCCCGTAATCTTTCTTTGCGACGCCCAGATCGAGCACGCGTTCCTCGAACTTGAGCGTGTAGCCGTTCTTTCCTTCCTGGAAGAAGGCGCGGGCGGCGTCGGTCTGAATCCTGAAGACGTCCATGCTTTCATAGATGATTGACGCGGGTGAGGAGTAGAGGATCAGGACGCGCATGGCGATCGCCGCCGCGACGATGAGGCAGAACCGCACGCGCGCCGGCCACTTGGAGTTCATCCGCTCGAACAGGTAGGTGAACACCGCCATCAGCGCGCCGGCCGCCACGATCTTGATCGCCCGCCCATACGCATTGAGCAGGAGGACGTCGGATGGGAAACCGGGCACGCGGTAACGGAATTTCACTTCGCTCTCGCCGTTCGAGAGGGAGCAGATCACGGCGAGGAAGGCGATGACCATGCCGAGGAGAACCGGCTCCGCCTGCACGCGGGCCGCCTGTGGGCGGACGTGCAGGAAGAGGGCCAGCACAACGGCTCCGACCAGCAGCACAAGCCCTTCCCAGGTGAAGCCGCCCCAGTGCGTCAGCGGCGCCGCGACGGACAGGATGCAAACGAGCAGAATCCCCGACGCGGCCGGGGTTCTGGCTTGATCATTGAGCGCGGCTGGATTCATCGGCTCTTCCCGGCGTCGAATCTTCCGCCGCTCCGGGCGACGCCGCCACGGCCAGCAGCAGCGTGAAGCCAACCAAGTAGAAATAGTTCGCGAAGGCCTGCTTTCCGAACAGGAAGAAGAAAATCCACATCCCCGCCGCGGCGAAAAGCATGCCCGGGAGATTCCGCGGCATCTTCCATGTGAACCACGCAAGAGCGCCGATCCAAAGACAGGCCGCGGCTGCGCCGATCCAGCCGGCCGAGGGGCTGACTCCCAGCGCAACCGCGAAACCGTACAGCGAAAGCGCGTCGCCTCTCGCGGGGGACTTCAGAAAGAAGTACAGAACGTTCTCCATCATCGCGCGGAAGTCCCAGACCGCGAACGGCAACACGAGCGCCAACCCGACCGCGACGGCGCAGATCCACGTCGTCAGCCGCCACCGGCGCAGCTTCAGGATCATCGGAATCGCCAGCGCGACGTATTGCTTGCTGCTGAGCCACAGCCCGAGCAGCCCGCCGGTCAGAGCGGGCCATCGGCCCGACTCGGCCGCCAGCGCGAACCCTGCCATCGAGACGACCACCAGCGGCTCCGTCCACGACTGCTCAATGACGAACAGCGACCGCGGCAGGAAGAGGAACGTCAGCGGCAGGAGCTGGCACAGCCGTTCGCCCTTTTCGCCCGGATTGCATCGCCGCGCGAGGGCATACATCAGCAGCGCCGCCAGTACGTCGAGAATCGCCCACGCCGCCCGCACATCCTTGAACAGCAGCCAGGAGATGCAGTTGCAATAGATGACCGAAGGCGGATACGCGTAATTCGCGATCGGCTTGTCTGGCTCGTATGGGGAAGGTATCCTCTTCATCCTAATCATCGTGTAAACGTTCTCGCCCTGGAGCAAGCCGGCCCCCGCCGCGCTCTGGCTCCTGAACACCTCCATCTTCAAGTCAATCACCGGAGGCGGGGTCGAGATCAAGATGAGCATCCGCACTGCGATGGCAATGAGGATGAGCGCCGCAAAGCGCCGGCGGGCGATCCACCCGGCGGAGCGGGAGAGATAGCTCGCCGCCAGCAGCAGCGCCGCCCCGGACAACACTTTGATGGCGATTCCCGGCGCGGTCAGCATCTCGGAGGCCAGCGCCTGGGGCCAGGTCCAGCCCTGCTTCGGCGCCAGAAGGACCTGCGCCTGGCCCGTCTGGAGCCAGCAGTTCGACGCTACGAAGGCTATGAAGATACCGGTCAGCAGCGCTTCCGGCGACGGCCCGTTCCATCGCGGCCGCACATGAAACCAGAAGGCCAGCGCCGCCGCGCTCAGGACGAGCGGCAGACCCCACCAGCTCAGGAAACCCCAATTGCACGACGTGCCCGCGACGTAGAGGAGAAACACGAGGAGGATCGCCGAGGCTGAGGGGGCCGCTTGAACCTTCGCGCTCGAATCCGGAGGTGCCATGGTCTTGCCTTTAGTTCGCCGCCATCGCCCTGAAACAACGTCCGTTAGATTATCAGCATTGCATCGCCATAGCTATAGAACCGATAGCCCGACTGCCGGGCCTCCTGGTACGTGCCGAGGATTCGCTCGCGACCGGCAAAGGCCGCCACGAGCAGGAGGAGTGTCGAGCGCGGCAGGTGAAAATTCGTCAGGAGCGCGTCCGTCATCTTGAACGTGTACGGCGGATAAACATACAGCCGGGATTCGCCCTGGCACGGCCCGAAGCCCTGCGGCGAAGCGGCGGCCGTCTCCAGCGCCCGGCAAGAGGTAGTGCCGACCGCGACGACGCGTCCGCCGGCGCGCTTCACCTCGGCGATCCGCGCGGCCGCCTTCGCGTCAATGGAGAAGAACTCCGCGTGCATCCTGTGCCGGCGGACGTCGGCGACTTTGATCGGCTGAAACGTTCCGAGGCCGACGTGCAGGGTGATCTGCGCCGTCCCGACGCCCTGCTCGCGCAATGCCTGCAAGAGCACCTCCGTGAAGTGCAGCCCGGCCGTCGGCGCGGCCACGGCGCCGGTCTGCCGCGCATACACCGTCTGGTAGCGCTCACGATCGTCTGCCTCCAGCGACCGGTCCTCGCTCCGGCGCACATAGGGCGGAAGCGGCGTCCGGCCGATCTCCTGGAGCGTCTTCAGCAGGTCCGCCGGGCGCGGCACGAGCACGGTCCACTGGCCGGCCGGCGTCTTCTCCGCAAGCTTCACGACCAGCCGTCCGTCCTCCAGTTGCAGATACTCTCCGGATTTCGGCCTGCCGTGCGCCCGGATCATCGCTTCCCACAATCCCCGGCCGAGATCGCGCAGGAAAAAGACTTCGACCTTTCCGCCCGTCGAGCGCGTTCCGATGGTCCGCGCCGGGAAGACACGCGTGTCGTTCAGCACAAGCAAGTCGCCCGCGCGCAGGAATCGGCCCAGGTCGCGAAACAGCGCATGCTCGATCCTCCCGTCGGCGCGATGGAGCACCATCAGCCGGGACGCGTCGCGCGGCTCGGCCGGGCGTTGAGCGATACTCTCCGGCGGCAGTTCATAATCGTAAAGCGAGATGTCGTACTCCGAATCTCCCGCCGCCATCGAACGCTAGAGCTCCTCGTATAATTTCTCGTACGCCCGCGCCGAATCATCGAGAGTCAGTCCCAACGCGCGAATCCGCTCGTGCGCCGCGCGGCCGATCCGCAAGCGGAAATCCTCATCGCCGGCGAACCGGCCGACTGCATCGGCCAACGCGCCGGGCGCATCCGGCGGCACCAGCGCGCCGCACGTCTCGTCCAGTATTTCCGGGATATCTCCCACGCGAGCCGCGACGGCGGCCCGCGCCAGCCACATCGCCTCCAGCAGGATCTTCGGCACGCTTTCCCATCGCGACGGAATGACCAGGATATCCAACGCCGCGAGCACATCGGCAAGGTCCGTCCGCCGGCCGGCCATCACCGGCCTGGCGCCGGCGGGCAGCGATTCCAGCAGCGCCTCGATCCGCGCGCGATCCGGCCCGTCGCCGACAAGGACGAACTGCGTGCGGGGCGTTTTCGCGCGAATCGCCGGGATTGCGCGAAGGAAAATGTCCTGCCCTTTTTTGGCCAGGTCAAGCCGCGCGATCATCCCCACCGTCACGCGGTCCGGCGCCAGCCCGAGCTCGCGCCGGGTCTCGGCGGGAGAACGGCTTGGTTTCAACTCCTCCACGTCCACGCCGTCGTAGATCGTTATCAGCCGATCCGGCGCCATCCCCTGCCTCCGCGCGGCCAGCCGCCGCGCCCCCTGTCCGTCCGCGACGACGCGCTCCGCCAGCCTGGAGCAGACCCGGTCGAGCGCGCCGTAGACGCTGGAGCGCTTCCAGACGTCCCAGTCCTGCACCGCGAAGACGATCCTGCGGCAACCGGCGAGCCGGCCGATCAGCACCGCGTAATACGCCATCGGAAAGCCGAAGGCGTGCACGATCGCCCCGCGGTTTGCCCGCAGCAGCCGGAGCAATCGCCACTGGTACGGCAGGTTATGTTTGAACAGCCGCGTCAGAAGCGGTCTGCCGAGTGAAGGGCCGGACTTCAGCGCGTGACAACGGATCCCGCGCGCGCGCAGTTCCGCCTGGACCGGCTCGCCCTCGTAATCGCTCCAAACCTCCACGCGGAACCTCTCCGGATTCAGCCGCGTGGCCAGATGCAGGATATTCCGCTCCGTCCCTCCCAGGTTCAGCGAGCCGGTCAGAAACAGCACAGTGGTGGGATTCATGGTTTATGCATGACCCGCCGGACCAGACTTCGGAAACGGCGCCCCAGCGCGGAAAGCAGATCGCGGGCGAGAGTCCAGAGGTGCGCGGGCAAACGCTCCGGGATGTACCGCGCGACGGTGAAGATGGAGAGCACGTACTTCTCCAGTTTGTACCGCTGCTGGACGAGCGGGTTGCAGACTTTGCCGTAGAAGGCGCGCTCCGGGAACGAATAGTGAGCGAACGCTTCGTAGAATGCGCGGTAGCGCTTGCGCTTCGGGAACTCCGGCGTGTCGAACACCACGCGGCGGAACGTCAGCGCGCGCAGGCTGAGCGGGTCCTCCAGCAGCCGGCCGTGCTTCATGACGTACTCGTAAAACTCGGTGCCGGGGAACGGCGTGGCGAGGTACCATTCGGCGTGGATACCGAGCTTGGCCATGTTCTTCATCGCCGCGCGCGTGGATTCGTACGTGGTGTGCGGCAGGCCGATGACCATGGAGGCGCGGACCGGCACGCCGGCGGACTTGAGAGTCTCGATCGCGCTCAGGATTGTCTCGTACCGCTCCCCTTTCTTGATATGGACGAACGTCTCCGGGTTCGCGTCCTCGAAGCCGACGCTGACGCCGGCGCAGCCGCTGGCCTTCAGCAGCCGCGCGAACTCCGGCGTCACTGAATCGGCGCGGATGCCGTCGGGCAGGTAATAGCGCAGGCCCGGGGTCCGCTCGATCATCAGGCGGCAGATGTTCTCCGCGCGCTCGCGGATGAGGCTGAAATGGTCGTCCCAGATGTACAGCGCGTCGAACTTGAACCGCTCCTTCGCCCAGGCAATTTCATCCACCACGTTTTCCGCCGAGCGCGCCCGGAACGTGCGCCGCGTGAGCGTCTTGTTCAGGCAGAAAATACAGTTGAACGGGCAGCCGCGGCTGGTCATGATCGGGTATTCGGCCAGCGTCTCGCCAACGCTGTCGAAGAGCTCGTAGGCGGGCGGCGGCAGCGTGTCGAGGTTCTCGATGAACCCCCGCAGGGGTTCCTGGACCGGTTCGGCGCCCTCGAACCGGACGGCGCCGGCGATGCCGGTCAGCGGCTCTCCGGCGAGGCGCTTCTCGATGATCTCCGCAAACGTCACCTCACCCTCGCCGGAGACGCAGAGGTCCGCGAGGCCGGCCACGGCGCGCGCTCCGTCGGTCGGCGCGACGCTGATCCCCACGCCGCCGGCGATCAGGAGCGTCCGGTCGCCCCGCGCGGCGCGGACGCCGCGCAGCAAATCCCGCGCGCCGTCGTAGGTGATCCGGCACGCCGGGAACAGGCTGACGCCCAGCGCGTCGGGCGCCCACTCCAGCGCCTGCCGCAGCCGCCGCGCGCGGCCGCCCGGCACGTTCAGGTTGTTCAGGTCCAGCACGCGCACCTCGTGCCCGCGCGCGCGCATCACGGCGGCGATGCTCGCCAGCCCCAGGTTCAACTCGTTCGGCGAGACGCTCGGCAGGTCCACGAGCAGGATTTTCGCGCGGCTTTCAGCCATGGGCGCTCCCGCTCATCGAGGCCATGCGGAGCGCGCGCAGTTTCCGCACGACCGCTTTCGGCAGGTGAGAACGGACCAGGTAGTCGAACGCCTTCCAATTCCAGCGATAACGGAGTGAGCGGCGGAACTCCCCGCGCGCGTCGGTCATCCTGAAGTCCGCGTAATGCGCCATCCCGAACCTGAAGTGCGCCCGGCTCAGCGAATCCGACGCCAGGTCGGAATAGAGGTCCGGCCGCCGCGCGAGCGCCTTTTGGATCACGAGCAGGTTGTACTTCGGGTACAAGTCCTGGTGCGTGACCGAGAGGCTTGCGCCGTGCAGCCGGCGCTCGGTCAGGATTTCCGGGACGTGCACGTAGTCATAGTGTTCGGCCAGCCGCACCATCAGGTCCCAGTCCTGCGCGCGGAAAAACTCTTCGTCGAAGAGCCCGACCTTGTGCAGCGCGGCGCGCCGCACGACCAGCGTCGAGGTGTTCACCCCCTTGCATTCGAGGAACAGGGCGCGCGCGAGGTTGCCGCTCATCGTGTACTGCGGGAGCGGGTACTTGCGCCCGGTGTCGAGTTCGTGGATCCGCACCGCCGTGTACGCGACGCCGGCATCCCGCGCGCCCTCGAGCGCAGCCACGCACCGGGCGATCTTCTCCGGCATCCACAGGTCATCCGAATCCAGGAACCCGATCCATTCGCCCCGCGACGCGCGGATGCCGGCGTTGCGCGCCACCGCCGGCCCGCGATGCTCCTGCCGGATGACCGCGATCCGGCTTCCGAATCGCGCGAGGCGCGCCGGCGTATCGTCCGTGGACCCATCATCCACCACGATCACCTCGACCTGCGGCCAGGACTGCGCTAGGGCGCTCTCCACCGCTTCCGACACGAGCGCGCCGTGGTTGTGGGTCGGAATCACAGCCGAGACGAGGGGATCAGCGGCCACGCTTCGCCTCCGCCGGCCGGCGCGCCGAGAGGAGCCGCGCGACCTTCGCCCTGGAGCCCAGCGACTTCCGCAGCAGCGCCGCGGCCTCGGCGGCGAACGCGCGCGACATTCGCTGCATCGCACTGCGGCCCGCGCGCGTGACCGCGTAACGCGAGGAGCCTTTCGTGCGCGGCGCAGCCGACTTGATCAGGCCGTCGCTCTCAAGCCCGCGCAGCAGCGCGTTGGCCAGTCCAAGCGATACTTCCAGCCTCGACGCCAGCAGCCGCTGCGTGATCGCGCCGTCCGAGGCGATCTCCGCCAGCGCGGCCAAACGCCGCTGCAACTCCGGGAATCTGTTCACGGCGACCTCCTCCCATGAATGGGACGTTCAGTGATTGAACTGTACCGCAAGTCGCGCCGCCCGTCAAGCGGCGATTACGGGCCGCCGCCGATCTTGACACGGCCGTCCAGGAAGGCTAGCCTTCGAGGCGCTCAAAGGAGAGGCAGGATCGCAAAGAGAGCGACCTCGCGGCGGGAGAAAACAGCTGTGTATCCCGTGCGAAGGACAACCCGGAAGGAAGTCTCCGTCGCTGCGCCGCCGAGCAAGGCGCATACGTTGCGGGCGCTGTTTCTTTCAGCGCTGGCCGACGGGACGAGCACGATCCACAATCCGTTGCTCGGCGCGGACCAGCTTCATGCCATCGAGTGCCTGCGCGGGCTGGGCGTTTCCGTCGCCGGCGGCGCCGACGCACTGACGGTCGCCGGTTGCAACGGCGCGTTTCGCCCCGCGGCCGATGAACTTAACGCGGGCGAGTCGGGCGTGACGATGAATTTTCTGCTGGCCGTGGCGAACCTGGCGTCGCGCCCCGTGGTGATCACAGGGACGCCGCGGCTCCGGGAAAGACCCGTCGGCGAGATCGTCGGCGGTCTGCGCCAACTGGGCTGCCGGCTCGATTTCGTGGAGCGCGAGGGATTCCCGCCGGTGCGAGTCCATGGCGGCGGGATTCCCGGCGGCGCCGCGCGGATGAGCGGCCAGATCACCTCCCAATACTTCAGCGCCGTCGCCGCCGCCGCGCCCTACGCTCGGACACCGGTGCAACTGCACTGCGCCGGCACGATGACCGAGCGGCCTTACCTGGAAATCACCTTGTCCATGATGTCCGACGGCGGTGTGGCAGTGAAAAGGAGAGATTTCATCGAGCTCTCCATCCCGAACGACCGCCGCTACAGAGCCCGGGACCTGCGGATCGAAGGGGATTACAGCAGCGCCTCATTCTTCTTTGAGGCGGCGGCGATCTGCGGCATGCGTGTGCGCGTGACCGGGCTGAGCGCCGCGTCCGTCCAAGGCGACCGCGCGATTCTGCCGCTGTTCGAGGCGATGGGCTGCGTCGTCCGCGCCGAACCCGACGCGGTGACCGTTGCCGGCGCAGGCCTGCACGGCATCAAGGCGGAAATGGCCGACAACCCCGACCTGGTGCCTCCGGTGGCGGTGGCGGCGGCATTCGCCGCCGGCGAAACGCGGCTGGATGGCGTCGGTCACCTGCGGCACAAGGAGAGCGACCGTATCGCGGCGATCATTTCCGAATTAGCGAAGATGGGCGTCGGGGCTCGCTGCGACGAGTCGTCGCTGACGATTTGCGGCGGCCGCCCGCAGGGCGCCAGGATCCATCCGCACAACGACCATCGCATCGCCATGAGCTTCGCCGTGGCCGGACTGGCCGTGGAGGGGCAGCAGATCGAGGACGAGGCCTGTGTCGCAAAGTCCTTCCCGGATTTCTGGAAGGCGTTCGGTGCCTTTGAGGGGTAACGGCTCAACGCGGCCGCATCGCACCTTTCGCGCGCCGAATTCCCCGCTCCGCGTCCGCTTTCACCCGGCATTTGCAACTGCCGCCGGGAGTGATATAATCCGGCCGCGTCCGGTTCAGACGATAATGGGAGCGCCGGTGTCCGAAATCAGAGACGGGGAAGATCTCGTCCCGCCCGGTTTTCTGCGGATCGAGGAAGGCGACGCGGTCCTCGTCGTGCGCGAGGTATGGGCCGAGGCGGCGCACCGGGTTCTAGCGCCGCTGTACCAGGCCTGGGCGCGGATCGCCCAGCGCCGCTTCACCGCGCAGGGGCGCGCCGGGATCGTCTCCTTTCCGCTGGGGAAAGACCTTCCCGCGATGATGGTCCGGCGGTACGTCCACGGCGGCCTCCTGGCGCGGATCGGGCGCGATCTCTATTGGGGGATGGACCGCGCGCTGGCGGAACTGATCGTTGCCGAGTCCGCGAAGCGCGGCGGCGTGCGGACGCCTGACCCGATCGGCGTGCTCGGCCAGCGGATGCACGGCCCGCTCTGGCGGCTGGCGTTCCTGAGTGCCGAGGTGACGGAGTCGGAGGACCTGATCCACTATGGCTGCCGGTTGAGCGAGTATCCGCCCGAGACGGCCGCCCTGGAGAAGCGCGGCGTGATCCGCGAGGCCGCGCTGCAGATCCGCAAGATGCACGACCTGGGGATTGACCATGCCGACCTGCACCTGAAGAACCTGCTCCTGCGGCGCCGGCCGGATGACACGCCCGAGGTGTACCTGCTCGATTTCGACCGGGCGTCGTCCGGGCCGCCGTTGGACTCGGACCGGCGGCTGAAAAACCTCAAACGACTGGCCCGGTCGGTCCGCAAGGTCCGCATCGCGAATACGGTTCTGACCGCGTGGGACCGGCTTCGGTTCGTGCGTGATTACGTGCACGGACGCCCGGAAGCGCACACGCTGATGCGCCAGTGGGCCCGGCGCCTCGCCTCCAGCGGCCGCGCGCACGAGGCCTGGTGGACGGCCACGGGCGCGAGAAGAAGCCTGCGCGGCGATGGTCTGGGCAGGCTGGCGGGCCCGCGCTCGATTGGAACCGGCCGATGAGAAACGTCCCCGCCAATTCGCGCCTCGACCCGGCGGGCGGCGCGCCGGGAAAGTAAGAGGGGCCGGCGCGGCTCCCGCGCCGTCAACGCGCACAAGCCCCGCCGGAATTCTTTCGTTGCGCCTTAGCCGTCCGCCGCGTCGTCGAAGCTGTAGCAGACCTTCTGGAACTTGCTGCGGAGCTTCCGGACTTCGTCGCCGACTTTCTTGCCCTGCAAGAGGCAATCGCACATGAGCTGGGCGATCTGCTCCATCTCCGGCTCCTTCATGCCGAGGCGCGTCATCTCCTGCGTCCCGATCCGGATGCCGGCCGGGTTGTCATGATGCGCGAGCGATTCGAACGGCAGCAGGTTCATGTTCAGGATGATGTAGTTCTCCTTCAGGAGCGAGCTGACCGCGCCGCCGCCGCCATAGCGCGAGACATCGAGCGCGACCTGGTGGCTCTGCGTGAACCCGAACTCCTTCGCCTGCACTTCGAGACCCTTGGCCGAGAGGAAGCCGCCGAGGGCCTTCGCGTTCGCGATCACCTGCGCCGCATACGCCTCGCCGAAGGCCAGCATCTCGAACGTCGTGATGAGCAGCGGCGGCAGCGTGTCGAGGTGGTGGTTGCTGCTCGAGCCGGGAAAGGCGCCCTTGTCAATCCGCCGCCACTCTTCCCAGTCCATGTTGCTCAGCACCAGCCCGCGCTGCGGCCCGGGGAAAGTCTTGTGCGTGCTCGCGCAGATCAGGTCGGCCCCTTCGCGCAGCGGATTCTGGAACTGCTTTCCCGCGATCAGGCCCAGGACGTGCGCGCCGTCATAAACCACCCTCGCGCCGACCTGGCCGCAGACCTCGAAGACGTCCTGCACCGGCTCGGGGAACAGGAAGAGGCTCTTGCCGAAGATGACCAGGGTCGGCTTCACCGCGCGGATGAGGTCGCGCGTCTTGCCGACGTCGGTGTGGTAGCCGTCCTTGGTGAGCGGGAACGAGAGGACGTTCCGGGTGTACTTGCCTACGCTTCCGGCGCGCTGGTGGCTGATGTGGCCGCCGCCGGCAGTGGAGTTGGCCAGGACGATGTCGCCGGGCCTGATGTATCGGCTGAAGACGGCCTCGTTGGCGTTCGTGCCGGAGATCGGGCGGACTTCGGTGTGGAGGCAACCGAAAAGCGTCTTCAGGTAGCGCTTCACGTCGCTCTCGATGGTGTCAATTTTGTCGGTGCCCTGATAATAGCGTTCGCCGGGATGGCCTTCGGCGTAGCGATGGCAGAAGTCGGAGCCCATCACGCTGCGCGCGCGGCGGCTCATGACCTGTTCGCTGGCAATGAGATTGACGCACTGGCTGCGCCAGTCTTCCTGTTCCTGAACGAGCGACTCGACGCGCGCGATGTGCGATGAGTACATCCCTCACCTCCCGAATGAATTGACGAGAACAGGTTTCAAGACCCCGTAATCGTAATCTTGCTCGTAATCGTAATCGCCGTTTCCCGTTTCAGCCGGACGACGGCCGAGTACGATTAGGATTACGATTACGAAAGCGCTGCGCGCTTTTCGCGTGTCATGAACCAGGCTCTAGCCGCGCGCCTCCGTCAAAAGCCGAACGAGGCTGCGAGCGTCGCTCTGATTGAGCGTGCCCTTCCGCTGCGCGACGCGGACGGTATACAGCCCGAGCGAGCAGTAAAGCCGCCGGATTTCCTGCGGCAACCGGCGCAGCGCAACGAGGTGCCGCGCGACCGTCTCCACGTCGCCGCGCGAGATCGGTCCGGTCAGGGCGGCCGGCGCTCCGACTCTTCCGATGTTCTCGACCGTGCTGGCCAGCAGCGGCCGAGCCGCGCGCGCGGCCTCGGTCTTGTCCATCCCCGACAGGACCAGCATGATCATTCCCAGGTCCGCCACCGCGACGAGATAATTCGAGAGCACGCACGAGGCGGCATGGTAAAGCGCCCGGTCTTCGGGGCGGACGCGGACCATTCGGCCGCCGAGCGCCTCGACGATTTTTCCAGCGACCGGCGCGGCGGCTTCGTCGCCGTCGAACGTGAAGCAGGTCCCCTTCATCGCCTTCACCGCGCCCTCGGGGGAGGCAAAGCTCTGCAGCGGATGAAGCGCGGCGACCAGGGCTTTCCGCTCGCGCGCCGCCGCGAGGACCGATGCGTCGTGCACGCCGGCGCAGTGAATGACCACGGCGCCGCGCCTGAAGCCTTTCGCTGCGGCAATCTCCTCGCAGACCGGCCGAATCATCCGGTCCGGGACGGTGAGAAAGACCACGTCGCCCGAATGCGCCGCGACCGCCGGCGAACGCGCCGCATGTCCCGCCCCGATGAAGTCCAGCGCAGCGCGCACGTGGTTCGGCGACGGTCCGGCGACCGCGGCGATGGGGAAGCGGCGCTCGTGCAGCAACCGCCCGATGGATCGGCCGACGACGCCGGGACCGATGATCGCGATTTTCGGCTTGGCCATGTTCGGGCGCTCACCTGTTCCTTCTCTTGCGCAGTTGTTCCTCGTAGCTGGCTGCGGAGAGCAGGTTCTCGAGCGAGGCGGGGGAATCCGGCCTGAGCCGGATCAGCCAGCTTTCTTCGTAAGGCTCTTTCATCAGCACCTCGGGCTTCAGCACGACGGCGCTGTTCACGGCCTCGACCACGCCGTCGAACGGGGAGACCAGGTCTTTCACGCCGCGCGTGCCCTCGATCTCGCCGAACGGCACCTCGTGCAGCACGTCGTCGCCCGCTTCCGGGAGTTCGACGTAAATAATGTTGCCGACCGGCGCCACCCCGTGATCGGTCAGGCCGATGACGACGATCTGGCCGTCCATGCGGCACCATTCGTGCGTCGGCGTGTAGCGCAACTGCTCTGGGACCATGCCGCTGATCTCCCTGTTCTTCGAGGCCGGTCGGAGGCAATGGGGCATCGTATCAGCGTCCGGCGCGCCAAGTCAAGGTCATGGGCGTTTGACGGGTCGTCCGCAAGCCCGTATACTCTCGGGCTGCCGGATATTTTCATCCCCGGAAAAGTTCGGATCGGCCATGCGCCTCGCGACACCTTATTACCTGATTGACGAGCGGAAACTTCTCAGGAACCTGAAGGCCATCGAGTACGTCCGCCGGCATTCCGGCGCAAAGTCCGTGCTCGCGCTGAAATGCTTCTCGGCCTGGAGCGTCTTCGGCTTGATGCGGAAGTACATGGACGGAACGACGAGCAGCTCGCTGTTGGAGGCGCGGCTGGGACGCGAAAAGTTCGGCAAGGAAGTCCACGCCTACAGCGTCGGCTGGAAGCGCGCCGAGGTCCGGCAGGTGCGGAAATTCGCCGACAAGGTCATTTTCAACTCGATCTCGCAGTTGACGCGGTTCGAGAAAGAGGTGCGAGGGCTGAATGTCGGCCTGCGCGTGAATCCGGGGGTCAGCTATTCCCGCTTTGACCTTGCCGACCCGGCGCGGAAATATTCGCGCCTCGGCGTGACTGACCGCCGCGCCCTGCTAAAGATCGCGCCGCGGCTCGACGGAGTCATGTTCCATTACAACTGCGAAAACGACGATTTCGGGCGTTTTTCCTCGATGCTCGACCGGATCGCCCGCGACTATGGGCCGTTGCTCCGGACGCTCGAATGGGTCAGCCTCGGCGGCGGTCTGTATTTCACAATGGAAGGCTATCCGCTCGCCGCGTTCTGCCGAAAGCTGAGGGAATTCGCCGAGCGGTTCCATGTCCAGGTTTACCTTGAGCCGGGCGAAGCGGCCGTCACGCGCTCCGCGGCGCTGGTGACCACGGTGCTGGACATCGTGCAGAACGAGATCGCCGTCGCCATAGTGGACGCCTCGACCGAGGCGCATATGCTCGACCTGCTCCTCTACCGCCAGAGCGCGAAGGTCGCCGGGACCGGGCGCGGGCGGCATCGCTACATGATCGCGGGCCGGTCGTGCCTGGCGGGCGACGTCTTCGGGACGTATCGGTTCAACCGGAAGCTCCGAATCGGGAGCCTGGTGCGCATCTCCGACGCAGCGGGCTACACGATGGTGAAGAAAAACTGGTTCAACGGCCTGCCGATGCCGGCGATCGTGGTCCGGCGGCTGAACGGATCGGTCCAGGTTGTCCGCAGATTCGACTACCCGGATTATCTCGCGAGCCTGTCATGAGGAGGTCGCGGCGGTCATGAAGAAGAACGTCCTGATCATCGGCGCCGGCGGGGTCGCTCATGTCGCGGCGCACAAGGCGGCGATGAACAACGACGTGCTGGGGGACATCTGCATCGCGGCGCGCACGCTGTCCAAGTGCGACGAGGTCGTCGCCAGCGTCAAGCGCAAGAAGAACATCAAGGATGAGAGCCGCAAAGTCTATTCGCGCCAGATCAACGCTTTGGACATTCCGGCCACTTCCAGGCTCATCGAGGAGACCCACTCCGGCATCGTCCTGAACCTCGGCAGCGCGTTTGTCAACATGTCCGTCCTCGAGGCGTGCCTGGCCACCGGGGCGGCCTACGTGGACACGGCCATCCATGAAGAGCCGGAGAAGGTCTGCGAGGACCCGCCGTGGTATGCGAATTACGAATGGAAGCGCAAGGACCGTTGCCGGAAAGCGGGCCTGTGCGCCATCCTCGGCGCCGGATTCGATCCGGGAGTCGTGAACGCCTACTGCGCGCTGGCCGTCAAGCGCTACTTCGACAAGATTGACACAATTGACATCATGGACGTGAACGCCGGAAGCCACGGCAAGTACTTCGCCACGAACTTCGACCCCGAGATCAACTTCCGAGAGTTCATCAAGGTCTGGACATGGATTGACCGCCAATGGAAGGAATATCCCACGCACGCGGTCAAGCGCCTTTACGATTTCCCCGTCGTCGGCGAGCGGCCGATCTACCTGAACGGCCACGACGAGCTGCACTCGCTTGCCCAGAACATTGACGCGAACAGCATCCGTTTCTGGATGGGCTTCGGCGATCACTACATCAACGTCTTCACCACGCTCCGCACGCTGGGCTTGCTCTCTCACCTGCCGGTCCGCCTTGTGACCGGGCAGGAAGTCGTCCCTCTCAAACTCGTCAAGGCGCTCCTGCCGGACCCGAAGACGCTCGCGCCGGCATACACCGGCAAGACCTGCATCGGCAATTTCATCAAGGGATGGAAAGAGGGGAAGAAACGGGAGATCTTCATCTACCAGGTGTCGGACCACAGGCGCTGCTACGACGAAGTCGAGGCGCAGGCGATCAGCTACACCGCCGGCGTCCCGCCCGTCGCCGCCGCCATGCTCCTGGCCCAGGGCACCTGGAACCCGAGGACGATGGTCAACGTCGAGGAGCTGGACCCCGAACCGTTCATCTCCCTCCTCGACCGCATCGGCCTCCCGACGGAGACCCTGGAGATCAAGCCCGGGAGCCGTTTGTCGTTCGACGGCACCGTGAAGGACATCAAGAAGGAACTCGCCGCGGCGACGGCCACGGTCACGATCTCCGCGGCCGATCCGATGATCGCGGTCAGCCCGCCGCGCAGGCGTCCGGCGCCCAGGCGCAAGGGGCATCAGAGCTGACGGCAGACGAAAGGCGCCTCTCGCCAAGACGCTAAGAGCGCAAAGAACGGCGGCGCAGGCTAAGGAAGCAGCGGATGACGGAGAACGAGATCGGCAAGATCGTGGTAGATGCGGCAGTTGAACTTCATCGCGAACTCGGTTCGAGCCTGCTGGAGACGGTTTACGAGGTCCTCTTGGCACGGAAGCTCTCCGAGCGTGGTCTGGCCGTGGAACGACAGGTGGCGGTTCCCATCGAATACCAGGGAGTTCGCTTCGAGGAAGGGTTCCGCGCGGATCTCATCGTCGAGAAACAGGTGATCCTGGAAATCAAGTCGGTCGCGTCCTTGAATAATGCGCACCGAAAGCAGTTGCTGACGTACCTGGAACTGACCGGCATGAAACTCGGTTTTCTGCTGAACTTCGCCGAGGCTCTGATGAAGGATGGAATCACGCGCATCGTCAACGGCCTTGAAGAGCCCGAATGATTTCTTGCTGTTCTTGGCGTTCTTGGCGTCTTGGCGAGAGACGCCGTTCGTTCTTCCTAGTCGGAGGCGCATGTGTCGGTACAGGTTTTGTCCGGCAATGCCGGCGAAGAACGAAGCCGACCTGGTTGAGTCAACGTGGTCAGGAGCCGTTCGGGCACCCAGCCGGGGCGGCGAAGCTTCCTGCGGCCGACCTGCGGGGCGCGGAAAAATTTTTGGAAAAATTCGCAAAAAAGGGCCTTTTGCCCTTTACATGAAACAACCATTAGTGGTATAAGGTGTACCGGACGTTAACTATTAGGGCCGGACTGAAAGGAGCGGCTCTTTCTCGTCGGTGGGTTTGGACAGCCGACGGACTTTTGGCGGGAGCAACTGAAAAGTTGCTGCGTGTGCTCTCCCTGGGTCACCCTGTGTGGTGGTTGGGTTCTTGGTGGAATGGGAATGCCGGTCATCGCGCACCGGGACGTGCGGCTTTCTGAACTGAAAGGCACTGGCGTTGAAGAGGCTTGCTGATTCGTATCCTGCCTCAGGCGTTCCCGAAGCCCGCGTGGACCTGACCGTCGTGCCTGCGCGGGCAGGAAGGTTTTCCAGCTTGTCCAAGGGTGCAGTTCAGCCGGGGCTCTCCGGGTCTCGGGGAATCGCCTCGAACGGCGCGTCGGCCAGCGGCGTCTCGCGGCGAAATACTACAACGCGGAGGTCTACCGTGCTTGTTTCGCTCTCCCGAATTTTACAGAGGAGGCGGTGAAATGAGCGCAGCGCAAAGAACGTTCGGGGCGGAACTTATTCTGGATCTCCATGGCTGCGATCCCCAGTTGATCCGCAGCAAAGCCAAGCTGGCGAGCTTCGCGCGTCAGCTCTGCCGCCGCATCAAGATGAAGCGATACGGCGAGCCCATCCTGGCCCACTTCGGCCACAAAGACCCGATGACCTCCGGCTACAGCCTTGTGCAGCTCATCGAGACGAGCTCGATCGTCGCGCATTTCAGCGAGGGGGCGAACAAGGTCTATCTGAACATCTTCTCCTGCAAGGAGTTCGACCCGGCTGATACCGCCGAGTTTTGCCGGAAGTTCTTCAAGGCCAAGGGGAATCGCCGCCGCTTCCTCATCCGGAAATAAAGGGGCGACACCGGGTCTTGATGCCGTTCGGGCGACGGCGTATAATGCCTTCCTGTCGTCTCGTCGAATCCAAGTTTTCCAACCGGGGCATGCGGAGCGCGTCCTCCGGCCATGCCTCGGCAGGCTGACCACAAGCCCGACATGAGCCAACTCCCCATCACGGATTCTGACCGTCTCGCATCTCTGCGACAGGCGATCCGGCCGGTGCTGGCTTGCGCAACGATTCTGATCGCTGGGATCGCGGCCTGGTCGAACAGCTTCAACGACCCCTTCATTTATGACGATCTCTACGCGATCCAGAACAATCCGACCCTCCTCCATTTTCCGGCCTGGGGGAACTTCGCTCCGCCGGCGGCAACAGCAGTCTCCCGCAGGCCGGTCGTGAACCTCACGTTTGCAATCAATTACGCCATCAGCGGGCTGGACGTGCGCGGGTTTCACGCCGGGAACCTGCTCATCCATCTGCTGGCCGCGCTGGCGCTCTTCGGCGTCGTCCGCCGCACACTGCTGACCCCGTCATTGAGGGAACGGTTCGGCCGCGCAGCTTCCGGCCTCGCGATGGCTGTGGCGCTGATCTGGGCGGTCCATCCCTTGCTGACCGAGTCGGTGACTTACCTGACTCAGCGCACAGAGTGTCTCATGGGGCTCTTTTTTCTGCTCACACTGTACGGCACGATCCGCGGCGCATCCAGCGGGCGTCCCTGGCGCTGGTACGCAGCAGCCGTCGTCGCCTGCGCGCTGGGCATGGGCGCCAAAGAGGTCATGGCAATCGCTCCGATCGTTGTCCTCGTGTACGACCGATGCTTCCTTTCCGGATCGTTCCGCGAGGCGCTTCGCCGCCGGTGGCCATTGTATCTGGGCCTGGCCGCGACGTGGGCGATACTCGGCGCGATGCTGATCGCGTATCCCTGGAGCGAGGCGACCGGCGCCGGGTTCGGCCTGGCGGAGGCGGGTCCGTGGGAATACGCGCGCACGCAGCCGGGCGTCGTTCTGAACTACTTGCGGCTGAGCTTCTGGCCGAACCCGCTGTGCCTGGACTACTCCTGGCCGATCGCGACGAGCGCCAGGCAGATCATCCCGGCGGGGACCGTCATCGCAGCGTTGCTGGCCGCGACTTTCTGGGCGCTGTGCCGGGCGCCCGCGCTCGGGTTTCTGGGCGCGTGGTTTTTTCTGATTCTTGCGCCGACCTCGAGCTTCGTGCCGATCGTCACGGAGGTCGCCGCGGAGCGCCGGATGTATCTGCCTCTGGCGGCCATCGTGACGGCCTGCGTCATTGCGGCCTATTGTCTCGGCAGCAAATTGGTCCTCCGCGCGGCCGAATCCGCGGAAACGCGGAAACTTCTTGGAGGCGTCCTGGCGTCTGCGGCGCTCCTGTCGGCGACGGCCGCACTGGGCTATGGGACGTTCGAGCGGAACACGCATTACCGCGACGCAATCTCCATCTGGCAGGATACGGTCGCCAAGCGCCCATCGGATCCAGTCGCGCAGAACAATCTGGGCGCGTCTTACTTTCTAGCCGGCCGCGCTAACGAGGCCATCCGATGTTTCAGCAGGGCCATCGAGCTGAAGACGGGCTATTTCGATGCCTTGAACAACCGCGGGGCCGCGTACACCCAGACCGGTCAGATCGTTGAGGCCATCGGCGACTTCGACAAGGCCATCGCGTTGAAGCCGGCTTTCGCCGAGGCATACAACAACCGCGGCGCCGCTTATTTGAACGTCGGCCGCCTCGACGAGGCCATCCGGGACTACAGCCGCGCCATTGAACTCCAACCCGACTACGCCGATGCCCTTGAGAACCGATCGAATGCCTACCTGCAGTCCGAACGTTACGAGCTGGCCATCGCCGACTGCGACAAGGCCATCGAGCTGAAGCCGGACCACCAGCGGGCTTACATCAACCGCGCGGTCGCTTATTGGCGGACCAAGCAGTACGAGAAGGCGCTTGCCGACGTGCAGGCATTCCAGGAGAAGGGCGGCCAGCCGCCGCCTGTATTGGTCCAGGCGCTGCTGCAGATCACCGAGCGGTCGAAATGAAGCCAGAAACGGCATCCGAAAGTCTGGGCGCGCCGGGGCGGCAGGTCCTCTTCGCCGCCGCCATTCTGGCTATCGCGCTCCTGGCGTACATCCCGGCGATGCAGGGCGGCTTTCTGTGGGACGACTACACCTTTCTCAAGGACAACTGGCTGATCAAGGCGCCGGACGGGCTCCAGCGGCTCTGGTTCACCACGCAGGCGGAGGATTATTTTCCGCTCACCTCCAGCATGCTCTGGCTCGAGTGGCGGATTTGGGGCGATCACGCGGCGGGGTATCACGTGATGAACGTGCTGCTTCACGCGGCCGCCGCAGTGCTGGTGTGGCGGGTGCTGCGCCGGCTCGCCGTTCCCGGAGCATGGCTGGCGGGAGTTTTCTTCGCAGTTCACCCGGTCGCGGCGGCGTCGGCGGCGTGGATCACGGAACGGAAGAACACGCTGCCGATGGCGCTCTATCTCCTGTCGCTCCTGGCCTATCTCCGCTACGACGAGCGAGGCGCGCGGCGGGCGTATTGCCTCTCGATCCTGTGGTTCCTGCTCGCGTTGCTGGCGAAGACCTCGGTCGTCATGCTGCCGGCTGTGCTGCTGATGTGCGCCTGGTGGCGACGGGGAAAGATCGCGCGAAGAGACGTCCTCCGCAGCCTGCCGTTCTTCGGCCTGGCGTTGGCGTTGGGGCTGGCGACGGTCTGGTTCCAGCAGCACAACGTGATCCGGCACCAGATCGTCCGGCCCGAGGGATGGGCTTCGCGCGTGGCCGCGACGGGATGGATCCTCGGTTTCTACCTGTTCAAGGCTCTCGTCCCCGTGGGACTCTGCGCCGCATATCCGCGTTGGGACGTCAGCGCCGCAAGCCCTGTCGCGTACCTGCCCCTGGCGCTGATCGCCATCGGCTTCGCCGTTCTCTGGGCGCGCCGCAAGAGTTGGGGCCGGGGGCCGTTGTTCGCGATGGGATACTTCGTCATCACTCTGCTGCCGGTTCTCGGCATCGTGAACATGTCGTTCATGAAGTTCTCATTCGTGGCGGACCATTTCCAGTATGCCGCCCTGATCGGCGTCATCGCCTTCGCCGCGGGCGTGCTGGCGCGGGCCGCCTCCGCAGCCGGATTGCCGGGCCGCGCGGGGACCTTCGCCGCCGCAGGATGCGTGGTGGTTCTCGCGGTTTTGACCTGGGATCGGGCAAGGCTTTATGCCGACGAGCAACAACTCTGGCGGGACAACATCGCCAAGCAGGAAGGGTCGTGGTTGGCGTGGAATAACCTTGGCGATGTCTGCTTCCGTGCGGAGAAACGGGACGAGGCCATGGATTGCTTCAAGCGGAGCATCGCGTTGAATCCTAAATACGCCGTGGCATGGCACAATCTGGGCCGTGTGAACGCGCTGTCCGGAAAGCCCGACGAGGCCATCCTCGACTACAGCAAGGCGATTGACCTGATGCCGGATTTCTCCTCGGCGTATAACGGCCGAGGCAACGTCCTGTTCCACGCCGGAAAGTACGACCTGGCATTGAAGGACTACGAGAAGGCTATCGCGCTGACGCCGCATTACGCCGATGCTTACAATAACCTGGGCAATCTGCGGGTCGGGCAGGGCCGATTCGCTGACGCGATCCGGGATTTTGACGAGGCCGTCAGGCTGAACCCCGATTTCGCCGCCGCCTTCAATAACCGCGCCAAGGCGTATGTCCAGATCGGGCAATTTGAGCCGGCGCTCCGCGACTGCGAGCGGGCGATCTCGCTGGAACCGGCCAACGCGGAGTTTTTCAACAGCCGGGGCGTCGTTTACCAGCATCTGAACGAGTACGAGCTCGCCGTGCGCGCCTTCGACGGGGCGATCGCCCTGAAGCCGGACTTCGCCAACGCCTACGCCAACCGCGCGATCGCCCATTACCAGTTGAAGGACTTCGACAAAGCGTGGGAGGACGTGGCCATGGTTCGGAAACTGCGCGGGCCGGTGCAGCCGGAATTCCTCCGGCAGCTCATCCGCGATTCCCGGCGCGCCGAATAGCCGTGCGGCGCCCGGGACATCAGTTCTTCGGCATCTCCTTCCCGTTCCGCAGCCGCTGTATCTCCAGCCGGAGCAGCGCGACTTCCTGCGTCAGGCGGATGATCCGCCCGCCGTGGCGGCTCGCGATCACGGAGTAGTTCATGAGCATGACGGCGGTGAAAACGAACAGGAGGACGATGACGCTGGACTGGTAAGTCATGCCCGTCAGCCGGATCAACAGTTCAATCACGCCCGGGACGAGCGCCACGATGAGCGTCAGCAGCGCCAGCGCGGCCCACAGGAGCGCGTATTCCGGCCGCAGGTGCTTGCGACGGACCAGTTCAAACGTGAGGAGCGCAAAAAATCCCCCGATGGCGCAGATCACGACGGCGATATGCAGGTTCATCGGCATTTCCTTTCATTTGCGCGCGGCTCTCAGCGTCGTCTCGATTTCCTGGCGCGTGAAGATCGGCTTCGCCACCACGTCCACCAGGACGGCCAGGACCACCTTCAGCATGTAGTAAAATCCCTGGATCGCGCCGATGGAACTCGAGCCTTCGGCCCGGGCGACCATGTGAACCGGGACTTCGACGATTTTGAAGCCGGCACGGTGGAGCGTCACGAGCGATTCCACTTCGGGATAATCGCATGCGTACATCTCCGAAAGGTGCGCGATCGCCAGCCGCCCTGCGGCGCGGAACCCGGAGGTGGTGTCGGTCAGGCGCCGGCCGCAGATGCAGCCCAACAGCGCGGCGAACAGCCGGATGCCGATGCGCCGCGCGAAGGACGGGCGATAGCCGCTTTCCTCGATGAAACGCGATCCCACGACGAGATCGGCGTTTTCGCTCTCCATCGTCCTGAGCAGCTTCGGGATCTCTTCGGGCAGGTGCTGGCCGTCGCCATCCACCTGGACCGCGACGTCGAAGCCTTTCTCCAGCGCGTAGCGGAACCCGGTCTGGACGGCGCCGCCGATGCCGAGGTTATATGGAAGCCGCACGACGAGCGCTCCGGCCGCTTCGCCTTCGGCCGTCGTGCGATCCGTGGAGCCGTCGTCCACGACGAGCGCCACCGCCGCCGGCAGCACGCGCAGCGCTCCACGGACAACCTGCCCCACCGAAGACGCCTCGTTCATGGCGGGGATAATGATGATCACGCGCGTCGCGGCGGTCGCGTTGTTCACACTCGACTCCATTTCCACAGCCGGCTGCATCAACAGCATACTTCCTCTCGCGGCGCCAGTAAAGCCTGTTCCCGGCGACGGCTGGATTGAATTTCGCGCGCGGAAATGCAATCTCCACAGGTGAAGCGCGGCGTGCGCGGCCCGCCGAATCCGCTGATCCGAAAATTGACGTTTGCCCGGCGTTCGGGTATTCTTTCTGCGGAATCGCATTCCGTCAAGGAGCTGCCCCTGAGATTCGATCACACGGTATCCCTGAACCGGACGCCCTTCCGCCGAGGAGACCCGGAATGAAAACCGCGCTGATCACCGGCATCACCGGGCAGGACGGCTCTTACCTGGCCGAGTTCCTGCTCGGGAAAGGCTACGCCGTCCACGGGATTATCCGCCGGAGTTCCTCCTTCAACACGGCGCGCATTGACCATCTCTATTCGGACCCGCACGATCCTGCGGCGCGGCTGCGGCTGCACTTCGGCGACCTGACCGACGGCACCGGAATCCGCGCCGTCCTCGAAAAGGTCCGGCCGGACGAGGTGTACAACATCGGCGCGCAATCGCACGTGCGCGTGTCGTTCGACCAGCCGGAGTACACCGCCGACGTGGTGGCGATGGGCACGCTGCGGCTGCTGG
>Ga0181524_10001130_pt1 | contig 31248 bp, 24 predicted proteins | sample PEATcosm2014_Bin_34_FD_119761 | JGI IMG/M metagenome (GOLD analysis project Ga0181524, IMG submission 119761) | Peatland microbial communities from MTU Mesocosm Facility, Houghton, MI, USA - PEATcosm2014_Bin05_60_metaG | ecosystem: Environmental > Terrestrial > Soil > Wetlands > Peat | place... | reverse complement strand
TCCGAGATGGCGCGGCCGGCGATCGTCGCCACCGCGCGGCGCAAGTCTTCGAGCGACATGTTGTCGAGCAGCACCGCGTCGACGCCGACGCGAAGCGCCTCGTCGAGCTGGGCGAGCGTGTCGACCTCGACCTCGATCTTGACGAGATGGCCGACGTGCGCGCGCACGCGCGCGATCGCCTCGGCGACGCCGCCGGCGATGGCGACGTGGTTGTCCTTGATCAGCGCCGCGTCGTCGAGGCCGAAGCGATGGTTGGCGCCGCCGCCCGCGCGCACCGCGTATTTTTCGATCCCGCGCAGCAACGGCGTCGTCTTGCGCGTGCAGACGATGCGCGCCCTGGTCCCCGCGACCGCGGCGACGAGCGAAGCTGTCGCGGTCGCGACGCCGCTGAGGCGGCTGAGGAAATTCAGCGCGACGCGCTCGGCCGTGAGAACGCCGCGCGCCGGGCCTTCGACGCGCGCGACCGTCTCGCCCGGCGCGACGCGCGCGCCGTCGGGCCGCCGCTCGACGAAGACGATCGCGGGATCGATCAGGCGGAACGCCAACGCCGCCACGTCGAGCCCGGCGACGACGCCGTCCTGGCGCGCGACCATCGCGGTCCTCGTCATGAGGTCGCCCGGCGCGATCGCGTCGCTGGTGATGTCGCCGGCGCGGCCGAGGTCTTCGAGCAGCGCCGCGCGCACGATCGGCTCGATCAGGATCGTGGGAAGTCGCGCCGCGTTCACCCCTTCGCCCTCCGCGCGGCCGCCGTCGGCGCGCGATCGCCGGCGAAGGCGAGCGCCGAGGCGAGCCGCAGCGTCGAGCGCCGCGCCTCGCTCGCCTTCAAGGGAAAGTCGGTCCGACAATGCGCGCCGCGGCTCTCCTCGCGCCGCAGGGCGGCGAGCGCGATCATCAGCGCGACGGCGGCGGGATCGGCCGCGGGTCCGCCCGCGAGCGCCAGCTCCGCCAACACGCCGACGGCCGACGCCAGATTTTCGCCCTCGCGCATCACCCCCGCGGCGGCGGAGAGGATCGGGCGCACGGCGCTCGGGTCGGCGGCGGACGGCGATACTATCGGACGCGGCGGCGCGCCGCGCGCGAACGAGGCCCCGGCGACGCTGTCGGCGACGAGGCCGGCGAACACCGCCGCTTCGGTCAGGGAATTGCTCGCCAGGCGATTGGCGCCGTGCAGGCCGGTCGAGGCCGCCTCGCCACAGGCCCATAGGCCGCGCAGCGAACTGCGCCCTTCTTCGTCGACGGCGATTCCGCCCATGTGATAATGCGCGGCGGGGCGCACCGGGATCGGCTGGCGCGCCGGATCGATTCCCGCCTCGCGGCAGAACGCGGCGATGACGGGAAAACGCGCGGCGAAGCGTTCGCCGACCGCTCGGCGCGCGTCCAGGAACACACGATGCCCTTGCGCGCGCCGCCGCCAGATCGCGCGCGCCACGACGTCGCGCGCCGCCAGCTCCGCGCCGGGCGTGTCCAGCATGAAGCGCTCGCCGGTCTCGTCGATCAGAACGGCGCCTTCGCCGCGCACGGCCTCGCTGATCAGCGGCGCCGGCCGCGCCGGCCCATCGAACGCGGTCGGGTGGAACTGCACGAATTCGACGTCGGCGAGTTCGGCGCCGGCGCGCGCGGCGAGCGCCAGGCCCTGGCCGAAACTGCCGTTCGGGTTGGTGCCGACCTCGTAAAGGGCGCCGACGCCGCCGGTGGCGATCACCACTTTGTCCGCGGCCAGCGTGAGCGGCCCCTGCGGCCCGACGACGAGCAGCCCCCTCACCGCGCCATCCTCGACGATGAGCCGGCGCGCCTCGAATCCTTCGAGCGCGCGGATCGAGGGCGTGCGGCGCGCGGCGGCGACGAGCGCGCGCATCAGCTCGCGCCCCGTGCCGTCGCCGCCGGCGTGGACGATGCGGCGGCGCCGATGCGCCGCCTCCAGCCCCAGCGCAAAACCGCCGGCGGCGTCGCGATCGAACGCGACGCCGAGGCGCGCCAGCTCTTCGATCGCCTGCGGCGCCGCGCGGATGAAGCGTTCGACGATCGCCGCCACGCAAAGCCCGTCGCCGGCGGCCAGGGTGTCGGCCGCGTGCAGTTCCGGGCTGTCGTCGGCCCCGAGCGCGGCGGCGAGGCCGCCTTGCGCCCACAGGGTCGAGCCCTCGGCGCCCAGCGGCGACTTGGAGACGACGACGACCGGGCGCGGCGCGAGGCGCAGCGCGGTCATCAGGCCGGCGAGCCCGGCGCCGACGATCGCGACGCGGCCGTCGAGCGTGCGAAGATCGGCGCTCACAGCACGATCATCCGCTCGACCGCGCGGCGCGCCCGCGTCGCGATCGCCGGATCGATGGTCACTTCGTATCGGTTCTCTTCCAGCGCGCGCCGGATGTTGGCCAGCGTGATCCGCTTCATGTGCGGGCAGAGGTTGCACGGACGGACGAAGTCGACGTCGGGAAAGCGGACCGCGACGTTGTCGCTCATCGAGCATTCGGTGAGCAGCACGACCTGCCGCGGCTTCCGGTCGGCGACGAAGGCGGACATTTGCGCGGTCGAGCCGGCGAAGTCCGCTTCCTCCACCACTTCGGGCGGGCACTCGGGATGGGCGAGCACGACGACGCCGGGATGGTCCTCGCGCAACTGGCGCACGTCGGCGCTGGTGAAGAGTTCGTGCACCTCGCAGCGCCCGTCCCACGCGATGATCTCGACCTTCGTCTGCCGGGCGACGTTGGCCGCCAGATACTTGTCGGGCAGCATGATGACGCGCGGCGCGCCGAGCGACTCGACGACGCGGCGCGCGTTGCCGGAGGTGCAGCAGACGTCCGATTCCGCCTTCACCGCCGCCGAAGTGTTGACGTAGGTGACGATGGGGACGCCGGGATGGCGCCGGCGCAGCGCCCGCACGTCCTCGGCCGTGATCGACTCGGCGAGCGAACAGCCGGCTCGAGGATCGGGGATCAGCACGGTCTTTTCGGGGTTGATGAGCTTGGCGGTCTCGGCCATGAAATGCACGCCGGCCATCACGATCGCGCGCGCGTCGACTTTCGTCGCCTCGCGCGCCAGAGCCAGGCTGTCGCCGACGAAATCGGCGACGCAGTGGAAGATTTCCGGCGTCTGGTAGTTATGCGCGAGGATCACCGCGTCGCGGCTCTTCTTGAGCCGTTCGATGGCCTCGATGTCGGCCGCGAACGCCGGCCATTCCATCGGCGGAATCACCCGCGCGACGCGTTCGTAAAGCCGGCTGACCCTGGCGGGCGTTTCCACGTGCACGGTCATGTTTTATACTCACGTTGAGCATATCCGAGATATACTTATCATGAGTATAATTGGCGTCAAGCCCTGGCGAGCGGCAATTTCGTGCCGGCCAGCGCCCGCTCCTCGCGCACGGCGGTGCGGAACCGATAGAGCTTGGCGGGCCGCCCCCCCGTATCGGCGGCGGTTTCGCCGGTCTCCTCGACCAGATCCTGCTGCTCGATGAGCCGGCGGAAATTCGGCTTGTGGACGAGCAGGCCGGCCAGCGCCTCGACGCAGCGCTGCAACTGCGACAGCGTGAAGGTCGCGGGCATCAGCTCGAACACCACCGGGTTGTATTTGATCTTGGCGCGCAGCCGCGCGATGCCGGTGGCGAGAATGCGCCGGTGATCGCCGTTCATCGCGCGGCCCGTCGTCGCGCTGGCGCGAGCGCGCGCTTCGTGGCGCGACTCCAGGACGAGGCCCGCCTCAAACAAGAGCTCGTAGCGCTGCAGCACCAGCTCTTCGTTCCAGCGGCAGCCCTCGCGGCCGAAAGCGACGGCGGCGCGCCGCCAGCGCGCGCGCCGCGTCTCGGCTTCAGGCGCGCTTTCCGCCCAGGCGCGTAAGTTCGGCGCGAGAGTCGCGTCGACGAGGCGCGGCGCGCCGGCGCGATGATCCTCCCAGGGGAAATAATCGTACCAGTCGCGCCAACCGGCGTGCGGCGCGGCGGCGTCCTCGGCGCGCGTCAAGCCGAGATAGCTGATCGAGATCGCCCGCGCCTCGTCCGCGCCGCCGCGCCGATCGCGATCGGCGAAGGTGTAGAGCTGCTCCACATAGCCGATGGGATGGCGGGTCTGCCGCTCCACCCAGGCGCGCAGGCCCGACTGCAACGAGCGGTGCCCGACCTCGAACGGTCCCGAAGGCAGCGCCAGGCCGTCGTCGATCGTCATCACTTTCGGTCGCCCGTCGACGACGGCGACCAAAACGGCGATGAGTTCGACGGCGATCGGCGGCGCCAGTTCATCCGCCACTCCGCCCTCGGCCCGCCTCGCCATCGTCCGCCCCTCGCCAAGCCCGCGCCGACGCAGGATTAGCGTGAATTCGCCGCGCCGCAAGGGGCGCCGCGCACGCGCAGGCGCCGCCTCCCCGGAAGAAATTCACAGCGATCGCAGAGGCGACGGGCCCGCGGAGCGCGCGCCGGCGCGGGGGCGGACCGTAAGGGAAGGGCGCCCCGAAACGGCGATTTGCAAAATCGCCGAAGCTGGGCAAATGTGCGGCCGATCCTCGCATGTCGCGAGGACGTCGCTCGGCAGGGGGCCAAACATGCTTCGTCATCCCAATCGCGCGAGCGCTCGCGCACGCTTGACCGCCCTCGCGCTCGCCGCGGCGGCGTCGTTTCTTCCAGCCCCCATGGTCTTCGCCTGGCCGTTCGGCGGCGGCGACGTCACGATCGAACATTTCACCGCCAAGGCGAAGGACGGCAGCGTCATCGTCATCGAGCGAGCGGAATTCGCCAACACCAATCTGAGCAAAGACGAAATCGTCAAGATGCTGAATCCGGACACGCCCGAAGCCGACGAACGCGTTCTGGCGCAGAAGTTCGCGGCCGACAAGGTTACGATCCCCTCGATCGACATCGCGGGCAAGGACGGCGCCAAGATCCATATTCACGACGTCGCCGCCAACCATATCGACGCCGGCAAGGTGGGCGATCTCGGGTTCGCGGCGATGGAGGCGTCGGGAACCGACAACGGCGGCGCGTACTCGCTCAAGTCCGGCGCGCTTCGCCTGGAGGGCCTGGATCTCGCCGACGCCCTGAAGGCGGTCGGCGCCCCGCAGGAGGCCGCTCAGAAAGGGCGCCTGGGCCACCTGACCTGGCAGTCGCTGGACATCGTCGCCCCGGACGCCGAGAGCGGCCCGGGCAAGACGATCCACATTGCGCTCGCCTCGGCCGAGGTTCGCTCCAGCTACGACGGCGACACCCTCAAGCACGGCGACACCAAACTCACCGGGCTCATCGTCGAGCCGTCGCCCGACTCGGAGTTCGGCAAGAACCTCGCCCAACTCGGCTATTCCAAGCTCGAGATGGCGATGATCGTCGGCGCCGATTACCAGCCCGCCGCCAAGACGTTCACGCTCGACGAACTGACGATCGAGGGCGCGCAGATGGGCTCGATCCGCCTCAAGGCGAATTTCGGCGACATCGATCCCGCGCTGTTCAGCAGCCCCGACAACAGCGCCCGCATGGCCGCCCTGCTCGGTTGCAGCATCTCGTCGCTGGAAATCAAGGTCGTCAATTCCGGCCTGTTCGAAAAGGCGCTCGCCTTCACCGCCAAGCAGCAGGGCGCGAGCGCCGACGCGCTCAAGCAGCAATGGTCGGCGATGACCGGGCAGATGGCGCCGATGCTGCTCGGCGGCGACCCGTCGGCGTTGAAAGTCGCCGCCGAGGCGCAGAAATTCATCGAGGCGCCGAAGAACCTCACCATCTCGATCAAGGCCAAGAGCGGCGGGCTGAAGGCCGCGGATTTCGAGGCGATCGACGACCCCGCCGCTTTCGTCAGCAAGCTCGACATCGCCGCGGCCGCCAACCAATAGGGCCGACGGGGCCGGCTCTTGCGGCCGGCTCCCGGCTCGCCCGTTTCGTCACGCGTCTCTCTCTTCCTCGTCCGCCGCGTCCTGCGGCGGGCTCCTCTATCGTCTCAAAGGCGACCCACGGAGAATTGACCATGAAGCGCTTTGTCTTGCTCGCCACCCTGGCGTTGGGCCTCGCCGGCGCCGCGGCGAACGCGGCGACCTTTCCGATCCCCGACGAAAATCCGATCGCCACGGTCAGCATTCCCGATTCCTGGGGGCCCAAGACCTACGACGGAGGCGTCGAGGCGACGTCCGACGACGGCGGGATTTATGTCGCGATCGAAGCGGTCGCGGCGGAGGACGTGAAGTCGGCGCTCGAGGAAGGCCTGAAGTTCTTCGTCAAGAGCGGCGTCGAAATCAATTCCGAGTCGGGGAAGACCCAAGACGCCAAGATCAACGGGCTCGACGCGTTCGACGTGGCTTTCACCGGCAAGGACAAGGACGGTCCGGCCAACATCAGCCTGACGCTGGTCAAGACGAACGCCAAAGCCAAGTTCCTCATGCTCTACTACTGGGGATCTCCCGCCGGCGAGAAGGCCAACGCCAGCGATCTCGAGGCGATCGCGGACAGCATTCAGGCGACGAAATAGCGCGACGCGTCGCGCCGTCGTTCCCTATCTTCAGTTCGAGCGGAGCCTTCGCATGCGCTACGAAATTTCCGGCACGGTGATGCAGACGGTGGCGATCGATCTCGCGCCGGGCGAGACGGTCTACAGCCAGACCAACACCATGGCCTGGATGAACGATCAGGTGACGATGGACACCCACACCGGCGGCGGCCTCTTCGCCGGCCTGAAGCGCTCGTTCGGCGGCGGATCGTTCTTCATCACCGACTTCACCGCCGGCGGCGCCGGCCATGTCGCCTTCGCGCCGCGCTTTCCCGGCGCCATCGTTCCAGCGCTGCTGCAACCCGGCCAGTCGCTGATCTGCCGCAAGGAAACGTTCCTGGTGGCGCAGAAATCGGTGACGCTGGAGCTCGCCTGGCAGAAGCGCCTGGGCGCCGGCTTCTTCGGCGGCGAGGGCTTCATCCTGCAAAAGGTCACCGGCCCCGGCGTCGTTTGGCTCGATCTCTCGGGCGAGCTGGTCGAGCGCGACCTCGCGCCCGGCGAACGGCTGCTGGTGCACGCCGGCCATGTCGGCGTGTTCGAGCCGAGCGTCGGCTTCGACATTCAGATGGTGAGCGGCTTCAAGAACATCCTGTTCGGCGGCGAGGGCCTCTTTCTCGCCACGCTGACCGGCCCCGGCCACATCTGGCTGCAGAGCATGCCGATCCTCAACCTCGCCGAGGAGATCGGCCGCTACCTGCCGCGCGCCGGCGCCGACGCGGGCGCCAACTCCGCCGCTGGCGGCATCGCCGCGGGCGCGGCCCTGGGCGCCGCCGGCGGCCTGCTCGGCAGCCTCTTCGGAGGAAAGGATTCTTCGTAAGAGATCCCGCTTCGTAAGAGATCCCGCTTCGGCGCGGCGCCGCTCAGGCGGCGACCCTGAGGACGCGCCCCTCGATCATCGGCTTGACCGGGCGCCGGAAAGCCGGGAACGGCAGGCGATCGTTGGCGGCGCGTCCCTGTTCGATGATCGCCGCCTTGAAGGCCTCGAGCGCGTCCTTCAAGGCGACGATGTCTTTGTCCAGGCCGACGAGGAGATCGCCGCCGCCCGAAGCGCCGGCCGATTCCCAAAGCCGCAGGCTGGCGTGAGCGGTCGTGACCGCCGCGATCGTGCGCGCCAGCGCGGGCGACAGCGTCGGGAAATAGAATCCGACGAGCATCTTGGCGTTGACCAATTTCATTCCCGCCCGCTGCAAGGCGTCCTCGCCGGAGGTCGCGCTCGGCCGGCCGGATCCGGTGATCGAATAGCGGTCGCCGAAGAACCGCGACAGTTCGCGGTCGATGGACTCGGCGGAACAGTATAATTCTTCCGCCTTCTTGCCGATGAAGCAGTGGCTTTCTCTCGACTCGTTTATCTTGTACGTGACCAGCCCCGCCATCACGGCGCTGACGATCACGGTGATAAGCATAAACGCCAGTTCCATGGAAATCTCCACGACCGCATCGGTATTGGTTCCTGAATAAGTTGCACGAGATAATTTAATTTTGTTCTAAGTTAATATTAATCGTTAGCTAATACCACAATCTACGATGTCAGGACGAGATATCGGCGGACGAAGGGCGACCGCAGGCGCCTCGCCAGGCCGCGGGCGGCTCGGCGCGCGGCCGGCGCCCGCCTCACTGCAGATCGATGGGTTGATAATGCCCGTTCTCGTCGAGCTCGGTGCCCCACACCTTGTGGGAGCCCTGATGGTCGTTCGGGCTGAAACTCAGCACCGTTCCCAGTCCCATGTCGAAATCGCGCATCCGTTCGAGTTCGTCGACCAGCTTTTCGGTGTCGATTTGCGAGCCGACGCGCTTGACGGCCTCGGCCAGTATGGTCGCGTCGATGTAACCCTCGAGCGAGACGTAATCCGGCGCTTCGCCGGGAAAATATTTATCCAGCGCCGCCTTGTATTTGAGGATGATCGACGCGTAGCTGTTCACCGCCGGCACGACCTGGGTCACGACCGCGCCTTTGGCGTATCGCGGCCCCAGCAGCGTCAGCTCGTCGGCCAGCGCCGTGCTGCCGACGAAAGAGACATTGGTGTAGATCAAGGCGGGGTACATATCCCGCGTCTTTTCGATGAACTTCGCCGCCGCGCGGTACGAGGCCACCATGACCACCGCCTTGATTTGCCCCTTGAACGCGTGCAATTGCGCCACGGCGTTCTGCACGTCGACCGTGTTGCGCTTGTAACCGACGCGAACGATGTCGGGGTTGTCGCCCGGCAGCGCGCGCACCGCCTTCGCCACGCCCGCGTAGCCCGAATCGCCATACGAATCGTCCTGGGCGAACACCAAGATCTGATTCGGCTGAATCCGCCTCACTTTCACGAGATAGCGCACCACGGCGTCCGTCTCTTCGGCGTAGCTGGCGCGATAGTTGAAGACGTAGCGGTCGGGCGGATCGCGCCGAAGAAGACCAGCGCCGGTGAACGCCCCGAAGAACAGCATGTGGTGATCGAGCGCAAACGGCAGCGCGACCGCCGCCGGCGGCGTTCCCACATTGCCGATGAAGCCGAAGACCTGGTCTTTGCCGTAGAGCTGCTGCATGGCGCCGACCGTGCGGGTGGGTTCGTAGCCGTCGTCGGCCGCCGCCAGCCGCAGGCGCCGCCCGTTCACGCCCCCCGCGTCGTCGACCTGGTCGAACGCCGCCTCGACGCCGATCTTCATCTGGCGGCCGAGTTCGCGCGACGCTCCGCTGAACGCCGCCGCCATCCCGAACACGATTTCCTTGTCGCTCACGCCGCGCACGGCCTCCCCCGCGGCGGCCGGCGCCGGCGCCGGCGAAGCGGCGTTGACCTGCGCGACCTGCGCCGGCGCCGCCTCGCCGGTCGAATTCGTCGCCGCGTCCGCGGACATGGCGAGCGCCGTGGCCGCGAACTGCAAATGCGCCGCACGGCTGGACCAATCCGCGGGCGACGCCTCGGCGTCGTCGCTGTTCGCGGCCGGCTGATCGACGCTGGAGGCCTGCGCCGAGGGGATCGCTTGCAGCGCGAGAAGGCGATCCGGCCCATCATGGAGCGGCGTGTTCGCGCCGATCGTCAACGCGACCGCGACGGAGACGGCGGCGAGCGCGACCATCCAGCGCCGCCCGAGCCCCGGCCAGGAGCCCGCGGACCGCTGCTCGGCGGTCGGCGCATCGGAATCCGCCAGCGGCGGAAGAAGGCCGAACGGGCGCCGCCGATCGGCGGGCTCGGCCGCGGCGACCGTCGCCGCGTCGTCTTGCGCCTCGGACCCGGTCTCGGCGTCGCCGCCCTCGCCGCCAGCGTCCTGTCGATAGAGTTGGGAGGCCCTGGGGAGGGCGATCGCGCTGTCGGGTTGGCTGGGCGATTCTTGATGAGAGTTTGACGAACTGGCGGCCTCAGACGGGTTTCCCTGCGCACTGGACATCGACGCTCTCTCTATCGTTACGCTCGAAGGACTCGAACTCTGCACATTCCTTTTAGTCAATTCTTAGCAATATACTAAAAACCTTCGGGTAGATCCCCTACGGGCGCCCGGGTTGATATTCGTTGAACAAGAAAGAGCAATTTTGTCGAATCGAAGCCCAAAAGTGGGCGAAGTTCGGCGGCAGAAATAACAATATTTTCAAGCAGATCGTAGGCGGCGGCGGCGAGAGCCGAATCGCGCGTCCGCCGCGCCGCCGCCCGCCGCGGCGCCAACCGCCGAAAGTCTTTCGCCCGGCGCGGAAATCGCGCGCCGGGGCGGCTAAAACGGTCCGCTTACCGAAAAAAAAGCAGTGTTCGTCAATTTTGCGAAGTCGTCAACCGGACCAAGAGCGGCAGGCGAGGCGAACATTATTGTCATGATCAAGTATAAGCCGTTTGGGCGACCCTAGGAGCCCGGGTTCCCCGCCTCTGCGGCGAAATCGACCGCCGCCGCCTCGCCGACGATTGCGTCGCGCGCCGCTTCGCCGTAACCACGTGTCGTTCACAACCAACGTTCGCCCGCCTCGGCGGGGGCTTGGCGGAGAGTCGATGCTCAAATTCGCGATTGCGCTCATGGCGACGCTCGCCCTCGGCGCCGGGGCGCTCGCCCAGACGGCGCCGTCGAGCCCGGGGTCCGCCGCGTTCGCTTGCCCCAAGACGCCGACGCTCAACTGCATGCCGATCGTGCCCGCGGAGCGCCGCGCGCTGTGCAGCAAGGACTTTCGCGACTGGGCGGCCGAGCACTGCCCCGGACTGCAAATCGTCTACTGATTCCGGCCGCGGACGGGTTTGCGACTCCGCCTGAACTGGGCGCGTTTCGCGCGCGCCGACGCCGCGCGCGACCAGCGGTCGCGTCGGCAAGACCGCCGCCTCACTCGCCGAGCGCGCTCGACAACGACCCGGCGCCGCATACGCCGCAGCAGTCGGTGCAGGAGTTCGAGTTGTTATAGCCGACGCCCCAGATGCGCGCATGGGTCTGGTAGACGAAGGCGCCGTAGCAGATCTTTTCGCCCGTGTGGCAACGCAGCGTGAACGTGTGCGCGCCGTGGTCGAAGAGATCCCAGGACCGTCCGCCGCCGGGCCACTCGGCCGCCCGGTCTTGCGAATAGAAACTGACCTGCGCCGCATAGGTCGATCGATTGGTGACCGTCCAGGTGAGCGTGCCGGCCGACGCCGGAAGAACGCCGGCCGCCGCGATCAGCAGGCATAGAGCGAGACTTCCGATCCCTTGACGCATTTGGGCCCCCGTCGCTTTGCCGGCGCAAGGGCGTTCGCGCTCTTGCGGCGGCGGCTATGTCCAAATTCTGCAAAAACACATTACAGCATTTTCGGCCGCGAAACGATGCGTCGCCTTTGCCCAAAACGCTCTACCGGCTCGACGGCGCGCTTGGCGCTCGCGCGCCGGAAGCGACCGGGGGTCGCGTCTATGAGAGCCCCCTCTTGCGCAACAGCGCCTCGGGCGCGGGGTCGCGGCCGCGGAAGGCGCGGTAGGCGGCGGCGGGCTCGCGAAGGTTGCCGGCGGAATAAACAAAGCGCTCGAGCCTCTCCGCCAGCGCGGGGTCGAAGACGTCGCCGCTTTCCTCGAACGCCTCGAAGGCGTCGGCGTCGAGGATTTCCGACCAGAGATAGCTATAGTAGCCGGCCGCATAGCCTTCGCCGGAGAAGACGTGCAGGAAATGCGGCGCCGAGTGGCGAGGCGCGACCGCCGCGGGCATGCCGATGCCGGCGAGTTCGCTAGCCTCGAAGGCGGCGACGTCGATTTCGCCGGGATCGCCTTGCAGGTGCAGCTCCATGTCGACGAGCGCCGACGCCGCGTATTCGACGGTGGCGAAGCCCTGGTTGAAGCGCCGCGCCGCATGCAGGCGCTCGATCAGCGCCTCGGGCATGGGCTCGCCGGTCACGCAATGGCGCGCGAAGCGGCGCAGCGTCTCGGGGCGCGTGAGCCAGTGCTCGTAGAGCTGCGAGGGGAATTCGACGAAGTCGGTCGCCACATGGGTTCCCGCCAGCAAGGGGTACGTGACGTCGGACAGCATACCGTGCAGCGCGTGGCCGAATTCGTGGAACAACGTGTGCGCCTCGTCGATGCTCAGCAGGCACGCTTGGCCCGCTCCGCCTCGCGCGAAATTCGTCACGTTGACGACGATCGGCAGAATTTTGCCGTCGAGCTTCCGCTGATCGCGCAGCGCGCTCATCCAGGCGCCGCTGCGCTTGGCGGGCCTGGCGAAATAATCGCCGATGAACAGCGCGATCGGCTCGCCGCTCCGGCCCAGAACCGTCCAGGCGCGCGCGTCGGCGTGATAGAGCGCAATGTCCCGGCGCTCGACGAAGGAAAGGCCGAACAGGCGATGGGCGACGTCGAACGCCGCCGCGATCATCGCTTCCAGCGGCAGATAGGGTTTGAGGTCGCCCTCGTCGATGTCGTAGAGCGTCTTGCGGCGCTTTTCCGCGTAGTAGCGCCAGTCCCACGGCTCGAGCGCGAAATTGCCGCCCTCGGCGGCGATCATGTCTTGCAGCGCCGCCGCCTCGCGCCGGGCTTGCTCGCGCGCCGGCGCCCAGACGCGCCTGAGCAGGCCGAGCGCCGCCTCCGGCGTCTTGGCCATCGTGTCGGCGAGGCGGAAGTGGGCGTAAGAGGGAAAGCCCATCAACGCCGCGCGCTCGGCGCGCAGCCGCACGGTCTCGCTCATGATCGCGCCGTTGTCGTGCGCGCCTCCCTTGGCGCCGCGCGCGACGAAGGCGCGGAAGACTTTCTCGCGCAGTTCGCGCCGCGCCGAGAACTGCAGGAACGGCTCGACCGAGGAGCGCGAAAGCGTCAGCGCGTGCCTGCCGGGAGCCCCGCGCTCCGCCGCCGTGCGCGCCGCGGAGGCGAGGAAGCTCTCGGGCAGCCCGACGAGATCGTCGGGACCTTCGAGGATCATCGCGAAGGCCCTTTCGTCGGCGAGCACGTTCTGTCCGAATTCGGCCCCGAGCGTCGCCAGCCGCTCGCCGATGGCGGCGAGCCGCGCCTTCTTTTCCGGCGCGAGCCCGGCGCCGGCGCGCACGAAAGCCGTATGATGACGATCGAGAACGCGCGCGGCCTCCGCGTCGAGCGCCAGAGCCGCTCGCCCCCGGTGGAGCGCGTCGATGCGCGCGAACAGCGCATCGTCGAGGAGAATCGCGTCGCGCTCGCGCGCCAGGATCGGCGCCATTTCGCGCTCGATCTGCTCCAGCGCGTCGTTGCTGTCGGCGCCCGCCAGATGGAAGAACACGCGGCCGACGCGACGCAGCGCCGCGCCGCTGCGCTCCAGCGCGCCAATCGTGTTGTCGAAGGTCGGCGGCTCGGGGTTGGCGGCGATGGACGCGATCTCGGCGCGCCTTTCAGCCAGCGCCGCGTCGAAGGCCGGACGGAAATGCTCGGGACGCAGGCGCTCGAACGGCGGCGCGCCGAAGGGGCCGCTCCACGGTTGGAGAAGCGGGTTGCTCAAGGCGGCGGGGGACGAGTCCACGGGACTTCCTGCGATTGGATTGCGGGTCGCGCGAACTGGCAGCATTTCGCTCGCCTCGGGTCAACCGCGACGGGCCGACTCGCGCGGCCGCGACGCCCGCTCCTTCACGCAAGGATATGCCGCTCGATTTCCCGAACGGGATGCTTGGTGAGGTCCTTGTCGATCTCGCCGACGATGCGCGCTTTCACGTCGGCGTGAAGCGCATGCCTGATGTCGGCGAGCGCGCGTGGCGGCGCGACGATGACCAGCGCCGGCGCGGCGCGCTCGCGAACCAGACCCTCCAGCGCGGCGGACACGCGCTGGGCGAACCGATGCTCCTCGATTTCATGCCAATCGGTCGTCTCCATGGCGCCGCGGTTGGTCGCGTGGGCGCTCATGAAGGTGCGGCCGGGGCTGTCGGTTCCCTGCTCGTGCGTCGGCGGGTTGTCGTCGTCGACGAAGACGCGCTCGGTCACGAGATTGGGAAACTTCTCGTCGCCGGCGTTGCGCAGGAAGAGCGCCTTGTGGCCGTCGCCGACGAAGACGAAGGCGTCGTGCGGAATGGCGAGCTTGGTCATGTCGGACTCCTGATGAACGAAGCGGTGCGCGGCCGCGCCGCGCCAACCCGCTTCCCAACTGAAAGACTCGGAATTCCCTAGCATCCTTTCTATAACGCAGGCCGAGGCCCGCCAGAGGGAACTCGAGTTCGAATCGCCGAGCCCCCGTAACCTCGGCGGTGCGCACGACTTGCATGAACCCGGCTCACAAACCTGCGTTTGAGCCGAATCAATCCGTCCCCGATCGGGCCGAGATATATTTATAATTGAATAGGATTTTAGCCATGAACGAAACTCAGGTGGCGTCGCTGGACCATACGATTCAGCAAACGAACGTCTGGCTGAAGACGCTGGCGGACGATCATCATTTCAGCGATCGGCATCACGCTTATCTTGCGCTTCGCGCCGTGCTGCATGTCTTGCGCGACCGCCTCACGCCGGAACAGGCTTTGCACTTGGGGGCGCAACTGCCGACCCTCGTGCGAGGGATCTATTACGAGGGCTGGCGTCTTACCGGCAAACCGGCAAACGAACGACAGCCGGAGGAATTCGCCGCCCTGGTCGCGGCCCAACTGCCGCCGCAGTTTCCGCGCGACGGATTGAGCGTGACAAAGGCTGTCTTCGACCTGCTGCGCAAGGAGCTCGATCCAGGCGAGACGGCGAAGGTCATCGATACGCTGCCGCTTCCGCTGCGCGGCCTGTGGCCCGCCCCCGCCGGTCACTGATTCCCGCGTCCGACGGTCGCACGGGAGAACAAGATGCCGATCGACGCGACGGAATTCGGCTCGATCACGGTCGACGGAAAGACCTACGACCACGACGTGATCATTCGCCTCTCCGGCAAGGTCGAAAAGCGGCGAAAGCGGCTTTCGAAACAACAGTACGGGACCTCCCACGTCATATCCAAAGAGGAAGCCAAGTTCGTCTTCGAGGACGGTTGCGATCTGTTGATCGTGGGAGCGGGCCAAGAGGGTAACGTGCGCCTCTCCCCGGAGGCCAGCGCATATTTCGACAAGAAACGCTGCCATGTGCTGCTGGAGCCGACGCCGGAGGCCATTCGAACGTTCAACCGATCGTCGGAGAGAAAAGTCGCGCTCATGCACGTAACCTGCTGAGGCGCCGAGGCGTAGGCGAAAACGGCGGCGAGGACGCCGCCGCCGCCTGCCTGGGTCAGACTGGGTGATGCTTGCCGATCAGGCGGACCGTGCTCGCCTGCGGGCCCTTGTCGCCCGCCTCCTCGACGAAGCGCACCTCGGAGCCGATGGTCAAGCGGTCGAAGGCCCGGTCGAGAACCGCGTTGCGGTGAAAGTAGATTTCGCGGCCGTCCGGAGTTTCGATGAAGCCGCAATCTTGCCCGGCGAGGAACTTCGTCACCCGGCCATGATCCGGCGCCGCGTGTCCCTTGACCTGGCCGCGCATGTCGCGCGTCGCGTCTTCGATCTGCCGCACCGCCGCGTCGAAAGCCTCCCGGATCGCCACCAGAGGATGCTCGCGCTCGGCCGCTTCGCCGTGCGCCCGGCCGACGATCACGTCCTTGTGCTCGGGCATGGCGATACGAAGATCGATCTCATAGAGTCCGCCGAGCCGATGTCGGGTCTGCGGCCCCGTGACCACCACGCGACAGCTCGTGATCCGGTCGCTGAACTTTTCCAGGCGCTGCGCCTGCTTGGCGATCGCGGCGCGAATCTCCTCCGAGGGCTCGCAGTGCTGAAACGCGATTTCGATTGGCTCTTGCATAGGGCGGCGCTTTCCTTATTCGAACCGCTTCGACGCCCTGCACGATATTCGCTGTCGCCCGTGCGACGTTGATGGAAATCAATAGGGCGCGCCGACCCTCTATTCCGGCGAATCCTGGGACGCGTCCGCCGGGTCCGCCGTCTTCGCGCCGCCCTGGCCCGGCCGCACCACGCGATCGGGCGGCGCGCGCTTGGGCGCGGGCGACCACGGGCGGTCCATGAGGGCGGAGCGGTCGGCGCTGACGAGGAAGCGCGCGCCGTCCCAGACGAGCCCGACGGCGCCGGTCAGCGCGAGACGCCGTTCGTCGAAGACCTCCGCCTGACAGTCGGCCGGCGCGGTCAGCGCGCTGACGAGGACGGCGGCGCGCGCGCAATCCTCCTCGAACGCGGCGCGATCGGTCGCCACGCTCAGCGACTGGCCTTCGGGCAGCGCGGCGATGCAGCCGACCCGGTCGCAGGGCGCGTCGGGATCGCGCGCGGCGGCCGGATCGCGATCGTCGCCGTCGGCGGTCAGCCATTGCTCGGCGTCGAAGGCGTTGAAGCGCTTGCCGACGACCTGGAGCCGGCCGTCGGCGTCGCGCACCGCGGCGAGATCCCCCGAGGGCGCGATAATCGCGTCGTAGCGCGGACCGCTCATGGCGCCGACGAGGCCGAGCGCGAGAAAGGGAATGGCGGTGGCGCGAAACAGCCAGGAGCGCCACAAAATCGCGCTCAACACCGCAAGGCTCAGGCAAGGCAGCGCGAACGGCGCGAAGGCGCGCAGGTGCAGCGTCGAGCCGGGAGCGACGGCGATGAAGCGCGCGACCCAGAGAATGAACTTGATGCCGGCGCCGACGTAGAGCCAGACCGGCGCGTCGAGGCCGAGGGGGTAGAGCGCCGTCCCGAGCAACGCGCCGGGCACGGCGAAGAATTCGATGACCGTCAGCGTCAGCGGGTTGCCGATCAGCACGTAGGGGCTGAGGTCGTGGAAATGATAGGCCATGAAGGAGGCGGTGGCGCTGGTCGCGCACAGCGTCGCCAGCATCAGCCCGAGCGGCTTGTCGACGAAATGGCTGAGGAACGCGCCGCGCCGCGGCGGGCGAATCCGCGTGGGTAAGAAGGGATCGGCGCCCTGGTCGACGCGCGCGAACCGCGCCTCCATCACCGCGACCAGCGCGCCGACCGCGGCGAAGGAGAGCTGGAAGCTGACGCCGAGGATCGCCTCCGGCTCCAGCGCTACGATCGCCAGCACCGCGAGCGCGAGATTGCGCATGGTCAGCGCGCGCCGGTCGAGGATGACGGCGCCGAGCACGATCAGCGTCATGATGAGGGCGCGCTCGGTGCCGACGCGCGAGCCGGTGACGACGTCGTAGCCCAGAGAGCCGAGCATGGCGACGCCGGCCGCCCATTTCTTGATGGGGTAGCTCAAGGCCAGCGTCGGCGAAAGCGCCAGAAGCCGCCGCGCGACGAAGAAGAAGATGCCGGCGACCAGCGTCATCTGCACGCCGGAGATGGTGATGATGTGGAAGATGCCGGCCTCGCGGATCAGGTCCTTGGCGTCGTTGGAGAGGAAATCGCGCTTGCCCGTGACCATCGCCGCGGCGATGGCGCCCTCGTCGCCGCCGATGATCGCATCGACGCGCAGGGCGAGGCGGTTGCGCGCCTGATCGATCGTCGCGAAAAAGCGCTGGCGCCACGAGGCCTCGCGCGGCGGCGGCAGAATCTTGATCGCCCCGAGCGTCGATCCGACCGCGCCGACGCCGGAAAAATAGGCGTCGCGCGAGAAATCGTAGCCGCCGGGCAGCACCGCGCGCGAGGGCGGCAACAGCCGCGCCTGAAGCGCGACGTAGTCGCCGGCGGAGACGCCCGGCGCCTTGCGCGTCGTCACGCGCACGCGGCGCGGCGCGAGGCTCTTGGGCATGTCGCCGGCGTCGACGACGCTCAGGACGAGCCGCGCGCCGACGGGGCGGATGTCGACTTCCTCGACGAAGCCCTGCAACTTGACGATGCGAATGTGATCGAGCACCGGCGTCTCGACGCGCGCGGTGCGCAGGCCCATCGAGAGGAAGCCGGCGAAAAGCGCCGCCAGGGCGACCCAGACGCCGAGCGCGACGGGCCGCGCGCGTGAGAGGAAGGCGAGCGCGGCGAAGACGGCGGTCAACAGCGCCGGCAGCCACAGCACGGGCTCGCGATCGGCCGCCAGATTGAGCGCGACGCCGCCCATCGCCGCGACGGGGACCCACAGGAAGAAGCGCCGCTCGTCGACTTCCTTCGCCAGCGCCCCGGCGAACAGCGCGCGCCAGTCCGGCGCCAACGCCGCCGCGCGGGCGCGGCCGGCGACGGCGAGAACGCCGGAGCGCGCGGGGGTCGTCATGGACGGCCATGTAAACACATTCCGATGATGGGCGAAAGCGGGCCGTTCGGCCCGATCGCACGACGCCGTCGCCGCGCCGCGCCGCCGGCGCGCGGGCGCGATCTACGCAATTCGTATGGGGTGGCGCAGTTTTGCCGAAATGCGGCCCCGCCTCGACGCGACGCCCCGCCCGGAGGGTCCGGCCTCGAGTCCTTCGCAGTCATGAAAAATCAACCGATACAATCGGTTAAGCGCAGCGCGCGGTCCGGGCCGAGGACCGCGGGCGGGAGCGCCGAGAATTTGCGCTGCATCAAATCCGAAATCGTCCGAGGGGGTAGTTGTCCTCGCAATTGACGGAAACCGTCGCTTCCGAAAGGGCGCAAGATCAATGGTCGAAACGAATCAAGGGGCGGGTTTCCGAATTCTGGCGCGTGAAGACTACTCCGACGTCACCTACTCGTTGGTCATACGGCATCCGATGATGGCGAAGGCCGCCAAGCCCGGCCAGTTCGTCATCGTCATGTCGCACGAGTCCGGCGAGCGCATCCCGCTGACCATCGCGGATTTCGACCGCGAAAAAGGCACCGTAACGCTGGTGGTGCAGGCGGTGGGCAAGACGACCAAGGAAATGCAGCAGACCTGCAAGGCCGGAACGGCGCTCTACGCGCTGGTCGGCCCCATGGGCGTGCCGAGTTCGCTGGGGCACGCGCGCAAGGTCGTCTGCGTCGGCGGCGGGCTGGGCGTCGCCCCGGTCTTTCCGCAGGCCCGCGGCTTCAAGGAGCAGGGCGCGTATGTGATCGGCATCCTCGGGTTCCGCACCGAAAAGTTGATTTTCTGGCGCGACAAGTTCGCCGCCTGCTGCGACGAATTGATCATGTGCACGGACGACGGCTCCGCCGGAATCAAGGGCTTCGTCAGCAACGGCATCGAGCTGGCGATCAGCAAACACCCCGACATCGACGAAGTGGTGGCGATCGGCCCTCCCATGATGATGAAGGCTTGCGTCGAGACGACGCGACCGCACAAGATCAAGACGACCGTGAGCCTCAATCCGATCATGGTCGACGGAACCGGGATGTGCGGCGGCTGCCGCGTGAAGCTCGGCGACGAAGTCAAGTTCGCCTGCGTCGACGGCCCCGACTTCGACGGCCACAAGGTCGACTTCGGCGATCTCATGACGCGCCTGCGGCGCTACGCCGACAAGGAAAAAACCGCCGTGCAGCGGTGGTCCGAGACTTGCCGCATGAGGGATCAGGCCGCCTTCGGCGCCCGCGACCCGGCGCCGCCGGCCGCGTCGAGCGAAACGCCGGAGCTCGACCTCGCGCGGGCGAAAATGCGGGCGCGGCGGCAGGCGCCGCCCGGCGCGACGGGCCAATTGCCCGAGCTTCCCGATCCCATCGACGACGTGCTGGGCGGCTAGCGCGCATCGAGACGAGTGTTGCAGTTGCGAGATTCCAGCAAGTCTGCCGCTGTCGCAGACGGTCGAATAGACGGATGAGGCGCCCGGCATGGCCAAGAAGAGGACGATACGCACGATTCCCCAACAGCGCACGCCCATGCCCGAGCAACCGGCGCACGAGCGGGTGAAGAATTTCGCCGAAGTGGCGTGCGGTTTCGGCGCCGAGGAGGCGCTGCGCGAGTCGCAACGCTGTCTGCTGTGCCCGGAGCAGCCGTGCATCGAAGGCTGCCCGGTCGGCGTCGACATCCCCGGATTCATCCGCAAGATCGGCGAGAAGGATTTTCGCGGCGCCTACGACGCCCTGACCGGGACCAACCTCCTGCCCGCCATCTGCGGCCGGGTGTGCCCGCAGGAAAACCAGTGCGAAGGGGTTTGCACGGTCGGCGATTCGCTCGAGCCGGTGGCGATCGGGCGCCTCGAACGCTTTGTCGGCGACACCGCCATCGCGGAGGGCTGGGTCAACGTCCCCTATATCGAGCCCAATCGATTCAAGGTCGGCATCGTCGGCTCCGGCCCCGCAGGCGTCGCCTGCGCCGCCGACATGGCCAAGGCCGGATGCGAGGTCGTGGTCTACGAGGCGTTCCACCGGCCGGGCGGCGTGCTGTGCTACGGCATCCCCGATTTCCGTCTGCCCAACGTGGTGATCGACGCCGAGATCGACAAGCTGCGCAAGCTCGGCGTCAAGTTCGAGTGCAACACGCTGGTCGGGCGCCTGTTCACCATCGAGCAGATGGTCGAAGAGATGGGCTTCGACGCGGTCTTCGTCGGCACCGGCGCCGGCTATCCGACGTTGCCGGGAATTCCCGGCGATTCGCTCAACGGCGTTCTGTCGGCCAACGAGTTGCTGACGCGCTGCAACCTGATGCGCGCCAAGGAATTCCCGAACTTCGACACGCCGATGCCGATCGAGAAGCGCGTCGCGGTGATCGGCGCCGGCAACACCGCGATGGACGCGATGCGGGTCTGCCTCAGGCTGGGCGCGGAGAAGGTCTACTGCATCTACCGCCGGTCGAGCACGGAATGCCCGGCGCGAGCCGAGGAAGTCCATCACGCCGAGGAGGAAGGCGTCGAGTTTCATTGGCTCACCAACCCGGTCGAGATTCTCGACGACGGCGCCGGCGGGGTCCGCGGCATGCGGTGCATCCGCATGGAGCTCGGCGAGCCCGACGAGTCGGGCCGACGGCGCCCCGTCCCCGTGCCGGGCAGCGAGCTGGACATCGAGATTGATCTGGTGGTGTTCGCGATCGGCACCAACGCCAACCCGATCATCGGCCAGACGTCGAATCTCAAGCTCAACAAGCGCGGCTACATCGAGACCGACCAGAATCTCGCGACTTCGATGGCCGGCGTCTACGCCGGCGGCGATATCGTCACGGGCGCCGCGACCGTCATCGAGGCCATGGGCGCCGGCCGCCGAGCGGCGCGCAGCATGAAGGACTATCTGAGGATCCGTGGCAGCGACGTCGGGCTTTCCGGCGAAGCGCCGCCCTCCGCCGCGAGACTCTTCGGGATCGATCTGAGGGAGCGGAACTTTGCGCGCATCCGCGTCGCCTAGGCCTTGAGGGCCGCGGCGCCCCGCGACGGCATTCCAGCAACACGAGACGGACCAGCCCATGAACGCGAACGCAATGTTGAGAGCCGCGGTCGAGACCCCTGTCAAGGTCGGCCCGGCTTCCGGCGAGAAGCCGGTCGTCACCCTGACGCAGCACGTCGTCGAGATCGTCAGCGATTCGGGGGAAGGCGCCCAGAGATGCGGCCAGTCCTTCGGGGCGATCGCCGCCAGGATGGGCAACGGGGTGTGGACGGAGGAGATCATCCCGGCCGAGATCCGCCCGCCGGCGCGCAGCGTGGCGGGCGGCAGCGGCAACCGCATCCGCCTGGGATCGCGCCGCGTCACCAACGGCGGCGACGGCACCGACCTCGTCGTCGCCTTCAACGAGCAGGTGCTGCTCGGGCGCGTGCGGGACGGCGAACTCAGGTCCGATTGCATCATCCTGCTGGAGAACATGTGGCGGGAGGATCGCGATCCCCAGATCGCGGCGGCCTACGCCGAGACCCACGACCGGCTGGTGACGGCGGGCTACCGGGTCTACGAAATTCCGATGGAGCGCGAGTGCCTGAAGATCGTCGCCGACGCGCGGCGCGGCAAGAACATGTTCGCGCTCGGCATGCTGTTGAGGCTCTATAGCCTCGATCTGCAGCTCGGACGCGACCAGATCGCGCTCGCTTTCGGCAAGAAGGACGCGAAAGTCGTCAAGTCGAACGTCAGCCTGCTCGAGGCCGGCTACGCCTGGGCCGGCGAGAACCTCGACTTCGGATTCCGCATCCCCGCCGAGCGCGCCACCGAAGCTCAAATCGTCGTCAACGGCAACACCGCGCTGGCGCTCGGCGTCCTGGCCTCGGGGATGGACATCTGCGCGATGTATCCGATCACGCCGGCCACCTCGGTGTCGCATTATCTCAGCGAGGTGTTCGACAAGGTGGGCGGCATGGTCCATCAGGCGGAGGACGAGATCGCCGCCTGCGCGTTCGCGATCGGGGCCTCGTACGCCGGCAAATGCACGGTCACCGTCACCTCCGGACCCGGCTATTCGCTCAAGCAGGAGGCGATCGGGCTGGCGGTCATGGGCGAGATCCCGTTGGTCGTCATCAACGTGCAGCGAGGCGGGCCGAGCACCGGCCAGCCGACCAAGGCCGAGCAGGGCGACCTGCTCACCGCGATGTTCGGCAGCCACGGCGACGCGCCCAAGGTGGTCATGGCGCCGAGCACGATCGAAGACTGCTTCTATTCGGTCATCACCGCGCGCAAGATCGCCGAGACGTTCAACATGGTGGTGGTGATCCTCTCCGACGCCAGCCTCGCCAGCTCGCAGCAGCCGTTCCCGCGGCCGCAATTCAGCGAAGCCTGGGTGGCGCCGCCGATCGACCAGAGCCAAGTGCCGGAAGGACTGAAACCTTACGACTGGAACCCCGAGACCGGTCTTGCCCGCCGCTTCATTCCGGGCCAGCCGGGCGGCATGCACACCCTGACCGGACTCGCGCACGACGTCGCGAGCCACGTCGCCTACGAGCCCTCGATCAACCACCAGAGCCTGCGGGCTCGCAGCCTGAAGCTCGCCGCGCTGCAGAAGTCGCTCAAGGCGCCGCAGGTGTTCGGCCACGAGAGCGGCGACTTGCTGGTGATCGGCTGGGGCAGCACCAGGGGCGCGATCGAGGAGGCGGTGGACGGCCTGGCGGCGGAAGGCCACAAGGTCTCGTCGCTGCATCTGACCTTCCTTCAGCCGATGGCGCCGGGGATCAAGGAGATCATGCAGCGGTTCGGCAAGGTCATGACGATCGAGACGAACTGGTCCGACAGCCCGACCGACAAGATCATCGACGAGACGAACCGCCGCTACTCGGCCGTCGCGATGCTGCTGCGCTCGCGCTATCTCGTCGACGTCGACTGCTGGAGCGAAGTGCGCGGCCAGCCGATCAAGCCCGGCGCGATCCGCCGGGTGCTGTTGGACAAGCTGCAAAAGGATTGAGAGGGCACGAACATGACGATCGCCGCCACGGAATGCCTGCTCCGCATGTACGATGAGCACCACGACCTCGAGGACTACCAGGGCGGCGTGCCGCGCTGGTGCACCGGCTGCGGCGACAACGCCATCCTGGCGGCGGTGCAGCGGCTTTGCCGCGACGAAAACCTTCGGCCGGAGAAGACGGTGTTCGTCTCGGGCATCGGCTGCTCGAGCCGGTTCCCTCACTACATGGGGACCTACGGGTTCCACGGGATTCACGGCCGGGCGCTTCCGGTCGCCGAAGGCGTCAAGATGGCGCGGCCGGATCTTACCGTGTTCGTCAACACCGGGGACGGCGACTGCTGCTCGATCGGCGCCGCCCACTGGATCCATGCGATCCGCTACAACATGAACATGACGGTGATGCTGCACGACAACGAGATCTACGGCCTGACCAAGAAGCAGGCCTCGCCGACCTCGCCGCGCGGCCTGAAGAGCAACACCACGCCACACGGCGCCTATCTCGAGGCGTTGCAGCCGCTCGCGGTCACGCTGGGGGTCCAGAACGTTTCCTTCGTCGCCCAGGCGGTCGATTGGATTCCCGAGGTGCTCTACGACATCCTTTCGGCGGCCTACCACCACAAGGGCTTCTCGTTCGTCCGCATCGTCCAGCGCTGCCCCGAATGGCTGCCGAAAATGTTCGACCCCTTCTTGCAGGACCCGCAGAAAATCCTGCTGCTCGGCCACGAGCGCGGCCTCAAGATCAGTCCCGCCGTCGCCAAGGTCTACAAGAATCAGGAGCAGCACGACCCGAGCAACATCAACCGGGCGCGCGAGATCGCCTCGATCCTCGATCCGATTCCGGTCGGCATTCTCTACCACAACCCGGACGTCCCCCGCTACGAAGAGCTGCGAAACGCCGGGCAGACGCGCTCGACGGCGAAGATCAAGGCGGGACTCGAAGCCGAGTTCGACAAGTTCACGGTCTGGCCGCAAGACCCGAGCGAACGGCCGCAGCCGGCGGCTTGAGGCGCGAGGGGCCCGAGGACGAAGCGGCGGCAAGCTAACCAGGACGATCGAGCATGCAATCGGAACTTCAAGCGGCTATCGCCTTTCATAGGATCGGGAAGCGGCCGGGCGGCGAGCCCGACACGGCCCAAGCGATCGACCTGCGTCCGGCGCTGCTCGCCGAATACCGCGATCTCAGCGCGCTTCGTTACGATTTTCCGCTGACCCTGGTTCGCAACGCCGAGGGCGCCGCGTCGGTGCAGTCGCTCAGCGGCCTGATCGACGGCGTCCTGAAGGACGTCGCCGGCGGCGCCGACGGCGAGCGGCTGCGCGCGCACGCCTTCCGCCTCGAACGGGAGATCCGCACGCTGGTGGTGGAGGGCGCTTCGCAGTCGTTGTCGGATCTGTTCGACAGCGCCGCAAACCGGCTGGCGACGCAGACGGACGCGGCGCTCGCCGACAGCCTGAAGCGCGTTCGCGCCGCGCTCAAGGCCGACGGCGACGTCGTCGACTGCGACCGGGCCATGCCGTTCCGCCTCGTCCGCCACCTCTGGAAGGCGGCGCACGAGGCGAAGGCGCGCGCGTTCCGCAACGAAGTCGACGCGCTCGTCATGAAGCTCTCCGACATCCTCAGGGCCGATTTCGTCCGCTCGGAGGAAGGGCTGAGCCCGGAAAGGCTCGCGGCCTCGTTCGGAACCTCGCAACGCGGCGGCTTCGACTTCGCCGTTCTGTCGCGAATGCTCGCCGAGACGGCGACGAACGCCTCGCTGCCCGAGTCGAGGCGGCGGCGGGTTCGCTGGCTGCTCTCGACGCTCAAGGCGCAGCGCTTCTATCCGGCCGTCGGCGAAGGCGACAAGCGGCTCGGCGTCGCCGAGCCCTACGCCTTCGTCTTCGACAACTGCGCCGACGCCGTCGCGGCCCATCGCGAGCGGCTGCCGAAAATGACCGAGGTCGCCAAGGCGATCGCGATGGCCAAGTTGGAGGTCGACGGCACGTACAACGAATCGCGCCACGACGCCTTCTTCGAGGATTTCGGCGTCAACGGCCTCGACCCGGACGACGCGGCGCGCTTCCCCGACAGTCTGATCTGCGTGCGCGCGGGGACCAAGGAGGCGGCCGAAAACGATTCGATTCTGCGCGCGCTCGCCGCCGGCCTGCCGGCCAAGATCGTGGTTCAGACCGACGACCTCGTGGAGCCCTCGCCGCTCGGCGACGGAGCGCCGGCGTTCGGCTTGCGCAGCCGGCAGCTCGTCAGCACGGCGATCGGCCTGACGACGGTCTGCGTCGTGCAATCGGCGAGCTCCAACCTGTTCCAGTTCCGCGACCGCATTCTCGCCGCGATGGCCTACGCCGGGCCGGCGCTGATCAGCGTCTATTCCGGCGCCGCCGGAAACGCGGGGCTTCCGCCCTACCTGGCGGCCGCGGCGGCGATGGAGGCGCGGGCGTTTCCCGCATTGAGCTACGATCCGGCGGCCGGGCCGGACTGGGCCTCGCGCTTCTCGCTCGAGGGCAATCCGCAGCCCGATCGCGACTGGCCGGTGCAGAGCCTCGCCTACGAGGACGAGGCGCACCAGCGCCACAGCGAAGACCTCGCCTTCACGCTCGTCGATTTCGCGGCCTGCGACCGGCGCTTCGCCACGCATTTCGCCAGGGTTCCGCGCGCGAAATGGAGCGAGAACCTGGCGCCGGTCGCCGAGTTCGCCGCGGCCGAGCCGGACGGCGCGTCGACGACCGTGCCGTGCCTGACGATGGTCGACCGCGACGACCGGCTGCAGAAAGTGATCGTCGACGACAGGATGATCCGAGAGGCGCGCCGGTGCGTCGCGATGTGGCGCAGCCTTCAGGAACTCGCCGGCATCCATAATTCGCACGCGGCGAAGCTGCTCGCGCGCGAGCGCGAGGTCTGGGCGGAGGAGCGCCGCCGCGAGGCCGAGTCGCGGGCGGCGCAGCCGGCCGCCCCTGCCGCGGCGCCCATCGCGGCCCCCGCCGCTCCGGCGGCGGCGCCCGCGGCCGCGCCGATCGAGGCGGCGCCCGAGAAGCGGTCGGACGATCCCTACATCGAGACGTCGCGCTGCACCTCCTGCAACGAGTGCACCCAGATCAACGACAAGATGTTCGGCTACGACGCCAACAAGCAGGCGTCGATCGTCAACCCCGACGCGGGGACCTATCGCCAGCTCGTCGAGGCGGCCGAAAACTGCCAGGTCTCGATCATCCATCCCGGCAAGCCGCGCAATCCCAACGAACCGGGTCTCGAGGAGCTTCTGGCGCGCGCCGAGCCGTTCCTGTAAGGCGGATCGACCTTCGGTCGATCGATCGCCGGGGTCATCGCGCGCCACGCGTGGCGATCCGGCAATCGAGGCGATTGCCGGCGCGTGAAGCAGGCCGTTCTCGCCGGTGAGCGCCGCCCGCTCTGGACGGATCGCCGGCAGCGCAAGGAAATTCCGCTCGTCGCGCGCGAGGCGCGGCAGCAGCCCTGCGCGCAGGAACGACGACTTGCCGGCGCCCGAGGCGCCCAGGATCACCAGCAGGCGCGGCGGCGCGGCGATTTTCAGGCCGCGCAGCCGATCGGTCGCCTCGACGATCGGCGCCTCGCGGCCGAAGAAGACGCCCGCGTCGACGTTCTCCAGCGGCTTCAGGCCGCGATAGGGCGCGCGCTCGCGGTCCGCCTCGGGCGGCCAGGCGAAGAACTTCGGATCGAGCCCGGCTTTCTCCAGGCCGCGCTTCAGCCGCCTCAGGCCCTCCTTGGAAAAGACGACGTGCTTTTCCTCGTGCGAGCTCGGAACCTGGGTTTTCAGCAACAGCCCGTCCTGCCCGCCGGCGAGATCGACGACCTGCCATGTGCCCTTCAATTCGGGCGGCAGGTCGGCGATCGATTTTTTTGGGCATCGACGACGACCGCGAACAGCTTCTTGTTGAGGGCGCGCGCGAGCGTGTACTCCTTCAGGCACCAGCCGGAGGCGAGCCAGTTGCCGGAGACGAGGAATATGACCGCTTCGCAGCGCGTCGCCGCCTCGTGCAGCGCCCGCTCCCAGCGCTCGCCCGCCGCGATGCCGCGCTCGGGGTCGAGATCGAGGAAGACGTCGTCCCAGCCCTCCGCCGCCAGCGAGTCGCGCAGCGCCACCGCCTCGAAATTGTCGGCGCTGGAATGGCTGAGGAAGATGGAAGACATCGAGGAAGCCGCCGCTCGCCGGAGGGGTGCTACGCGAAGCTAACGCGGATTGCGCAGAGGCGCCATGGCGCGGCGTCAGAAGGCGCGAACCGTCCGACGACGCCGCCTCGCGGAATTGAGCCCGCCGCCCTTTGTCCCCGCGCCGCGTTTCTGATACAGCGGCGCGCCGGGTCGGCCCGCATGGGCCGCCCTTTCCCTGACAAGAAGACCGTCGACCGCCTATGACCCAAGTCGTGACGCGTTTCGCGCCCTCCCCGACCGGATTCCTGCACATCGGCGGCGCGCGAACAGCGATGTTCAACTGGCTCTACGCCAAGCGCTTCGGCGGGCGGTTCCTGCTGCGCATCGAGGACACCGACCGCGAGCGCTCGACAAGGGCCGCGGTCGACGCGATCATCGACGGCCTCGCCTGGCTCGGGCTGAAATGGGACGGCGAGGCGATCAGCCAGTTCGAGCGCGCCGAACGCCATCGCGAAGTCGCCGAGCGTTTGCTCGCCTCGGGCGGCGCCTATCGCTGCTACGCCAGCCAAGAGGAATTGGAGGCGATGCGCGCGCAGGCGCGCCTCGAAGGCAAGCCGATGCGCTACGACGGGCGCTGGCGCGACCGCGACCCCAGCGAGGCGCCGCCCGGCGTCAAGCCCGTCATCCGCCTGCGCGCGCGCCAGGATGGCGAGACCATCGTCGAGGACAAGGTGCAGGGCAAGGTCACCTTCGCCAACAAGGACCTCGACGATCTCGTGCTCCTGCGCTCGAACGGCGACCCGACCTACATGCTCGCGGTCGTCGTCGACGACCACGACATGGGCGTCACCCACATCATCCGCGGCGACGACCATCTGACCAACGCCGCGCGGCAGATGCAGATTTACGCCGCGCTCGGCTGGGACGTGCCTGTGATGGCGCATATCCCGCTCATCCACGGGCCGGACGGCGCCAAGCTCTCCAAGCGTCACGGCGCGCTCGGCGTCGACGCCTACCGCGCGCTCGGCTACCTGCCGGCGGCGCTGCGCAATTATCTCGTGCGGCTCGGCTGGAGCCAGGGCGACCGCGAGTTCTTCTCCACCGAGGAGCTGATCGCGGCGTTCGATCTGCCGGCGATCGGCCGTTCGCCCTCGCGCTTCGACTTCGTCAAGCTCGAGAACATGAACGGCCATTTCATGCGCGCCACGCCCGACGGCGAACTGCTCGAGGCGCTGATCGCCGCCCTGCCCTATCTGCCGGGCGGACCGAACATCGCCGCCAAGATCGACGCCGCCAAGCGCGCCCAGCTCGCCAGCGCGCTGCCCGGCCTCAAGGAACGCGCCAAGACGTTGGTCGAGCTCCTCGACGGCGCCGGCTTCCTGTTCGCCGAACGGCCGCTCGTCATGGACGAAAAAGCCGAAGACATTCTCGCCCGCGGCGGGCGGCTGCACATCGCGGCGCTGCTGCCGCGTCTCGAGCGCATCGAGGACTGGAGCGCGGCCGCGACGGAGGCGGCGGTGCGCGACTACGCCGCCGAGCAAGGCGCCAAGCTCGGCGTGATCGCCCAGCCCTTGCGCGCCGCCGTGACCGGGCGCGCGACTTCGCCGGGCATTTTCGACGTGCTCGCGACCCTCGGGCGCGAAGAGAGCCTGGGGCGCCTCAGGGATCAAGCCGCGGTCTGAGCCCAGCCGACGCGCCGGGGGCGGCGTTGCGGCGTGTCGGGCCCGCCTCGGCGAGTGTCGTCTTGCTGTCACATCCGCCCGGCATGGCATACCGGCCCCGCCGGCCGTATCGGTCATCTTCGGACGCTAACGAGGCGCCGCACGGCGATATTTTCGTTTGCCTTGGCGCCCGCGAATGTGATTTTCCATGCGCGCGCTTCTTAGTTCGCCTGATTCCTCGAACGCCGCCCCGCCCCACGCTCCAGCCGGATCGATCTGATGGCGAAAATCTATAGCATCGCGTCGGTGAGCCGTCGGCTTCTGCCGAACCATTGGGACCTGATCGCGCTCGCCGTGATCATGGCGGGTCTCGCCGCGGTTGCGCGCGCCTATCACGGCATCGCCGCGCCGCTGCCGCCGGCGAACGAGGCGGTGGTCTCGCTCGACTATGGCGAGCTGCCGTATTACGCGCTGCGCACGGCGCTGCGCATGTTCGCCGCGCTGGCGGCCTCGTTCGTGTTCACCTTCACCTACGCGACGCTGGCGGCCAAGAGCCGGCGGGCGGAAATGGTGCTGATCCCGGTTCTCGACATCCTGCAATCGGTGCCGATTCTCGGCTTCCTGTCGTTCACCGTGACGTTCTTCCTCGGGCTGTTCCCCGGCAACGTGCTCGGCGCGGAATGCGCGGCGATCTTTGCGGTCTTCACCAGCCAGGCCTGGAACATGGCCTTCTCGTTCTATCAGTCGCTGCGCACCGTGCCGCGCGATCTCGACGAGGTCGCGCGCGGCCTGCGCCTCACCGGCTGGCAAAAGTTCTGGCAGTTGGAGGCGCCCTTCGCGGTGCCCGGCCTCATCTGGAACACGATGATGTCGATGTCGGGCGGCTGGTTCTTCGTCGTCGCTTCCGAAGCGATCACCGTCGGCGACACCACGATCACCTTGCCGGGCGTCGGCTCCTATATCGCCACGGCCAATAGCGCGGGACGGTGGGACGCCATTCTCGCCGCCGTGGTGACCATGGCGATCGTCATTCTGCTCTACGATCAGTTGCTGTTCCGCCCGATCATCGCCTGGGCCGCGAAGTTCCGCGTCGAGCTGTCGGTCGGCCAGCAGGTCGAACGCTCCTGGGTGCTCGACCTTCTGCAGCGGACGCACTGGATCCGATTGGGTTTCCGCCCGATCTTCGCGGCGCTGCGCTCGGTGACCTTCTGGCGCCTGAGGTTTCCCAAATTTTTCCGCGCCGACGCGGTCGCGCCGACGCCGGCGGCCTCGCGCATTCTCGACGTCGCCTGGATCGTCATCGTCGTCGCCATGGCGCTGTGGGCGCTGTGGAGCGTCGTCGCCTATGTCGGCACGGAACTCGGATGGCCCGACGTCGTCGACGCCACGCTTCTCACCGTCTACACGCTGTTGCGCGTCGTCGTCCTGATGGCCGTGGCGACCATCTTCTGGGTGCCGATCAGCGTATGGATCGGCCTCCGGCCGCGCTGGGCGGAGGTGATTCAGCCGATCGCGCAGTTTCTCGCGGCGTTTCCGGTCAATCTGCTGTTCGGCGCCGCGGTCAGCCTGATATTGATGTTCAATCTCAATCCCGACATCTGGCTGAGCGTCCTCATCGTGTTCGGCACGCAATGGTACATCGTGTTCAACACCATCGGCGGCGCGGCGGCGTTTCCCAACGACCTGCGCGAGGCGGCGACGAACTTTCGCGTCCGCGGCTGGGACTGGTGGCGGCAGGTGATCCTGCCCGGCATCATGCCCTATTACATCACCGGCGCGATCACCGCCTCGGGCGGTTCGTGGAACGCCTCGATCGTCGCGGAATTGGTCAAATGGAAGGATCAAACGGTCACCGCCCACGGCGTCGGCGCCTATATCGCCGAGGCGACCGACAAGGGCGACTTCCCCAAGATCGTCCTCGGCGTCGCGATCATGTCGATCTTCGTCACCCTGTTCAACCGACTGTTCTGGCGCCAGCTCTACGCTTACGCCGAGCGGCGGCTGCGGCTGTAACGCCCGATTTTCGAGAGGACAACGCCATGCTCGACCCCGCTTCTACGGTGCTGCTCGACGTCAGCAATGTCTGCCAGACCTTCACCAAGGGCTCCGGCGAAATCGGCGCGCCGGTGCTGCAGGACGTTTCGCTGAGCCTCAAGACCGGCGAAATCGTCGCTCTGCTTGGCCGTTCCGGCTGCGGCAAGTCGACCCTGCTGCGCATCATCTCCGGGCTGGCGCCCCCGACCTCGGGAAAGGTCAAGATCGCCGGCAAGCCGGTCGACGGTCCCGCCGAAGGCGTCGCGATGGTGTTCCAGAGCTTCGCGCTGTTCCCCTGGCTTTCCGTGCTCGACAACGTCGAGATCGGGCTCAGGGCGCAGGGCGTTCCGCCCGACGAAACGCGCAAGCGCGCCTTGCAGGCGATCGACGTCATCGGCCTCGACGGCTTCGAATCCGCCTATCCGAAGGAGCTTTCGGGCGGCATGCGCCAGCGCGTCGGCTTCGCCCGCGCGCTGGTCGTGCAACCGCAAATCCTGTTGATGGACGAGCC
>Ga0181524_10001118_pt1 | contig 31381 bp, 26 predicted proteins | sample PEATcosm2014_Bin_34_FD_119761 | JGI IMG/M metagenome (GOLD analysis project Ga0181524, IMG submission 119761) | Peatland microbial communities from MTU Mesocosm Facility, Houghton, MI, USA - PEATcosm2014_Bin05_60_metaG | ecosystem: Environmental > Terrestrial > Soil > Wetlands > Peat | place... | reverse complement strand
TCTGCCTCCTCGGCTGGTCGCCCAAAGATGATCGCGAGTTTATGACGTTGGATGAGATTCGCGACTCATTCACTTTGGAAGGCGTCAATCGCGCCAACGCAGTAGTGAATTTTTCAGAAACCGACCCCTTCGATCCCAAAGCCGTCTGGCTCAACGCCGAACACATCCGCGCCCTCCCCGTCGAAGAGCTCAGCCCCCAGCTCCAGCCCTTCTTCGAGCAGGCCGGATTCCACCCAACGCCCGAAAAGCTCCTCGCCGTCACCCCGCTCATTCGCGAGCGCATCAAGCTCCTGTGCGATGCCGTCTCCGCCGCCGACTTCTTCTTCCTGCCTCAGCTCCCCCCCTACAACCCAGCCGAACTGATTCCTCAGAAGGGCGATGCCGCTCTCGCCCGCCGCGTCCTTGAGCGCGCCCAGGAAGTCCTCGCCACAACCTCTTTCGATCACGATTCGCTCGACCATGCCCTGCGCCAGGCAGCCCAGTCGCTGGGCCTCAAGGCCGGTCCCATGTTCCAGCCCATCCGGGTCGCCGTCTGCGGACGCAAGAACGCCCCGCCGCTCTTTGAAACCATGGCCGTCCTCGGCCGCGACCTCTGCCTAGCCCGCATCCGCCAGGCCATCGCCAACCTTGAAGCACTCGCCTGACCCCTGCTTGACACGCCGTAATCGTTCAATTACACTTCAACCATGTTTTCCGTCAGACCGCTTCCCGAATTCACAACATGGCTTGATGGATTGAAAGACTTGAGGGTACGCGGCGCGGTGGTGGAACGAATCAAGCGCCTCACCTTCGGCTTGCTGGGCGACTTCAAGGCGGTTGGCGATGGCGTGATTGAGCTGCGCATCGACTTCGGCGCGGGCTGGCGCCTGTATTACACGCAGTGCGGCGCCCAGATCGTCGTGTTGCTTGCGGGCGGTTCCAAACGCACACAGAAGAAAGATATCCAACGGGCTAAGGCTTTGGCCGCATTGCTGAAAAGCGAAAGGGACTTGCGATGAGCAAAACCATTAACGTGGACGACCTTCCTGAATTCGACCCCGCGCAGTACCTTGACAACGAAGAGAGCATCGCCGTTTATCTGACCGGAATTCTGGAAGCCAATGACGCAGCCCTGTTGGCCTCGGCGTTGGGTGACATTGCCCGCGCGCGCGGCATGACGGAGATCGCCAAGGCCGCCGGAATTACCCGCGAAGCTCTCTACAAAGCCCTTCGCCCCAATAGCGCGCCGCGCTTTGATACCATCAGCCGCGTCTGTGCGGCGCTCGGCGTGCGTTTGGTGGCCCAGCCCATCCCTGCCGGCAAAGCAGCCGCTTGAAGCGAGTCCCAGAGCGATAATGTTTTCCATGAGACAAGTCACGCTCATTTCCGATGGCGCCTGCATCGGAAATCCCGGACCTGGCGGATGGGCCTACATCCTTCGTTTCGCCGACCATTCGGAGGAACGGGCGGGTGGCGCATCCGATACGACGAACAATCGAATGGAACTCGCAGCAGTGATCGAGGGCCTCAAGGTTCTCAGAGAACCATTCAATGTCCTACTCATTTCTGACAGCCAATACCTGCTCAAGGGCGTACTGGATTGGCGCTTTTCATGGCGTGAGAACAAATGGATGAGGATACTCAGAAATGGGGAGGTCAGGCCAGTTCTCAATGCGGACCTCTGGCAGGAACTCGATGCGCTTGCTGATAAGCATGCAGTACGCGGTCAATGGGTCAAGGGGCATTCGGGCCACCGAGACAATGAGAGGTGCGATAAATTAGCACAAGCTGAGGCAGAGAAATATGTCGACCTGCCCTGTTGGACGGGCTTTGCTTCGCAGCCTCTTGTGAAAAAATGGAAACCATGGCAGCCACGACAGACTCGAACCCGGAAAGCCGCGAAGCTCGTACCGAAGAACCCCGCACTCCCTCCAACTTCCTCCGCGAAATCATCGCCGAGGATGTGCGCACCAAAAAGTTCGGCGATGCCGTCATCCAGACCCGCTTTCCCCCCGAGCCCAACGGCTACCTCCACATCGGCCACGCCAAGGCCATCTGCATCGACTTCGGCCTCGCCGACGAGTTCGGCGGCAAGACCAACCTGCGCTTCGACGACACCAACCCAGAAAAAGAGGAGCAGGAGTACGTCGATTCCATCCAGGAGGACGTCCGCTGGCTCGGCTTTGAGTGGGAGCGCCTGTGCTACGCCTCCGACTACTTCCCCCAGCTCTACGAGTGGGCATTGCAGCTCATCAGGGCCGGCAAGGCCTACGTCGATGACCTCACCGCCGACCAGATCCGCCGGCACCGCGGCACCCTCACCGAGCCCGGCACCGACAGCCCGTTTCGCAACCGCTCCATCGAAGAAAACCTCGACCTTTTCATCCGCATGAAGGCCGGCGAGTTCCCCGACGGCACTCGCGTCTTGAGAGCCAAGATCGACATGGCCTCGCCCAACCTCAACATGCGCGATCCGGTCATGTACCGCATCCTCCACGCCACTCACCACCGCACCGGCGATGAGTGGTGCATTTATCCGATGTACGACTACGCCCACGGCCAGTCGGATTCCATCGAGCGCGTCACCCACTCCATGTGTACCCTCGAGTTCGCCGACCACCAGCCCCTCTACCGCTGGTATATCGAGCAGCTCGGCATCTTCCCTTCGCAGCAGACCGAATTCGACCGCCTCAACATCACCTACACCCTGCTCAGCAAGCGCAAGCTCATCCAGTTCGTGCAGGAAAAGACTGTCCGCGGCTGGGACGATCCCCGTATGCCCACTCTCTGCGGCATGCGCCGCCGCGGCTTTACCCCCGAAGCCATCCGCGCCTTCGTGGCCGCCAGCGGCGTCTCGCGCACCAACGGCAGCACCGATATTGAAATGCTCGAACACTTCCAGCGCGACGACCTGAACCGCCGCGCCAGCCGCGCCATGGCCGTCCTGCACCCCCTCAAGCTGGTCATCGACAACTACCCCGCCGGCCCAAACCCCGAAGGCCCAGACAAGGATCAGGTCGAGTTCGTCGACGTCGCCAACAACCCCGAAGACCCCTCCGCCGGCGCCCGCCAGGTGCCCTTCTCCCGCGAACTTTATATTGAACAGGACGACTTCCGCGAGATTCCTCCGCCCAGGTATTACCGCCTATCGCCTGGCCGGGAGGTCCGCCTGCGCAACGCCTACTTCGTCACTGCCCACAGCGTGGTGAAAGATTCCCACGACCGCATCGTCGAAGTCCACTGCACTTACGATCCGGCCAGCCGCGGCGGTAACTCCCCCGACGGCCGCAAGGTCAAGTCCACCATCCACTGGGTCTCCACCGCCCACGCCATCTCCGCCGAAATCCGTCTCTACGACAAGCTCTTCACCAAGCCCGATCCCGGCGACGTCGAAGAGGGCGAGAGCGTCCAAAGCAATCTCAACCCCAACTCACTAGAGATCCTCTTGGGCGCCAAACTTGAGCCCTCTCTCGCCAACGCCAAAGTCGGAGACCGCTTCCAGTTCGAGCGCGTCGGCTACTTCTGCCTCGATTCCGACTCCACCCCCGGCAACTTAGTCTTCAACCGCACCCTCCCGCTAAAAGACTCCTGGGCCAAGATCGAGAAGAAGTCCGGAGCATAGCCACCTACAGTGGGGCAGACACTCGCTGGTCGCTCGCATAAGCGTTGTGCTTTCCCAGGTCCCAGGAGCGGGATCTGGAGCATCCGGCCTCCCTTGGCGTTGCCCGCCGTCGCCTGCTAGCGCCTGCCAGCCGAAGTCGTGAAGTCGCACATCTTGGCCTTTCTGTATCCCAATGCGATCATCTCGGCTGCCCGGTCGAACTCCAGCGTCTTGCACGCATTCCTGGCGATTTCTATGACCGCGTCCGGTGGATAGGCGGCCAGCTTCTGGCGGGCTATGGTGCTCTGCATGGCTTCGAAGCCCTGAATGGCGATTTCGTACGCTCCCCAATCCCGGCTGCCGCCGCCTGGCATGGATGGCTGGAGGCGGCCGATGAAGCGATTGATCTTCTCACGGAACGGGGACGAAGGAGACTCCGGGGCGGTGCTCACCTCAACCGGCTCTGTCGGACTCTCCGCGGGCCCGTTCAGATTCACGGCGATCGTTATGTCGGTTTCATCGCCAGACGTCGGCGCGATGGGCACGGGATTCAGAACCCCTCCATCGACAAGATCGACCCCCTTCAACTTGAACGGAGTGAAGAAGAGAGGTATAGCGAAAGAGGCGCGCATGGCATCGAAGAGACTGCCCGACCGTATCCAAACCTCCTTCTGGCCTCTCAGGTCAGTGGCGACCGCCGTATATGAAATCGGGAGGTCTTCGATCGATCTCTCCCCCACCAGGCCGATCAGGGTGTTGACGAGTTTCTCCCCTCTTACCAGTCCACTCTTATCCCACGAAAGATCGAGCAGCGTGAGGATGTCGACTTTCGTCAAGGAACGCACCCATTGCTCATACTCATCCAGTTTCCCGGCAGCGTATATGCCCCCGATGACTGCGCCGATCGAGCAGCCGACTATCGACTTGATTTTGAAATCATTTTCTTCGAGCCAATGAATGACGCCAATGTGCGCCAAACCTCGAGCGCCGCCGCTTCCGAGAACCAGGGATACGGTCTTCTTATTCGTCGTCGACATCTTCTCACCGCATGCCTTTCACTGAGACGCCAGCCGGGTGCCCCAGTCTCGCCTTTGAGAACTTGCCGGGCGCCGGGTGTCCCATCGCCCGGGCGCTGCTGACCACTGATCTCTGACCCTTGATCTCTGCTTCTTCACTTCCCGATCACGTCAATCGCCACCGGAATCGTCTTCGGCGGCATGCAGATGTTCTTGTCGCAGGCCTGAAAGTGCAGCTTCGCCTCCACCAGGTGATTGCCGGCTTCAGCCACAATCCGCGCCTGAATCACAAACTCCCCGGTGTACACGCTGAGCTTGTCGCCGGGGTCCAGCGGCAGCGTAAACTCCGTCCCCGCCGGATAGCTTGCCCCCTCCAGCCGCACGCCCGCGCCCTCCGGAATCCAGAACGTCGTGGGAATCAGGAACTCGTCCTTTGGCGTGTGCGAATTGATGTGCAGTCCATGCGCAATGCGGAAGTGCAGCGCCACGTCGCTGACCTTGCCCGCCGTCACCGTCACCTGCTCCGGGAACAGAAACTCGACCGCCGCGCCCTTCAAGACCGACCGCCCCGGCGCATCCGCCTGCCCCTGCGCCAGCAAAGCCGCCATCCCCAGCGCCAAAGCCGCCGCAGCGCGAATTCCAGCATTCCTTCCCAGCATCAATCTCTACCCTTTTGCCAACTCCGCAACGAACCTGCTGACTCGCTAACTCGCTAACTCGCTAACTCGGCCAGCGCCCCCAACTCCGCTAACTCCGCCAGCGCCGCTAACCCCACTAACTCCGCTGCCTTTACTCCCCCAGCGCCTTCTTGATATTCCCCTCGATGTCGTCTTTCGAAGTCAGCCCCAGTTGCGCCGCCACCACCGTCCCCTTGCGGTCCACAAAGAACGACGCCGGCAGCTCATCCAGCCCGCCGTAAGCCGTGTCCAGCGAGCCGCCGTCGATCAGCACCGGGTAAGGAATGTGCATCTGCTCGGCCGAGCGCGCAATCTCCTTCTTCTCCTCGCTCAGCTTCTGCGCGTCGTCGCGGTCGATGTCGTCCGCTGAAACGCCCAGAATCTCAAATCCCTGCGCCGCGTACTGGTTCCGCAGCTCGATCAGCCACGGCGTCTCGATCTTGCACGGAGCGCACCACGTGGCCCAGAAGTTGATCAGCACCGCCTTGCCCTTGTAGCTCTTGAGCGAAACCTTCCTCCCGCTCAGATCTTCGAGAGCAAACTCCGGCGCCGCCTTGCCCGTCAGCGGCGATACATACTTCGCCGCGCCGCCCGCCGTATCGGCCACCAGTTCGCCCTTGGCAACCGAGGCCAGCAGCCGCTCGGCCGCCTGCTTGCGGTGCTCCCAGTTGGCCCACCCCGCCCAGGCAAAGATGGCCAGTATGAACAGAACTGCGGTCAAAACCAATGTGTTGCGCTTCACGGGGATTCGCCTCTCACCCATATTGTACGAGCAACCGATCCGCCCCACCCACCGCTGCGCGCCAAGACCGCAGGGGTTTCGTGCCGGTTATCCCAATATTCCGGGTGCCCCACCGGGGCGCCGGGGTACCCTCAGGGTCGGGGCCCCGTGCCTTTGCTTTTGCGGCAAGGGTGGGAAACCACAAACCCCAATCGTCGTCCGTTCATCCACCGCCGCGAAACCCCGCCCCGAAAGCTGTTACCATCAAAAGCCGATGAGCGAGCAAGCAAATCAGTCCAGCCCCGGCAATCGTGAAGCAGCCAATCTGCAGCCGGCCGCCCTGGTCCGCACCGAAGCCGCGGCCCTCGAAGCCCTCGCCGCGCGCCTTGAAGGCCAGATGGCCGAGCCATTCGTTCGCGCCGTCGAACTGATCCTCCGCTGCGGCGAGTCGAACGGCCGCGTGGTCGTCACCGGTATGGGCAAAAGCGGCATCATCGCCCAGAAGATCGCCGCCACGCTCAGCTCCACTGGCTCGCCGGCCCTGTTTCTTCACCCCGCCGAGGCCGTCCACGGCGACCTGGGCGTGCTCATGCCCGGCGACGTCGTCGTCGCGCTCTCCTCCAGCGGCGAAACCGAAGAAATCCTCCGCCTGCTCGCCATGCTCAAGCGCAAGGGCGACGCCCTGATCAGCTTCACCTGCAATCTCAACTCGACCCTCGCCCAGGCCAGCGACGTAGCCCTCGATTGCAGCGTCGCGCGTGAAGCCTGCGGCCTCAATCTCGCCCCCACCGCCTCCACCACCACCATGCTCGCCCTCGGCGACGCCCTCGCCATCGCCGTCAGCCTGCGCAAGGGCTTCCGCGCCGAGGACTTCGCCGAACTCCATCCCGGCGGCAAGCTGGGCAAGCGCCTGGCCCGCGTTCGCGACCTCATGCACTCCGGCGATCAGGTTCCTGTCGTCAGCCCCACCACTTCCATGACCGACGTAATCTACGAAATGTCCTCGAAGAAGCTCGGCATCACCACCGTGCAGGACGAGGGCCTACTCCGCGGCATCATCAGCGACGGCGACCTGCGCCGCCTGCTCGAACGCGAAGGCGGCGCAGCCCTCAGCCGCTCCGCCGGCGAAGCCATGAACCCCCATCCCCGCACCATCGCCCCGGAAGAGTTCGCCGCCACGGCCCTCGCCATCCTCGAAGAGCGCAAGATCACCTCCCTCATCGTCGTAGACGCCCACCAAACCGTCCAAGGCGTCCTCCACCTGCACGACCTCTGGGGCGTGGAATTGATTTGAAAGAGACAGGGATCTGGGAACAGAGCTTGTTGACAGGTCGCCGTTCCGGTCCTACGCTTGGATTATGCAGGTTCAGCTCACTCCAGAACAGCGTTCCTTTGTTGACCTGGGAATCCAGGAAGGACGCTTCCGTGACCCGGAAGAGGCCGTGCAGCGGGCTCTCGCGCAGTGGGAAAAGCGGGAGCGTGCTCGCGTTGAGCTGCTGGCCTCACTGGACCTCGCCGAGCAATCCCTCGACGCCGGGGAGGGAGAGACATATACCGGCGAAACTCTCCACCAGTTGGTTGAGTCCGTCAAACAGCGCGGCATAGCCAGACTCGCCGGCCAATAATGCGCATCCGCCTGGCGCTCCAGGCCCGAGCCGACCTCGACTCCATCTGGCTGTACTTAGCGCGGGAGAGTGGCAGCAGCGCTCTTGCAACGCGCGCAGTTGGCTCAATTACAGACAAGTTCGGCCTGTTTACGAAGTTCCCCTTCATCGGCAAAAGCCTCGAATCGGACCTGCGCCCCAACGTACGTACCTTTCCCGTCAACAACTTTGTGATCTTCTACAGCGTAAAGCCGGGAGAGATACGAATTCTTCGCATCATTCACGCCAGCCGCGATGCTCAAGCCGTTTTCGCGGACGAGCAGTGATGCCGAATTCTTCTGGATGCCTGCAACCGATGCTCCACCTGCACGACCTCTGGGGCGTGGAGCTTATTTAACTCCGCAAAGGACTCCGCAACCATGCCCGCAGAACGAACCGCCCTCATCACCGGAGCCTCCAGCGGCTTCGGCCTGCTGACCACGGTCACGCTGGCTCGCCGCGGCTGGCGCGTGCTGGCCACCATGCGCGACCTGGCCCGCCGCGAAAAGCTTGAAGCAGCCGCGCAGGCCGCCGGTGTCCTCGACCGCATCGAGTTCCACGCCCTCGATGTAACCACCCCCGGCCAGATCGCCGCCCTCGCCGCCACGATTGCCGCCCGTCCGTCCCCGCTCCACGCTCTCATCAACAACGCCGGCTTCGCCATGGCCGGCTTTGCCGAGGACGTCTCCGACGCCGAGTTGCGCCTTCAGTTTGAAACCAACTTCTTTGGCGCGGCCGCCGTCACGCGCGCCTTTCTGCCCCAGTTCCGCCGCCAGGGCGCGGGCCACATCGTCATGATCTCCTCCCTCTCCGGCCGCTCCGGCTTCCCCGGCGTCGGCAGCTACTCCGCCTCCAAATTCGCCCTCGAAGGCTGGTCCGAAACCCTTCGCCTGGAGTTGAAGCCGCTCGGAATCCAGGTCGTTCTCGTCGAGCCCGGTTCCTTCGAAACCGACATCTGGACCCGCAACGCCGCCATCTCCAGCGGAACCCGGAAAGTTGCAGCCGACCCGCAATCTCCCAACGCCGCCCGCCTCGCCAATTGGCGCTCCCGCATCGAAACCGGCAAGCCCCGCGCCAATCCCCAGGTAGTCGCCGACGGCATCGCCTCCATCCTCGACCACCCCCACCCCAAACTCCGTTACGTCTTCGGCAGAAACGCCAAAATCGCCGTTCTGCTGCGCCGTCTGCTGCCCTGGAGCATCTTTGAGCGCCTCCTCATCAAGTCCAGCGGCATCGACGCCTAGCCCACCCCAAGCCGCCCATCCCGGAACATTTAGAATAGGAACTGCCGTATATTGTCTTGCGTCCGCCGCGGCGGGCGGGAAAGTACGCCCTCATCTCTATGCATCGCTGGTCCAAACTTTTTGTCCCTACCCTCCGCGAGGCACCGGCAGACGCCGAGGTGGCCAGCCACAAGTTCCTGCTCCGCGCCGGCTACATCCGCCAGCTCGGCGCGGGCATCTACAGCTACCTCTTCCTTGGGGCACGCTCGCTGAACAAGATCATCGCCATTGTGCGCGAGGAGATGGACCAGATCGGCCAGGAGTTCTATCTGCCCGCCATCCATCCCCGCGAACTCTGGGAGCAGAGCGGCCGCTGGAACGTCATTGGCGACAACATGTTCCGCCTCAAGGACCGCAAGGGCGCGGATATGTGTCTCGGCTTCACCCACGAAGAGATCATGACGTCCATTGCTCGGAATGAACTGCGCAGCTACAAGCAGTTGCCGCAGATCTGGTATCAAATCCAGGCCAAGTTCCGCGACGAGCCGCGCCCCAAGTCCGGCCTGCTGCGCGTCCGCCAGTTCACCATGAAGGACAGCTACTCCTTCGATATGGATAAGGCAGGCCTCGACCGCAGCTTCGATCTGCACGACGCCGTTTATCGCCGGATCTTCACCCGCTGCGGCCTCAACTTCGTCGCCGTCGAGGCCGACTCCGGCGCCATGGGCGGCTCGCAGTCGCAGGAGTTCATGGTCTACACCGACGCCGGCGAGGACCTCATCGCAAGCTGTCCCGTCTGCGGTTACGCGGCCAATCTGGATAAGGCCACTTCGCGCCTGGACGCCGTCGTTGAAATGGAGCCCACCGGCGACGGCACGCCTGAGCTCGTCTTCACGCCCGGCTGCGCCGCCATCTCCGACGTGGCAGAGTTCTTCAAAATCTCGCCCGCCTCTGACATCAAGTGCGTCGGCTACATGGCGACTTGGCCGCCACAGGTTGTACCGAAGGGGGCAAGCGTCCCGAACCCGACCGAGATTACATTCACCACCCCAGTCGCAGCCTTTTTGCGTGGAGATCACCAGGTTAACGAGACAAAACTAGGCGCGTTCTTTCCAGGTGCCGAGTTGCGGATGATGAGTCCGGCTGAGGTTCAAAGCTTCTTTGGGGCTCCCGCGGGATTTTTGGGCCCCGTCGGACTAACTCCGGCAAATGCCTTACCAACTCTCGACCTTGCGGTCATTGTGGACAAATCCCTTGAAGACCGCAAGAACATGGTCTGCGGCGCAAACAAACTCGACTACCACCTGCGCAACGTCACTCCCGGCCGCGATTTCACCTGGACCCTCAGCGCCGACATTCGCAGCGTCAACGAGGGCGAAAGCTGCCCGAAAAAATACCAGCCACTTCCCGGTCTTGAAAATCGAGTGCTTTATCCGTACCGTCCCGATGGAACCTGTACTGGAACGCTCGCCGTCGGCAAGGCCGTCGAAGTCGGCCACATCTTCAAACTCGGCTACAAGTACTCCGAGTCCATGGGCGCGCGCGTGCTCGATGTGAACGGCAAGGAAGTTACGCCCATCATGGGCAGTTACGGCATCGGCATCGAGCGCGTTCTCACCGCGGCCATCGAGCAGTCCAACGACAAAAACGGCTTCTGGCTCCACGCCTCCATCGCCCCCTTCACCGTGGTTGTCACGGTGACCAACTCCTCCGATGCGGCGCTCGCCGAGGCCGGTGAGGCGCTCGCCGCCAAACTCGAAGCTGCGGGCCTCGACGTGCTGCTCGATGACCGGGACGAGCGTGCCGGCGTCAAATTCAAGGATGCCGACCTGGTGGGCATTCCCTACCGCATCAACGTGGGCAAGAAAGCCGCCGGTGGTTTTGTTGAACTGGTAACGCGCTCGACGGCAACCAGCGTGGACGTGAGTTTGAATGAAGTGGTCGTACTGGTAAAAGAACGCGTCCAGGAAGATGCACTACTGTTGACGGCAGAAAGTAGTTTCTAGCTGGTCACTGAAAACTGACCACTGAAAGCTGACCACTGTTTTCAAGGAGCAGCGATGAAGTTGAGAATCCGATGGACAAGACCCACGGGAAAGCATGCCTGGGCATCGCTGCTGTTGCGTATTGCGCTGATCGCGGTCGCGGCCGTCGTGCTCATCGGCTTCTCCGTCTTCGGCTATTTCTACGTCAAATATCAGCACGTTGTGGACGAGCGGCTCAAGCAGCCCATCTTTGCCAATACCGCCAAAATCTTTGCCGCCCCGCGCGAGGTCCGCCCCGGACAAAAGCTCAACCAGAGCCTCATCGCCAATGAGTTGCGCGAGGCCGGCTACTCCGCCGACGGCGCTTCGCAGGTTTCGCCGCTGGGAACCTACTCGGAGAGCGTGCAGGCCATCACCGTGCGCCCCGGCCCGCAGTCCTATCACGCCCCGGACAGCGCTCTAATCCGCATCAATGCCGGCGTTGTGGAATCCATCGCCGACGACCACGGCCAGCCCCTGGCCAGTTATGAACTCGAGCCGCTGCTCATCACCGGCCTCAGCGAGGACGCCAACCGCACCAAGCGCCGCCTCATCGCCTACAACGAGATTCCGTCCAATCTGGTCCAGGCCGTGCTCGCCATCGAAGACCGCCGCTTCTTCGAGCACAGCGGCGTCAACTATGGGCGGCTCATTGAGGCGGTCTATCGCGACGTGATCTCCGGCCAGAAGCAGCAGGGCGGCTCCACGCTCACCATGCAACTGGCGAAGAACTTCTTTCTTACGCCGGAAAAACGCTTCAAGCGCAAGCTCATCGAGATCGTCATCACCTTCCAGCTCGAACACCGCTTCTCGAAGAAGCAGATCTTCGAGATGTACGCCAATGAGATCAACCTCGGCCAGCGCGGCAGCTTCTCCATCGACGGCTTCGGCGAGGCCTCGCAAGCTTACTTCGGAAAGGATGTCCGCCAGCTCGACCTGGCCGAGTGCGCTTTCCTGGCCGGCATCATCCAGCGGCCCAACTACTTCAACCCCTTCCATCATCCCGACCGCGCCATCGAACGGCGCAACCTGGTCCTGGACTCCATGGTCGAAACCGGCGCCATCACCAAGGAACAGGCCGAGCGCGCCAAGGCCGAGCGCCTCCATCTCACGGCCGCCAGCGTGGACGCCAGCGAGGCGCCCTACTTCGTCGACCTGGTTCACGATCAATTGCTGCAAAAGCTCGGCGAGCGAGACTTCAACCGCGAAGGCCTGCGCATCTACACCTCGCTCGATCCCGATCTGCAGCGCGTAGCCACCGCGGCGGTCGAATCCACCATTCACTTGGTCGACGAGCAGGTGGACAAGCTGCACGCGCGCCACAAGCCCGGCGAGACCTGGGTATATCCGCAGGTGGCGCTGGTGGCGCTCAATCCCCACACCGGCCAGGTGCTGGCGCTGGTCGGCGGGCGCAGCTACGGCAACTCGCAGTTGAACCACGCGGTGGCCAGGCGGCCCACCGGCTCCATCTTCAAACCCTTCGTCTATGCCGCGGCCTTTGCCACCGCCGCCGAGGGCACCGTCCTGTCCGGGCAAAGCAAGCTCTTCTCTCCGATCACTATCCTCAGCGACGAACAAACCACCTACGACGTGGGCGGCCAGGAGTACACGCCGCGCAACTATGAAGGCGTGTATCACGAACAGGTAACGGCCCGTTACGCGCTCATGCGGTCGCTGAACAACGCCACCATCGGCCTGGCCGGCATGGTGGGTTTCGATCGCGTGGCCTCCCTGGCTCGCGAAGCCGGCATCCGCAGCGCCCGCGGAACGCCTTCCGTGGCCATCGGCTCCTATGACGCCACGCCGCTGGATATGGCCGGCGCCTACACCATCTTCGCCAACAACGGCCTCCACCTCGACCCCTGGATGCTGGCCAGCGTGCGCACCCCCACCGGCGATATCATCGACGACTACATGCCCACCTCCAAACAGGTCCTGGACCCCCGCGTGGCCTATCTCACCACCAGCCTGATGCAGAACGTGCTCCGTGGCGAAGGGACAGGCGCAGGGGTGCGTAACCGCGGCTTTATCTCGCCCGCCGCAGGCAAGACCGGCACCAGCCACGACGCCTGGTTCGCCGGCTTCACTTCCAACCTTCTCTGCATCGTGTGGGTGGGCAACGACGACTATACCGATGTCAAACTCGAAGGCGCCCACGCCGCCGCGCCCATTTGGGCCGAGTTCATGAAGAAGGCCGTGTTGCTGCCGCAGTACTCCGACACCCACGACTTCAACCCGCCCGAGGGCGTCCAGGTCGTCAAGATAGATAAGGTCAGCAACCTGCTCAGCGACGAATCCTGCCCCGACGCCTACGACGCTGCCTTCCTCGACGGTACCGCGCCCATGGCGACCTGCGACCACCCCGCCGACCACCGCAACCTGCTGCAGAAAATCTTCGGCCTGGGCAAGAATTGACCGGAAACTTGAATCAGTTCGGACTATCCTTCACCCGTCCACATCCGAGCCGTCGGGCATCGCCTGGCAACGCGGACACCAGAACGTAACGCGCGCGTCCGGCCCCTGGATGCGTCTGCGGATCAACTCTCCGCAGCGTCGGCAGGGCTCTCCGTTGCGCCCATAAACCCACAAACTGGCGCTCGGATCCGCTTGGTGCGTAGTGCGCCGCTTCCTTCCGCCAAACGTCACAATCGTGTCGCCGGAATCCTCCAGCACGTTCGCTTTCACAAGCTTCTGCGCGGCGGCAATCAAGGCCTCAACCTGCTCGTAACTAAGCGCCGCAACCTTGCAGAACGGGCTGATCGCGGTCACAAAGCAAATCTCCGACTTGAAGACGTTGCCCACCCCAGCCAGCACTTCCTGGTGCAGCAGCACATCGCCAATCTCTTCATCTCCATGCGCGAGCAAACGTCGCAAAATCTCCGCCGCGTCGAACTCCTCGCTCAGAACGTCGATTGCCGGCGGAGGAATCCTCAGCGCCCGCGCCAGCTCCTGCGGCTTCAACATCTTCGCCACCGGCACGCGAAATCCCACCGCAACGTACTCGCTATTCTCCAGCACAATCCGCATATTGGCCCGCGGCTGCTGCCACCGCTCTCCCGGTCTGTAAATGTGCCAACTGCCGCTCATGAGCATATGAGTAGCCAGCGTCCCTCCCCCGGAGAAATGAATCAGCAGCCACTTGCCGCGCGACTCCACCCGCTCCACCGTCTGTCCCTTGAGCGGCGTGTCGTCGTCGAAACGCGTCAGCAGCGGATACGTCGAGCGAAAGCCCGTAATCGGTTTGCCGATAAGCGCGCGGCCCAAAGCTCGCGCCGTGCGAAAAATCGTATCGCCTTCAGGCACGGCCTATTGCACCTCGCCCTGAATCCGGTCGCGCTCGGCCAGCGCCAGCGGAATGCGCCGCAGGTGCATCCCCAGCGGCCCCGGATGAAATCCAGCATCCATCAGGAATCGCGCCATCGGATGCGCCGCCACCGGCTGCCCGTTGATGGTCGTAATCAGCACTCCCTGGTGGCTCGCTCCGCGCAGCCGCTCCTGCCCGCGCGAACACAGAAAATGCGCCAGCCCCGACGCCGCCTGCGAACGCTCCGGTTCCTCGCCCGGCAAAAAGATGAGTAGATTCGGATTGCCGCGCCTGAGCCACGCCACCAACTGCCCGTTGCGCAGAATCACCTCCGCATACGCCGCGCGCGTCAGCAGTCGCGGCGCGGTCTGCCACCCCGCAGACGAAGACCTGTCTGCGGGGACCCCGGTCTCCGCGTCCTCTTCGGCAACCGGCAGCTCCGGCCAGCGCAACACCGAACCATACGGATTGGCCGGATCGGTGGCCGCCAACTGCACAAACTCCGGCTTCTCCTGCGGAGGCGCGGTGCGCAACTGCCGCAGCAAATCTACCGCCGCCGGCAGCGCAAACTGCGTAGCGCCCAGCCCGGCCACAAAGTACCCGCGCCGGATGCGCCCGCTCTCTTCGAGAGCCTTCAGCACGTCGTACACCGCGCTGAATCCACCCGGCACATTTTCCGCCGCCACTTGTTCCCGCAGCAGCACACCGTAACGATTCAGCAGTTGCAGCGCCAGCGCGTGGCTTGCCTCCGTCGCAGTGGGACCGCCTTCACTTCCCTTCTGCGCGCGGAGCGGCAGCAGCGACCAGCGCCCCTGCGCCGTCGGCGGTGTCGTCCGGCGCGAACGAAACACCACTCCCGTCTGCAACCGCCGCGGCGTCCGCGCGCTCTCCGGCCTGGCGATGTAAGCCCGCAGCGCGTGCAGCGAATCGTTGGTGATCAGCCCGCGCCACACCAGGCTCCACAGCGCCTCGATCGTCTCGCCTGGATAGCCGCCGCCCAGCGCCTGGTGCAGCGGGTCGAAGAAGCTCGCGCCCGTCGACTCCAGCACCGCAATCAGCTTCTCTTCGCGCTCGCTCAGCGGCTCAACCAGCGGCCTTTGCTGCGCCAGCAACGGCAGCTTGTCGGCCAGAAACAAAGCAATGCGCCCGTCCCTCTCGCCAATCGGCTCCACGCCCGCCCACGCCACTTCGCCCGCCGCGATCAGCGTATCGAGCCCTGCCGGCGCATACTCCGCAATCCGCGCCGGCAAAATCGCTGTCTCTACCAGCGACGCCGGCAGCGGCGCTCCCTGCAAATTCTCGATCGCATCCAGCAACGCATCCAGATGCGCCGCCCCGCTGCGCCGCGGCGTCAGCAGCCCCTGCCAGTGCGTCAGAAATCGCGCCAGCGTGTGCTGTTCCACCGGCTCCACTTCGCGCCGCAGCTTGGCCAGCGACTTGCGCCGAATCAGCCGCAGCATCTCCGCATCGCACCACTCCCGATGCAGCCCGCCGGGCCGGAATCCGCCCTCCAGCACGCGTCCCTCAGCCACAAGTTGCCGCAGCGCGTTCTCCACCGCCGCTGCATCCAGCGCAAAACGCTCCGCGGCCTCGCGCAGCGTGAACGGCCCATGCGTGCGCGCATAGCGGCGAACCAGTTCCAGCACCGGATGCGCCACCGGCTCCAGCAGCGCCGCGGCCAACCCCGGCGGCAACGGAATCCCCAGCCCATCGCGGTAGCGCGCCGCATCTTCGGCCGCAATCAACCGCCGCTCGCCCGCAATGCGCAGCTCCAGCAGTCTTCTCGACCGCACCAGGCGATCCACATGCTGCAGCAAATCCGGCGAAACCACGCGCCGCGCCAGTTCCTCCCGCGACAGATCCCCCAACCGCAAACAAAGATCGTGAATGCCGTCCGCCGAGCGCGCGCGATAGGCCTCGACAAGGCACTGCGCCGTCTCCTCCACTTCGGCAATCGCATCCGCATCCAGCAGCTCGCGCAGATCGGCTTCGCCCAGCAACTCGCGCAACTGCTCTTGATCGATGGTGAGCGCCTGCGCCCTCCGTTCGGCCAGCGGCGCATCGCCGTCATAAAGAAAATTCGCCACATAGCTGAACAGCAGCGACGCCGCAAACGGCGAAGGCTTGCGCGTCTCCACCACGTGCACGCGCAACTGCCGCTGCTCCACGGCGCGCAGCGTTTCAATCAGCGCCGGCATATCGAAAACATCGCGCAGGCACTCGCGATAAGCCTCCAGCAGCAGCGGAAACTTGGGATAGCGCGAAGCCACGCTCAGCAAATCGTAGGAGCGTTTGCGCAACTGCCACAGCGGCGACCGCGCATCGGCCCTCCGTCGCGGCAGCAGCAGCGCGCGCCCCGCGGCCTCGCGAAAGCGGCCCGCAAACAGCGCCGTCGAGCCCAACTGGCGCAGCACCAGCGCCATCGCCTCGGCGGATTCGACCAGAAACCAATCCGCATCGGGCGGCTCATCGGTATCCGGAAAGCGCAGCACAAATCCATCGTCGCCCCACAGCGTCTCCACCTCCGGCCCGCCCGCCGCTCGGATGCGCGCGCTCACCGCCATGGCCCATGGAATATGAATCCTGCTCCCAAATGGAGTCAGCACGCACACCCGCCAATCGCCCAGCTCATCCCGGCAGCGCTCGATCACCACCGTGCGATCGTCGGGCACAGCGCCGGTCGCGTCCTCTTGATCGGAGAGAAAGCGCAGCAGATTCTCCGCCGCGCCGGGATCAAGGTCGTGCTCATTCACCAGCCGCGTCAGCGCAGCAGGCTTCGGCAACGCGCGCAGCTCGCGCACCAGCGCACCGATGCGGCGGCCAAACTCCAGCGGCCGTCCCGGCCCGTCGCCCTTCCAGAACGGCATCTTGCCCGGCTCGCCGGGAGCGGGAGTCACCAGCACGCGATCATGCGTAATCTCCACAATCCGCCACGTCGACGCGCCCAGAATGAACGTCTCCCCCGCATGGCTCTCGAAGACCATCTCCTCGTCCAGCTCGCCCACGCGCACCGCCTTGCCCTCGCTGTACGCCAGAAAAACCCCGTACAATCCGCGATCCGGAATCGTGCCCGCATTCAGAATCGCCAGCCGCGCCGCCCCATCGCGCGCCGTCACCACGTTGCGCACGCGATCCCACGTCAGCCGCGGCCGCAGCTCGGCAAACTCGTCCGATGGATAGCGCCCGCTCAGCAAATCCAGCACGCCTTCAAACGCCGCGCGGCTCAACCCGCCAAAAGGCGCAGCGTGCCGCACCAGCTCGAACAGCGCATCCACGCTCACTTCAGGCTTCGCTGCTTCCGCTTCCTTCCGCGCGGGTTCCCACTCGTCAAACTTCAACTCCGCAGTGAGGCTCTTCTTTCGCCGCGCGCTCTTGAGCACCTTCGCCTTGCGCGGCGTCGCTGCGGTGGGCGGGTGCGCCACAATCGCCACCAGTTGCTGCGCCAGCACGTCCAGCGGATTGCGCGGAAACCGCGTCGACTCGATATGCCCCTCGTGCATGGCGCGCGTCACGGCTGCGCATGCCACCAGGTCGGCGCGATACTTGGGAAACAGAATCCCCTCGCTCACCGCGTCCACATGGTGCCCTGCGCGCCCGATGCGCTGCATCCCGCTCGCCACCGATGGAGGCGCTTCAATCTGGATCACCAGATCCACCGCGCCCATATCGATGCCCAGTTCCAGCGTGGAAGTGGCGCACAGCGCGCGAATCTGTCCCGCCTTCAACTGCTCCTCGATGATCGACCTCTGCGCCGCCGCCAGCGAGCCGTGATGCGCGCGCGCAATCGCCTCTCCGGCCAGCTCGTTCAGCGCCCCGGCGAGCCGCTCGGCCACCTGCCTGCTGTTCACAAACAGAATCGTCGAGTTGCGCGCGCGAATAATCTCCAACAGTCGCGGATGAATCGCATTCCAGATCGAAACCCTCTTGGGCGCCTGCGAGGCCGGGCCGCTGGGCAGCTCTTCCTGCTCGCCCAGCCGCGCCATATCCTCCACCGGAACCTCGATGCGCAGCTTCAACCGCTTGGGCGCGCTCGCGTTCACAATCGTCACCGGACGATAGCGCAGCGCCGCCGCATCCATCGCGTCTCCGGACCACGCCGCACTCGAGTCTTGCAGGGTCGGGGCTTGGCTGGCGGGGCTCGAAGGCATCTCGGTGAAGGGCACGGGCTGGTAGGTCGGGGTTTTAACCCCGACATTTGACCCCGAAAAGTCCTCGCGGGCTTCACAGGCTGCGGAAAAACTCGATCCGGAGGGAGGCGGGGGTTTCAACCCCCGCATAAAGCCAACAGGATCAAGGCGGGCTTTAGCCCCGGAGGGAGGCTTTTCGCCGATTTCGCACGAAATCCCGAGTTTTTCCGCAGCCTCTTTAGCCCCTGAGGGATGCTCTCCGTGGATTTGGCTCGATATTTGGCCTTCTTCCGCGGGTTTCAACGCCGATCCGCCGCGCTCTTCTCCGGCGCCCGCCGTCTCCACCCCGCCCAAAAACCGCGCCACTTCTTCCAGCGGCCTCTGCGTAGCCGAAAGCCCGATCCGCTGCAACCGCCGGCGGGTCAGCGCTTCCAAACGCTCCAAAGTCAGCGCCAGGTGCGCCCCGCGCTTGGTCGGCACCAGCGCGTGAATCTCGTCGATGATCACCGTATCCACCGTGCGCAGCGCCTCCGCCGCCTGCGACGTCAGCAGCAGGTAGAGCGACTCCGGCGTGGTGATCAGAATATCCGCCGGGTGCCGCGCAAACCGCGCCCGCTCCCGCTGCGGCGTGTCCCCGGTGCGCACGCTGATCGTCGGCTCGCGGAAAGCCGCACCCATCCGCCGCGCCATGTTGGCCATTCCGGCCAGTGGCGAGCGCAGGTTGCGCTCCACGTCCACGGCCAGCGCCTTCAAGGGCGAAACATAAACAATCCGACAGCCTGCTTTCTGTCTTGCAGGTTGCGGATGCAGCATCAACCGGTCCAGGCACCACAGAAAGGCCGCCAGCGTCTTGCCCGTCCCCGTCGGCGCCAGAATCAGCGCGCTCTCCCCGCGCGCAATCACCGGCCAGCCCATCCACTGCGGTGCCGTCGGCGCGTCGAACACAGCCCGAAACCACTCCGCCGTCACCGCATGAAAACACGCAAACGGATCCACAGCCCCGGAAGCCGGGAGAGGAGATGCGTTCGGATTGAGTCCGCCAGGGAGCACAGTGTTCTGAGAATAACGCACGGAGCGGCGAAGAGGAAGCGAAAGAAGAAGCGTCAGTTGCCGATCTTCATTCCTCTGTTGGACTGAGGCCGGGCTATCCCGTGCCAGCACCGGGAAACTCGCTCACAACTTCGACGAAACCAACAATGTGCCGGTTGAATTCCTCAAGCTCTTCGGCAGGAATCCAGTATTCGCGATGAATGCGGGCGCCTGCCGTATGCACTGGAAACTGCTCCAGATATTCGGCCTCCATCTGGAAGCGCAGCACGTAGCCCGTCCCGCCGTCCCGTGTATTCCAGTCGCGGGCGATCTGGGTGACGTAGTCTTCGTTAAGTACCGGGTAAAAGATCGGCTGCTCGGGCAATCGAGGTGGGAATGCCCGCCGGCTGCTTGCACGGACCAACGCAAGTTCAATTTCGCCAGTGGGCCGATAGAGCGTCGTGGTCGGCATTCGCGATTCTCGCCTCCCACTCCACTGTAAATCGCATGAGAGTGACGAACTGATTTCTTTGCAACCTGGATCGACCCGTGGACCACCGATCGAGTGAAGCTGTTTCTTCAAAGCGCGGGGGTTTGTTGACCAAGAAAGTGTCACAATCCCGCTAAATCCCTGAGGCGATTGTGTTCTTATCTGGATCAGATGCCGCGGATCAGCATCTAAAATGCTGATCCTTGCCAGAGTCTGCCATGCGCGACCATTTGGCCACACTCCTCGACGACTTCCGCCGCTTCGGCCGGGAGATCGCCGTGGTGCGCCACCAGGGCAACCGCCGCCGCGTCACCACCTACGGCGAAATCGCGGTCCTGGCCGGCCGCTTTGCCGCTCTGCTTGCCCAGCGCGGCATCGGGTCGGGCGACCGTGTACTTATCTGGGCCGAAAATAGCGCCGAGTGGATCGCCGCCTTCCATGGCTGCGTGTTGCGCGGGGTTCTGGCCGTTCCTCTGGACGCCGCCGGAGCCGCCGACTTCGCCGCCCGCGTCGCCGCCGACGTAACCCCCAAACTCGCCGTTGGCGATATGCTCCTGCTCAACCAGTTGCCCGTCGAAGTCCCGCAAATCACGTTCGAGGACTGGCTCGCCCACCTCCCCGCCGAAGAAGCCGGCCCCCTCCCCGGCCTCTCCGCCTCCACCCAGCTCGAGATTCTCTTCACCTCCGGCACCACCGGCGATCCCAAGGGAATCGTCCTCACCCACGGCAACGTCCTGGCCAGCGTAGGGCCCATCGAGGACGGCTCGCAGCCCTATATGCGCTACGAGCGGCTCATCCATCCCCTCCGCATTCTGCACACCCTGCCCCTCAGCCACGTCTTCGGCCAGACCATGGGCCTCTGGGTTCCGCCCATCTATCCCGCCGAGCTGCACTTCGAAGACCGCCTGATCGCGCACAGAATCATTGAAACCATCCACCGCGAACGCATCTCCGTGCTGGCCGCCGTGCCGCGGGTGCACGTGCTGCTCAAGACCCACCTCGAAACCACCCTGCCCGGTCTCGCCGAGCGTGCCGCCCGCCCCATAAGCGCCTCACCCGGCGTCTCCGTCCCGCTGCGCTGGTGGCGCTTCCGCGACGTTCATCGCGCCTTCGGTCTCAAGTTCTGGGCGCTCATCTCCGGCGGCGGCGCCCTACCCGGCCCGATCGAAAAGTTCTGGAATGCAGTCGGCCTGGTCATGATCCAGGGTTATGGCATGACGGAAACCACCGCGCTCATCACCCTTAACCACCCCTTCCATGTGGCAGAGGGAACCATCGGCAAACCGCTGCCCGGCCGCGAGGTAAAGCTGGGCGCGGACGGCGAAGTGCTGGTGCGCGGCGCAGCCATCTCCGCCGCCACCTGGTCCGGCGGGGCTCTGCATCAGCGCAGCGGCGAGTGGCTGCCCACCGGCGATCTGGCACAGACCCAACCCACCGGCGACCTGCGTTTCCTGGGCCGCAAGAGCGAGGTCATCGTCACCGCCGCGGGCGTCAATCTGCATCCCGAAGACCTGGAAGCGGCCATCGAACAGGAGCCGGGCGTAGCAGGCTGCGCGGTGGTTCCCATGGAAACTGCCGGCGGCCCCGAGCCCTGCGCCGTGCTCGCCATGCGTGGGCAGGGCAACCAGGCCGCGGTGGCCATCGAGCACGCCAACGCCCGCCTGGCGGAGTTTCAGCGCCTGCGCCGCTGGGTGCTTTGGCCGGAGCCCGACCTGCCCCGCACCTCCACCGGCAAGGTCCGCCGCAAAGTTGTGGCCGCCTGGCTGACCAGAATCCAGGCCGCGGCCGGCGCCAGCGCCCAAAACCACACCGGCTCCGGCGCCTTTGGCGCCTCGACAGACTGGCTGCTCACCCTCATCGCGCAAATCTCCGGCGAAACCCCGTCCGGCGTAGGCGATGAACTGCGCCTCTCCGAAGACCTGCACCTCGACAGCCTGGGCCGTGTGCCATTGGCCGCGGAAATCGAGGAGCGGCTGGGCGTCGCAACCGAGAATGGCCTATGGGAGCACGTGCAAACCCTTGGAGATCTGCGTCGCCTGCTGGCGTCGGAACCGGAGAGTGCGCAGGCTGCCAAACCGCGCCCCGGCACAGACTCCCGTCCCGGCATCGAACCGAAAATGAACCAGCGCGCCGATGAGATGAACGCGGAACCGGAGCCGTGGCCCGCGGCCCCTGCGCCCCCGCCTCCGTCTGCAAACCATCTCTATCCGCATTGGCCCTGGTGGCCGCCGTTCCGTTGGCTCCGCATTGCTTTCATCGAGGCGGTCATGCGCCCCTTGGTCTGGCTGCTGACCAATCCCGCTGTCGTGCCAGCCGCGTCCGGTCCGCCGCAGGCGGAAGAGCCCATGCTCATCATCGCCAATCACGTAACCAGCTTCGACGCGCCGTTTCTGGAATACGCGCTCCCCGGACCCATCCGCAGACGGATGGCGGTCGCCATGTCCGGAGAAATGCTGGAGGATTATCGCCACTTCCGCAATCCCGAGCGCGCTACGGCGAAGGCCGGCTTTTATCCGCCCGGCCCCGCGATCTATCTGCTCATTACGGCGCTCTTCAACGTCTTTCCGTTGCCCCGGCAGCGGGACTTCCAGCGCAGCTTTGCCCATGCCGGCGAGGCCCTGGACCGGGGAATGCATGTGCTGCTCTTTCCCGAAGGCACGCGCTCGGCCGAAGGCAGCCTGGCGCGCTTCCGGCCAGGGATCGGTCTGCTCGTCAAGCAATCCGCAGCCCCCGTTCTGCCCATGGCCATCCGCGGCCTGGGCGAATTGAAGACCGGCCGCCGCCGCTGGTTCCGCTCCGGCACCATCGAAGTGTGCATCGGCGACCCCATGCGCTTTTCACCCGCCGATTCCGAAGCCCCCATCACCGCCCAACTCCACGCCGCAGTCGAAAAGCTGCTCGAAGAACAGGGAACAGGGAACAGGGAACAGGGAACAGGGAATAGGGAAGAGGGAATAGGAAACAGAAGTATCGTGGTAATTCCAGTCAACTGTAAACCACGATGAGCCTCATCAAGATCATTCTTCGACTGATTCGACGCGGCCTTCTATGGCTGCTGCTCATTTACTGGGCGACCTTCATCGGCTATAGAGTCGCGAAAGTGATTGTAGGTGGCCCAAGTGCCGTTGTCGGCTACTACAGGCGTATTTTTTATATGCACGCAGGCATGGCGCAAGTGGCTGAAAGATCGAGCTGGGTTTTTTGGGGGCCCTTCCTGGCTGCACAGGTCATCTATCTCGGCATCGCCCTGCTACTATGCTTCGAATGGAAGTCGTCGAGGGATTGGAAATAGTGGACAAAGGAGGCAGAAATTGGGCGCGTCATTCAAGGACCTCGTGGTGTGGCAGCGGGCAGTACAGATGAGTCTGGCAATCTACAAACTTACTTCCTCCTTCCCACCCTCCGAGCGATTCGGCTTGACCAATCAGCTGCGGCGGGCATCCGTCTCTGTTGCCAGCAATATAGCAGAGGGCTATGGCAGGTCAACGAAGGGAGAGTATCTTCTCTTTCTTGGTCACGCCAGAGGCTCAAACTGCGAGGTACAAACACAACTTGTGATTTCAGAGGCGCTGGGTTTCGGATCAGAACAGTCGCGCCGCCTGGCAGAAAGCCTCTCCAGCGAGGTTAGCAGGATGCTCGTCGCCATAATGAACAAATTGCAGAGATGAGCACGGGTTTTCTGTTCCCTGTTCCCTATTCCCTGTTCCCCGTTCCCTGTTCCCTGTTCCCTGTTCCCTGTTCCCTATTCCCTGTTCCCTGTTCCCTGCTTTTCTAACTCGGCTGTCTCGGCCTAAAGTAGCACGTGCCCCCGGCCAGCACCGAGATCCAGATCGACGGATCGGCCGGTTGCTCGCTCGATCCAAGAAAAAGAATCCCGTCCGGCGCCAGCAGCCGGTGAATCCCGGCCAGCAGCGTGCGCCGCGTCTCCTGCGAAAAGTAGAGCATCACGTTGCGCAGAAAGATCACGTCGAACCGGTCGTCGGCGCGGCAGAAAGGCAGGTGCGGCCCGCACAGGTTGGCCTGGCGGAAGTTGCACATCTTCTTCACCTCCTGCTTCACCACCCATTCCTCGCCCCGGTGATCGAAGTAGCGCACCACGAACCGCGCCGGCAGGCCGCGGTTCATCTCGATGCGCTGGTAGCAGCCGGCCTGCGCGCGCCCCACCACCTCGGCGCAGATGTCGGTGCCCTCGATGCGCAGGTTCCAGCCCGTCAGCATGGGAAAATGCTCCAGCATCAGCATGCCCACGCTGTATGCCTCCTGGCCCGTGGAGCAGGCTGCGCTCCAGAACCGCAGGCCGCGCATGTGCCGCCGCGCTTCAATCAACTTCGGCAGCAGTTCGGCGCGCAGCAGCTCGAATGGACGGCTATCGCGAAAGAAACTGGTTTCGTTGATCGTCATGGCCTCGGCGATGGACCGCTCCAGCACCGCATTCTTCCTCAGCTTCAGGTGCTGCACAAGCTCTTCCAGGTGAGTCATGCCCTGGTTGCGCAGCAACTTCGAGAGCCGGGTCTCGAACAGATAGTCGCGCGAGGGGTCAAGCACGTTCTGCGACAGCCCGAAAACCAGTTGGCGAAGATAGCCGTAATCGGCGCTCGAGGATGTTTGTATCACTAGACCGCCGATTCCCGAAGCTCGCGGGCTTCGCTGTGCGTCCGGCCGGCAAGCCGGAGGATTTCGGGGGCTAGGTCGTCGAGGGCGAGCACCTTGTGCGCCAGTCCGGCATTGCTCACCGCGCCCGGCATTCCCCACACCGTGCTGCTTGCCTGGTCCTGGGCAAGCACGGCGCCGCCGTGGTCGCGAATCATGCGGCAGCCCATCAATCCGTCCGAACCCATGCCGGTCAGCACCACCGCCAGCACGCCCGCGCCATAGGCAGCGGCCACCGAGCGAAACAACACATCCACGGCCGGACGGCAGTGATTCTCCAGCGGGCCCTGGTTCAGGTGCAGCGTGGCCGGCGAGCCGGCCCGCGACGCCGCCTGCACCTCCATGTGCCAGTTCCCGCGCGCAATATAAATCGTTCCCGCGCGCACTTGATCGCCTTCCGCGGCCTCGCGCACGCGCAACTTGCACCGCCCGTCCAGCCGCTCCGCAAACAGCCTGGTAAACAGCTCCGGCATATGCTGCACAATCAACACCGGCAGCGGAAAATTCCCCCTCAGCGCGGGAAGAAGAATGTCCAGCGCCGCCGGCCCTCCCGTGGAGACGCCGATCGCCAGCACCACCGGAATCGACGAAATCGCCTGCGCCTTCGGCCCCGGCCCCATGGGCAATATCAGCGGCAGTCGCGCCGCGCCTGGATAAACCGGTTGCCCCCGCCCTGGCAATTGCCCGTGCGATGGCCCCTGATACTGCCCCTGTGCCTGCCCCTGTTCCTGACTGGTCAGCGCATGAATCTTGGGAACCAATTCCTGCCCCAGCGCACGCGTCGCCGCCTCGCGGCTCGCTTGCCCCGCCGGCTTGGCCACATAGTCTGAAGCGCCGCCGGCCAGCGCCTCCAGCGTCACCTTGGCGCCCCGCTGGGTCAGCGAACTGCACATGATCACCGGCATCTTGTGTCCCTGCCGCCGCAACTCCCGCAGGGTCACCAATCCATCCATCACCGGCATCTCCACATCCAGCAGAATCAGGTCCGGACGAAGGATGGCGATGCTGCTCAATGCCGATGCGCCGTCGGCCGCGGTTCCAGCCACTTCCAGACCCGCATCGGCGCACACCACCGAACGCAGCAAGCTCCGCATCACTGCCGAGTCGTCCACGATCAGGATCCGGGTTCGGCGACCGGCCGCCATCCCTCAGGCCTCCACCAGACCGAGCATGGCCAGCTTTTCGCCCAGCGCTTCGTCGTCGAAGGGCTTCATCAGGTATTCGTCTGCGCCGGCATCCAGCGCGCGCAAAATGAAGTCGTTCTCCGCCTCGGTGGTCACCATCATCACCTTCATCGCGCCGAATCCATCCGCCCGCAGTTGCTTGAGCATCTCCAGCCCGTTCATCACCGGCATATTCCAGTCCACCAGCGCAAGATCGAAGGGCACACCGGCATGCAACTGATCCAGTCCGGCCTGGCCGTCGGCGGCCTCCTCGCACGCGATGCCCCGCTCCTCCAGCAGTCCGCGCAAAAAGCCCCTCACAAAGCGGGAGTCATCGACAATCAGTGCTCGCATGATCACCTCCAGGCACCATTGGACTGAGCCTTGCTCGCCTCAGGCCGCCCGCGCCCCACCCAGCCGCATCGGGTCCAACCGCTCCGGGTCCAGCATCACCAGCAGGCTGTCCTTCAGCTTGTACGCGCCGGCAAACAACGCCCTCCGGCGCTCGTCCAGAATCGACGGGTTGGGCTCGTGGTCGGCAGACGACACCGTCAACACCTCCCCCACCGAATCCACAAGCAGCCCGAAGCATCCCCCCGAGCTCTCCAGAACCAAAATGTCCTGCGACCCGTCCCTGGGCGGCAAACCCAGCAAATGGCGCATGCTCACCGTCGTCAGCACGTCGCCGCGGTAGTGAACCAGCCCGCCCACGAAGCTCGGAGCCAGCGGAACCGGCTGCGGACGCGCTGACCCCACGATCTCCAGAATGTGCGTGATCGGCACCCCGAACAATCCCTGACCCACGCGCACTGAGCACATCTCCATCAGCGTCGCCGCCGCCTTTTCCTTGCGATTCAGGGCCGTCCCCGCGCTGCTCATCTCGCTGCCTCCGTCATCTGGCTCCATTCGCCGGGCGCGCTCTCTTGAACCGGCAGCGGCGCCACGCCGCCCAGGTCAACCACTCCCGTCACCCGATTCTTCAGCAGCGTCACGCCGCCCGTCTGCTTGCTCGTGCCCGCCTCAAACAGGTCCCCGCCCGCCGCCACATCCAGAACGTGCGAAACCGCTATGCCCACATGACGATTGCCCTCCCGGCACACCACCACGATGATCTGCGCCTCGGGATTGCCCTGCACCGCCCCCAGCACTCCGCCCGAATCCTCCACCGGCAGCAGTTGCCCCTCGAAGTTCAGCACCGGCCGGTAGCCGATGTACTCGATCCGCGAAACCTTCAGTTGTTCGATCCGCAGCACGTCCGTCAGCGGCACCGCCGCCTGCCGCTCGGCCACCTCCACCAGCAGGTACTCCAGGCTCTTGCCGGCTTCCGCATCGATCTCCTCTTCGCCCGCCCGCGCCGCCTCGTCTTCCGCGCTCATGGTCACGCCGGCCTTCAGGGCGATCGACCCTGGGTCCAGAATCAGCGCCAGGTCCGCGTTGCCCAGCACCGTCGCCCCCGAATACAAGCCGATCGTCTTCAGCACCGCGCTCAGCGGCTTCACCACAATTTCCTCCGGATCGGCCAGCCCGTCCACCACCAGCCCGAAGCGCCGCCCGTCGGCGTCCAGAACGGCGATGAAATTGTCCCGCTCCGTCGCCATCTTGTGCTCTTCTCCAGGCATCAGCAGCCGGTCCAGAAACACCAGCGGCAGCAGCTTGCCGCGCAGCCGGTATAGCGGCGCGCCTTCCATCCACTCGATCGCCGTGGCCGCCTGCTCCGGAGGTATGTGCACCAGCTCCGACAACGCTCCCTGGGGCAGCGCGAAACTCTGCCTCACGCTGTGCACAATCAGCGCCGGAATAATCGCCAGCGTCAGCGGAATCCGCAGCCGCAGCGTGGTCCCCTTGCCGGGCCGCGAGTCGATCTCCACTTTCCCGCCGATCTTTTCCACGTTGGTGCGGACCACATCCATCCCCACTCCCCGCCCGCTCACGTTGGTCACCGCCGCGGCGGTCGAGAAGCCGGGCAGAAAGATCAGTTGCAGCAGCTCGCGCTCCCCCAGGTGCGCGGCCCGCTCCGGCGTAATCAGCCCCCGCTCGATCGCCTTCTGCCGAATCTTTTCGACAGCAATTCCGGCCCCGTCGTCGGAGACCTCGATCACCACGTGGCTGCCTTCCTGCACCGCCCGCAGCTTCAGCAATCCCTCCGCGTCTTTGCCCGCCGCCAGCCGCGTCTCCGGCGGCTCAATGCCGTGATCCAGCGAGTTCCGCACCGCGTGCGTCAGCGGATCCTTGATGGCCTCCAGCAGGCTCTTGTCCAGCTCCGTCTCCTGGCCCTCCATCTGCAACCGCACCCTCCGCCCCAGCGACTGCGAAAGATCGCGCACAATCCGCGGCATCTTCGAAAAAACATGCGAGACCGGCTGCATCCGCGCCTTCATCACGCTCTCGCGCAGATCCGCCGTCACCATGTCCAGCCGCCGCGACAGCAGCGTCATGTTGGGATCGGACGCCGTCGCCTGCAGCACCTGGTTGCGCGTCAGCACCAGCTCGCCCACCAGGTTCATCATCCGGTTCAGCAGCGTCACGTCCACGCGCAGCGTGCTTTCGGCCGCCGTTCCCGCGCCCTGCGCGCGCGCCTTGCCCACATCGCCGTCCGCCTCGCCGGGCGCTTTTTCCCCGGCCGCTTTGGGAGTCGGCAGAGCCGGCTCCCGAGCAGCCTCCGCGGCCTCCGGCGCTGGTGGCGCGCCCGGGCTCTGTGCGGACCCCTCTGCGGGAAATGCCGCGGGGGATGGCGCGGCAATTGCAGCCGGCCCGCCCGTTTCGTGGGTGGGCGCGTGTGCCGGTGCGGCCGGATGGGCCTCTGCGGGCGTGCCGGCAACCGCTCCCGCCGCCGGTGCGCCGGCCCGCGCATGAGCGTGCCTGGCCTGCGCATGCGCCGGGGTCTGCAACTCTTCCAGCCGCCCGATCAGCACCGTATCCTCGCCGTCGCCCTCTGTGCCCTCCGCCTCGATCGTCTTCAGAATCGAACGCAATCCGTCCAGCAGTTGCAGCAGCCCGGTCGTCGTCGGACCATCCGCGGTCACCTTGCCCTCGCGCAGCAATCCCAGCAGGTTCTCGCCCGCGTGCGCCAGCTTCTCCAGCCGCTTGAAGCCAAGAAACCCCGTCGTTCCCTTGATCGTGTGCACCGATCGGAAAATATCTCCGATCAGGGCCCCGTCCTGCGGCCGCTCCTCCAGTTCGGTCAGGCACCGCTCCATCCGGTCCAGCCCTTCCTGGCTCTCGATCAGGAACTCTCTCGTCAGTTCATCCATCGCGTCCACTCATCCGCCCGGCCAGAGTTCGAGCCAAAAAAATCGCGCCAAGACACGCGGCCCCGGCACAGCCAGCTCTCAAGCCCTTTATCGGTAAGAAGAGCCTCAACTTGAGGAGCGGAGTTCTCTTGAGGAGCGGAGTTTTCTCGAGGAGCGGAGTTTTCTCGAGGAGCGGAGTTTTCTTGAGGAGCGGAGTTTTCTCAAGGAGCAGAGCGATCCCCACAGATCGCGCAACGGACTTTTGTCTTTTAAGAGGCAATCCCCCCCACAAAAGCCCCGTGCCCCATCCTTTCGCCTTCTTTCTGGCGAAAGGGTGGGAGACCATAAAGCCCCCTCAAATTAATTCCCCGCAGATCGCGCAACGGACTTTTGTCTTTTAACAGGCAATCCCCCCACAAAAGCCCCGTGCCCCATCCTTTCGCCTTCTTTCTGGCGAAAGGGTGGGAGACCACGAAGCCCCCCTCAAACTCATTCCCCACAGATCGCGCAACGGACTTTTGTCTTTTAAGAGGCAATCCCCCACAAAAGCCCCGTGCCCCATCCTTTCGCCTTCTTTCTGGCGAAAGGGTGGGAGACCACGAAGCCCCCCTCAAACTCATTCCCGACAGATCGCGCAACGGACTTTTGTCTTTTAAGAGGCAATCCCCCCACAAAAGCCCCGTGCCCCATCCTTTCGCCTTCTTTCTGGCGAAAGGGTGGGAGACCACGAAGCCCCTCAAATTCATTCCCGGATGTACAGCAGGCGTAGAAATGTTTTAGCCTCAAACTTCATGCCCCACCCCGACCAAGACCCGGCCAACCCGCCCGACCCCGCCCTCGAAACCCTCCTCGAACAGGCCCGCCAGGCCGCCCTCCACGCCTACGCGCCCTACTCCGGCTTCCGCGTCGGAGCCGCCCTCCGCCTCACCAGCGGCGCTGTCGTCACCGGCGCCAATGTTGAAAACGTCAGCTACGGCCTCACCATTTGCGCCGAGCGCTCCGCTTTGGTCGCCGCCGTTTCCCAATTCGGCCCCGAAATCCGCATCGCCGCCGTCGCCGTCGCCAATCTCAACAACGCCGCCAGCCCTCCCTGTGGCGCCTGCCGCCAGATGCTCGCCGAGTTCATCCTTCCCGACGCCCCCGTCGCATTCCCCGCCGCCGACGGCCCCCGCACCCTGCCATTCTCCGCAATCCTCCCCTTGGCCTTCGACATGAAACTGAAGTAAGGATGCAACCTCACCCAATGCAGATAGAGCCCAACCGCACCCCCCTCCACACCATCGACCTCATCCGCAAAAAGCGCGACGGCCTTGCCCTCGACCCCCGCGAGATCGCCCACCTCGTCTCCGGCGCGGCCTCGGGCTCCATCCCCCTCGAACAGCTCTCCGCCTGGCTCATGGCCGCTTTTCTCCGCGGCCTCTCGCTCGACGAAACCCGCTCCCTCACCCTCGCCATGCGCGACTCCGGCGAGAAGTTTGACCCTTCGCCCCTCGGCAAAGTGGCCGTCGACAAGCACTCCACCGGCGGCGTCGGCGACAAGACCAGCTTCCTCGTCGCTCCCATCGCCGCCGCCTGCGGCCTGGCCGTGCCCATGATCAGCGGCCGCGCCCTCGGCCACACCGGCGGCACACTCGACAAACTGGAATCCATCCCCGGCTACCGCACCGCCCTCACACTGTCCGAATTTGAGACAGTCCTCGGCCGCTGCGGCGCATCCATCGTCGGCCAGACCCCCTCCCTGGTCCCCGCCGACCGCGTCCTCTATGCCCTCCGCGACCGCACCGCCACCGTCGAAAGTCCCGGCCTCATCTGCGCCTCCATCCTGAGCAAAAAGCTCGCCGCCGGCCTCGACGCCCTCGTCCTCGACGTAAAAACCGGCTCCGGAGCCTTCCTGCGCGAGCAGAAAGACGCCGAATATCTCGCCGCCCTCATGGTCGCCACCGCCGAAGCCGCCGGAACCCGCACCGTCGCCCTGCTCACCGACATGGGCCAGCCCCTCGGCCGCGCCGCCGGCAACTGGATCGAGCTGGTCGAGTCGGTCGAGCTCCTCCGCGGCCATCGCCCCGCCCCAAGCGAAGACCTGCGCGAACTCTCGCTCATCCTCGCCGGCTGGATGATCCATCTCGGCCGCGCAGCCACCACCCCTGAACTTGGCCGTGCCCGCGCTGAAACCGCCCTCGCCGACGGCTCCGCCCTGCGCGCCTTTTTCTCCATGATCGAAGCCCACGGCGGCAACACAAAAGTCTTCGACGACCCCGCGGCCTTCCACTCGCCCGGCGCAACCCAAGTCCTCGAAGCCTGGGAAACCGGCTTCATCTCCGCCATGGACACCACCCAGATCGGCTGGGCCGTGCAGCGTCTCGGCGCGGGCCGCGAGAAAACCGGGGCCCCCAGCGACAGGTCTTCGTCGCTGGGGTGGCAAGCCGGGGCCCCCAGCGACAGGTCTTCGTCGCTGGGGTGGCAAGCCGGGGCCCCCAGCGACAGGTCTTCGTCGCTGGGGTGGC
>Ga0181524_10001113_pt1 | contig 31424 bp, 36 predicted proteins | sample PEATcosm2014_Bin_34_FD_119761 | JGI IMG/M metagenome (GOLD analysis project Ga0181524, IMG submission 119761) | Peatland microbial communities from MTU Mesocosm Facility, Houghton, MI, USA - PEATcosm2014_Bin05_60_metaG | ecosystem: Environmental > Terrestrial > Soil > Wetlands > Peat | place... | reverse complement strand
GGGCAGACCCCGGATATGGTTTACTTTGCCTTGCGGCCTCAGCTTGAGGCGGCGTAACGTGACTCGAGCAGAGCTTCACTTACCGCGCCTGGTTTGCTGTCCAACTCCCTGGGGCCACCGCCTGGTGCGCGGTATAACTTTACCGCGATTAATGGTGTAGGCTTAGCCAACGTCGCAGATGCCCTTGCGGCGATCAGGAAATTCGTTTACGACGAAAACCAGGTAACGATAGCAGAACTGCTAGACGCCTTACGGGCCGATTTTAGCGACCACGAGGACCTTCGTCAGCTGCTCCTCAACCGAGGCGCAAAATACGGAAACGATGATGACTCCGTGGATATGCTTGCACGGGAAGTCGCACATATATTTTGCGAAGAGGTGCTGAAATACTCGAATACGCGCGGTGGTCCGTTCCAACCCGGTTTTCAAACTGTATCCATGCATGCACTCTTCGCGGGCTCCGTCGGTGCAACGGCAGACGGCCGGAAGAGGGAAATGCTCCTCGCGGACGGTGGCGTCTCGCCCGCACAGGGACGAGACAAGCACGGTCCCACGGCAGTGCTCAAATCGGTCGCGAAGTTGGATCACCGGATGGCACATAACGGAACGCTCCTCAACGTGAAATTCCATCCGTCGGCAATTGCGGGGGATGCGGGGACGGGGAATTTACTCGCTTTGGTGAGAACGTTCTTCCAGTTGAACGGTCAGCATATTCAGTTCAACGTCGTGAGCACTGAAACCTTGCGTGATGCCCAGGCACATCCCGAGAGATATGCGGATCTCGTAATCAGAGTCGCGGGTTTTAGCGTATTCTTCACAACTGTCGACAAGGTGTTGCAGGAGGATATCATTGCGCGAACGGAACACCAGTACGTTGGATGAGTGCCTGGCGGTCTCAGGGTGGGATCGCTACCCTGAAGGGAGGCAATCATGTTAGGCCGACGGTACCTGTGCGTGGTATTGGGGGTTGCGATCTACTCCGCGGTAGCAGGCTTTTTGCTGCCTCAAGGTGAAGCAGCAGGTCCCATTGTTCTGAAGCTGGCCCACGCCCACCCCGCCACAGATTCCCTTTTCGGTCCCGCATCCACCCGGTTTGCAGAGAGTGTCAAGGGGCTGACAAACGGTGGGGTAGATGTTCAGGTCTTCCATGGGGGCTCACTGACCGCTGATGAACGCGAGATGACCGAATCGGTAAAGTTGGGATCACTTGACATGGCAGTGATTGCGTCACCCCAGCTAACAGGATACAGTCCAACTGTTAAAGTCTTCGACCTTCCGTTCATCTTTAGAGACCATGCACAGGCCGTTAAAGTGCTTGACGGGCCAATTGGCGAGGCTGTTCGAGACGATCTCGAATCTAAAGGGATTCTGATTTTGGAGTATTGGAGTTGTGGCATTCGAAGCGTCTTCACCAATGTTAAACCGATTAGGAATCCGGATGATTTGAAAGGGTTAAAGATTCGTGTAATGCCCACACCAGTATATATAGACACCTTTAAAGCGCTTGGCGCGTTGCCTGTTGCCATGGGCTCCAGTGAACTCTACTTGGCGCTTCAAATGGGTGTGGTGGATGCGGGCGAGAACGACCCAGCGAGTGTCATAGACTGGAAATGGGTGGAGGTGGTAAAATACTATTCCCTCACGCAACACGGGTTTTGCGCGTGTCCGCTCATCATGAACAGTAAGACATTTCATTCGCTTCCCGGAGATGTTCAACTTGCAATTAGGAAAGCAGGCAGGGAATCCGCGGCTTTCCAGCGTCCATATGCCGAAGGCCTCTGGGATCGTGCCATGAAGCAAATTGAGGCGAAAGGTGTCAAGATTAACAAGGTGGAGAGTTTAGCAGCGTTTCAGGAGAAGGTAAAAGGTGTTTATGATAAGTATGACAAGGAACTCGGGAATGGCTTGGTCCGAAGGACATTGGAGAGTGCTCAAGCGTCGAAGTAACTGGGATATGCGAGGAGGGACGGACAACGACATAAACCACCATGCCCAGGGCTTGGAAGCTGGGGGTGCGCACCCGTAGGTCAAGGTGGCTTCCCCAGATCTCCTGCGACATTGAACCCGATTCCAGATCTCCTGACATAGGAGTTCATGAAATTGTCCGCTTGGCGGGTCGCAGCGCAACCCCATAGCGCAGGCAGAGCAGGGAGCCGGGAAACAGCACCGGCCGGGTGTTGAGCTTGTCACACAGCGCCGCGATCGCCCGCGTCGCCAGCCCCTGGGCCTTCAGACGACGTACCAGCTGCTCGCGCGACCGCGGCAGGCGGGGGGGCCCGGGCGGGGTAGCCGCCCGCCCGGCCCAAGGCCGGGAGGCCGCCTGCTTCGAACCGGCGCTGATACCGCCGCACGCTCCGCACGGAGCAGCCGAAGGCCCGGGCGACTTCCGTCTGATCCGCCCAGCCGTGCTGCACCAGGCTCACCATGGCGTAGGCCTCGGCCATGCGATCGTCCGTAGCGTACTGCAGCAATACAATGCCGGAGACCAGGACGATGCGGAAGTCGTGCTCCGTCCGGAGGAGGCAGCGATCATTGATGACCGTCGTGCCCGCCGGCACCCGCGGCCCGGGAAAGAGGTCCCGCTGTACTTCTGCTCCCACCATGGCGGGAGCTTGCCACCCCACACCGCAAGACTCCACGCGAAAAAGCGGACACGTTTGGGTCCCCGCCCCTCTCCTGGCGGCGTCAACGATAACAAGCCCTTCAACGCCCTATGTCAGGAGTTCTGGAGTCCGGCAGGGAACAACGGCTCCAGCCAGCTGCTATACTCCCCGGGAGCTAAACTATTACGTTGTAGTCCGGTGGAAGCGCGTACCCGGTATACGAGCGCGACTTTCCCTATCTGGCCGCCGAAGGCTGGCCTTGCCTGCCAGCGGCTTTCGGCAGACTGCCCCGAGATAAGATTACTGGGATGGGTGAGCGTGGCGTCATTTTTGATCTGCAACGCTTCTCAGTGCATGATGGCCCGGGCATCCGTAGCCTAATCTTTTTCAAGGGCTGCACATTACGCTGCCAATGGTGCTCGAACCCAGAGTCTCACCATTTTCAGCCGGAGATTCTTTTCGATCCCGCAAAGTGCGTGGGCTGTCGGCATTGTGCCAACGTGTGCCCGAACGACGCGGTCCTCATCGAAGCGGAGGAGGTGCATTACGACCGGAAGAAGTGTAGCGGGTGTGGCTGTTGCGCGAAAGTATGTTATTCCGAAGCACGGGTACTTAAGGGGATGGTCGTCACGGCGGAGTGGGTGGTCGACCAAGCGGTGAAAGACGAGCCGTTCTTTTCCAATTCGGGTGGCGGAGTCACTCTTGGCGGGGGCGAGCCGCTGGCCCAACCGGAATTCGCGAGCTCAGTCTTGCAAATGTCTAAGCAGAGGGGGTTGCACACCGTCGTAGAGACGTCCGGTTATGTCCCATGGACTCACCTAGCGCGAACCCTCCCGTGTACGGACCTTTTTCTGTTTGACCTCAAGCATGTCGAACCAACCAAGCACCGAGCCTACACCGGTGGTGATGTCGGTGTGATCATATCCAATCTGAATAGATTAGCAGCCGCAGGACGGCCGATCGTAGTGCGCATCCCTATTATCCCAACCTTCAACGATACATCGGCAGAAATTGCCGCGATTGCAAGGACAGTCGCGACCTTGGGCTTGGACGAAGTTCACCTCCTCCCTTACCACAGTCTAGGACAATCGAAATACGGCCTTCTGGGCAGAGAGTGTTCTTTCCCGTCAACACCGCCCATGGTCAAGGCAAGGCTAGAAGAACTCAAAGCCATAGCTGAAGGAGCAGGCCTGACTGCCAAGGTAGCAGGATAATCGAGGAAGGCTGAATACTATCTGGCGGCAGATGGGCGCGCACGCCTCCGAAGTGGTCAGGTTTTGCTCTTTCAGCGACACCCTGGCGAGACTTTTATGGGCCACCTTTACCCGTTTCCCCTCATTCCCGGCGAATGGTCAGGTAGGACGACAGTGCTGTTGATAAGTAGGGTCGCAGACCGGATTACCCGACACCTGATGGCCCTGCTCACGGTTGCTCTCGTAGTCATAGTTCTCGTGCAAGTGATTTTCCGCTACTTGCTGCTGATTCCGTTCCCAGGCTCAGCGGAACTCGCCCCATACTTGTTCATTTGGTTAACATTCCTAGGAGCTCCGGCTGGGATCAAAGAGCGGAGCCACCCGGTGATCGCGTTCGTCACGGACCGGTTGCCACCCCAGGCCAAGAAGATCGTGGAGCTATTTGCTTTCAGTGCCACATGTTGGCTCTTAGGCTTCTTCGTTATCGGAGGGATCCACTCGACTGTACTGGTCACAGCCGAAACCACTCCCATCCTAGAGATTTCCATGGCCTGGGTACATGTGGCACTGCCGATTTCCGGGATACTCATGCTCCTGCACGTTGTCAGCAACCGGATTGAGGATTCAGCTCTGTCTGCTATCGACGTTCTACTGGTGGGTTTCTTCCTGGGGACTATTTGGGTGTTGACGAATGTTCTGAGCTTGACGGCTAACATTTACATTTTCCTCGTCATTGCTCTCGTACTGCTTCTGCTAATAGGAATGCCGGTGAGCTTTGTATTGGGATTAGCCACTCTGCTCACCTTATCTGTCAATCACAGACCAGTGCTCCAACTCGTGACCCGGATGGTCGGTGGGCTTAACAATTTTCCCTTGCTAGCGATTCCGTTTTTCATGCTTACGGGGGCCGTGATGGCGACGGGTAGCATGGCTCGTCGCCTGACGGACTTCGGCAATGCTTTGGTCGGATGGATTCGCGGAGGCCTCGGACTTGCCGACATTGTGGTGAGCGTCATTTTTGCGGACATCTCTGGGTCCGCAGTCGCAGACACTGCGGCGATAGGGTCGGTAATGCTCCCAAGTCTAGTGGCGCGGGGGTACGATGTGAACTTCGCGACGGCGCTTCAAGCCTCAGCAGGGTCGCTAGGTATGCAATTCCCTCCTAGCATTACGATGATTCTTTATGCCTGGGTGGCGACCGTGTCCGTGGCGGCCTTATTTGCGGCGAGCTTCGTGCCCGGATTTCTTGTAGCGTTCTCCTTTGGAATTGTCGTCTATATCGTCGCCCGTCGGCGTGGATATCCCAGGGAAACTACGATTAGCTTAGGGAACATTCTCCGTACATTCCGAGGATGTTTTTTCGCGCTCGTAGCTCCGCTGCTAATCGTTGTTGGTATTTTGGGCGGCATCATGACTCCCTCAGAAGCTGGCGTGGTGGCAGCTGTCTATAGCATTGTCGTAAGCTTATTTGTCTACCAAGATCTGCCTTTTCGACGCCTCCCGAGTGTGATGGCTCAAGCCGGCGTAGGAATGGCACGGGTAACGTTTCTTATCTCTACCGCGATGGGATTGGGATGGATACTAACTATCAATCAAGGACCACAGCAGTTAGCAGCACTGCTTTACGAAATCTCTCACAATCCGCTTATAGACCTTTTGTTGATTAATTTGTTGATTATGATTGTTCATACGGTTCTAGAACCAGCTGCTACGATGCTGGTGCTCGTTCCTGTCCTCATGCCCTTACTGCGCCAACTTGCCATTGATCCCGTCTTCTTTGGAATCATGTTTGTGATGAATTCTGCGATTGGATTCCTCTTGCCTCCGGTGGGATTCTGTCTTTACATCGCATGCGGGGTTTCCGGTGCACGGCTGGAGAATGTTGTTCGGGCGATTATCCCATTTGTGATAGCCCTTACGGTTGATCTGATTTTGATTGTCTTGTATCCTCAACTAGTGCTCTGGCTCCCCCATCTCATGCATCTTCATTAGTCTCTTACGACTCAGCTCTTGCGCAAGATGGACAAAACTTGTGGGTCATGGGGCGACGGGCTGATTGAGTATAGGAATGATCACCAACTCCCGCAGCTTGCCTGTGCCGCCAGGTACTCCGCTGCAAGAGTGACGCCCCAGGGGATGCCGAGAGCGACTCGGATCCCCCCAAACAGCTCAAGAACCACGGCTGGCCGATACACCGAGAGGAAGAGCTGGCCCGGAGAGCCCCCGAGCGTCTGCGCAAATTGCCCATACATGGGATGCACGTTCTGAATGGCATTGACCGTGCAGACCACCATGAGCATTGCAATCGCAAATACGATGTACAGGTAAATCCCGACGGGCTCCCCGCCAAACCAGACCAGAAAAAGAGAGACTAATGGAAGCAATGGGACCGTTCGGAGAACGTTGGTACTAATGGGAGCGCCTTATAGATGACACTCGTTGCTCCCCGGCCGTGCACTTGGGCGAGCGAGACATGGGGAGGCAGAGCCATGGGACTAATCATATGCCCGGACTGCAAAAAATCAGTGAGTGACCAAGCGCGCAAGTGTATTCATTGCGGTCGCGCCCTCACCCCGTCACTAGCTGTTCATCCACCCAAAACCTCCCAGAAAAGGCCTGCGTCCAACACGCTCTGGCTATGTATTCTAGTCGGGGTCCTAGCCGTCATCACGATCACCTATATGGTTCATCGCCATGTCGAGGCTCGCCAGCACGCAGAACAGCAGCGTATCGCTCAGGCCCTCGACGCCTTGAAAGCCCTGCGGTCCATGACTCAGGCCGGATTAAGTTACCGCGACTACATTCCCCGACTCGCCGACACGCAGGTACAAATTGATCGGTATCTTCAAACAGGAACAAACAGCGCGGTCAAAGCTGGATTGGCCAACACCATGGGTATCTATAAACTGGCTTCTAGTGCTTGGCAGGTCTAACTCAACAAGAACTATAATGCAGAGAGGTACGAACTGACCCAGAGCCCCCTACTCGATCTCTGCCCAACCGTGAAGCAGCGCATTGAAACGAGGAGCGAGTGGTTGTCCGGCGACCCCAAGTGGGGACGGGGTCTCGAAATTGCTTATTCCGTACCACTCCTTTGGGAATGTGCCTCAAAGATGATTGACGAGATCGAGCGAAATAAGGCACCCGCCACGTCTGAGAAGCCCACCTAACCTCCCGGCCGGCAGCCTAGCGAAGTCTCTCCTCCCGATGCTCAGACTCAGTCTGCTTCTGGAGCCGTGCAGGCCTCGAACTAGGCACCTCAGCTTGAACAACCGAAATAACCCCTCGTGTTTTAGTCGTACTCATTTTTCGAGTGCCTCCGACCCCGTAATTATTCGCCAACAATGGCGAAGACGTGACCGTAACCATAACTCGGGTTCGAATCCCGATAGGGTTCGGCACATATGGGAAGCCAGAAGCAACCTGGTTTTCTGGCTCGAAATCATAGAATGCGATTTCTCACGAGGACCCTTGATCGATCTGTGGGAGTGTGCTGCCGCATCAGGACACAAATTTATCCTTGGACTGCTTCCCCGTGAGACCGAGATGGTTATTCTCCATACCCTGATGGCGTCGAGGTTTTCCTGAGGATATGTCCAATCCCGTCCTGAGTAGTGCCGCATAACCTCATTTAGCCCCTGGATCTTACTCGGTAGGTCCGTCAATTCCCGGATATGCCCGTACCCGATCACGCTTTGAAACGAGAAGGTCCATTTGCAGGGGTTGCTCTCATTAGTGATTACGCGAACGTCATGCTCGAACTCAAAACAGACGCGATTGTTGGCAGTAATGAAATCGATTTTTCCTCCCTCCTTGGCTGTGTGAAAATAGATCGCCTTCCCATCATACCCAAACGACACGGGAAGGATATAGGGGATGTTGTCTCGTGCCAGTCCCAATCGGCAAACCTGGGCATTCTGGATGACGCGTGAAATGAGTTCCTGATCCGTAATTTCCTTATCCGTTCGTCTCATCTCCACCTCCAGTTTTTGGAATGAACACAACCCGCCAGGAACTCTTGCGGATTAAATTTTCGTTTTGCCCTGTCGATACCGCTCCTCACTGCATCCCAAGTTGCCGAGCTTCACTCCCTGAAACTCGCAACCGTCAGAAAACTAACGTATCAACGTCAGCTTCCAGTGGTCCGGCCCACCGGCAAGCGGGTAGTCCACCACCGCCTCAGTGAACTGGAGGCACTGCTAAAGAAGCACAGCCAGCCGATGCGGGAAAGCCAAAGATGAGCGGGGCGACTCATTCAGTCTGGTAGCAGGCGACAATCTCCCCGAAGTAGAGGGTGTGGTAATCCTTTTTCGGATAGAGCTCTTCGAGTTCCTTGTCCAGCATCTTTGGGTCCAGGGCGCTCTTGTAAAGCCTTCGGCACTCGTAATGGTAGCCCGGGACGTCGAGCACCGGGGACCTGACCTTCTTGGCTTTCCGGGTGGCGAGCCTGCATGCCTTGAATTTATCGACCGCCCTGCCGGACATCGTGCCGCAAAATTCAAGCTCCTTCTGCATGTCCTTCGTCGGAACGTTCACCGTGAAGCTCTCGGCGGCTTCCATCAACCCGAAGGTATGACGGCTGTTGCGGACGGCGACCATGATGACCGATTTCCCCCAGAGAATTCCTACCAGGCCCCATCCGATGGTCATCACATTCGTCTGGCCCTTGGCCGTTACGGTCAGAAACGCTCCCCCCTGGATCTGCTTCATCACAGCCGGGACGATTTCAAATTCATTCACTTTCTTCATGGCGGATCTCCGTTTCGGTTTGAAGCCGCCCTTCCGGGCTAGTCGCCCTTCGTCCTTTCGCTGCCCTTGGTTTTAACCGCCCTCCGCTTCGCCCAGTACGCCTTCATTCTTCGGCTTACCGCTTTTCGTTCGGCATTAGTCATTCGATGTCGCTTTTCCTTCGCGCGAGTTGAGGGAGGACGGGTTGTTTCGCTAGTGTTGGCTAATGTTTCAAGGGCGATTCGAACTGCTGCAATTTGACCATCGACTTGCTGTTTCTCCATCTCCAATTGACCGAGCGCTTTTTCCAGAGATGACGTGAGGTTTAGTCGCATTTAGTGATCCTCCTAGAATGCAGGATTTCGTAACACGCCCTTTGTGCGAAGTCAAGGTCCTAACGGGGGAACCTCGATCAGGTTTCCCCCCGGATTGGGCGTAGGAATAATGCCGCCAACTACAGGATCTGCTGCACCATGACCACTTCGCCCCACCACTTGCATTCTTGATTCGGCAGACACTTGTCTTTCTGGGATGTTTCGATATCCCCCTTCGTGGTGGTTTCCGGCGTGCCGCGGTTGATGGAATAGCCCATGTGCCGCCAGGTCGCGAAGTGCGCCCCGTTCCTCTGCTCCTCTTCCAGGGCTGCCATTGTGCGCGCTGAGCACGCCGAGAACGGCATTAACATTGCTGTTGCCAGAAGTGCCATCCACAAGTTTTTGCGCATAGTGTCTTCCATTTCGTCACACGCCCCTTGTGCGAAGTCAAGGTATAAAACCCCTCGGCACAATCAGTCAGTTGCCAAGGGGTTCTCAAACAGTTCAGATCTCAGTAGAGCACGGACTACCTACTCGCCTTTCCCTGCTTTCTACCCTTTAGCTTTCTTCGAGGCCGCCCTACGCTTCGCCCAGTACGCCTTCATCCGCTGACTAACCGTCCGCCTTCCTGCAACACTCATTCGATGTCGCTTCCCCTTTGCGCGAGTGGTGGCACGTCTCTGTTGCCCCTTCTCTCCCAATGTCCTAAGAGCAGCATGGACTACTGTGATTTGACCATCGATTTGCTGTTTCTCCATCTCCAATTGACCGAGCGCTTTTTTCAGAGATGACGTGAGGTTTAGTCGCATTTAGTGATCCTCCGATAATGCGGGTTGAAAAGAAGCCCAGGCTGACATAGCTCTTATGCTCATTCGACGCCTAACACCTTCACCAACGCAGTTCGAGTATATACATCAATCGATTCCTGTCAACTGCGGATGGGTGCGAGGGGAGATTCAGCTTCTAATCCAAAGGCAGGAATGAAGGGGTAGGAACTTTCACCTGAGCAATAGTTACGTGTGTTCAGAATATTCGAGATGATGAACCCTTGGGCGAACCGAAGGCTGATGGTGCTGGAGCGTATCTGTAAAGTGAACAGAGAACGGGAGTCTGTCGGTATTGTTTTCAGCACACAGCCAGAGCGAATCGAGGAGAACAAATTCATCAATCAGGTGCGTTCCCGTGTTGCCCTGTGGCGGCAAGGTGGGTACCAAGGGATCACCAAGACAACCCGGTTCCTGGCGGGATGACAGCGCCTCCAGTATGAGGGTTGGGGCCGGGGGGCCGGACCGCCACGCCGATGATGGTGCGCCACGAAGGCGCAGAGAGGAGGCTCGGATGTAGCAGCCGACTCGAAGCAGCCGAGCTGCCCACGAGATGAGGGCAGGCCCCTCGGACTCGGGCTGCAGGGCCAGGGTCCAAACCGCCGGACGCTGCTCTGGCACAATGGTCGGGGTGGTGAGCGGTCCGGAAAAGGCGGGACGTACCCGTCAGGTGTGCGCTGGGAAGACGAACGTGAGTGAACCGTTGCTGACGTGTCGAAAGCGTATAGACGTCACCGAAACCGGGCTCCAGTCGTTGGCCCGGGACCAAGCTCAGGGGATGCCTGCCGACTGCCTGAGTGGTGACCGGCATGAAGACGGCGTGAGCCCAGCGCAGGCTCGGGGGCGGAACGTGGGAACCTGGCGCCTCGATGCCAAGGGAGAAATCCAAGTGGTGGACCCACGAGGATGAGAGTACCGATGCGAGGCACAGGGACGGACGGGCTCGTAGTAGCGAGGAACCCTGGTAATGCGGGGGGAGCGAAGGGGCCCGACTCTCCGGCCTTGGGGACTGGTCAACCCGTGAGGGGAGGAGCCCGTGCCTAAGGCAAAGCCATTTGCGATTCCAAAGCAACTCGTCTTGGACGCGTACCAGCGGGTAAAGGCAAACCGGGGTGCGGCCGGGGTGGATGGCGAGTCCCTGGCGGCATTCGAGACGGATCTGAAGAACAACCTCTACAAGGTCTGGAATCGGATGTCGTCGGGCTCGTACTTCCCGCCGCCGGTCCGGCTCGTCGAGATTCCGAAGGCAAGCGGCGGCACTCGCCCGCTCGGCATTCCCACCGTGGCCGATCGTGTGGCGCAGACGGTCGTGACGAGGGTCCTGGAGCCCCTCGTGGAGCCTCACTTCCACCCGGACTCCTACGGCTATCGGCCCGGCCGGTCGGCGCTCGACGCTGTGGGAATGGCGAGGCAGCGGTGCTGGGAGGCCGACTGGGTCATCGATCTGGACATCAAAGCCTTCTTTGATTCCATTCCGCATGCCCTGGTCGAGCGCGCCGTGGCCCACCACACCACCCTGCCGTGGGTCCGGCTGTACATTGCCCGGTGGCTCCGTGCCCCGGTGCAGCGGCCAGACGGGACCTTGGAGCAACGGACCCAAGGCACGCCGCAAGGCGGCGTGGCCAGTCCGCTGCTGGCCAATCTCTTCCTGCACTACGCGTTCGATGCCTGGATGCAGCGGCAATTTCCGCGCATCCGCTTTGAGCGGTATGCGGACGATATTCTCGTCCACTGTAGGAGTGAGCAGGAGGCCCAGGCGGTGCTGGCAGCCATCCGGGGTCGATTCCAGCAGTGCGGTCTGGAGGTCCATTCCACGAAGACCCGGATCGTCTACTGCAAGGACGACGACCGGCCTGGGGGGTCGGCATCTACGCAGTTCGACTTCCTCGGGTACACCTTCCGACCTCGACTGGCGAAGAATCGCTGGGGGAAGTGCTTCGTGAGCTTCCTGCCCGCGATCAGCACCCAGGCCGCTACCGCGATCCGGCAGACCATCCGTGAGTGGCGGATGGCCTCCACCAGGAACAACCAGTCCCTGGAGGATTTGGCCCGGCTCGTCAACCCAGTGGTCCGTGGCTGGATGAACTACTACGGGCGGTACTATCGCTCGCGGGTGGTGCAGATCCTGCGTCATCTCAACGAGGCCCTGGCGGAATGGGCGCGATGGAAGTACACCCGGTTCCGGCGTCGAGAGCGTGCGTCGATGCACTGGTTAGGTCGCATCGCGCGCCGCGACCCCCACTTGTTTGCACTGTGGGATCTCGGTGTCCGCCCGGAGGCTGGAGGGTAGGAGCCGGATGACGCGAGAGTGTCACGTCCGGTTCTGTGAGGGCGGAGGGGTGCGATTCCCCTCCGCTACTCGACTGGCCGCCGCGATGAACAACCTCTATGCCGACTGGTGCGCTAAAAACGGTAAGCCCCGCCTCGATCCCTACGCCGGGATGCCCTTCCGCTCTTCGTTCGGACCTTTCGGCCGGCGTCCTCCACCACGTCACGGTCTGCAAGATCAAAGGCCGCGGTCTCACCTCGGTGCTCGGCACTCTCCTCAGGCCGTCTATGCCGCCCCACAACGGGGCCAGGAGACGGCAGCACGACGGAGGGCGGCTCTGATGGAGTTGATCTGGTTGGAGACCTAGGAAGCTTTTCGACGGAAGATCGCAGGAGGCTACTTCGGTCCTTTCGGCCTCGGTCCACGACGACGCGATTTCTTGTACTCCTCAACCCATTGTTTGGTCGAATGCCACTGGACCGTCTTCCTCAGAGCCTTCAGGCGACCGCGCTCCGCCGCCCGTCGCAGGGCCAAGAGGGAGAGTCCAGGCCTTACCAGAGCGCTCAGGGGTACCATCCTGTGTGGACCAGCTAACCCCGGCAGGACGAACCGGTCAATACTATGCTTGACCGCGCGGGCCAGTAGCTCGGCAAGGGTGGATGGATCTTTGTCGCGGTCAGCGCGTCGTAGTGCCTGTAGATACTTCACCCGATCCGTCTTGTAAATAATGGCTGGCGGATAGCCGTTCCTTACAAGCATGAGGTTGAGCGCCAGGCGACCTGCCCTCCCGTTCCCGTCAAGGAAGGGATGAATCCGCTCGAATCGCGCATGCAGATCCGCCAGATGAACAATCGGGTGGATCTGCTTCGGCTCACGGGAGTTGCCGAGCCCCAGCCAATCGTGTATGAGTGCAGGGACATCAGGCCAAGGGGGCGGCGTGTAGCCGGAGGCAAGCGGCCTTACGTCATGCCGCCGGAACGAGCCAGGCCCTTCTTCCGGCTGATGCCCCGAGGGCGGGAAGAATCGCCAGACCGGCTCCACCACAAGTGTGTGGATGTGCCGCAGCTCGGTGATATTGATCAGCTCCCGACCCGACCAGTCGTCAGTTCCCACGGCCTGAGCGTATACCCATTGCGCAGCTTCGGCGTATGCTTGGATTTCGAGATACTCTTTGAGTTCCTTATCTCCGACTGCCCGGCCCTCTTCCAGGAGGACCTTGACTTGGCTAAGGAGCATCGTGTTCCCTTCCATGGCCGTGGAGTGGTGCGTCTCCTCCTGCCAGATCCCCTCCCAGATCGACTTTGCTTCCTCCGGTTTTGGTAGACCCCCGACTTCCACGAGGCCAGCCTTCGCGTGATCGAGGTCGTTCAGGATTGACTGACGGGAGGGCCGGCCACGTTGTGCCAAGTTGGTACGTCTCCTCAAGAATAATATGGGCGTACCAAATTAAAGCACAAGCAATATGGTACGTCAAGCTCTAAACAATTGTAACGTACCAAATAATGCTTTAAATGCTATAAGAGATAGGTGGTTCCGAGTGAGGCGTTTGCTGCGTTCCGCCTAAGCCACCCGCTGTTGTGGAGGTCGCCGCCTTGCTCGGACCAACCCATTGGGATTGGTGATGAGGTCGGCGGCCTGAACCCACACCACGAAATATAGCCCGCCCAATATCAGTCGGCGAATCAGTTGGGCTACCGAAGGGCGGGTGATGTGCTGGCGATGGCCAATTGGAAAGCGGGATGAAAGCGTGAACCTGCTCATGGTTGCAATGGGCTACGCCGAGGCTTATCGAGGCGCACCGTGTCAGGTATACTGCCGCGAGCTAGAGTAGGCCGAGACGAAGGCCCGGCGGGATCAGGTGGGCATGTGGGCGCAGGGCACTAGCTACGAAAGGCCGGCGGCGTTCCGGCGGCGCATGCGACTGGCGGATGAATGAGAGGCGAGCATGACGGCAGGACGGCGTGGCGACTCCAAAGCGTGCTCTCCTTGAATCTCGCCTCACCTACCACCTTCGCTGCCTGCGCGAGGATGCCACGGACCCGGAGTTAACCGCCCTGGAGCGGCTGGCGCTGGTCCGGGATCGGGCGGCAAGGATTCGGGAGATTCGGTGGGAACTGGAAGGCGTGAAGGCAATGGACGCGGATTGGCGGATTGAAGATATTCTATGAGTAGTGCCGACCCAACGCAGGACGATTCGTCATGCTCATCTATCGGGCGCCTAGCACACAAGGAGGACTGCGATGCCCCAGGAAACAATCGGGCGGCCCATTCAGATCGCTGGGATGGCTTATGCCCCCACCAATGAGCAAGGGGTGGTTTTTCTCTTTGGTCGTCTTGCACCTCGGATTGGAATTCAGGTGGAGGAGGTGAACACTCGATTCCCGGATTGTATTGGGTGGTACAGAGGGAAACGGTGCAAAATAGAAGTTGAGTATCGGGCTTCCGGCTATAGGGGGCACCGAGCCGCGGGGGCTGATCTGATCGTCTGTTAGGAGAACGATTGGGAGCATCGACCGAGGAAATACCGGCATCTCGAAATCATTGATCTCAAGCCACTGCCGTCCAAATTAGCCGAGAATCTTGCTCTTGGACTGGTTAAGTTCTTGATTTATAAGGGTAGCTTTCGTGATTCGAGGATCAGGCCTCCAAGTCCAGAAATATGCTGTCCAAATTGGAGCATGACACCCCAGTCCCGATCGAACCGTGAGAAACGGCCGAGAAAGCCCTCCTGTGGGCTTCCCGTGGGTATTGGGGGACCGCCGCAACCCTGGCGCAACCGCCGAATCTGTCACGACAGCAACTCCCACCATTTCAAGCCGTTAGCCAGCCCGCAGGAATTCATCCAGATTTCACCCGCCTGTCATCCGCTTGTCATCCCAGCGCCCTATCCTCCGGCCAACTTTTCCACCCTGTCCACCGATCACGAGGGGTTATGCGCCACGTCGTTATCATCGAGGACGAGCCGGATATCGCCAACCTCCTGGCGCGTCGCTTTGCCTCAGAAGGCTTCCGCGTGGCCACGGCTACCGACGGTCAGGCCGGGCTCCACGCCGTTCATCTGGATCGTCCCGACCTCATCCTCCTCGACTTGCTCTTGCCGGGAGTGAACGGGTGGGAGGTCTGCCGCTCCCTCAAGGCCAACCTGGCCACCCGCGACATCCCCGTCATCATCGTATCCGCCGTTGGAAGTCCGGAGGACCGCATCGCGCTTTTGGAGATGGGAGTGGACGACTTCATCGTGAAGCCGTGCAGCGTGAAAGAGGTCGTCGCCCGGGCCCGCGCCGTGTTGCGTCGGGCGGAACGAACAAATGGCATGGGGAGGGAGGGGATATGCACCGGGTTTGCCCAACCGTCCTGATTGCGGATGGGGACACGATCTGGGTCAATTCCATGGCGCGGCTCCTGGAGGCGGAGGGATACCACGTCCTGCAGGCGCGCACGGGGGTAGACGCCTTGTACCAGGCCCGGATGCGGCGGCCGGACCTGCTCCTCCTGGACCCCGACCTTGTCCAGTTGAACGGCTGGGAGGTCTGCCGGCGATTGAAGCACTCTCCCGATATGGAGAATGTCAAGGTGGTCCTCCTCACCCTGAAGGGCGAAGCTGCTTATCGAGCCGGAGCCGACGGGTATCTGGTCAAAGGCGGCCAGGTCGAGCCGACGCTGCAGCCGGTTCGGGTGTTCCGGCACCCGCCCCAGGGGATCCTGGGGGATTTCCTCCATCGCCGGGCCGTGGCGGCCTGAGCCCCCCCTTCCGCCCTTCTTGGAGAATTCACCCCGCCGTCACGAAGCTGTAACAATCACGGCCGATACTGCGGCGCGAAGGGGGGAACCATGGGATCGCCACATATGAAATCGCTGCTGGATACCGTCCTATTCCTCGCGTGGGTGTCAGTGTACCTGGCTGGAATCTCCTGGGTCAGCCGCTACCGCAAGTCAAGGGTCCACGCCCTAGGGCCAACAGGACGGAGCGATTACCGGGCCGACAAGGACATCACCTTGTGGCTCGCCGTCTTTGTTCTCGGTGTCCTGTTGTTCTTCCTGGCCTATGTTACGACCAGGGGGGTCAGTCAGTTCCTCTGAGTTAGTTCCTCTGATCGTGGATACCCCACGCTTCAGACGGTCTTGCTGGAAACTCGTTCAAGCAGCCGTTGGACTCGGCGCCGGGCGCGGGTCCGGCGAGAGCCGAGTGGGCGTCAAATCCTCAGGAAAGGAAAAGGAGGGGTTGAATGAAGGAGGTTCAGGGTCTGTATAAGCGGCTGGGTGTGATCGTTGCCGTTCTCCTGTTGGCGGTTGGGTATACCGGCGGGTCGGTTTCGGCCCAGATGCTGATGAACGGGGCCGGGGCGACGTTCCCCTATCCGATCTATTCGAAGTGGTTCGATGAGTACACCAAGGTGGATCCGAGCGTCCGGTTCAACTACCAGTCCATCGGGAGCGGCGGCGGGATCCGGCAGATCACCGAGAGGACAGTGGACTTCGGCGCGTCGGATGGCCCCATGACGGACGAGCAACTCAAGAGCGCCCCGGGCGAACTCTTCCACATCCCGACCGTGATGGGGGCCGTCGTGGCCACGTACAACCTCCCTGGCGACCCCAAGCTCCGCTTCACGCCCGATCTTCTGGCCGACATCTTCCTCGGGAAGATCACCAAGTGGAACGATCCGCGCATCAAGGACGTGAATCCCGGAGTCTCGCTGCCGGATCAGCCGATCCTCGTGGTTCACCGCTCCGACGGGAGCGGGACGACCTACATCTGGGTGGACTACCTGTCGAAGGTGAGCAAGGAGTGGGAGCAGAAGGTCGGACGCGGGACCTCGGTGAACTGGCCGGTGGGCCTCGGCGGGAAGGGCAACGAGGGTGTGTCCGGCCAGGTCAAGAGCACGCCGGGCGCCATCGGCTACGTCGAGTTGGCCTACGCCATCAAGAACAACCTTCCGGCGCCGATGGTCCGGAATCAGGCCGGGAAGTTCGTCCAGCCGAGCATCCAGACCACGACGGCGGCCGCCGCAGGCGCGGCCAAGAACATGCCTTCGGATTTCCGCGTGTCCCTCACCAACCCACCGGGCGAGGACGCCTACCCCATCGCCAGCTTCACGTGGCTCCTGGTCTACAAGAACCAGGCCGATCAGGCGAAGGGCCAGGCGCTGGTGAAGTTCCTCTGGTGGGCGACCCGCGAGGGGCAGAAGTACACGTCGGATCTCCTCTACGCGCCGCTCCCGCCGCAGGTGGTCAGCCGGGTCGAGGCGAAGCTCAAGCAGATCACGTACGAGGGGAAGCCGCTTCTGGCGGCTCGCTGACCATCCAATGTCCAGAATCATGGTGCAGGAGGGAGGGACAGCCGAAGGGCTGTCCCTCCCCCGCTTTGCTCTCTCGACGAGAACAGCGGGGAGATGGGGCGACCAACTGTTTCGCCTCCTCGTCCGCGCCTCCGCGTTGGCCTTGCTCCTCATCGTGTTGGGCATGGTCGTTGTCATGGTCAGGGCGGCCTTCCCCTCGATCAAGGCCTTTGGGTGGCGGTTCCTCTTCACCTCCACATGGGACCCCGTCGCGCAGCATTTCGGGGCCCTCCCGCTCATCTACGGCACGATCGTGTCCTCGCTGCTGGCGCTCCTGATCGCTGTGCCGCTGGGGATTGGTGCCGCCATATACCTCTCCGAGGTGGCGCCCCCGTGGATCCGCCCCCCCCTCTCGTTTCTCATGGAGCTGCTGGCTGCCATCCCCAGTGTCGTCTACGGTCTCTGGGGGATTTTTGTCCTCGCCCCCTGGCTCCGGACTCAGGTCCAGCCGGCGCTGGGATCGGCGCTGGGATTCCTGCCACTCTTTCAGGGGCCGCCCTATGGGGTGGGAATGCTCGCCGCAGGCCTGATTCTGGCCATCATGGTCGTCCCCTTCATCATCGCCGTGAGCCGGGAGGTCCTCCTGGCCGTGCCCGACAGCCAGCGTGAGGCGGCCCTGGCGCTCGGCGCCACCCGTTGGGAGACGACGCGGCTCGCCGTCCTCCGCTATGCGAGGTCCGGACTCATCGGGGCGATCCTCCTCGGCTTGGGCCGCGCGCTGGGGGAGACGATGGCCGTCACCATGGTCATCGGCAACCGCGCGGAGATCTCCGCGTCGCTTTTCGCGCCGGGCTACACGATGGCCAGCATGATCGCCAACGAGTTTGCCGAGGCCACGTCCGATCTCTACCTCTCCGCCCTCATCGAGGTCGGCCTGCTCCTTTTCGTGGTGACGGTGATCGTGAATGCCTTGGCCCGGCTTCTCGTCTGGAGCGTGGGTGGGGCAGTGAAGGAGGTGCGGGAGTGAGGGCCGGGTTCCGCCGCGGGGTCAACGCCATGATGGCAGGTCTCACCGCCTTCGCGGCGTTCCTGGTGATTCTGCCCCTGCTCCTGATTCTGGCCTTCCTGGTGTACCAGGGGGCCTCGGCGGTCAACCTTGACTTCTTCACCCAGCTCCCCAAGCCGGTGGGCGAGCCGGGAGGCGGCATGGCCAATGCCATTGTGGGGACCCTGACGCTGATCGGACTCGCGTCGTGCCTCGGCCTTCCCCTGGGAATCCTTGGGGGGATATACTTGGCGGAGTCGCGGGACCGGCGCCTTCCCTGGACGATCCGCTTCCTGGCCGATGTCCTGAACGGCGTCCCGTCCATCGTGATCGGGATCTTCGCCTATACGATCGTGGTCCTGCCCATGCGGCGCTTCTCCGCGCTGGCCGGGGGGTTCGCGTTGGCCGTCATCATGCTTCCCATCGTGCTCCGGACGACGGAGGAGCTGGTGCGCCTCGTCCCCGCCTCGCTCCGCGAGGCGGCGCTGGCCCTGGGCATTCCCGAGTGGAAGGTCATCCTCCGCGTGGTGCTGCCGACGGCTCGGGCGGGGATCATCACTGGCGTCATGGTCTCGGTCGCCCGGATCGCGGGAGAAACGGCGCCCCTGCTCTTCACGGCCTTCGGGAACCGCTTCTGGCATCACGGCCTCCTGCAGCCTATTGCCGCCCTGCCGCTCCAGATCTTCGCATACGCCATCGCGCCTTATGACGACTGGCACCGGCAGGCCTGGGCCGGCGCCCTCGTCTTGATCATGATGATTTTCTTGTCGAGCTTGGTCGCTCGGATCGTGACCAGGGGTCGCTACAGCGGGTTGAGGTGAGCATGGCGGACGGCATCATTGTAAGGCAACTGAACGCCTGGTTCGGCGCCCTTCACGTCCTGCGGGACATTGACATGGCAATCGACCCCGGCGGCGTGACGGCCATCATCGGCCCCTCGGGTTGTGGCAAGTCCACCTTCATCCGGTGCCTGAACCGCATGCACGAGGTCGTCCCGGGGGCCCGGGCGCAGGGCCAGGTCCTCCTGAACGGGGACGATCTTTACGGCCCGGGGGTGGATCCGGTCCAGATCCGGCGGCGCATCGGCATGGTGTTCCAGAAGCCGAATCCATTTCCGACGATGTCTGTGTTCGACAACGTGGCGGCGGGCCTCAAGCTGGACGGCGTCAGGAATCACGCCCATCTCGACGAGTGGGTGGAGCGCGCCCTTCGCCACGCGGCGCTCTGGGACGAGGTGAAGGATGAGCTCGGGAAATCGGGCGCCAGCCTTTCCGGCGGGCAGCAGCAACGGCTCTGCATCGCCCGGGCGCTGGCCGTCAGGCCCGAAGTCTTGCTCATGGACGAGCCCTGCTCGGCCCTCGACCCGATCGCTACGGCCAAGATCGAGGAGCTGATCGTCGAACTGAAGAAGGACTTGACCATCGTCATCGTCACCCATAACATGCAGCAGGCGGCGCGGGTGTCCGAGGCGACGGCCTTTTTCCTGTTGGGAGAGATGGTGGAGTTCGACAAGACTCCCCGGATCTTCACTAACCCCCGCGACAAGCGGACGGAGGATTACATCACCGGGCGGTTTGGCTGATCGAGAATCTTTCGCCTCACGTTTCACGCTTGGCGGAATGCACCAGCGAGGACCCGATGCAGCGGCACTTTCACGAGGAACTGGAACTGGTCAAAGAGAAGACGCTGAAGCTCGGCAGCCTGGTGGAGACCATGGTGGAGCGGGCTGTGGCCTCCCTGGTGGACCGGGATTCCCGCCTGGCAGACGAGGTCATCGCCTCCGACCAGAAAGTGGACGTTCTGGATGTCGAGATCGACGAGGACTGCCTGCGCCTGCTGGCCCTGCACCAGCCGGCGGCCAAGGACCTCCGCTTCATCACGACGGCCATGAAGATCACCACCGACCTGGAGCGCATGGCGGACCAGGCAGTGAACATCTGCGAGCGGGCCATCGAGCTGAACGAGGAGCCCCAGCTCAAGCCGTACATCGACATCCCGATCATGAGCCAGCTCTCCCAGAAGATGATGCGGGAGGCCCTGGATGCCTTCGTGCGCCGGGATGCCGAGCTGGCCCGCCAGGTCATTCCCGAAGACAACAAGGTGGATGCGCTGAAGGATCAGATCTTTCGGGAACTCCTGACCTTCATGATGGAGGACCCGCGGACGATCCCCCGGGCCATCCGGCTGATCCTCGTCTCCCGCCACCTGGAACGGATCGCCGACCACGCGACCAACATCGCCGAGATGGTCGTCTTCCTCGTCGAAGGGAAGAACATCCGCCACGTCCCCCCTCCGGAGGCCTAGGCGGTCGGCACCTCCGGATGCGATCTCCGGTCCGCCATTCCGTCTCGCCCGTCCTCGACACGCCCTTTGAATGCTCTGGCGGGTAGTTGCATTATGGTCCCACCCTGATATAATGAAGGTTCAAACCCTCGGAGAGCAGCGCATTCAGGAGGAGGAGCATGGAGAAGGGAACCTGGACAGTGAAAGTCGGCCTCGCGCAGATGCTGAAGGGCGGGGTGATCATGGACGTGGTCACGCCGGAGCAGGCCAGGATCGCCGAGGATGCCGGGGCCTGCGCCGTCATGGCGTTGGAACGGGTGCCGGCCGACATCCGGGCCGCCGGCGGCGTGGCCCGGATGGCCGATCCGACCGTGATCGAGCGGATCAAACAGGCAGTGACCATCCCGGTGATGGCCAAGTGCCGGATCGGGCACTTCGTGGAAGCGCAGATCCTCGAGGCCCTGGGGGTGGACTACATTGACGAGTCCGAGGTGCTCACCCCGGCCGACGAAGAGCATCACATCTACAAGCATCCGTTCACGGTCCCGTTCGTGTGCGGCTGCCGCGACTTGGGCGAGGCGCTTCGGCGGATCGGCGAGGGCGCGGCCATGATCCGGACCAAGGGCGAGGCGGGAACGGGCAACGTCGTCGAAGCGGTCCGCCACGCCCGCGCGGTCCTGGGGGCCGTTCGTCGGCTCCAGGGGCTCAGCCAGGATGAATTGATGGCGGAGGCCAAGAACCTAAGGGCGCCCTACGAACTGGTTGCGGAGGTGGCGCGAACCGGGCGCCTTCCCGTCGTCAACTTCGCTGCCGGCGGAATCGCGACGCCGGCCGACGCCGCCCTGATGATGCAGCTTGGGGTGGACGGGGTGTTCGTCGGCTCCGGCATCTTCAAGTCGACCGATCCGGCGGCCCGCGCCAAGGCCATCGTCCAGGCGACGACGCACTTCAAGGACCCCAAGGTCTTGGCGGAAGTGTCTCAGGGCCTGGGGGAGGCCATGCGGGGCATCGAGCTGGGCACGCTGAAACCCGAGGAACACCTGGCAACGCGGGGCTGGTAACTCAATTCCCGATGACCAATGAGCCAATGACCAATGCGTTCTGGGAATTCATTGGGATTGGGTCATTGGTCATGTGTCATTCATCATGGCGACCATTGGCGTGTTGGCGCTGCAGGGGGATTTTCGTGAGCACCGCGAGGTGCTGGAGCGCCTGGGAGCGACCGCTCCCGAAGTGCGGCTTCCGAAGGACCTGGAGGGTCTGGTTGGCCTGATCATCCCAGGAGGAGAAAGCACGGCCATCGTCCGGCTCATGCGGACGTCACACCTGCTCGAACCGCTCCGCAAGCTGGCCGACGACGGCTTTCCCATCTGGGGAACGTGCGCGGGGTTGATTCTCCTGGCCAAGCGGCTGGACGGGACGGGCATCCCCGCGCTGCAGGCCATGGACATCGCCGTCCGCCGGAACGCCTTCGGCCGCCAGGTCGACAGCTTCGAGGCCGATTTGCAGGTTCCCGCCCTGGGAGATCCTCCGTACCGGGCGGTCTTCATTCGAGCCCCCATCATCGAGGACGTCGGCCCCGCGGTCGAGGTGCTGGCCCGCCTTCCGGACGGCGCCCCCGTGGCGGCCCGCCAGGGCCGGCTCCTTGCCACCGCCTTCCACCCTGAACTCACCCCTGACGACCGATTCCATCGGTATTTCCTCCACGAGGTCGCGCGCCAAGCGTAGCGCGAGTTGTCCCTCGAGCACTGCCCACGCCCGGGAGGATTGCGCAGCGTCTGTATGCCCCTGCCAAAACCTGTCGCGATCCCTGGATCTGAGCGGAGAGACTAGCCTTCGGCGGGTTTCTTGCGCCGGGCCGCGATCCGCGCGGCCACGATCCCGACCTCGTAGAGCAGGCACATGGGAAGGGCCATCATGCTCTGGTTGAAGACGTCCGGGGTGGGGGTGAGGATCGCGGCGATGATGAAGTTGATCAGGATGGCGTACTTCCGGTTTCGGGCCAGGAACTGCGGGGTGACCAGCCCAAAACGCGCCGCGATGGTCATGGCCAGAGGCAGCTCGAAGATCACCCCGAAAGCCAGGAGGAACTTCACGGTGAAATCCACGTATTCGCCGAACCGGGGCATCTGCTGGATCGTGGGATCGAAGGTCAGGAGGAACTGCATGGCCAGCGGGAGGACGATGAACAGGCAGAAGAGCAGCCCGACAAGGAAGCTGACCGTGGACAAAATCACGAAGGGGAGGACGAACCGCCGCTCTGTGGCGTAGAGGCCCGGCGCGACGAACTTCCAGATCTGGTAGAGGATGATGGGAAGGGCCAGGATGGCCCCGCCCATGAAGGCGACCTTGAAATGGACCCACAGCGTCTCGGCGGGGCCGAGGGCGGTGAGCTTGGCGATCGGGGGCTTGTGGGCGAATCCAATGAAGGGAAAGCGTCGCCCCATGAGAACGTCAGTGGTGAGGGGCCACTGGAGAATCCGAAGAAGGCTGTCCCGGAAATTGAAGGCAAGGATGAAGGCAACGCCGATGGGCGGAGAGGGCGATGATCAGCCGCTTCCTGAGCTCTGCCAGGTGGGCCAGGAAGGGCATCTTGGCGTCGTCAGGCATTCCGGGTCTCAACCGGGCTGGCTGGGGGCGGGGGACGCGGCCTCGGCCTGCGGTTGGTGCTCCGCAGGCGCCTCCTGAGCCTTCTTCGCCTTGTCGGTTTCGGATGGGGCCGAGGTCACGGTGGGCTCGACCACTTCCTTGGCCGGCGTTTCGCCGACCTGCTCCCCCGAAGCGGGGGTGGCCGGCTCCGTCGGTATCTCGGCCGCGACACTCCCGGGTGGGGGTTCGCTGCCCTCGGCTGGGGCGCCCGCCGCGGCCTGGCTGGGGAGCGTCTCCGGAGCAGGCGGGGTCGCCTCGGTGAGCGTGGTGGAGGGCGCTGCCTCCGGGGGAGAGGCTGAGGTCTCCTGCCGTTCTGCGAGTTCGATCTCGTGCTGGATCCCGTCGCGCAACTCGTCCGAGGCCCGCCGGAGTTCCGCCATGGCCTTCCCCAGCGTTCGGGCGATCCTGGGCAGCTCCTTCGGCCCGAAGACCAAGAGGGCGATCACGAAGATCAGCATGAGTTCCGGCATGCCGATGCCAAACATTCATTCAGCTCCTACGGCTCGATTGGTGCTTGGCTTCCGAACGGAAGCGAACGTGAGCGTACAATCGGGGCCAGGCAAAGTCAAGGCAAATGGGCCCCGGTAAGGAGGCGCCGGAGGCCTGTCATGGGGACCCTCTCCTTGCGAGGAGCATCCGGCAGGGAAGGGGTCGCGAAAGGAATCCGGAGGACTGAGGGCGGACCAGTCTCCCTCGCAGATGAGGCCGGCCAGCTCGACGTTCTGGCAAGGAGGGGGGCTGCATGCGTGGCGGCCTTGACACTCCGAAGGAGCTTGTGATGTACTACCAGCAAGTGTGAGCCGGAAATGGAGAGCCTGCCATGCTTGATCTTCTCATCACGGGCGATGCCGTGTGGGATGGCCGGGTGATCCCTGGAGTGGGTCTCGGGGTGCGCGATGGACGCCTCGCGGGCTGGTTCGAGCCGGGGTACGCCCCGCCCGCCCGGGAATGCCTGGATGCCGCAGGCCTCCTGATCTTCCCGGGGTTCGTCGACGCCCACGTCCACTGCGCGAGTACGCCATTTGAGGGCGTGCCTGCTGCGACTGCGGCGGCAGCCGCGGGCGGCGTCACGACCATCGTGGACATGCCCTTCGACGCCCCGGCGGGAATCTCCACCGTGGAGCAGTTTACCACCAAGCTGACACGGATTCGAGAGCAGACCCGCGTGGACTGCGCCATGCTGGCGGCCGTGAAAAAGGAGACCCTGGATCAGATTCCCGGTCTGGCAGCTGCCGGGGCCTGCGGCTACAAGATGTCTTTGTACGATACGGACCCGGTGCGCTTCCCCATCCTGCCGGATCCGTTCCTGCTGGAAGCCTTCCGTCGCGTGGCGCAAACCGGGTTGCACGCGGGCGTCCATGCGGAGAACGATCTCATCGTCCAGGAATCGGTCCGCCGGCTTCGCGCCGCCGGTCGAACCGCGCCGCGCGACCACTGTCTCAGCCGTCCCCCCATCGCGGAAATCGAGGCCACCCTCCGCGCCTGCGAGTTCGCGCGCGAGACGGGCGTCCGGCTGCACATCCATCACGTCTCGCATCCTCGGTGCATCGAGCTGGTCCAACGGTATCGCCGCGAAGGGGTGCGGGTCACCACGGAGACGTGTCCGCATTACCTGCTGCTCACCATCGACGACATGGACCGCCTCAAGGCCCTGGGCAAGATCAATCCTCCGCTGCGGGAGCGCGCGGACGTCGAGGCCCTGTGGGCGGACCTGGCGGCGGGACGGATCGACCTCGTGGCCTCCGACCACGCGCCCTGGCCGCCGGAGAACAAGAACAAGCCTGACATCTTCGACAACGGGTCGGGCGCCCCAGGCGTGCAGACGCTGGTTCCCCTCCTGTACAGCGAGGGCGTGGCAAAAGGACGCATCACCCTCGGGCGCTTCGTCGAGCTCCTCAGCCGCAATGTCGCCCGGACCTTCGACCTCCCCCCGGGCAAGGGAGAGCTTCGCCCGGGCGCCGACGCCGATCTGGTGCTCTTGGACCCCAAGAAGGAATGGGTCGTGCGCGACGACCAGATGTTGTCCAATGCGCGCTGGACGCCGTTCGCCGGTATGAAGGTGCAGGGGCAAGTGGTCGCCACCATGGTCCGGGGGCGCTTCGTGTACCGGGATGGACAGGTGCTGGCCAAGCCCGGCGACGGCCGCTTCGTGCCCGCCATGAAGTAACAGCGTTCGACAGTTCGCAGGACGTTCAGAGCTATGAGGGCGCCTCGATCCGATGGAACAGCCGAACTGCCGAATGCGCCACAGGCGGAAACCACCGAACGTTTTCCGGAAAGAGCAATGCACATCCTCCTGATCAACCCGAACTCCACCGCCTCCATGACAGCCGGGATCGAGAAGGCGGCGCGCGCGGTTGCGCGCGCCGAGACGGTGGTCAAGGCCGTGAATCCCGAGGGGACGCCGCCGGCCATCGAGGGCTATGCCGACGACGCGCTGGCCGTGCCAGCCGTCCTGGCGCTGGCCGAGGCCGAGGCAGATCACTGGGACGCGATCCTCATCGCCTGCCATGGCGACCCGGGCCTGGAGGCCCTGCGGGAACGGCTGTTGACCCCCGTGATCGGGATCGGGGAGGCCTCCTTCCTGGCCGCTTGCGCGGTTGGGCGCCGGTTCTCCGTTCTCTCGCTTCTGCCGCGCCTCATCCCGAAGAAGCGCGAGCAGGTCCGGCGCGCCGGTCTTCTGGATCGCCTGGCGTCCGTCCGGGCGCTGGGCGTTGGCGCAGTGGAGAGCTACGAGGGCCGGGATCGGCTGATGGACCGGTACCGGGCCGAGGGGCGGGCGGCGATCCAAGAGGATGGTGCCGATTGCCTTATCCTTGGTTGCGCCGGGATGGTCGGAATTGCCGAGGAACTCGAACGGGACCTGGGTGTCCCGGTGGTGGATCCGGTGGTGGCTGCAGTGAAGCTCGCGGAGGCGTGTGGGCCGATCCGCCGGGGCCGGCGGGTGCGATAGGTCGCACCCGGTCGAAGTCCAAGAGGAGGAGGTGAGGCGAGGCGAGCTCCCGGACGTCGCACGTGAGATCCGCGGGCATCGAGGGAGGGGCTAACCTCAATGCCGAGGAGGGTAGAGCCATGGCGGCAAAGGCGGGTGAATTTACCATTCCGCTGGCCAAGATGTCGATCAAGCCCGTGCCGGGGCGGGTGGACTCCAAGGGAGTCGTCAGCTCGATCTTCCTGTCTCTGGCCATGATCGGGCTCCTCCAGTTCGGAGAGCGGCTGGACACCTTCTTCTTCGGGGGCCTCTTCCCCGTCTCGGGTCGGATCATCTCCATCACCATGATCGGGCTGGGGACCATGCTCTACGGCTTGGTGGGCGGGATCATCGTGGCGGACATCAATCCCCTGATTGCCACGGCGACCGGGACGAGCCCCATTGCCCCCTTCTGGCTGCTCACCAACGCGGCCCAGGCGGTCTGCGCGTGGCTGGTGGGGGCGCGGTTCAAGAACGTCATCTCCTGGCCCTGTGTCGTGGCGTACACCGTGGCGGCCTCGCTGGTACTGGTGGCCATGTACATTCCGCTCCACGTCTTCTACTTCAAGATGCCGTGGCAGAAGATGTTGACCCTCTATGCGTTCCAGACGCTGCTCTCCATCCCGGTCCCGGCCATCTTCCTGCGGGGGCTACTGAGCGTGATCCGCAACGCCGGATTCGTGGAGGAGTAAGGCAGTCGCAGGTCGGACATGGCCCGTTTTCTGTACACCTTCGCCCTGGAGGATCGCTCCTGGGCCACGCACCTCCACCCGATGACGATGGCCACGCTGGCCCTGAGCGTGGCCATCATCGCGTTCTCCACATTGCATCTGGGGGTCATGGGAGCGACGCTCGCCGCGCTGCTGCTCTTCATGGCCGTGGGGCGTCTCCCCACCCGGAGCACCCTGGCACCCCTGGTCCTCATCCTCCCGCTCTGCTTCTTCATCACGCTGATCCAGACCCTAGCCCGGCCCGAGGGCATCGTGGCATCCTGGAGCGTGGCCGGCCGCGAGATCACGATCTCGGCCGTGGGCTTCATCTTGGGCCTGCGGATCACCCTCCGGGTGGTGCTCTTGGCGGTGGTCCTCACGATCTTCTTCACGGTGGTCCATCCGGCCAAGTTCACCAAGGCCCTATGCGACCTCAGGGTCCCGTTCAAGTACGCCTACAGTTTCACCCTGGCCCTGCGGTTCCTCCCCCTGATGCTGGAGGAGCTGGCGACCATCAAGAACGCCCAGCAGTCCCGGGGGTACGATATTGACCAGCGGAACCCTTTCCTGCGGGTCTTCCGCATCTTTCCTTTGATGGTTCCCCTGGTCCTCATCGCCCTCCGCCGCGCCTCCACCATCGCCCTGGCGCTGGACCTGCGGGCCTTCGGTGCCCGTCCGGACCGGACGTTTTTCGTGGACGTGAAACGAGGCCCGCTCGACCTCGGCCTGCGGGCGGTCGGGCTTAGCGCCGCGGCCGTGGTGTTGATCGCGGCCATCGCGGGCTGGATCTGAGGACCGCCATGCCCATCCTGAGCGTGCGGGATCTCACCTTCACCTATCCGGGCTTGACCGAGCCGACCCTGGCCGGCGTCTCCTTCGACGTGGAGCGCGGGGAGTGCCTGGCGATATTCGGCGCGGCCAAGAGCACCCTGTGCCTGTGCCTGGCGGGGGCGATCCCGCACCTGATCTCGGGGCGGATGGAGGGAGAGGTGATCGTGGACGGCGTCTCCACCCGTGCGGTCCGCCTGCCGGAGCTCGCCACCAAGGTGGGCATGGTGCTCCAGGACCCCGAGAATACCCTCTTCAACCTCACCCTGGAAGGGGACGTGGTCTTCGGCATGGAGAACCTGGGTACCCCCCGGGAGGAGATGACCGCTCGCCTGGAAGAGGCCCTGGCGCTCGTGGGCCTGAGCGGGCTTCACGGCCGGATGTCCCAGGAGCTCTCGGGCGGGCAGAAGCAGCGGGCCTCCGTCGCCGCCGTCCTGGCGATGCGCCCCAGCATCCTGATCCTGGACGAGCCGACCCGCGAGTTGGACCCGCTGGGAACGGAAGAGGTCTTCGACCTCCTGGCGTCCCTGAAGGAGCGCGGCACCACCATCGTGATCGTGGAGAACGATCCGGACCACGTGGCTCCGCTCGCCGACCGGATGCTCCTGCTGCGCGAGGGGCGGCTGGCGGTCCTGGTCCCCCCGCGGGAATTCTACGCCGCCGTCCGCGACGATCCGAAGATCCGGTTCCCGCAGGTGACCGACCTGTACCTCGCCCTGCAGCAGCGGGCGGGGCTCGAGGGACAAATCCCTATCACCCTGGAAGAAGGAATCGCCATCCTTGGTCCCCTCTACCAGCCCGCTCGCCATTGAGGCCGTCGACCTCCGCTTTGCGTACCCCTCCGGGGTGGAGGCCCTGCGGGGCGTGAACCTCACCATCCGCGCCGGGGAGTTCGTGGGGGTCATCGGCCAGAACGGGTCGGGCAAGACCACGCTGGTGAAACACTTCAATGGGCTCCTCAAGCCCACCCGTGGCGTCCTCAAGGTGCTGGGTGTGGATACACGGACCCAGGGAGTGGCCAAGCTGGCCAAGCTGGCCGGCTACGTCTTCCAGAACCCGGACCACCAGATCTTCTGCAACACCGTTCGCGAGGAGATCGCCTTCGGCCCGCGCAACACGGGGATGCCGGCGTCCGAGATCGAGTCCAGCCTGCGCCACGTGATGGAGCTGCTGGATCTCCAGGGGCTGGAGGAGCGTCATCCGTTCCGACTGAGCCGGGGCGAGCGACAGCGACTGGCCATCGCCTCCATCCTGGCCATGCGGCCGCGCATCCTGATCCTGGACGAGCCGACGGGGGGACAGGACCGCCAGCAGGTGAGCCGGCTGATCGCGACGTTACGCCAGCTCAACGTCGAGGGGCATACCATCGTGCTCGTGACTCACGACCTCGAACTCCTGGCTGAATGCGCCGACCGGGCGCTGGTCATGTTCCAGGGGAAGATCCTCTTGGACGGCACGCCCCATGATGTGTTCAGGGAGGTGGACACGCTCAGGCGTACCGCCCTGGCCCCACCCCAAATCACCCGGTGGAGCCTGGCGGTCGGGCTGCCGCGCCTCTTCCTCACCGTGGCGGAGGCGGTCGGGGCCTATCACGGGGAGGGGCCTGGCTCGGGGACCCAGTGAGGATGGAACTGATGGACCGGATCACGGACCGGGTGAACGGAGAGCGGATGGCGGCGGACCTCGGCGCATTGGCGGAAATGACCCGTCGGGACCAACCGGGCTACACGCGCCTGGCGTATTCCGAGGAGGACCGGCAGGCCCGGGTCTGGTTGCGCCACCGGATGGAGGCAGCCGACCTGATGGTGCGATTGGATGCGGCGGCAAACGTCATTGGCTGCCGCCCGGGAGAGTCGGAGGGCGCCGTCCTCGTCGTGGGCTCCCACATGGACACGGTGCCGAACGGCGGTCGCTTCGACGGGATCGCGGGTGTGGTGGCGGGCCTGGAGATCGCGCGGGTATTCCACGAGATGGGCAGGCGTCTGCGACACCCGCTGGAGGTCATCGCCTTTACCAACGAGGAGCCCAACGCCTTCGGCATCTCCACCGTAGGGAGCCGCGCCATGGCCGGCAAGCTCACCGCGGCGCGCGCCAGGGAGTTGCGCGACCCCGGCGGACGGACGTTAGCGGAGGCCATTGATTTCCTGGGTGGGGATGCCGTCCACCTGGACGAGGCACGCCGGCCGCGCGGGGCTATCGCCTACTACTTGGAGTTACACATTGAGCAGGGGCCGGTGCTGGATCGGGAGCGGATTCCGGTCGGCGTGGTCACGGGGATTGCCGCACCCACGCGGCTGCGCGTTCACGTGGGCGGTCGCCCCGATCACGCGGGCACCACCCCCATGGGAATGCGCCAGGACGCGCTGGCCGGCGCGGCCGAGATCGTCCTCGCGCTGGAGAGCATCGCCGCGGATGTGGGGGACTCGGTTGGCACCACTGGACGTCTGGTCAACCACCCGAACCACGCCAACGTGGTGCCGGGTCACGTTGAGATGACGGTGGAATTCCGCAGCATCCTGCCCGAGCGAATCGGCCTTGTGCGGGCGCGCCTCCTGGAGGCGATGCAGGAGATTGCCCGACGACGGGGTCTCACGGTCTCGTGGGAGTTCACGATGGAGGAGCGGCCCCTCCAGATTCCGCCAGAGATCGTGGAGCTGGCGGCGGCCGTTTGTCAAGAGTTGGGCATCCCCTTCCGGAAGCTCCCCAGCGGGGCCTCTCACGACGCCAACCACATCGCCGAGATCGCGCCCGTCGCCATGCTCTTCGTGCCGAGCGTCGGCGGTCGCAGCCACTGTCCCGAGGAGTTCACCGACATCACCGACATCGCCGCAGGCACCCGCGCCCTCCTGGGATTGCTCCTTCGCCTCGACGCCCTCAACTGAAAGCCCCACGGCTGGCCAAGCGGCCGTGGGGCTGATGGCTCATGGCTAATCGTAGAGAGCCGTCTTACGGGACGAGCACCAGCTTGCCAAAGTGCTCGCGGCTCTCCATCAGTCGGTGGGCCTCGGCGGCCTCAGCGAGGGGGAAAGCCGCGTGGATCACCGGGCGGAGCCGTCCTTCGACCACCAGATTGAATACCTGCTGTGGCTCGGCCGAGGTTGCCCGGAGGGATCCCAGTAGGTCGATTTCCCGACGGAAGAACTCGATGATGTCGAAGGGCACGACCTCGCCGGCGTGACCGCCGCAGACGGCCATGCGGCCGCCATGCCTCAGGCAGGCGAGGCTCTTGGCGAATACCTCTCCCCTGATGTGCTCGAAGACCAGGTCCACGCCGGGCCCATCCGTGTGTTTCCGGACGGCCGCCACCAGTCGTCCTGGCGGTAGTTGATGGTCTCGTGGGCGCCCAGGGCTCTGGCCTTGGCAAGCTTGGCCTGACTCCCGGCCGTGGCGATGATCCGCGCACCGGCCCGAGGGCCACCACCTCACCGGCGATCTCGGGCCCAAGCGTTTGCGGTAGGACGAGCGGCAGACGAGAGACGCGGGCCCGGCAATCCACATCCAGGTGATTGCGCCCGCAGGCCCGTACTCGCACGAGGATTTCAGCGGTCATGGGGACCGGGTTCGGGACCTCTTGCAGCCGCAAAACCTCCGGCCTCCCGAATTGATGGAACTGGGGTATCTAGTTAACTCCAGTGACTACTACATGTTGTGGCCACCTCAGGCGTCCAAGTCGTCGAAGTCGTCGTCAGTCGCCATGGGGCGCGTGGCCGTGAGGGCTTTTCCGGGCACAG
>Ga0181524_10001112_pt1 | contig 31454 bp, 25 predicted proteins | sample PEATcosm2014_Bin_34_FD_119761 | JGI IMG/M metagenome (GOLD analysis project Ga0181524, IMG submission 119761) | Peatland microbial communities from MTU Mesocosm Facility, Houghton, MI, USA - PEATcosm2014_Bin05_60_metaG | ecosystem: Environmental > Terrestrial > Soil > Wetlands > Peat | place... | reverse complement strand
GAGGAGCTGCAGTGGCTAATTGAGGACAAAAACACGCTGCTGCTTCGCCGCGTCCGCCAGAAGCTACCGCGCAAGCTGAAGGTCAATCCTTAGCCTGACGCGTATGGGCGTTGCCCCAGGCTGGTATAAGGCCGCGCCGTTGGCGCTCGGGTGCGGCGTTCCTGGGGCCGGCGCCCCAAGCCGGCGTTTTGGACATCGTCCACATCGCCGGCCTCACTCGCGCGTCCAAAAGGAGAACTGATGTCAAGCCACGATAATGTTCAAACTCCAGGGCGGGCGGGACGCTCGCCGAACCCGCAGGCGGGGACGCCTGCGCCACGTAGCGCAGGCGTCCCCGCCTGCGAGTCTGTGCCGCGTCCCGCGGCACGACTTATGGCCCGAGCGAGTGTGTCAGGTGTGCTTCCGAGTTGCTGCCTGGGAAGCGTGGACCTACACTGGACAACGATTACCTGACCACGGGACAGCATGAACACGAAACCGACCGTCACACTCATCTGCTTCCTGATGCCGCTTTTGGCCGAAGCAGCTACGCTGGACATCTATGGGGAACTCATTGGCAAGAACATCTTGAGGCCCTCTAATCTGCCGCGTATACGAGACTCAATTATCTCCGACCTGCCGGCCGACAAGACCAAGGCCATCGCGATGTTTGACGACGAGTTTGCCAGGAGCGGCATTGCCGTGGTCCAGGACGGCCCTCACTTTGTCCGGCTATTGGGGAAAGAGGAGGAGGGCTATTTGCTCACAAATGCGCCGCTTCGCGGAGCTGAACTTCGGCCGCCGGGCGGGGCAGCTATTCCGCCGGGAACCATGAATATTGCCAGCGCCGACTTGGATCAAGTCCTTCGGCTTTACGCCAGCCTGAGCCAGCGGACGGTCCTGCGGCCGGCGATTCTTCCCAGAACTGTCGTGAACTTAAAAACGCAGTTCCTCCTTACTCGCGAGGAGTCTGTGTATGCGCTGGAAACGGTTCTTGCGCTCAATGGCATTTGCGTGGTGGAAGATGGCGCGTCATTTGCGCAAGTGGTGCCGATGGCGCAACGGGCAGCGGTAAAGCCAGGCGCCCCCAAGCCAGAGCCGGCGGCAGCACTCTTCTATCCGGACAAGGCGCCGTCCAAGGGCGTCCCCGACTCCAAAACGCCGCTTGCCAAGCCGGAGCGCACGGCGCAAGAGCTTGCGCGACTGAAACAAGCATTCTACGATTTCATGCATGCGCCGGACCCGCGAAGTCGTTCCCCTCAACGGTTGCTTGAGCTTTACGGCTGCCTGGCGGACAAGAAAGCGGTGCCCTCAAGGGACCAGGATGGAACGTCCCTCTGGTTCCAGATCCAAACACCATTGAGCAAGAGCGAGTTGCTCTACGCTATTGAGACCACCTTGACCCTGAACAACTTCCTGATTGTCCCGGTTGACGACCAGGGCATCCGTTTGGGCCATGTTGGGGAACTCGAAAAGGGCAGCGAGAAACGAAGTTGACGGGCCAGGCATCTCCTGGTGGCGGCAAGGAACGCCCTAGTGTCGGCCAGCGCGTGTGGAACATAGCATGGCCCAATGTTAGTCCTTGATAGAATCAAAACAGCTACTAGCCACCTTGCCAGGGCGCTGGCGCTGGTTCTGTGCCTCTGGGCCGCAAACCAAGCCAAGGCCCAGGTTGTTTATACTTACACCGCCAATAATGGGCCCGACCTCACCGGCGGCTTTAACGTGACCGTCGATGGAAGCCAGGACAACGACATCCTGGTCGGCGGCGTCCTGATGACCGCGGCCTCAGGACAGGGTGTGCCGGGATACTCCGACTTCACGACCGTATGCACGGACCTCAAAGGCACAATTTACTTAGGCTCCTCCTACACCTTCACCCTGCAAGGCTTCAACGGCCAGACTGGCCTCAACCCGGCCTGGGGAAACCCCCAAGCCGGTTCGGCCACCACGGCCGCCTCCGACGCCATCAATAATGCAGCCTACATTTACTCGGCCCATCAAAACGTGACGACACCCACCGACTGGGCGGCGTTGCAATTGGCGGTGTGGAAGGCCCTCTACGACACCGAAGCCAATGGAAACGTCCTCACAACCGGCTCATCCCAGCGTTTTACCGTTCAAACCGATCCGACCGGCGCTGCCTGGAATGAAGCCCAGACCTGGCTCGGCCAGTTGCCCCGGAATCCGAGCTTCACCGGTTACCTGCTCTATCCGGACCCGACAACTCAGAACGGCGCGCTGGGGCAGGAAGTACTCGTCGGCGTCAGCGCCGTGCCGGAGCCTGCCACCCTGGCGGCCGGAGCACTCTTGCTTGTTCCTTTTGCCATAAGCAGCATCCGGTTCCTGCGCCGGCGTCCTCGCGCCTGAAGAAAACAGAGGTGGCCCAAAGCGGCGGGATGCACCGCGCCGCGCTGCCGCAAAACGCTTGACGATGAACCGGTTATCCGGTTAACATAGTTCCATCGCAGCGCGCGCAACGAACCAACTGCTTATGAGGAAAACTGCGGCCAATCCGGCGGGGACGCATGCCAAACTTTCGCCGAAACGCACTCGCTCACCCGCCGGCAAAATTCATCCAATCGTCATTTACCCGTTCCGGCAACCAGGCGAATACTCTGACCTGGAGGCCCTGTATCAACTGGTCAGACGATTGGACGCGGAAAAAGACCGCTATGCCCGCCCCATTACGGTCCTGGATCGCAAGACCCACTATTCCATGGACGGCAACAAGGCGTTCCTGGATTTCCGGGGGCACACCCTGACGCGTTGCTCCGATGTGCTGGACGTCTGGGCGGTCGATACCTGCCAGATGTGGTGCGCCGGCTTGGGCGCCGCCTTCGAAGACGGTGCGGCGGGCGACGTTTATTGGCTCATCCCCGGCGATTTCAACTACGGCACGGCGGTCGGCCAGGAAGTCCTGGGCCGGCTCCACGATCTGCCGGAAATCATCCTCGAACTGGACCAGGACGTATGCATCGGCGAAATCGCCACCGACTACAACAACTCCAAGCAGATCATCGATACTTACGGCACTTTTGCCCTGCTCTACAATTGGTTCCCGGCTGAGGCCCAGGAAATCCGTCAGTTTACCGAACGTCCTCGTTCGGAGTTTTTCGCGGTCAGCCACGACTTCTTGAGTGAGGCCCTGCGCCAACGGTGGTACCCGTACGAGCAAACCGTCGTCATGCTCTTGCAGGCGGTCTTCGGCAACAAGAGCATCAGCCGGTTTTTCGTCGGGAACATCTCCGACTTGCCCGAGGGGCGGGAACCGCTGGCCTCCGCGATGCAGCAGGTCGAGCGGACCGAGCGGGTGCTCAAGGCGGTTTGGCGCGAACACCACAAGGCCGATCAAGACTGGCTTGAGCGCTATCGCCGCCTGGAAACCGGCTCCGAGCATGTCCGCCGCGCCGCGCTAACCATTCTCCAGAACTTGCTGCGCTGAATTATGCGTTCTTTGGATTACCAGAAGCCCAAGCGGCCCGTCAGTTTCATCTGCAACGCCCCCGCAGCCAAAACCGTTGCCCTGGTCGGTGATTTCAACCAATGGAACCCGGCCGCCCATCCGATGAAACAGATGCCGGACCGCTCCTGGCTCCTCACGGTTGAACTTAAGCATGGCCACCACCGCTATGCCTTCCTCGTGGACGGTGTCCTGACCCTCGACCCTCACGCCCAGGGCATCACGCGCAACGACAAAGGCGAACGCGTTTGCCTGGTGCCGGTGAGTTGAGCCGATCCGTGAAACAGCCGCTCGCACTTCGTGTCTCGACCTGGATCGCCCGGCTCTGTTGTCTGGCGCCGGCGCTCGTGCCGACGGCAGGCTCGCACCCCGGCGCGGCGGATTTTGCCCAGGTGCCGGGCGTGGTGATCGATCATCTGCCGGCCAGTGGGGGGGTGTTTGTAGGCTCACCCGGCATCGTCGTGTTGACCAACGGCGATTATGTGGCGTCGCACGATTTCTTCGGGCCCAAAAGCACCGAGCACACGCGGGCGGTCACGGCAGTGTTCCGCGCCCGCGACCGCGGGCTCACGTGGCGAAAGATCGCGACCATTGACGGGCAGTTCTGGTCCTCGCTTTTCGTCAACCAGGGCGCCCTTTATCTGCTCGGCACGGACAAGCATCACGGCAACGCCGTCATTCGCCGCTCGCTCGACGGCGGCCAAACATGGACAATGCCTGCAGACGCCGCCACCGGATTGTTGCGCGGCGACGCTCAATATCACTGCGCGCCGACGCCGGTAATAGAACATGCCGGACGGCTCTGGCGCGGCATCGAGCGACGCATTCCGCCGACCGGTTGGGGCGGCAACTATTGCGCCGGAGTGATGTCCGCGCCGGTGAACGCCGACCTGCTCAACGCCGCGAATTGGACGTTCAGCAATTTCCTTCCCAGCAGCCGGAGGTGGAACGGCGGCGACATGGGCGGGTGGCTCGAAGGCAACGTCGTGGTGACGCCCGCAGGCCAGGTGCTCGACATCCTCCGGGTGGACACGGCGAGGCCTCCGGAGAAAGCCGCGATGGTTTTGGTTTCGCCGAATGGGAGAAACTTGAGCTTTGATCCGGCCACCGGCTTCATCGATCTTCCCGGCGGCGCCAAGAAGTTCACCATTCGCCAGGATCCCAAGGGCCATGGCTATTGGACGCTCGCCTCCATCGCCCCGGAAGGCGGCGGCGGCGCCAACCGGGGCCTGGCGTCTTCTGCAACACCCGCCGGCATCCGCAACACCCTCGCGTTGCTGCGCAGCTCAGACCTGCGCCAATGGAAGGTGTGCGGCATCCTCCTGCATCACCCTGATGCAGCGCGGCACGCCTTTCAATACGTGGACTGGCAGTTCGATGGCGACGACATCATCGCCGCCTGCCGTACCGCCTACGATGATGGCCAGGGCGGCGCGCACAGCGGTCATGACGCGAACTTCCTGACCTTCCACCGAATCCAAAAGTTCCGCGCGTTGGCCGCGGATTAGGGCGTGAGAGCGTGGAGCGTGGAGCGATGCTGTCACGCTCCACACGCTCCGGCCGCCCGGCCGGGAGAAAAAACAACCGTTTATTCCAGCTTCTTCTTGGCATCCGCGGGCACCTGGACCTTCGTTGAGCCGATGTCCTTGATTTCGACGGTGGTAGTGCGGTCGATGTCGCGGTCGTTGCCGTTGAAACTGACGGTGCCCTTGACCTTGAGTTCGTATTTGGCGATCAGGCCGTCTTTGACCCAGACCTTTACCGAGGCCTTGGCGCCGCTAATCTCGGGGCCGTTGCCACCGCCGCGGCCGCCAAACATGAGCTGCGCTTTCGCGCCCTCTTCGGTCAGGTCGCCGGCAAAAGCATCGCCCTCCTTCTTAAGTTCCTTCGCCTTGGCGACGATGTCCTGGACCTGGTCGGCCGGGGCTTTGAAATTGCGGAAGCGCATTGCCATGAACCTGCCCCTGCCCCCGCCCTGATCGGCGGCCAGCTCCGCCACCGACTGCCAGCCGTCCTCTGTCTTGACGGCAGCCTTGTCACCTCTCTTGACCGCCTCGATGGTGTTGTTGTCGCGGCCTGACATCGAAACCCAGGTGAAACCGCCCTTTTCCACCTTGCCCTCGGAAGGCCCCGCGCCGAAGCCGCCGCCGCCGGCATTCTCGGTGGTTTGCTTCCAGCTATAATTGTCCTTGTCCGCCAAGTTCTTGGCGGCGGCCGTGACCTCGTCCTTGGGGTCGGCGGCCAGGAGCGTCCCGGCTGCCAGAACCAGCGTGCCGATTAGAATGTTTCGTTTCATAAGTGCCTTTAGGTCTGCTTTGTTGGTTTGGTTGGGTTTGCTGCGTGAAATCCCAACACCAGACCAGACGCGCAGCAGGGAAGTTAGGTTACAGGCGGACGCGCTCTTAAAGGCTCCAGCCTGTGCGATATGCGGGGTAAACGTAAGCGTTTGCCTCTTCGTGGTTGGTGAAGCGCATCGCTTTGGCGTCCCAGTTCAGCGTTTGACCGGGGAAACGGATGGCAATCGCGCCCAGGAGTGCCGCCTGGGTCAGGGGACCGCCATACCCGAAGTTCGACCCCGCTTGGCGACCGGCCCGAATCGCCTCCAGCCAATCCCAGGCATGGTTCTTCACCCGGGGGATCTTTTGCGCCGGCGCATTCTTGCCCGAGTATTGGTCCATCAGCTTTTCCGGGGTGAGATAGCAGCCGCCCGCGCCATGCGAACCATGCACGATCATTCCCTTGTCACCCAGGAGAATGGCCCCGGTTCCGGGCACTTTGTCATCTTTCGAGAATCCCGCCGGCGCTGGAATTCGGTTGTTGCCGTCGTGCCAGACCAGTGTGACCGGGCCGCGCTGGTCGCGAGCGGGGAACTTGTAAGTGAGCTGGGTTGCCGGCGGGTACGTCAGCCCGTGCTTTGCCGGGTCATAGTTCGTCACTTCGGCCTGGACGCTTGAAGGGGCGTCCAGATTCAGCGCCCAGAAGGAGGGGTCGACCACATGACAGAACCAGTCGCCGATTGTGCCGGTCCCGAACGGCATCCATCCGCGCCAGTTCCACGGGACCCAGAACGGCGTGTAAGGCCGGAATGGCACCGGGCCGACCCACAGGTCGTAGTCCAGACCCTTGGGCACATCATAGTGCTGGTCGAGCTTGTCCAGGTTCCGCAACTGGCAGTAAACCTCCTTGAACGCATCGCAACCCGCATGCACCGTATGCACCTGGCCGATCGCTCCAGCCCAGACCCACTCGCAGAGCTGCCGGATCGAACCGAAGGAATGGCCCTGGTTCCCGAGCTGTGTGACCACTTTGTGCTCCCGGGCGGCCGCCATCACCTCGCGCACCTCGCCGTAGGTGTGTGCCAGCGGCTTTTCGCAGTAAACGTGTTTGCCCCGTTTCATCGCCGCCATCGTAATCACCGCGTGTGCGTGGTCCGGCGTCCCGATGACCACTGCGTCGATTTCCCGGTCCATCTTCTCGAGCATCACCCTGAAATCCTTAAACCGTTTCGCCCCGGGATATTGGGCAAACTTCTTCGCCGCGTAGTTGTCGTCCACGTCGCAGAGCGCGACGATGTTGTGCCCTTCCCCTGCCATTGCATCGATGTCCCCACCCCCCTGGCTTCCGATGCCGATACCCGCAATGCTTATCTTGTCATTGGCAGAAAGCCGCTCTGCTCCCCTCGCCAGAGTGGCCGGCCCGACGTGGACCATCGCGACACCCAGGCCGCTGGCGCAGAGAAACTGGCGTCGATTCATTCCGGAAGATTTCGGGTTGCTCATATATGAAGTAAGTTCGTTGGCCGATCAATGTGCGCAAACCAATGTCAAGGTAAAGAAGAAAATCGGGAATTGACAACAAACGCACATCCCCGACAGAGTTCGCATCGCAGCGGCTGCAACCGGTTGTAGCGGTGTCTTTTAAGAGGCGTGATGACTGCCTATGCGCGAGTTCTGTTTTGGTCTGTTCGTGTTGAAAGCCCTGTTGGCGCCGGCGGCCGGCGCCGACACCAACCAATTCCTGCCGGCCGTCCCTGAAGGTTACAACCTCCAGGCTGCGAACCTGTTTTTCGAGCCGGTGCATTACCGGCCCCTGCCCCAAAAGACCTTGGGTTTGGCAACAAACTGCCTCCTGCTCGATGGCGCATGGTTGCTCAACACCGCGCCCATCGGCGATATGCGCTCAAGGTCCCTGGGCGAATCCGTTTGGGCGCCGTTCAAGGTTCCCGGCCAGTGGCTGCAACAAGGGTTTGATGTTCCCCAGGACCGGCCCCTGGCCGTGGCCAAAGAATTCATGATTCCCAGGGAATGGGCCGGCAACCGCATCGTGCTGCGATTCGATGCCATCCACGCCGGCGCGACCTGCTGGCTGAACGGCCTCAAGCTGGGCTACAGCGAGAACCTGTTCACGCCGGTGGAATGGGACATTACCGAAGCTGCGCAGGCCGGTCGCACCAACCGGCTTGACATGGAAATGAGAGTGGCCACCCTCTCGGAAAAACTCTCCTTCTCTTCGGGCTACGCCTTTCACAACCTCGGGGGCATCGATCGTTCCGTGCGGGTGTTTGCCCTGTCGCCAACACACATCCGGCAGTTGCGCTTGAACGCGGGACTGGACAACGACTGCCGGGATGGCGATTTGCAGATGAGTCTGGTGCTGGACAGCGGGAAAGCGCCCGCCCAGGGCCTGGAACTCGTCATCCGCTTGCAGGACCCGAGCGGCAAGCGGATAGACCATTCGCGCCCCCGTGTGGCGGTGGAACCGTTCAGCGGCGCCAAAACCATTGACCTTGTCACGCATGTTGCCAAACCCTTGCAGTGGAGCGCGGAAAAGCCGCACCTTTACCTTTTGGCCCTCGAACTGCGCCGGCGCGGGACTACATTGGAACGTATCGAACGGAACGTTGGCTTTCGCAAAATCGAGATCCGAGGGCGCCAGCTTTACGTCAATGGGCGCCGCATAAAAGTCGCAGGCGCCTGCCACCATGAAACCGACCCGCTCAGCGGCCGGGCCGGCACGGCGCGCCATGCCGAACAGGATGTCCGCCTGCTCAAGGACGCCAATTTGAACTACATCCGCACCTCACACTATCCGCCAGCCGCGGAGCTGCTCGATGCCGCCGACCGGCTCGGGATGTATGTCGAAGTTGAAGCGCCGTTCTGCTGGGTGGGGGAGCTGCCGGAAACCCAGACCAACCTCGTTGCCGTCTTGACTCCCACCTCCGCCATGATCGATTATCACCATAGCCATCCCAGCGTCATCGTCTGGTCCATCGCCAACGAATCGCGCTTCAACCGGCAGTTCTACTGCTCAGCCAAAATGTGCAAGGAGCTGGACCCGACGCGCCCGACGACCTTCAACAACCCGGACTCGGACGCCACGCCGACAAACCGAATCACCGACATCGCCAACCTGCACTATCCGGCATGGCCTTATGACGGCGAATTCGCCAAGGACTCGCGCCCAATCTATCTCGGTGAGTATTTCTTCGAGGTCACACACGAACAAACTGACGTTCGGATTGACCCCGGCTTGCGCGAACTCTGGGGACTCGGCCACGCTGAGCCGGAGTCCGCCTTCAGCCGCGCTTGCGCGCCGGATTTCGACAAGGGACCGATTAAGCCGGGCCTTCGCCCAGGCGGCTGGAGCCTCATCTATCATTCCGATCACCTGATCGGCGGCTCCATCTGGGCTGCCCTCGATGACGCTTTTTACTTCTCGGAAACCAAACACGCCGGCTACGCCTGGCATCACGGTTTCTGGGGGTTGCTCGACTCCTGGCGCCGGCCCAAACCCGAGTGGTTCCTGGCCCGGCACATCTTCAGCCCGGTCTGGCTCGAAACCCGGCACGCCGATTTTGCGCCCGGCCGCCAGACCGCTCGGCTGCCGGTGGAAAATCGATACGCCTTCACTGATTTCAGCGAGCTCAGGTTCGATTGGGAAATCAACGGCCACAAAGGCCGCAGCAAGCCCCGTCTTGCCCCGGGCTCGAGAGGCGAACTGGAAATCCCGCTCCCGCGCGGAACTGCTGAAGGCGACAAAATCCATCTGCGCGTTGCGAATGCTGCCGGGGTGCTGATTAATGAATCGGTGGTCTGCCTGGGAAAAGAAAAAGCCGAACCTTTGCCCCAGGCCTCTTCCGGCCCCCCGCGCTGGGGCGAGGAGGGCAACAGAATCATCATCCAGGGCGAAGGATTTGCCCTGGTCTTCGACCGTGCCAAAGGCGATTTCGACCCGGCTGATGCGCGCCATGTCTGCGCCGCAACCTCATTTCCCGCCCTCCATGTCACTCGCTACGACTTCGGCGACCTTAATGGCCCCAATTCACCCCCTTACGCCGTGTTTCCGGATGCCAAGACCCGCCGGATCGAGAGAATCGAGATCAAAGAGGAGTCCATGGGCCTGCGGTTGACCGTTCATGATCGCTATGAAGGCTTCGCCGGCTCCATCTCCTGGCTGCTCGACAAAAAGGGCCGGGGCGTCGTCACTTGCGATTACGCCTACTCCGGCCAGCCGATGGACACACGCGAGGCCGGCATTGGGTTCCTCCTCAAACCGGGCTGCGACGAGGTCAAATGGCGGCGCTGGTGCGAATGGGGGGCTTTTCCAAGCGAGAGTATCAGCCGCGCGGAGGGTTCGGCCAATGCCCGCCGGCCGGCAACGTGGGGAACCGCCGCCTGGAATCAACCGCCTTCCTGGCCGTGGTCGCTGGACGAAACGGAGCTGGGCACGGCAGATTTCCGCGGCGTCAAATTCAATATTTACGAAGCGACTCTGGCCGCGCCGGACGGTTCGGGCCTCAGCGCCCACGCCAATGCCGACGCCCATTTTCGCGCCGCGCTGGCGCCCGGCGGTGTGGCAGCCTATATACTATGGCGCTGCCCCTTAGGCCAGGCGCCGCTCCGCCCCGGCGATCACCTCCAAGGCCAATTTGTCGTCGACTTGCTTGCGCGTCCTTGACTGCGCTTGGCCAACCTGCAAATGTCTGCGCAGATGAAAACATCCTTGCTCCTCGGAACTGTCGTTTGCCTCTCAGGACTGGCTCTTTCGGCCTCTGCCCAGCAAGCCGTCTCCTCTGCCCAGGTGGCAAAGCACTTCGAAACCAAAATCGCCATGACGGTGAAACTCGATTACCTTCTCTTTCTGCCGCAAGGCTACGAAGGTTCCGCCAAACGTTGGCCGCTCATGCTCTTCCTGCACGGCTCCGGCGAATCCGGCTCCGACCTGGCCAAAGTCAAAGTCCATGGCCCGCCCAAAATCGTCGAGTCCAAGCCCGACTTCCCGTTCATCCTCGTCTCGCCCCAGAGCCCAGGCCCGCGCATGGGCTGGAACGTCGAGACCCTTAACGCGCTCCTGGACGACATCATGCAACAGTACCGCGTCGACCCCGACCGCGTTTATCTCACCGGGCTGAGCATGGGCGGCTATGGAACCTGGTCCCTGGCCGCAGCCCACCCGGAACGATTCGCCGCCATCGTCCCCATCTGCGGCGGCGGCAACCCCGCCGACGCCCCCAAACTCGCCTCCATCCCGGTCTGGGTCTTCCATGGAGCCAAAGACACCACCGTCCCGCCCCAGCGCTCCAAGGAAATGGTCGAGGCCATCAAATCTGCCGGCGGCAACCCCAAGTTCACCATCTACCCCGAAGCCGGCCACGATTCCTGGACCGAAACCTACGATAACCCGGAGCTTTACCAGTGGCTCCTCGAACAGAAAAAGTCGCACTGACGCGGAGTCCGGGGGGCGAGCGTCGAGGGGCGAGGGCACTACTTTGGGCGCATCTCAGATTCTCCCGGGACGCGGGCCCGGGCTGCATCCAGTTCGCGCCCGCCTGTTCGGTTCTGTCCCGGAGGGACACTTGACAGTAGCCCAACGCTTCAGCGTTGGGTGACGGCCATTAAGCGTCATTTTCGTCCCGAAGGGACGACTGAAGTCGTGCGTATCTCAGTCGTCCCTTCGGGACTCATTGGCTCTTCATCAACGGCGATCCCAACTGAAGCGTTGGGCTGTTCTCGAATGTCCCTTCGGGACAAGGCAGATTGCTTCCGAACCGCGGTCTAATTGCAGCCTATGCAGCGGGGGCAGAACAGGCCGTTATGTTCTTCCCCCCTCAGCCCCCAGCCCGCGCAGTTCGGCCAGGCCGGCCTCCAGTTCGGGGCGGGGGAGATTGCCGGCTGCCAGGCTGGCGTCGCTCTTGCCGCGGAGGCGCTCGTAAAAAACCCTCCCGAAGTCGGCCAGGGCGGCGTTGCCCGGTTCGGCCTCCAGCATCGCAAAGAGGCAGTCCTCGGCCTTGCTGAATTCGCCCGTCAACTCGTAATGCTGCATCAACCGCGCCTGCATCTCCAACGGCAACGGCTTGTCCCCGAGGGCGGTGACAAAGACCTCGACGCGCGGCACGAAATCCGGACACTCGAACGGCTCGTGGCGGGCCAGCGTGTCGAGCAGCAAGCCCAGGCCCTTGAGATACGAGGCTCGGGCCTCGTCGGGGCGGCCTTGGGCGGCGGCCAACTCGCCGGCCTCCTTGAGGAGCGTTGTCAGCATGAGCGCCTTCTGGTGAACTACGTGGGTTGGCTCGCCTTGGATTAGCCGCGCCAGCAACTCAGTCTCCGTCAGTTGCGCCATCGCCGCCGCCCCCGCGCCCGTGAGCCGCTGGAACTCTTCATCCACCACCCCGGCCGCCTCCCGCCAAAGCTGGCCCCGTTCCAGAGACTTGATCCTCGACAAGACATGGGCGAACTCCTCGATCATCCGCAAGATGTAATCACGCTGAATCATTGCTGCCCGTGCAAATTCACCGCCTTAAGCCCTTTTTGCAACCTAATTCATCCGTGGGCCTCCCAATGCGGGCGCAGGACCAGCGACAAAGTCGCCGAGACGGTCCCCATTCCCTGACTGTAGGAAACGAAACGACCCTGAATGCCGTCCCGCCGTCCGTCGGCTTGGTTTTATTCCTTGTGACCGGGTTTATAAATGCGTTACGTTGGGCCGGTTCCGGTCGCTATGAAATGTCCAGCGTGTTTCCATGAATTGACAGAGCTGCAGGTCGGCAGCTTGTATGTGGATGTCTGCCAGGGCGGCTGCGGGGGCATTTGGTTTGACGCCTTCGAACTGCAGCGCGTGGAAGAAGAGAGCGAGGTCGCTGCAGAGCCTCTGCTTTGGATACAACGGGACGAACAGGTTGTTGTGGACCCATCCCGCAAGCGGGAGTGTCCTCGCTGCCAAGGCATCAAGCTCCACCGCCATTTCTTCAGCCCCCGGCGGCGGATCGAGGTGGACGAATGCCCGAACTGTGGCGGTTACTGGCTTGACGCCGGGGAGTTGGCCCAGGTGCGGGAGGAAAAAGCCCTCACCGCCCGGGAGCAGTTGGCCCGCCAATCCTCCATCTCCCCCAAAGTCATTCGCTACCTCTATAATCGGGATCGGGTCTGAACTGTCAGTCCTTGAACTTCCAGGTTACTGACACGGCATTTGTGGTTGGAATCGCAACGCCAGACCTGGCGGCCTGCTTGCCATCAACCCGGAGTTGATCCGCCTCCCGCCCAAAAGCCTCAAGGTGGACCACGATTTTGGTCATCGGCTCGCGGCGGGGCGGGTCGAGATCCAGCGTCGCCGCGCGCCCGTCCGGCGCGATTCGCAATGCAAGGCTCATCGAGCCAAACGAGGTCGGGATGTCCGTCAAGCGCGTCTGGGCGCCCGGTTTGGTCCAGGAGGGCGGCAAGCCCTCGAGCAGGTGCAACTCGGCGCCGCGTTCCAGGACCATCAGGTGCCGAATGAGGCGGATGAATTCGGCGCTGGCCCAGTTGTGAGGCATGTCCCCGCAATAGGCGGGCGGTTCGCCGGCCGGCTTCTGCTCCTCGCGCCAGCAGAGCAAAGGACAGGCGTGGTTGCCAAAGGCGTAGAGCGTGGCGGCGGCCTTGCGGCCATGGCCTAGCCACAGGTGCGCGTGCGCATAGAAGGACCCCGCATAATTCCAGACGCCGTCGGCTATCCAGCCGGTGCCGAAGATGAGACCCTCGCGTTGATTGGAGTCGAGCATTGCCAGCGTGCCGCGCATGAGCGGGTCGTCGGGCGCGAAAACGCGGCCGGGGTAGATTGACTGAAGAAATGCCCACGCCCCTCGTTGTGGGAGCTGGGCCGGTTCGCCTTTCATGACGGGCGGCACGTATGTGTGGCCGGCGTTGTCGGTTTGCTGGTCCCGATGGCGCGCCCGGTCGAACACAGTCCAGTAATCATCGAACTCCGCCTGCCAGGCCTCCGCCGGCTTGTTCAGCCATTGGGCCGCTTCAATGGCGGCGCGCAGTCCGGCCAGCGTCCAGTAGATGTTGCTGTATTCGCGGAAGGGGCCTCCAAGGCCGCCGTCTCCGAAGCCCGCCGGCATCAACCCGCAGTTGGGCTGGTTGGGGTCTGAACGGGTCATCCGGCGGTATTCCATAATCTGTTGGACCTCCCGCGTCACGCGGGGCCACATTTGTCCAAGCCACTGGCGGTCGCCCGTGAGTTGGGCGTGGCGCCAGAGCAACCAGAGACGGAGCCCGGCCTTTTTTGAGAACTCGACCCCGCCCGGACCGTCGTCCTTGTCAATCTGCTGTTCCAGCCCGGCCCGGGCCTCCATCGGGCGGCCAAGGTAGGCAATGGTCTCGAGGATGAACGCCCCATCGGCGGCCCACGAACCACGATAGCAGGTGGGGCCGACCTGGAACTTGCATTGGCCGTTCTTGAGTTCGCGCGCCTGGTACAAGTTCCGGATGCATGAATCGAGCAGCCCCTGCGCCGCCGCATCGGGAACCTGGATGCGGTCATAAGGCAGAGGGGCGCTCTCCCAGAACCGGACTGCGCGCTGCAACTCCGACGCCGCGTCATAGACGCCGGAGTTGCCTCTGGCCTGGTCGCCCTGCGGCACCGTCACCAGGACCTCGAACCGCTGGCGGGGGGCCAGGACCCCGCAGTTCCAACTCAGCGTCATCGGCCGGGTTGTCCCGGGTCTATTGGCAGAGGCGAGGGCGGGGGCGTCACACGGGCGCGAGAAGGCGCAGAAGGCGCGCTCCGGCGTCTTCTCTTCGACCAAGCGTGTGCGGGTCTCGTCCAACCTTACCGCCATTCCGGCGTCGATCTGGAGCTGCAGCTTGCCCGGGGTGGCAGTTGCGTTCGCGTTGGAGGCCGTAAGCCAGAGGAAATCCCGTCGTCGCGGAGACCACTCCGCCACCGTGGCGCCGTCCGGCGCTCCGGCCCAGGCGGCCTGCTGCAGCTCGAGGCCGCCGCGCCGCTGACGCGTCGTCACAATCGGCACCCGCGCGCTGTAGAGTTCCTGCGTTCGCGCGCTCCTTTCGCCCTCGGCTTCCAGCTCTGCCAGGAGCCGCGCCTCGAATTGCTCGTACTTCGGCGGGCCCTTGCCGAACTTGTAGTAAAGTCCGCCATTGCTGCCGATTATCGTCTTAAACGGATCATCGGGCAAGCCGAGGCAGGCCTGCCACCGCTCGGGCCGGTAACGGAAGTCAAGCGTCTCCGGCTCGAGGTGTTCAACCGCTCCGCCGAGCGGTTGGCGCTCCAGAACCAATGTTGTTTGGGCCGAACCCTGCGCGTTGCCGAGCCAAGGCAGAAGAACAAGCAACGCGCATGTCGGCGCATGGGGGAAGGCGATTGATTTCATATTATTGATTCCACGTTGTCCAAGTTGTTGTGCATCGGCAGCCAACCCGGAAGCTTCCCACTGCAGCAAAGCCCACACGCGTCACGCTAAGTGGTCCACTTCGTAAATACGGTAACGTATTCGGTGGTTCTTTTTCGCGCAGGCTGCGTTGCTCGCACCTCACAGATCGCTGCGGATATGCTCGGTGCTCGCGCCTTGCCTGCGGGAACAATCCCTCGCCGCCTACGTCACCGTATTTATGAAATGGACCACTAAGATAAAGCCTCACCCGCTCCAACCCCAACGGGGTTGTGCAGCAAAGCCCAGGGTTGGCGCGGCGCCAACCCTGGGTAATCGCGCGGCGATGCTCCTCAACCCCAACGGGGTTGCGGCCCGGTGGCCGGAAAACCAGTCGCCTGCGTTGCCCGCCGGCCACAACCCCGTTGGGGTTGAGAGCCGCTCCACCGCCGTTACCCAAGGTTGTCCCTTCGGTCCAACCTTGGGCTTTGTTACACAACCGCGTTGCGGTTGAAGGCCCGCATTGTCTATGTTCACGACCACTTAGCCTTGCGGGTATGGGCAAAGCCGGAACCAGAACTTCTTGCAAACAAACAAGGTCTGGACAGAGGGTGGTACAGGCCAGCCGCCGGTCCTCATTAAGCGCCGCTTCAGCGCGGTGTACGTCACCGGCGGGCCGTCCCAGCCGTTTCAACGGCTTTCCGCGCTCCCGGCCAAAACCGTTGAAACGGTTGCAACGCATCGGCACCCTTTTACACCGGGCTGAAGCCACGGTGTTAATGAAACGCCCCTTTCCGTACCGGCTCCAGGCGCAGGCTTATTTGTGAAGCCCCCGGCACAGGGTGGCTGGAGACTACCAGCAAGTACCCGCCGCCGCATCCGGAATACATCGCGCCAGGGTAATGCCGTTGATAGGCCCGCAGAATGGCCTTGAGGTCGCATCTCAGGCTCGGGTGGCGAAGGACCTGCGGCAGAATCTTCTCCCAGCAGGCCATGCATTCGTTCATCGAGGCGCCCAGGGCCTCTGCGTCCATGCGGCCGATGGCTTCAAAGCAATCTTTGCCGGTCCGGCCCAGGCGGGCGATCCAGGCGGGCGCAAGATGCTTTTCGCCCAGTGGATTGTAACCCTCGGGCCGCGATTGTATCGGCAACAGGTAAAGGACCCGCTCCAGCCAGCGCGCCACGCGGGAGTTGTTGAGCGATTTGATGTGTGAGGGGAATAGCCCGCCATGAACCGCAAAATCATAATCGAGCCGGTTAATGCCCGGGTAAACCAAACCGATCATGTCCTGCGAACCGCTGGGGTCGGCCTTGCCTTTGTTCTCGGCTTCATATAGCTGGCGCACCAACTCTTCCTTCGGGCGGTTGGGCAGGCGCCCGTGCCACAATTTCATCGCTATGGCCCGGGTGCCATTGGCGCAACCTGCGCGGTCCATCACCGGAAACGTCGGCTCCAGCCCCACCACCACCATCGAGCCGGGCGGCTTGGGGTTGTGGCGGGACACGAAGGGCTGGTCGATCCAACCGCCGGCCAGCGCCAGGCGGTTGGGAATACTCCCGATCACGCGGGCAATCGCCGGTTTGGCTTCAGGTTTCATATCTCTCAAAAATACCGGCGCGCATAATAGCGCGGACGTTCCACCGGTTACAAGCCCGCCCCTGCGAGAGCAGCCAGGGTGCGCGATTGTGTAAGAGCCGGCGTAAGGCTCAATGCCCGTGCGCATAAGCGCATAGGGCGTGGAGGTTGGCTGGGGGTGTGTCGCGGGGGACTTCGCACCCGGCGCCGACGATGAAGCGCGGGCCCGCCTGGCGGTGGCATTCGGCGGTGGCGGCGGTGACGCCTTCGGGGGTGCCGTGCAAGAGGAGCAGGACGGGGTTGAGGTTGCCCAGCAGGACCTGGCGGGGGCCCATGGCCTGGCGGCCTTCGGCCAGGGGCGCCAGGTAGTCGAGGTCCACGATCTCGCAGTTCAACCTGCCCATGCCCCCAAGGAGCTTGCGCGTGTTGCCGCAGATGTGCAGCCGCACCTTGGCGCCCATAGCGTGGAGGCCCTCGACGAGTCTTTTCTCGTAGGGCCACACAAACTCCTCATAAATCTGCGGTCCCACCAGGGAAGCGGCGGCATCACCGACGCCGATGATGTCCGCCCCGGCCTCGAGCTGCGCCCGGGCGAAGCGAAGTTCCATCTCGATGACAAACCCAAAAAGCTCGCGCACGAAAGCCGGGTCATCGAAAAAATCCAGCATGATCGTGTTGATGCCCCGAAGATCGGCGGCTTCGGCCACCGGTCCTTCGACCCAGCCTTCGATGATTTTCTGCCGGCCCAGACGTTGGCGGAAGAGGTCCAGGGCCTTGATGCGGTTGTGCATGCGCCCGCCGCCCAGCGGGTCCGGCATCTTGAGCGAAGCCAGTTTCGTCTTCTCGCCCAGCAGGGCCTTGTCTTCGACAAGCGCGACCGGCTGGTTCTCGAAGTACTCGACGGTGGCGCCGCAATCGGCTGCTTCGCAGGCGGGGTCGGACATCGTGTTGACGTAGTCGAAGCCGAATTCTTCGGAGGTGCGGACCTGGCCTTCGACCAGGACCCGGTAGTCGGTGCAATACTGGCGGTAGCGGGCCCCAATCCGGTCGCAGGCGAACATCATCGTGATCGGCATGACGGGCAAACGGTCCACGGGCCGGCCCTCCAAATGGGCGATTACTCTTTCTCGACTGGTCATCGGTTCAGTTGGCGGCGGATAGCGGTGACGAAATCAGGGCGGGTGCCGCAGCAACCTCCCACGAAGGCGACGCCCAACTCGAGCAGTTGGGGGACATAGCCGGCAAACTCTTCAGGGGTTACGTTATATTGCGGATGACCGTCCACCATGACCGGCAGGCCGGCGTTGGGCTTGAGCCAAATCGGGCGGTCGGTGGCGGCGCGCAGGCGCCGGCCGATGCCAACGAATCCGGCGATGCCTTGGCCGCAGTTGGCGCCGATGACCTCGGCCCCGGCCTCGGAGAGCGTCCTGGCGGCTTGCTCGGGCGTTGTGCCCATCATGGTGCGGTCCTTGTCCTTTCCGCTGTCGAAGACCATGCAGGCCACAACGGGCAGACCGGTCTGGCCCGCAGCCTCGACGGCCAGGACCGCCTCATCGAGGTCGGACATGGTTTCGACCACCAGGGCGTCGGCCCCGCCCTTGGCCAGGGCAAGGGCCTGTTCCGCAAAAGCCGCGCGCATTTCTTCGCTCGTGACGTCGCCGTTCATGAGCAATTTGCCGGTCGGGCCGATCGAGGCAAAGACATGGGCGCGACCGGCAGCGGCCGCGCGCGAGATTTCGACGCCGCGCCGGTTGATTTCCGGCGCCTTCCCGGCGGCGGCATGGTCGCCCAGGCGGATGGAGTTGGCGCCGAATGTGTTGGTGAGGATGATCTGGCTGCCGGCCTCGATGTAGGCGCGGGCGACCTCGGCCACCGCATCCGGGCGGCTCAGGTTCCAGGCATCGGGGAACTCGCCCAGGGCGAGGCCGCGCGCCTGGAGTTGCGTCCCCCATGCGCCGTCGGTGATGACCGGCCCTTGGGCCAGGAGTTGTTGGATGAGCGGATGCATCGGCCAGGGGGCCCGGAGGGAAAAGCGCGCGCGCCGCTCAGCCGGCGCCCATGGCCTTCTTGGCCAGGGCCACGGCGCCGACCGCGTTTTCGCTGTAGCCATCCGCGCCGATTTCATCGGCGTATTGTTGAGTGATGGGCGCGCCCCCGATGAGCACCTTCACCTTGTCTCGCACGCCGGCCTGTTTGAGACCCTCGATGGTGGTTTTCATGGCGGGCATCGTGGTGGTCAGGAGGGCGGACATGGCGACGATATTGGCCTGCTTCTCGGTGATGGTGGCGATGAACTTTTCGGGCGGCACATTGACGCCCAGGTCGATTACCTCGAAGCCGCCGCCCTCGAGCAGCGACGCCACAAGGTTCTTGCCGATGTCGTGCAAATCGCCCCTGACGGTGCCGATGGCGACGCGGCCCAGCGGTTGGTCTCCGCGCGCCGTCAGAATGGGGCGGACCAGTTCCAGGGCGCCTTTCATGGCCCGCGCAGAGATCAGCAGCTCGGGAACAAAGTACTCGTTGCACTCGAAGCGGCGGCCCACTTCATCCATGGCGGGGACCATGTACCCGTTGACCAGTTCGAGAGGATCGACGCCTTCGGCCAAGGCTTGCTGCGTAATGGCTTGAGTGGTCTTGGCATCGCCCCTGACCACCGCTTCATAGAGTTCTTTCAGGTCCGGCATAAGAATCCTTTCAATAAATAATCACCACGCGAACATTGCGGCCAAGTTAGAACAAGCCCGGGGGCAAAGTCAACGATAAGTATCATCTATAACCACCCTTGCCGGCACCGCCAGTCCTCGTTTCCGTGTCTCATGAGGACTTCCCCGAGGCGCCGAATCAGTCCGCGCAGGTCCGTTGGCCTGAGTCGTTTGCTGTCGACGTAGATGACTCCGCGGTGGGTCTTTCCGGCCCGCAGTCGTGAGGCAACGTGTCTGGGAACGCTGTTCACATCCCGCGTTACCAGCGTGCGGCCCTCGGCGTCAAGGATTTCAAGCAGGGGAGGATCCGCCAGCCCTTGCCAGTCGGTGTCGAAGATGCTCCGCGCGTCCAGCCCGGGCAACTCGCGCCTTAAGGCGGAGGCGGCCTCCGGGTCAATGTGCTCGTCGAGCAACAGCTTGATCCTCACAGAACCTCAACCCCCGGCAGGCGGTCTTTGGCAGTTTCGCTGGTGGTTCGCTCATGGAGTTGCAGACACGCCTGGATTTCATCCTGGTAGGCCTTCGCGTATGCCAGGGCCATTTGAATGAGCGCGGGAGGCTTGCGGATATGGCGCGCCGCTTTAGCGGCGTCTGAACATTTGCGAAAGTTGTAAGAAACTCACGCCAGGCGCGGAGGCTGAGGCGCGCGGCCCAGTTGTCTATGCTGCGCTCAAAAGAACTTGAAAACCCCTATTTTTGGGCGGCTTTTACGCTGACGGGCCAGTGGAAATAAAGGCTGAACGGTGAAGGAGATTAAGATTAGGATTAGGATCGGCTACCCAACCAAGTGATATGCGCTCCCGAAGGTCCATTGCCGCTGGCGCGCGACGGTGATAGCGTGTTGGGCATGACGACGAAGAACCCGTTTCCGGGCATGAATCCATTCTTCGAGCAGCAATGGCGGGATGCGCACACGTCGCTGCTCACGTATATGCGCGACGCTTTGCAGGAGCGTCTGCCCCCCGATCTCAGCGCGCGCGCCGAGGAGGAGGTCGTCACCGTCGGCGCCGGCCAACCTCCTGTCACCTACCGTCCGGATGTGCAAGTCCGCGAACCGTGGACCCTCAAGGAACCTGGCGCCGCAGAGGCAGCCTTAGCTCCGTCGCCGCCCGCCGCCACCGAACCGATACGGGTCTTCCTGGACGAGGAGACCGAACGGTGGATTGAGATCCGTGATAAGACTGGCCGGCTGATCAGCGTGCTTGAACTGCTCAGCCCAACCAACAAAGTCGAATCCGCCGAACGGGACCGCTACGATCGAAAGCGGCGCAGGTTCACCAGCGGCGGGGCCAATCTCGTGGAAATTGACCTGGTGCGCCAAGGTGCTCCGGTCTTTGCGGGGCCTGTTTGGATGTTGCTCCATCGAGTTGGAGCGTGTTACGGGGTCTGTGTCTTTCGGGCGGCGTGCCGGGGCGAGTGCGAGGTCTATCCGATTCGCCTGCGCGAGCGGCTGCCCGTTATCCGCGTTCCGTTACGGCCGAGCGATGCCGACGTGGTCCTGGACCTGCAACCCTTGATTGACCAGTGCCACGAGCGGGGCCGATACCATCTTCTGGACTATCGGCTCGCCCTGGACCCGCCGCTCCAACCCGAAGACGCCGCCTGGGCCGGCCAACTTCTCCGCCAACACCACTTGGTCTGATTTACTTTTTCTTTGCGTCCCAATTGTGGTCTTTGATCATCTGCTCGAGGATGGCCTTTCCCTCGGCGTCAGGCGGGATAATATTGGAGCGGACCAGGTAATTGCAGATGTCGCGCATGTGTTTGATTTCGTCTTTCTTGGCCTCGAGCTTGTCGGCAGGCAGCGCTTGCAGCTTGGCGAGGTAGTCGTTGGCCAATCGCGAGGCCGCTCGGAGCGCGTCGTCATCGACATCATACACCAGGGACTCGGCCAGGCGCAGCATTTGGGGCACCGGGTTGTCCGGGTTGGCCAGTTTCTCGGCATCCGCGCGAATCATCGCGGCTATCTGCTGGCGCTTGGCCTGGGTGGCTTCGGCGCTCAGGTAACCGTCCGTGCCGCCTTCGATGGCGTTGGGCGGCAAAGGGCGGTACCAGATGTTGCGAAAGCGGACCGGGTTGCCGTGGTCCTGAAGCTTGAGCGGGCCGGCCTCCGGGAAGGGGCCGGGTTTGCTGCGCGCCATGTGGCCGGTGCCGCCCTCGAGCCGGGTGTGGTCCTGCATGAGCACGCCGTTGAGGAACACGGTGACGTAGCCCGGGTCGATGGCTTGGCCGTCTTTGTAAATCGGGCGACGGAAGACGATGTCGTAGGTCTGGAACTGGCCCGGGGGGCGCAAGGCGTTGGCCAAGGGCGGGTTGACGCCGTAAACCGAAGCGGCAAAGCCGTCGGCGTAAGTCGGGTTATTGTAATTGTCCAGCACCTGGATTTCGACGAGGCCCATCAGGAAAACTCCGCTGTTGCCGCGGCCCTGGCTTTCGCCTTCGACTCGAGTTGGCGAGGCCCATTCCACATGCAGTTGGCAATCGCCGATCTTTTCGCGCGTCCGGATATAACCGGACCCGGGGACGCACTCCATCGCGCCGTCTTTGACCACCCATTTGGTCGGGACCCCGTTGCCCTCGTCGGCTTCCCATTTGGAAAGGTCGGTCCCGTCAAACAACACGATGGCGTCCGAGGGAGGGATGCCGGGCTGCTCTAGCGTGCTGAAGGTGCCGGGCGTGACTAGCTTCGGCTGGGGCCGGTTACGGTCATGGACGGCCCAGGGATGGTGCTCGTCGGGGGCATCGCCGTAGAACGCCGAACCCGTGTTTGCGGCCCGGCAGACCGAGGCCAGCGAAAGGACGGCACATAAGGTGGTGAGGCTCGAATAGGTTTTCATAGTGTTGTCAAATATGCGACGCTCGTTTTAGGCCCTCGCCCCGGCAAAGTCCAGCCTTTGGTGAGGAAAAGCGGAAAAGCGTCCATTGGCAGTGAAGAGAGACCCGAGGAAACCGAACCTTGTCGAAATGGTTGCCGACAAATATGGTTCAAAGTACCCCCACCCTGAATTGAACAGGGATCGGTCGATTAGGAATCGACAGCTCTATCCATTTGAGCTATGGGGGCTGGCCCGCAGAACTATACAGGAAGGGGTGCAGGGGGCGCAAGCGGCCACGAGTGGCCGCCGTAACCGGTCAGTGACGGTGGGACCGGGGTTCAACCACTGATGGACACAGATAAACACGGGTTTAGACTGCGAAGGTGGGGATTGTTCGCAAGAGCCACAGATTGCACAGATTGCACAGAAAAGAACTCCCATCTGCGCCATCTGTGCAATCTGTGGCTCAAGATTGTCAATGGCCCTGGCCCCGGCAAGACCATGAACGCACTACCGTTTGATGGCAGGCGGCGCGTTGGTGCGGGTCAGGCCGGGCTCTTCGGGGCGGAGTGCTTTGAGGGTCCGCCAGGGGTGGAGGGGCATGACGATGAGCTGATGGGCGATTCGGGGCAGGAGATAGAGCGGTTCAGTTTTGGGTTGGTCAAGGGAACCGGTGACTTTGTATTCGAAGAGTTTGGTCATGGGCCAGAAGGCCAGGCTGACCAGAGGGCCGAACAAGGGCACGTCGCGGAGGAGCAATGCCTCGACGCGGGCGTTGAGCCGGCCTTGGAGGTCCGCGCTGCCCCGGTAGAGGAGACGCACAGGAGGCGAGTGGATTTCGAGTTTGTCGGATTGGATGACGCCGTTGGTGATGACGAAGGAGCTGGAGCCGGACTTGGCGCGGCTGCTGCCCAGGCCAGGGACCAGATCATCCAGGATGGGAGAGAACACCCCGAAGAGGGGGATTTCCCAGATCAAGCCGTCGCGCAGTTCGAGGGCGCCGTAGCCTTGGGTCTGCCGCCAATCCTCGGAGTTGGCCTTGGTTATCACCAGGCTGCCGGTGAGACGGCCCTCGAGGTGATTGGTGCGGCTGGCCAAATCGGCAACCAGCGAGTGCAGCAGGGTGTTGGAAGTGCTCAGGCCAAACTGGTAATCGGCGCCGGGATGATGCGGATCGAAGTAGAAAGAGGCCGAACCGTTGGCCTGACCGCCATAGAACTCCATGCGGGCGTTGCTCACGAGGAGATTGAGGCCCGCCCAGTGAAGGTCCGCAGCTACTTGCGGCACGCTGAAGTTCAGCCAGTGAAGGCGCCCCGCCTCGACCTGGAAATAGAGGTCAGCCTCCTCCTCGCCATGCATCGGGACGATGCCGTGGACATGAACGGCGGGGGCTTCAATGAAATGGAACGGCTCGATGGCCCGGGCGGTTGGCGGGCCGATGGCGCGCGCGACGACCATGGGGTCGGTCGTGCTGAAGCCGTTGGTGATATAGACTTTCTGCGCGTTGAAATCGGCCGTGACGCTCTCGCCCTGGAGTTGCCCGCCCTCGCGCACAAGACGCGGGGACAGCAGCCGCAAGACATTGTTCGAGTAGAAGACCCCCGTCTGGAGACTGCTGGCAGATTCGCCGCGAAAAGTGAAATTGGTCAGCGCCACACGCCCCTGGATGCCCAGCCGTGCTGCGTCGCGGCGCAGGCCCCGAAACTCGGCCTCGATGACGGGCGGTTGGGTGAAGGTGAAGAGGTCCAGGCCGTCCCGTTCTCCCGGGCCTAGCAGCGGGCGGGCGGCGCGCGGGTCCACGCTGCCGGCCAGCCGCCAGCAGAATTGTCCCGTGAGCGCGTCCTCGGAGTAAGAGGCAGCAAGCTGCCCCTCGGGCCGCGCGATGAGCAAGTCGGCCAGCCGCCAGCATTGGTTGGAATAGCCGAAATGGCATTGGAGGCTGGTGACGGACACCTCCTTGTAAGCCCCTCCCCGGGGGGCTTCAATTTGGCCCTCGAGCCGGAGCGTGGGTTGGACTTCCGCGCGCCAATCCGGCTCCCGATTGGTCCAGGCGGGCAGCACCAGCCCGGCGTTGACCGACAGGCGGGGCGACTGGTTCCACGCCAAATGCGCCAGCCACTGGGCGGCGCTCTCGGGCAGGACGGACGTGAGTTGGCCAGGGTCTGCATCCGAGGTCACCGCGGCCTCGAGCACGCGGGTAGCCACGTTCAGGCCGGCGCGAAGGCCGATCTGACCGCGCGCGAATGTTGCGTCAAGATTGGTGAGCGTGACGATCGGCGCGCGCCAGGCGCCGGTGCTGGCGATTTGTTGGGCCGCCAACTCCTTGGCCCGGACATCCGCCAGATGACACTCCCACTCCAGCGCGTAAGGCTCCAGCCCGGCCCACCAGGCCCAGTCCGGGTGCGCCGAGACTGGCGGCGATTGAGCGGGAGCCTGCGCCGTTGGCTGCGGGTTCAAAGAGAGGCGCGCGAGGACTTGGGCCTGGGCGGCACGGCCCCATTGTGTCTCCAGTGGTCCGCACTCGAACCGGCCTTGGGCGGACAGAGGGATGGGGTTGGTCAGGGCGTGGACCCATCGGCCGCTAAACCTGGCATTGGAGCCGCTGCCCCACTTGGACCTCAGCCTATCAGTCCTGAGGACCAACTCGCCGCTGACCCGGCCGGTCTGGTCCTTGGCCGGGACCAAACCCATCTCGAGCTGGAGATTGGCGGCGGAGGCCCAGGGAGTATAAGCATCGCCGGCCCTCAAAGTCAGCTCGCCATTGATGAGGTTCGTCTGGCCTTCGATGGCGGGAAGGCGGATGAGGAGGTGGAAGTTGGTGATACTGGCCCAGCGAGTCTGCGCGGAGGCGGCGCCCAGGCTCAGTTGAGCCCTGGACAATTGGTTGCTTGTCCCCGGCAAAAGCCGGGCGTTGAATCGTCCTTGGGCGAGGGTGCCCCAGGGCGTTCGAGCCGCCGGGGCGCTGGCAATCAGATGGATGTTGAAACTGCGCAAATCGCCGGCATCCCCGCGCGCGTCCAGCCGCAGCTCGGGGGGCTTGGCAAACTCGATGCGCTCGAGGGCGTCGGCCAGTTGGCGAAGCCGGGCTTGCCACTGCTCCGCCGCCTGTTCCTGCGGTTGGAGTTGGGGCCGGAGGAACTTCCAATCGCGCGCAGCCGAAGCGTGTGTGAGGGTCCCGGACAACCGGATTTTTGCGCCGTCAAAGCCGGCATCGAAGTTGACCAGGGCCCACTGATCATTGGGTAGAAAAAGAAGGTCGGTCTGGATGTTCTCTAGCGTCAGTTGCCGGGGCGGCCGGTTGGTCTCGGCGATGGGCCAAACCAGACGGCCCTTTCGCAAGACCAAGGCATCGACTTGGAATTGGCGCCGTGCCAGGGCACGGTAATTGAGCTGGACCTGGACCTGGCTGAAGGTGGCACGGGGCGACAGTGGGTGGTTGGCCTGGCCAAAGGTCACATTCTCGGCCAGTATCCCCCGAGACCATGAGAGCCGCAGGCGGGAGAACTCCAGGTCGATGCCTCGAGCCCTGAGCTTGTCCAGAAGCGGGCGTTTGACGAAACCGGGCAGGCCGACCTGGTTAAGATAGACCCATGTGCCCGACAGCCCCAGGAGCATCAGCCACAGGACGATCCTCAAACACCGGAGACAAATCCGGCGTTTCCGCTGCTTGGCTCCGGCTCTCAAGGCGGCGGGAGGAGGAAGGTTTGAATCAAGCCGGCGAGCCAGGGGGGGAATTCGAAAATCCAGGGTTCGCCATCGAGGGTGACGTCGCCGTAGAGCGAATCGGCGGGGGTGGCGCCGCCTAGTTCCACGACCGGTTTGGCGCCATTCTTCAGTTCGAGCATAATCTGGCCGTCATTATCGGAAAAGCCGTAGCGGGCGCGGCTTTTGGGGCCATGGGCGACCCAGTTGATCGCGGTCAGTTGCGCCAGGTTGTGCATCGTTTCACCTACGGGGCGCGGCTCGATCGTCCCTGTCGAGCCGGGGGCCATGGCCCATGACAAGAGTCCCTTATCGGTATGGACCAACTGGCGGACTTTGCCTTGGTGGCGAACCGTGACGCGGATGATGTCGTCGTCGGAATAATTCCATATATGGCGCTCGCGCATCTGGTAGCTGGCGAGGGGCAGACGCTGCACGTCGGCCAGTTTGACGGCATAGACGGCGGTTTCATCGGTGCGGCGGACGGAGACCCGATTGTCGTTTGTGGCGCCGAAGTCCACCTCGGCAATGGCGGGATTGGTGGCGCCGGCAGAGGGGGCGGCGGTCCTGAAGATATACCTGCGGGCCGGCGGAGCCAGGCCGTAACGGGGCAACTCCGGGTCGATCACGGCATCGTGGGTCTCCAGGATCGACAAACGCGCGAAGCCGGACAGCAGGTCCTTGCAGGCCTCGGCGTCGCCAGGCAGATTCTGGGGCAGGACGCGCCAGTTGTTCGTGGCCTGTTGTTGGACCGAGAAGTGGTCTTGGCCGTACACCTCGATGGCGGCGATGGACTCGGGCAAATCGATGATATTGGTGGCACGGAAGCCATTGACCTCGTCCTGCCATCCGCCGAGGGCGTTGGTAGCCACGGTCACGATACTGTTTCGTCCCCAGCGGCGGGCATAGACCAGGGCGGGGTCGTTGGTGGGGCTCTTGCCGAACTGGAACAAGGCGAGGGTGTTGGTGCCGCGGGCCAGGGCCAATTCGAGCCGGGGAACTTGGAGGCCGAATATCTCCAAATCCGCCTTCGGCTCGTCCGAGACGAACTGTTTGACTCGCAGAGACTCGAGCTGTTGGAGCAAGCTGCTGAGCCGGTTGGCGTCGGCCCGGGCATTTTTGGGAGGGTTGACAATTTGCCAGAGATTGTTGCCGGGGTTGTGCTGCAGTTCGATGACCTTGGTCTCGTTGAGGGCATTGGAGCGGTTGGTCACTGCGATGTGGTCGAAGGCCAATCCTCTCAAATCAACCAGGGCTGTGTCGCGCCAATCGTCCTGGGTGCGGGGGATCTCCTTGAGCAGCTCCGCATCCACGACATAGACCCCTGCCACACCGACGACTTGCAGGTACAACTGGTCGCCGGGAGCGGTCCTGGCGCCGACTTCCAACTGGAAGATGCGGGAATCGGCCTGCTGGATGGAGAGGCTGGCCTGGGGCGATGTAAAGCCCTCTTCCTCATCGCCTTTGGGCGAGCTTCGGCGCTCGTGGGCGGTGATGAAGGCGGCGGGGGTTAATCGCTCAAGGGTCAGCAGCAGCCCCTCGATGCTGGCGGCTTGCGCCGGGCAGGACACCGGTTCGGTCAAGCCCCAGGTGTCGTTGGTCCGTTGGGCACGAATGGGCTTCTGGCCCTTGGGATGCACAGAGATGCTGGTCACTGCCGCGGCTTTGAGGTCTGGCAGGACCTTGGCGGGGCCGGCGGGGGGAGGGCGTCCAAATCGTTGGCGCATGAGGATGGCAACCAAGAGCACCGCCGCGACGGCCAGCCAGAAGAAGGTGTTTCTGGCGTTCATGGGCGCATGGTGGGGGTCTTGTTCATCTGCGGCGGCGCAGCCAGACCAGGGCGCCCAGAAACAGGACCGTTCCGGGCATGCCTGCAAGCAAGAGCCAGCATGTGGTCTGGGTCTGGACTTTGGTCATCACGATTTGGTACTGCCCGATGGGCTTTGGGCCGATGCCTTGGAGCAGTTGCATGCGGTCCAGCAGCCAATTGGCGGCGTAGCCTGCAAAGGCGCGGTTGGCCGGCCGGCTAATCAAGCCGTTGGCCAGCAAAAACGAGTCGCCCACCACGAGTATGCGGGTCGAGCTATGTTCCACCCCCCGGATGGTGTTCTCCACGGCCGCCATGACCGGATAGGACCGCTGGCGGCGGGGCTCGCCCGTGGTAATGGACCTTTTGCCCGTGAAGGCGAGTTCCTCCACGCGCGGTGCGTCCGCCGCTTGGAGGCGTGTCCTGAGCCTGCCGACCTTCCGGGGCTGGATCATCTCAAGGCCGGAGGAGATCAACGGATTGACCACGGGGTGGGTCTGGCTGAAGCCCGAGACAAGGATGTCATAGCCTTTGCTATCCGGGCTATTATCGAAGTCGAGGATAACGGTGTTGCCGACCTCGACGCCCCATTTTTCCAGGATGTCCTCAAGGCCGCAAGGGGGGACCCGGCCGCTCAGTTTGTCGTACCGGAGTGGATCGAATCTGAAGAGCGCCAGCAGGCGGCCGCCCTGGGTGAGGTACTGGTCGATCTTTTGGAGTTCGAGGTCGGAAAAAGGTTCTCTTGGACCCGCGATGACCATGAGATCGCAGTTGGTGGGCACCGCATTGGTGCTCAGGAGCGAGAGCGCTTCGGCTCGGATGGAGTTTTGCTCGAGGACACTCTTGAAGGTGCGATAGCCGGAGTCGGTTCCATCCTGGATTGAGTGTTCGCCGCGGTGGTCCTCGAGGAAGCAGGCATTCAACTTCCTGGGGTTAGTAACGGCGAGGATGGCCGAGGTGAAAACCCGTTCGCCCAGGAATTCGGTGGGTCTGCGAACGAGTTCGACCCTGATGGGTGCCAGAAGGGAGTCGGTTTCGGGTTCCAAGGGCACCAACTCCGCAACGCCCCGAGTCAATTCGTTGCCATCGAAAGGGAGCCGCTGGCCCATCGCCGGACAATCGAAGATGATGACGTCCTTGGCGCCGTTGGTGAGGCCGTATTGGGCGCGCACGGTTTGGGCGAGGCCCGGGTCGCGCAGGTAATCGACGGACTGGATGGTAATCCTGGGATTGGCCAGGTGATATTCGTCAAGCAAGTTGGCGATCGTGCGGTAGAGCGGGTCCTTCTTGTCATAGAAGAGTGTGACATTGACCTGGTTGGTAAGGGAGTGGAGAAACCTGAGCGTGAACGGGCTAAGTTCGTTCCTGGCTTGGGCGCCCCAATAAAGGCGAGTGAAGTAATCGCGGCCCAGGTAGTTGACCATGACTACCACCGCCATGACGGCGATGGTGGTCAGGGTGACATTCAGGATAATGCTCCACCGGTGGCGCGGCGAGAAGCTGGGTTCGGATTCACGTGGCGTCGGCATGGATTAGTCGCCTCCTCATTTCCAGCGGCGGCTCTCGACCACCCGGAGCGTCAGGAACAGGAAAAAGAGGCTCAGGCTGGTGTAAAGGACAACGGCCCGCGTGTCCACCACGCCGCGGGCGAAGTCGTGCATCTGGTCGAAGAGCGTGAAGCAGGCCAGGACTTGCGCCTGCCAGTTGGCCCCATCGGCGAAGCGGTCGGCCAGGAAAGCCAGCAGGAACAGGCTCATGCCGAGGACCAGGCTGATCATGGCCGCCACGGCCTGGTTGCGCGTCAGGGAAGAGGCGAAGCAGCCCAGGGCGACAAACGTGGCGCCCAGCAGGAGAACGCCCAGGAAGGTGCTCCCGACCACCCCGGCATCCAAAATGGAGGCATCGTTGGCGTAATGCCGCACCACGAGCATGCACCCCACCAGGGGAAGCCACATCACCGTGTAGAACATCAGGGCCGCCGTGAACTTGGCTAACACGACCTCAAGGTCCTTGACCGGTGTGGTCATGAGCGTCTCGAACGTGCCGGAGAACTTCTCCTGGGCGAAGAGCCGCATCGTAATCAAGGGGGTCGTCGGCAGCAGAATGAGCCAGAAGAACTCGGTATTGTAAAACAGTTCGGTGACCGGGATGGAGGTCCGCCCGTGCTGGAGCTTGTCCAAAATGACGACGAAGCTGTAGCCCATCAGGAACAGGGCCGCAGCGATGATGATATAGCCTGTCAACGAGAGGAAGTAAGCCCCCAACTCGCGGCGCGTGAGTGTCCAGTAGGTCCGCATCAAGCTTCCTCCTCCTCTTCTTCCTCTTCCTCCTCTTCCTCCTCCTCCTCCGGCCGGGTGACCTGGACGTAAATGTCCTCCAGGGAATGCCGGCTGCGGGTCAATTCGCGCAACCCCCAGCCGTGCTTGCGCGCCAACTCATAGACCTGGGCGCGCAAGTCCAAGCCGTCGTGCGGCGTGAGGGCGCAGCGGAAATACTCGCCCTGGCAGGGAGAAACATCGAACTGGTCGATTTCGCGCATTTGAGTCCAGCATTCCCGCAGCTCATCGGGCGGGGCGGCGATTTCCGCGATGATTTGGCTGTTGTGGCTCATGAGCCGCTGCAGATTCTCAGGGGTGCCGGCGGCCAGTATCTTGCCTTCGTACATGATGACCATCCGGTTGCAGGTCATCTCGGCCTCCGGGAGAATGTGGGTCGAGATCAGAACGGTGTGCGCGCTGGCCAGGCCCTTGATCAACTGGCGGACGGAGCGAATCTGGTTTGGGTCCAGGCCGATGGTCGGCTCGTCCAGGATGATCAATTCCGGCTCATGGACCAGGGCATCGGCCAGACCAACCCGCTGGCGATAGCCTTTGGAAAGCTGGCCGATGATGCGGCGGCTCACTTCCGTCAGACCGCACTGTTCCATAACCGTTTCGACTCGGCGCCGGGAGTTTTCTGAATTCAACCCTTTGAGCCGCGCGCGGAACATGAGGTACTCCCGGACCCGCAAATCGAGGTGCAGCGGGTTGTTTTCAGGCATGTAGCCGATGCGGCGCCGGACTTCGTCCGAGCGCCTGAACACGTCCAGTCCGGCCACGCGGACCGTGCCTGCGGTGGCCGGCAGGTAGCAGGCCAGGATGCGCATCGTCGTGCTCTTGCCGGCCCCGTTCGGGCCGAGCAAACCGACGATTTCGCCATGGCCGACCGTGAACGAAATATTCGATACCGCCGTATGTCCGGCATATCGTTTCGTCAGGTTGGCGACTTCTATCATCAAGCCGTCGTTCATGAATCCAATCCAAAACCCAGTCTAGTCAATTCCGGCAGTTCTGCGCCAATGAAAAAGCGAAGCCTTTGCGATTCTGCGGTGCTCGACTGCTTCGGCCGCGAATGGACGCAAATTGGATGGGTCGCGAGCCGACCCCAGCGCCGCGAGCAAGCAACGCTTTTATCGGCTTTACATCGGACCGTAGCCCGGATGCCTTTCGGAAGCTCATGGGGGCTCTGCCCCCCTCGGGATTGGCGCCCTAATCCCAGAGGTGTTTCTCGTCTTGTGGAATCTGGCGCCTGCGCAGCAGGGCTCATAGCTCCGTCTGGACGAGAATATGCGGGACTTCCAGCCCAAAGTAGCGTGCGCGGCTTCAACCCAGGGCTGCTCTAAGCTCGCGTTACCGGGGGCCACAAGCGCGCAGCCCTGAAATCCGAGGTCCGAAATCCGAAATCCGAAGGAAATCCGAAATCCGAAATCGGAAAGCGGCTGGATGGCTG
>Ga0181524_10001107_pt1 | contig 31508 bp, 23 predicted proteins | sample PEATcosm2014_Bin_34_FD_119761 | JGI IMG/M metagenome (GOLD analysis project Ga0181524, IMG submission 119761) | Peatland microbial communities from MTU Mesocosm Facility, Houghton, MI, USA - PEATcosm2014_Bin05_60_metaG | ecosystem: Environmental > Terrestrial > Soil > Wetlands > Peat | place... | reverse complement strand
GTTTCGCAAACCGCCTCGCGGGCTGGATCGAGGTCGACAGGTCGGGGTGGATCAAGAACGCCGGCTATTCGGCGGGTGGCCAGATCGGCAGCACCACCGTGCGCGTCGGCGGCCTGAGCCACGTCTTCCAGGCGGTAGCCCTCCCCGACATACAGCACAAGCCCGAACGCGGCGACGGGTGGGTGCGCTTCACCCAGACTGCCGGTGGCCGCACCGGCATGCCCGCGCCCCGGCGCGTCCGCCGGGCACCGTTCATCCAGTGGCAGGCTCCGCTCGCCTGGACCACGCTCACGCTCACGATGCACGCCGACGGCCGGGCCGAGGGGGCGCTCAGCGGCGCCAGCCGGTTCCCGCGCCACTGGGTCTACGACGACGAGGGCCGTCTCGCCTCCAAATCGGGTCTCATTGACTTCAAGGACTGGTACCGAAAATCCTTCGGCAAGCACACCCCGTGGGGAGACCAGGAGTCAGAGGCGCTCGTGACAGCGGTCGAGTCCGCCCTGGAGAGGTCACTGTCGGCACAACTGATGCGGGGGACGGCCAAACCTAAGATCAAAAAGGTGAAGGCGGGCACCACCCTCGTCCGCCAAGGTGACGAGGGCTCTGAGGTGTACCTGGTGCTCGACGGTGTGCTGCGCGTCGAGGTCAACGGCGAGCGCCTGGCCGAGTACGGCCCCGGTGCGCTTCTCGGCGAGCGCGCCCACCTGGAGGGCGGGGCCCGAACCTCGTCGCTGGTGGCGGTGACCGCTTGCCGGGTGGCCTCGGTCCCTGCCAAGGCGCTCGACCGCTCAGCGCTCGTGGAGCTGTCCAGCGGGCACCGCCGCGAAGACCTGGGAGCGGGCTGACCGGGTGCGTGCCCATTTCCTCGGGGTACGGGGCTCGACGCCCGCGCCTGGCGAGAGCTTCGTCCGCTACGGCGGCTATACCTCCTGCATAGCCGTCGCCCACGACGACGATGCCGCGCCGAGCCTCATCCTCGATTCGGGCACCGGGATCCGGCGCGTGAGCGCGTTGTTGGGCGACGCGGCCTTCGCCGGCACGATCCTGCTCACCCACCTCCACTGGGACCATATCCACGGGTTGCCCTTCTTCTCGGCCGCCGATCGCGAGGACTCGCGGGTCGCGCTCTTGCTGCCCGAGCAGCCCGACGGGGCAGAAGCGGCCGAGGTGCTGGCCCGGGGGATGTCGCCGCCGCACTTCCCGATCGGGCCCGAGGGCCTTCGCGGCGAGTGGAGCTTTTCCAACCTGTCGCCCGGGACGATCGAGGCGGAGGGGTTCAAGATCGAGGCCAGGGAGGTCCCGCACAAAGGGGGGCGCACCTACGGCTACCGCGTCAGCGACGGCACATCGGTGCTCACTTACATGCCCGACCACTGCCCCAGCCTGCTCGGCCCCGGGCCCGACGGCTGGGGCGAGTACTACTCCGAAGCCCTGCAGCTAGCCAAGGAAGCCGACGCGCTTGTTCACGACGCCCAGGTGACGGCGGAGGAACTGGCGGCCGCGGTCTTCTTCGGCCACTCCGTGGCCGAGTACGCGGTCGAGCTCGGCCGCCGCGCCAAAGCGGGTCTCGTCGTCTTGTTCCACCACAAACCGGACCGCCCCGACGACGCCCTCGACGAGCTTCCCGGGCGTTTCGGCCCCGAGCCGCAGGTCATCGTTGCCGCCGAGTCGTTGGTGCTCGAGCTGTGAGGCCAGGTCGCGATGAGTACGCCTGACGCCGTCGTCATCGGATCCGGCCCGAACGGGCTGGCCGCCGCCCTCGTGCTAGCGCGTGCGGGGCTCTCGGTCGAGGTGCTCGAAGGAGCCGCCACGCCCGGCGGCGGATGTCGCACCGAAGAGCTCACCCTCCCCGGGTTGCAGCACGACGTCTGCTCGACGGTCCAGTCCATGGTCCCGCTCTCGCCGTTTTTCGCCGGCTTGGACCTCGAGCGTCTCGGCGTGCGGCTTTGCACGCCAGAGGTGGCATTCGCCCACCCTCTCGACGACGGGCGGGCGGGGGCAGTCCTCGGCTCGGTGGCTGACACAGCAGCCACGCTCGGCGCCGACGGCGCCAGGTACGCCCGTCTTTTCGGCCCGCTCGTCGACGGGGCGGCGACAATCGTCCCGACAGTCCTCGCGCCCCTGCGATCCCTGCCCCGTCACCCCGTCCCCATGGCCCGTTTCGCGGTGGCGGGGCTGCCGTCGCTTGCTCACCTCGCCCGGCGTTTCTCGACCGAGGAGGCCAAGGGACTCCTGGCCGGGGTCGGGGCCCACGCCATGCTCCCACTGGAGGCGCCCCTCACCGCGGCCTTCGGCATCTTCCTCACCATCGTCGCCCACGCAGGCGGCTGGCCGCTCGTGCAAGGGGGCAGCGCCCAACTCGTGGCGGCGCTCGTCAGCGAGCTCACCGACGCCGGAGCCACGCTGCACACCGGGCGCTTCGTGAAAGACGCCACCCAGCTCCCCGCGGCGCGGGCGGTCGTCTTCGACACTTCCCTGGAAACGCTCGTCGCCGTCGCCGGAGCCCGGCTCCCCGCTCACTACCGCCGCGCCCTCGGGCGCTTCCGCCACGGCCCCGGCATCTGCAAGGTGGACTGGGCCCTTTCGGGCCCGGTGCCGTGGTCAGCGCCGATGTGCCGGAAGGCCGGGACCGTGCACGTGGGAGGCACCTTTGCCGAGGTGGCGAGAAGCGAGTCCGAGGTCGCGTCCGACCGTCACGCCGAACGCCCTTACTGCCTGGTCGTCCAGCCCGGCGTCGTGGACCCGACGCGCGCCCCCGCCGGACAACAGACTCTCTGGGCCTACTGCCACGTACCCCGGGGCTCGACGCTCGACATGACGCTACGCATCGAGGCCCAGATCGAGCGGTTCGCACCGGGCTTCAAGGACCTCGTGCTCGCCCGCGCGACGCTGACAGCTGCGCAGGCCCAAGCCCACAACCCCAACTACGTGGGCGGCGACATCACCGGCGGGGCGGGGACGCTTCGCCAGACGATCTTCAGGCCGGCCGCGCGGTGGAACCCTTACAGGACAGGCGCCCAGGGCATCTATCTCTGCTCTGCCTCCACCCCTCCCGGTGGCGGTGTGCACGGGATGTGCGGGGTCGGAGCGGCTCGCGCCGTGCTCGCAGACCTCAAGGTTCGGGAAAGACGTTGACCTCGGCCAGGCTTGGCGCCGGAGAGGGCGGGCAGGCTCAGGAGGCTTGTGACCCCCTCCCCAATAGCGTCTCCGGGGGGAGACAAAGCGGGATCGCGGCAACTGATGTCGGGCGGCAGAGGAAGAACCCCTGCCCGTAACGAATGCCCAGCCCCCGCAACACCTCGAGCTCGGTTGCAGTCTCGATCCCTTCGGCAATGATCTCGGCTCCGAGGCCCGAGGCGAAGCTCACTAGAGCCGTGGCGAGGGCAATGCGCACGGGATCGTGGTCGATGCCAGAGGTGAGCTCCCGGTCAAGCTTGATGAGGTCTGGGGTGAGCTTCAAGATGTGAGCAAGGCTGGCGAAGCCGGCACCGGTGTCGTCGATGGCGAGACGTGCACCCATCGAGCTCAGCCGTCCGAGCGCACCCGACAGCCGCTCGTAGTCGTCGACCCTGGCCTCCTCGGTCAGCTCCACGACGACGCGGCTCGGTTTGGAGCTGGCGAGGAGCCGGCGCAATTCCTCAGAGACCATCGCCTCGGGGCCTGCGTTCACGCACAGGGCGATATCTCCCGGAAGGTGGGGCAGGTTGCCCAGGGCTCGCTTCACAGAGGTGATCTCGAGCTCGACGCCGACGCCCAGCTCGTGTGCCTCGGCGAACCAGACGTCGGGAGTCCGCTTCGGTCGTCCTGAGAACCTGGCGAGCGCCTCGACCGCGAAGCACTCCCCGTTCGTGATGTCGAACACCGGCTGGAACACGTGCGTGAGGCCGCGACCTCTAAGGAAACGGTCGACGCGGCTTCGGGTCTCGACCCTGCCCATCGCACCCGGGTTCAGAACGTTGGCCATGAACCGTTCCTCGGCCGCCCAGTCGTTCTCGCCGGTCGCGGCTATGCCGGGCGCGCCGTGGTCGGCCCGGGCAAGCAAGGCGTCGGTGACGCTCGCCAAGTCGACGGCGACTGCCAGCACCACGCTGATGAACTCGGCGAGGCTCGTGAACGTCGCCAGGTCGCGCCTGTCGAAGACGTGCGGGCGGCACGAGCTGACATAGAGCACTCCGACCGTCACGTTGTGACGCCAGAGCGGGACGCACACCAGTGACCGGGCGCGCGTGATGCGGCAGAATTCGCGCTCCACACGAGGGTCGATCTCGGTCTCGTTGCTGAACGTCTCGCCCAGATGGAACGCGAGCCCCGCGAGACTTCCGACCAGGGGTACACGCTCGCCGACGCGCGCCTCCAGATGCCCGGCCCCACATTCGTAGGTCAGCCACGACGGGTCGCGGACAAAGCCCATGAGGACACCGTCGACACCGTTGACGAGCGTCATCGCCTCGTCGGCGACCCGCTTCATCAAGACGATGGGGTCGACGGCGCGTCTGATGGCGTCCTCAAGGCCAGTCCGATCAGTCGGCCAGGACGGCCCTTGGCAGCTTCGCAAGGCTTTGGGCACGGTTCTTGTTTCCCTTGGAAGGAATGACGGTTTCTCTTGGAAGGAATGACGCGTGACTTCTCTTGTCCTCTCGTATCGGAGGAGGTGCCGGACGGCATGAGTCCTCTCACCTGGGACATCACCCGCCTCGTCACCCCGAAGATGTGCGGTAGTAAAAGGCGCGAAGCCATTCGGCTCGTTCTCGCAGCGGGCGCCACCCGGGCGCATGTAGATCCCGGGCTGAGTTTCGTGTCCAGCCCGGCTTCGTGTCCAGCCCGGGGACCCTGCCCAGCCCGGGGACCCGCCTGGCCCGGTGTCAAGTCAACTCGGCCCCGGGGCAAGCCCGGGGCCGGGGGGGAGCTTCACGGTCACGCCGGAAGGACATGCTCTCCGATTTCAGTCAACAACTCCGACGCCGCTATGTCAACAGGTCGCCTGCCGGCTGCTGGACCGCAGGGGCGCGCTGGGGGGCGCAACGACATCGCGGACGATGTTGTACGCACCGTGCCACAAACGCCAAGTAGGTTTGCGACGGTCTTACGCCGTCTCAGCGGCGGCACAAGGAGGGACGACATGACGAGCGCCGAATTGCTGAGTGATGCCTTTGGACGCATCCGCGAGGTCGTGGAGGAGGTGCTCGACGGCCTCACGCGCGACCAGCTGACCTTCCGCCTCGACGATGACGCCAACTCGATCGCCTGGCTCCTATGGCACCTGACCCGCGTCCAAGACGACCACATCGCCGAAGTCGCCGGCACCGAGCAGGTCTGGACGGCCTCTGGCTGGGCCGCGCGGTTCGCGCTGGCCCTCGACGTCTCGGACACGGGCTACGGCCACAACGCGGCCCAGGTCGCCGCCGTGACGGCCGACGCGGACAACCTGCGCGGCTACCACGAAGCGGTCTGCCAGAGCACGCTCCGCTTCGTCCGCCCCTTGTCGGACGCTGACCTGGATCGTGTCGTGGACAGGCGCTGGGACCCGCCAGTGACCCTCGGTGTGCGGTTGATCAGCGTGATCGCCGACGATCTCCAGCACGCCGGGCAGGCCGCGTTCATACGCGGGATCCTCCTGCGCAGACGCTGAGGGCGAGGACTGCCAGCAGAGGCCCCCGAAGACAGGTCTAGACAATATGGCAGCACCGGAGTAACTTCACGCGCGGATCGCTCCGGCGATCAAACGGGGGGCAAGTGATCAAGGGGTTGGCGCTCCACGCGCTCTGTCGGTTCGCGGCAACTGCCGTACGACCTTTCTCTGGACTGGTCTCCCGGACAAGTGTTCTGTGGAGAGAGCAAGGAGAGACGGGGGATGGCGCAGCTGGAGCAAAGGCTTTCCGCGGACCAGTCGGACGACACCAAGGACCTGGCGCGCTTCGGGTACAAGCAGGAGCTGCACCGCACCCTAGGTCTGTTCAGCTCTTTTGCAGCCGCCTTCAGCTACATCTCGCCCTCGACGGGCATCTTCACCCTGTTCTCCCTTGGCCTTATCACCGCCGGGGGCGTCTTCATCTGGAGCTGGCCGATCGTCGCCCTGGGGCAGTTCATCGTGGCGCTCAATTTCGCCGAGGTCTCGAGCCACTTTCCCATCGCCGGATCGGTCTTCCAGTGGACCAAGTACCTGGCCGGGAAGAAGTACGCCTGGTTCACAGGATGGATCTACGTCTTCGCCGGGATCATCACCGTGACCGCCGTCGTCGCCACCTTGCCGCTGACGCTGTTGCCGGCATTCGACAACATGGGATGGCATCTCAACGCCGCCAGCCTCCACGACCAGATCTGGATTGCGGCGATCACCCTCGTGGTCGTCACGATCCTCAACATCTACAGCGTGAAGCTGGTCTCGATCATCAACAACACAGGGGTGTTCTTCGAGATCGTGGGCATGGTGGTCTTCGCCGTCGTCATGCTCGTCGTCCACCGGCACCAACCCATCTCGGTGGTGACCAACAGCGGCGGCATCCATGTCGGATTCGGCGTGTTCTTCGCGGCGATGTTCATGAGCCTGTTCGTCATCTACGGCTTCGACACCGCCTCGACCCTCGCCGAGGAGACCAACGACCCGAGGCGCAAGGCGCCCCAAGCCGTGCTCGCCTCGGTCGGCGGCGCCTTCGTGATCGGTGGCATCTTCCTGCTGGCGACCCTCATGGCCATCCCGAACCTGGGCACGGCCATCAAGGACGGTTGGGGACCCGCGCAGATCATCGACGCCAACTTCTCCAAGTTCTGGGCAACCGTCTACCTGCTCGTCGTGTCGGCAGCCATCTTCGTGTGTTGCATGTGCATAATGGCGGCAACCGTACGTCTCTGCTTCGGCATGGCGCGGGACAACCGGCTCCCACTCTCGCGTGCCCTCAGCAAGGTCCACCCGCACCTCCACACGCCCATCTGGTCCTGCATCGCGGTGGCGATCGTCGCCGCCATCCCCCTGTTCAAGTACGCAGGCGTGGGAATCATCGCCATTGCCGCAACCGGCATGATCTACCTGTCGTACTTCCTCGGCAACCTGGCCGTCATGAAAGCAAGACTGGGTGGGTGGCCGAAGGTCAAGTCGCCCTTCAAGCTCGGAGTGTGGGGCCCGATCGTCAACGTCCTCGCCCTCGCCTACGGGGGCTCCATGCTCGTCAACTTCGCCTGGCCGCGCGCCGCCAGCAACCCCTCGCCGAACCAGACTGCCGGCCTGTTGAGCCTCGGCCTGTCGTTCCTCAACAAGATCCCAATTCTCTACACGGTGCTGGCGTTCATCGTGATCATCGGCGTCATCTACTACGCGCTGTTCGAGACGAGGAAGGTGATCGAGGTTCACGTGCCCGCCGAGTCCGGCCCAGTCGAGATCCCAAGAGAGTCATTGCCACCCGAGGAGCTCGTCTAGCCGTTGGACGAAGCCTCGGAAGACAAACCTGGCTCAGTGCTCGGGGAGGTCGAAGCTCCAGACGATCATGCGAGTGCGGTCGCCCCGGAACAAGTCCCGGGCGAACTCGACCGGCCTGCCCTCGGCATCGAACGCGACCCGCTCCACGAGCAGCAGCGGCGCCCCGCGGCTGACGCCGAGCAACGTCGCCGTGTGGTTGTCCGCCCGGACGGGCTCGAGCTTTTCGACTGCCCGGCATGGTCGGGACTCGTAGCGGACCGCCAAGAGCTCGTAAAGCGAGCCCTCGAGCGGCTCTTCCAGCATCCCGGGAAACCGTTCCGCCGGGAAGCTCGACGACTCGAGAACGACCGGCCTCGAATTCGCGAGACGCAACCGCGCCACTTCGTAGACAGCCGCCCCGTCTTCAAGATCGAGCCCACGAGCGACGGTCGTCGAAGCGGGGAGCTGCTCGACGTGCAGCACCACAGAGCTCGCTGTAAGACCAAGGCGACGTGCCTGCTCGGAAAAGCCGGCAAAGCTCGACAGGTCCCGCTCGACGGTCGGCTCGGCTACGAAGGTGCCGCCCTGGCGGCCGACCGAGCGGCGGATCAGCCTGCCCCGTTCGAGGTCGGACAAGGCCTGGCGAAGGGTGAGGCGGTTGACGCCGAACCAACCGGCAAGCTCACGCTCGGGCGGAAGGCGATCACCCGGCCGAAGATCACCGGAGCAGATCGCCTGTTCTATGACCTCGCCGATCTGAGCGTAAAGGGGACCTTCGGCGCGCGAGACGTCATCCAGCCATGGAGGGGCCTCACCGTCGTGCGAACGGCCCTCACCGTGCGTCCGTGCGCGGCCCCCCATGATCCCCCTCCTCAGTCCTCTGTCAATCCTGTGCCACGAATCGACGATGCCCAGTGGTTCCATGGTATAGATGATTCCGGCCTCGTCGCTTGCCTGCTGGTAAAGGAGCCGGGACAGTGATCGAGCGGGCACGCGCAGTCGTCGTCGGGGGAGGAGTCGGCGGCTGCTCCATCTTGTACTGGCTTGCCCGTCTCGGCTGGAATGACGTCGTGCTTGTCGAGCGGGCGCAGCTGACGAGTGGCTCGACCTTCCATTCGGCTGGTCTCGTGGGCCAATTGCGCTCTTCGCTGAGCCTCACGCAGATGATGATGAACTCGGTCGAGCTCTACCGAGATCTGCGAGACGAGGTGGAGCTCGAGACCGGCTGGCGCGAGGTCGGCTCCCTTCGCCTTGCTTCCTCCTCAGAACGCATGGAAGAGCTCCAGCGTCAAGCTGCCTGGGCAGAGACATTCGGCTTGCCTTTGCACCTCGTGTCGCCCGAGGAGGCGCAGAAGCTCTTCCCCCCGATGTCGATCGAAGGGGTGCACGGAGCCGCCTTCCTCACGACCGACGGGTACCTCGACCCGAGCCAGCTCACCATGGCCCTTGCCAAAGGTGCCCGCCAGCGCGGAGCGACGATTCTCACCGAGACGCGGGTCACCGGTGTCGACGTCGTCCGCGGGGCTGTTCGTGCCATCGAGACCGACAAGGGCCGTATCGAATGCGAAGTCGTCGTCAATGCCGGGGGCATCTACACCCACGAGATAGGACGACTGGCCGGCCTCCACGTCCCGATCGTGCCGATGGCGCACCAGTACGTCATAACCAAGCCCACCGATCTTCCCCGCGACATGCCCACAATGCGCGACCCCTCGTTGCTCGTGTACTTCCGCGGCGAGAGCGGAGGCCTCGTGGCGGGCGGCTACGAGCGAGATCCCGCTCCGTGGGGCCTCGGAGGAATCCCTGCCGATTTCAACAACCGGCTCTTGTCTCCGGACTGGGACCGGTTCGCCCCGCTGTTCGAGGCGGCGACCACGCGCGTGCCTGAGCTCGCCGATGCCCAGATCGTCCAGCTTGTCAACGGTCCGGAGGCATTCACGCCCGACGGCGAGTTCATCCTCGGACCTTCCAGGGTCCACGGATTCTGGGTGGCAGCAGGCTTTTGCGCGCACGGCATAGCGGGCGCCGGCGGGATGGGTCGCCTCATGGCCGAGTGGATCATCGAGGGTCAACCGGGGCTCGACACCTGGGAGATGGACTCACGTCGTTTCGGCCCGCAGTACCACAGCCGCGAGTACGCCCTCGAGCGGACGACCGAGGTGTACGCCACCTACTACGACGTCAAGTACCCGGGACACGAACGCCGCTCCGGCCGGCCGCTGCGTGTGCCACCCGCTTACCAGCGCCTGGTTGCCCTCGATGCCGCCTTCGGCGAGAAGGGCGGGTGGGAGAGGGTCAACTGGTTCGAGTCGAATGTCGCCGCCGGCGACCCGAGGTTGCGTCCGGTGGGGTGGGCGGGACGCCTGTGGTCGCCGGCCGTCGGCGCCGAGCACCGCGCTTGTCGGGAGACGGCCGCCTTGTTCGACGAGACCTCCTTCTCCAAGCTCGAGGTGATAGGTCCGGGCGCGCCGGCCTTCCTGGAGCACATGTGCGCGAACCGGGTCGCGCGCCCGCCGGGAACAGTTACCTACACCCAGCTCTGCAATCCGGCAGGCGGCGTCGAGTGCGATCTCACGGTCACCTGCCTCGCCGAGGATCGTTTCCGCATCGTGACCGGGACGGCCTTCGGCAACCACGACCTCGCCTGGTTGCGCGCCCACCTGCCTTCGGACGGCTCGGTTCTGATCGAGGACGTGACCTCGCGCTACGCGTGCTTCGCTCTCTGGGGCCCGAGCTCGCGAACCATCCTGCAGCAGCTAACAGAGACAGACCTCACGAATCAAGAGTTTCCCTACATGACCGCCCGCGAGATCACCGTAGGGCCCGTGCCGTGCCTTGCCCTCCGGGTCACCTTCGTCGGCGAGCTCGGCTGGGAGCTGTACTGCCCGTCCGAGTTTGCCCTCCGGCTCTGGGACACCCTCGTGGCAGCGGGCAAGGGCCACCAACTGCTTCCGGGCGGGTACAAGGCGATCGAGTCGCTCCGCCTCGAGAAGGGCTATCGAGTATGGGGCAGCGACGTCACCTCCGCGGACACACCGTTCGAGGCGGGCCTCGGCTTCGCCGTGCGAATGGACAAGGAAGTGCCCTTCATCGGACGCGAGGCACTCTTGGCCGCGGGCCCACCAGCGCGGCGGCTCGCGTGCCTGGTCCTCGATGACGCACGCACGGTCGTGCTCGGGTCCGAGCCGGTGCGCATCGACGGTCGAGCGGTGGGCAGGGTCACCAGCGGCGGCTACGGGTACACCGTCGGGCGCTCGATCGCCTATGCCTACCTACCTGCCGGCGAGGTCGAGCCGGCAAGGCGCGTGGAAGTCGGCATCTTCGGCCGTTTCGTGGGTGGCGAGGTCGTCGCCGAGCCGGTGTTCGACTCGAAAAACTCGCGCGTGCGCGCCTGAGGCCTCACCCGGCTCACCGGCTCGCCCCCCTCCGGCTCGCCCCCCTCCGACTCGTCCCACTCGCCCGAACGAGCAGCCGCCCGAGCTCCATCGCCGCCAACAGGACTTCGAAGCGCTCGTACCGCTCGGTGGCGTAAGCGACGAAGTCGACCTCGAGCTCTGAGATGGCGAGCTGAACAACGGCCCACATGGCTTCGCGAACCTCAGAGACGAGCTTCATGAGCGCGAGCGTCGCGAGCTTGGACTCGTCCACGCTGCCGAAGTAATGCCGCAGTACCACCTCGTCGCGCTCGCTCCCGAGCTCGTTGTTGACCGAGAAGTTCGCCAGGTCGAAGTAGGGGTCGGCCATCCCGGCGTACTCCCAGTCGAGAATGCGGATGGAGCCGTCGTAAAGCATGTTGGCGTTCAGAAGGTCGTTGTGGCAGAGCACGCTCGGCTGGAAGGGCCTGGCGGCCTCGATGCGGGCGAGCACACTGCTGACCTGTGCGTAGTCGAACGGCTCGGGCACGCCGCGGCGTTGCGCCTCGTCGTGGTACGAGCGCACGACCTGGAAGGGGTTGAACTCGGTCTCGACCGACCCGGCAGTGTGCACTCGCAAGAGGGTGGCGATCACGGCCCCGAGTGTCGGCTCGGTCGCGAGCTCAGCCATCGGGATGGGACGGCCCTCCAAGAAACGGGTCACGATGCAGCCGGTCATCTCGTCAACCGCCACGACCTCGGGCGCGACGCCAACGGCGGCCGCGACACGGTTGCAGGCGATTTCGGTCGCCCGATCGATGCCCAGAACTTCGGTGTTGTTGCCGGGAACGCGGACGACGACCTGTTCGCTTCCCAGGTCCACCTTGAAGTTCGCGTTCGTGATGCCCCCCGGGAGCGGCTCCACCGTGGCTGTCTGACCGGGTCGCATGCGTCCGACGACATCGTTGATGAGCTCGACCATCGGGAGAAGGTACCAGGCTCAGGCCGCTCTGGCACCAAGTTTTGGCACTCCGGTGCTAAGCGGGCCGGAGCCGCCCCCACAGCTTGACAAGCCCCTCGCGGCCTTCGACGACAACGTCGGCCATCGGGCGGCGCGCTCGGATCAACTCCGCCGCCTTGCCGGGGGCCGAGAGCAGCGCCGGGTCGCAGCCATTGGGGTCGGTCAGCACGAGGTTGCCGCTCGAGGCGTTCACTGCCGCCTCGGGCCCTTTCGGGCGCGCCACGACAAGGAGCCGACCCTGGACAGCGGCAAAGCGCGCCGTGTGCATGGCGCCGGAGGATAGCTCGCACTGGCAGATCACAACGGCGAGCGAGAGCCCCGACTGAATGCGATCACGGGCCACAAGATTGCGTCGGGACACAGGCGTTCCCGGCGGAACCTCGGCTATGAGACCACCGCCGGAGGCGACGATCTGCTCGGCGAGGAGACCGTTGCAGATCGGCGTCGGGACGTCCACGCCCGATCCGATCACAGCCCACGTGCGCCCGCCGGCAGCCAGTGCGCTCTCGTGGGCGACGGTGTCGATCCCGGCCGCGAGGCCCGAGACGACTGCGAGGCCTGCATGTACGGCACTTCTCGCGGCAGCTTCAGCCACGCTTCGCCCGAAACGCGTCGGGTGGCGCGTGCCCACGATCGCGACGGCATCGGCGGGTGGCAAGCTGCCGAGTACCCACAGCGTCTTCGGCGGGGAAGGGATCGAGCGCAGGCTGGGCGGGTAGCCGGGCGAGTCGATCCCGATGTCAGCTGGGAACAACCTCTCAGCCGGGGACAATCTGGCGGCGGATGGGCGTGATGGTCGTCGGAGCGCCCTCAGGGTGCGGCTCAGTCGCGACTGTGTCCTCGTCGTCGGTGACCGCCTCGGATTCCCCGTCGGTCACTACCGCCGTGCCCGGAGCGCTCGAGGCGGGCTGAGACCGGTGGCGAGCCGCAGCTCCCGGGCGCGAGCTCGCCGCAGCACCAGCCGGGAGCTTCGCGAGAGCCGGGCGGGCACGGCCGGCCACACCGATCCGGTGGGCCTTGGCGATCGCAGCCGCAGGTGGACTTGCCAGGGACGCAGCCTCCTTCTGGAGCATCTCCATCGCCGAGCGCGTTCGCCTCCATTCCTTCCCCTTCAGCAGCTTCACCAGCCCGGGAAGCTGGGCGAGGAGGTGCTCGGCCTCGCTGTGGTACCGCCCGGCGACACCGCCCATGGCGAAGATCGTGGCGCGCGGGAGCGAGGCACCTTCTTCGGTGAGGGCGATCGTCTGCAAGCGCAAGGAGGCGACCTCGGCGTCCTGCAGAGCGCCGAGGGCGTCTTGGAGGCGGGTCATCTGACGCACGAAGTCCCTCACCTCGCCGTCGTACAGGCCGGAGGCGAATTCGAGCGAGTAGCGCAGACGCTTGCAGCGAATGCGCAGGCGGTGGTAGTCGCTTGCCGCGCTCGTGCGCGTGGCCCGGCGCGCCGCTTTTCGCGCTGCACGGTGTCGCTCGCCGATCAGCGCCGGCATGGCGGTCACCGCCGCCATGTGGCCGGCACTGGAGCGGCTGGACGGGCCCCGCACGAGCATGGCGGTGAGTCCCGACACGAGCCGCTCGTAGCGCTTGGAGTCCAAGGCTTCGAGCAGCGCGGCCCTCGCCTTGGCACGCTGAGCGACGAGAAGATCGGCCAGCTCGTCCAGCGCCTCGCGAAGGTCGCCCGACAGCTCCTCGGTCCAATCGTCGAAACGGCCGATCTGGATGTCGAGGTCGCGCACGTCGCCGAGGAGGGCGGCCAGCCAACCGAGCTCATCATGCAACTGCCGCGCCCGGACGGGTAGCACCTCGGCGAACATGTCGAGGGCAGCCCGCATCCTCCTCGTCGCCACCCGCATCTGATGCAGGGCCTCGATGTCCTCACCGAGCCGCGTACCCGACACCTGGGCGAGCATCGCCGATGCATCCTTGCGAAGCACCCGGTAGGCGAGCTCGCCGAGCGTCGAGGCCGGGGAGACCTCTGTGGGCCCGAGGTCAGGGGGACCCGGGATGCTGAGCCCGGCCGCCATGAGCCCCGCTTCGAACTTGGACAGTGTTGCGGGCTGGAGGCCGCATTCGCGACGCAGCCGCTCGACGAAGGGCTGCATGGCGTCGACCCAGGCAGGCAAGACCTCAACCTCGACCCGGGTCAGCCGCAGCCTTCGCCGGTCGTGGCCGATGGCGATGACGGTGTCGTCGAGCGCGAGCTCTCCGACCCGCTCAGAGTGGATCTCGAGGTTGAACGGGCGCCGCCGTGTGCGGACCTCCAGCACCTGGTTGAGCGGGCGCGCTCCCACGATCGCTTCCACGCGCCATCCGACCTCACCGGTGCGATCCAGCCCCTCCAGGCCGGACGGCGGGAGAGGCTGAGTGACCTCGAGCCGTCGGCGCAAGCCCTTCGTGGCCGCAGACAGATCCTTGAGCGTCGCCTCGACGCGCCCGGCGCGCTTTCGCACGCGCAAGACGTAGCCCGCGCGACCCATCCTCCAGTCCTCGGTGTCGACATAGACGTCAACGAGGCGCTTGGCAGCCCCCGGCACGATCCCGAGCCCAGGAGTCGACTCAACGCTGGCCGGAGCCGTCCTCGAGGCCAGCCAGCGCTCGACTGGCCTCAGGTCGAGGGCGTCCAGCTGCCACTCGACCTCGACATCGGTTCGAGACGGCCCTTGGGACATGTGACACAAGCTAATGGGTCCTGAGCCGGAGCATTTACCGCTGCCCGGCTCGGCGCGCCCGTGCTTTGCGCCTACAAGCGACGACCCGGTAGAGAGCTTTGCCGGGAGGCGAACCGGCCTCCGGTGTTCGAGCTCGTCTCGCTCTTGGCCCCGGAGCTGGCGGAATGGGCCGAGCTGACGTTCAACGGCGGCACCGATTACGGTCGGCACCATGACCGGTCCTGCGGCGTTTCCGCCCGAGGGCCGGGGCATTGTGCGTGCCGCGGGGGGAATCGTGCTTCGCGCCGGCGACTCGGGCGGGTGGGAGGTCGCCGTGGTCCACCGTCCCGAGCACCTCGACTGGACGCTGCCCAAGGGCAAGCTGGATCTCGGCGAGAGCCCGACCTCCTGCGCATTGCGCGAGGTGCTCGAGGAGACCGGCCATCACTGCCACCTGGGCCGCTTTGTCGGCGAGGTCGAGTACATCGACCGCCGTGGCCGGTTGAAGGTCGTCTCGTACTGGCTCATGCAGCCCACAGGCGGCGTCTTCGCACCGACGGCCGAGGTCGACGAGCTCCGCTGGCTCCCACTCGCCGAAGCGGGCCGGCTTCTCAGCTACTCACACGACCGTGAGCTGCTCGAATCAGTCCAGACACCCCTGATGAAGCCCGACGACTAGCTCGCGCTCGCTCGCGCACAGGCGGCTTTGTTCGCCCGCCAGCGCGCCCGGTCTCACGCGAACATGTGCGGCAGCCCGACCCCCGCGCCAGCGAGGACGAGAGCATCGGGGGCGAGCCCAGGCCGTGAGAAGATCCGTCCATGGCTGAGAACTGCCAGGCACCGCCCGGCTTCCTGGCGGCCGTGCACGATGCCGTGGGACCGGCGCACTGCCTGAGCGATCCGGATCTCAAGGCCTCCTACGAGCTCGACTGGACAAGGCGCTTCGGCGGCCCGGCTCTCGTGGTGATACGGCCCGGCGATACGGCCGAGGTCGCCAAAGTGCTGGCCGCCTGCACGCGTTTTAGGGTCGGGGTGGTTCCCCAGGGCGGCAACACCGGTCTCGTGGGGGGCTCGGTGCCGAGACACGGCGAGGCGGTGCTGAACCTCGGCCGGCTCAACAGGGTCCTCAGCTGTGACGCCGAGGAGGGGCTCCTGGTCGCAGAGGCAGGCACGTCCCTTGCCGCCGCTCAGGCTGCGGCGGCGAGCGCGAACGCCGAGCTCGGCATCGACCTCGCCGCGCGGGATTCCGCGACCCTCGGCGGCATGGTCGCCACCAACGCCGGTGGCATCCACGTCATCCGCCACGGCCCCATGCGTGCCCGCCTCGGCGGCATAGAGGTCGTGCTCGCGGACGGGACCGTTGCGAGCCGCCTGTCGGGCCTCGTCAAGGACAACGTCGGATACGACCTCGCCCAGATGATGGCCGGTAGCGAGGGAACCCTCGGCGTTGTGACAAAGGTCGTCCTCCGTCTCGTGCCGCTCCCTCGCTTCCGCGTCGCGGCCCTGATCGGTCTGCGCGGCCCCGCGCATCCGGCCGGACCGGCCGGCGGTGTCCAGGCTGTCTCGGAGGTGGCGGTCGCACTGGCCAACAGGCTGCGCCGGGGCGTCGACGGCATCGACGCCCTCGAGCTCGTGTACGCGGACGGGATGGCGCTCGTACGCGAGGTCGCGGGCCTTCCCGCTCCACCCGATCCAGGTGCCGAGGCGTGGCTCTTGGTGGAAGCCTCAGGCGGCCAGGACCCGACAGCCATGCTCGCCGAGGTTATCGAGGACGCCCCGGGTGTCACCGAAGTCGCAGTGGCCGACGACGCCGGCGCGCGTGCCCATCTGTGGGCCTACCGCGAGCGCCACACCGAGGCGATCGCCACCCTGGGAGTGCCGCACAAGCTCGACGTGACACTGCCAATCGACGCCTTGGCCGGCTTCGCCGGTGCGGTCCGGTCCGAGATTTCCGCGGCACTGGGCGCAGAAGGACGCGAGACCCGAGTCGTGTTGTTCGGGCACGTCGGTGACGGCAACGTGCACGTCAACGTGATCGGCCCGGAGCACGACGATCACCGCGCCGACGACGCCGTTTTCCGGATGGTGATCCAGCGCGGCGGCTCCATCAGTGCCGAGCACGGAATCGGTGTCGCGAAGCTCGACTTCGTCACGGCGGCTCGTTCGGCCGGCGACCTCGCGGTCATGCGGAGAGTGAAGGGCGCGCTCGACCCCCTGGGTATCCTCAATCCTGGGGTGCTCCTCCCGCCGGTGATCTAGCCGGCTAGGCAAGACGGCGCCGAGGCGTTACCGTCCTTGCCATGTCCAGGCGCGGATGGCTGCTCTTTGCGGCGCTCGGGGTCATCTGGGGTGTCCCATACCTGCTGATCCGCATCTCCGTGCGGGAAGTGGCGCCGTCGACGCTCGTCTTCTTCCGTACGGCCCCCGTCGCGTTGATCCTGCTGCCGGTGGCCGCCTACCGAGGACAGATACCCGAGCTCTTGCGCCGGTGGCGGCCGCTGCTGTTGTACACGGCGGTCGAGATCATGCTGCCCTGGCTCATGCTCTTCAAGGCCGAGGAGCGCCTCTCGAGCTCGCTTGCGGGTCTGCTCGTGGCCGCTGTGCCACTCGTGGGAGCGGTGGTGGCGAGACTGGCCGGTGACGAGGACAGTTTTGACCGCCAGCAGGTCGGAGGGCTGCTGCTCGGGCTCGGCGGGGTGGCCCTGCTCGTCGGGATCGACGTCCGCGGGGCGACCGCCTGGCCCATCGCCGCCTTGGCCGTGCCTGCCGTCGGCTACGCGATCGGGCCGAGGATCTTGAACCGGTACCTGTCCGACCTGCCTGGCCTCGGGGTGGTCGCCGCATCACTTGCGATCACGGCGATCGTGTACCTGCCTTTTGCGCTCTCAAACCTTCCGGCACATCTGTCCACCGAGGTGACCGCCTCCCTCGTCACCCTCGCCCTCGTCCCCACTTTGATCGGGTTCCTCGTGTTCTTCGCCCTCATCAACGAGGTCGGGCCGGTCCGCATGACCGTCGTCACCTACCTCAATCCCGCCGTCGCCATCGTCCTCGGGGTCGTCCTGCTCGGCGAACCCTTCACCTTGGGACTGGGGCTCGGCTTCCCGCTCGTCATAGCAGGCTCGGTGCTCGCGACCCGCCGCCGAGCCGCAGTGGCCGCAAGATCGTCTCCCGCAGCGGAGGGCTTCGGGGCCTGAGCCCCGCTGTAACGCCGGCCCGGCGATAATGGACGGTACTTCGTGGCCACTGGCGCGGACGGCAAGGGGGGAGTTCTATGGCCGAGGAGTTTGAACGACGATCGCCGGGTGATCGGAAGTCTCCGGCGAAGCCGGTCCACGTAGGCCGCCGCACGGTGCTCGGAGTCCTCGCACTTGCAGGGATCGGAATCGCCGCCGGCGCCAAGATCGACAAGGCGCTCGGGAGCAGCATCAGCTCCGTCAGCAATGCCATCGGTGTGCCACTTCCCGGTGACGACGCGTTTCGTTTCTACACGGTCACCGGGTCGTATCCCGTCATTCCCGCCGATACCTTCGAGCTGACGGTCGACGGCATGGTCCACGAGCCCCTCCGGCTGCGCCTCGCTGACCTTCGCTCCATGAGACGGACCCAGCTCGTGCATCAGTTCCAGTGCGTCACAGGCTGGGTGGTGCCGGACGTGCACTGGGAGGGGGTGCTCCTCTCCGATGTGCTCGAACGGGCCGGTGTCACTCCCAAGGCGACGGCTCTGAGGTTCTTCTCGGCTGACGGCGTTTACACCGAGAGCCTCACGCTCTCCCAGGCGCAGCTCCCCGACATCCTCGTCGCCGACAAGATGCTCGGCACCAACGTCACCGCGGACCACGGCGGCCCGGTTCGGCTGTATGTCGCGCCCATGTACGGCTACAAGTCGATCAAGTGGTTGAACCGGATCGAGGTGACGAACGAGGTCGTGCCCGGCTACTGGGAGGACAACGGCTACCCGGTCAATGCCTGGATCGGTGGCGTGGCACAGGTCAACGTGGTGCCGTGATCAACACGGCCGGCCGAAGCGCCGGGGGGCACGGGTCCACCCCGGGCTCGAGCTTGCCCGTCGGGGAGCTGAAACGCTTCGACCTTGTGGAGCGGCTCGTGCACTGGAGCATGGCGATCATGATGCTGACGCTGATCGTCACCGGGGCGATCTTGTACCTCCCGATCCTGGCCCTGCACATCGGGCACAGGGGCCTGATAGAGAACATCCACGTCATCACCGGTCTCTGCCTGCTCGGACCACTGGTGCTGGGGCTCGCCGGCCCCTGGCGTAAGCAACTGCTCATGGATCTGCGCCGGTTCGACCGTTGGGGGGCGTCCGATTTCGACTGGTTCCGCACAGTCGCCCGTCGCAAGGGACTTGCCCGGGACAAGTTCAACGGCGGGCAGAAGATCGAGGCCGCCTTCCTCGGCGCTGCCATGGTCGCGGCGCTCGTGACAGGCGTCATCATGCGTTTCGCACCGTCGTCGTGGATCACCTGGGCTACGGGAGCCACCCTCGTGCACGACGCTCTCTTCTTCGGGATCCTCGCCGCCGTGCTCGCGCACGTGGCGTTCGCGCTCTCCAGACCGGACCAGCTCATCTCGATGTTCAACGGGCGCATCTCCCGCTCGTGGGCCAAGACGCACGCCGCCGCCTGGCTGTCCGAGCTCGAGAGGTCCGAGCCCGCCGCAGCCTCGTCCGCAGATGGACCCGCGGGGGGATCATCGCCTTAGAATGCGCCAATGCCGCCACGCCGAGGTAACCCACGAGTTCTTGCTGTCGCACGCGGGGATGAGCCGGCAGACCTCTTGCTGAAGGGCGGCAGCGTCTTTGTGCCGGGCACGCGGGAGTGGGTGGAGACGGACCTTGCCATTGCGGACCGCACCATCGCCGGCTGGGGTCCCCGGGAAGCCCACGAGACCGTCGACGTGAGCGGGGCGGCGCTCACCGCCGCTTTCGTCGACGCCCACATGCACCTCGAGTCCACCAAACTCTGGGTCGACGAGTTCGTCCGCGCAGTGCTGCCCCATGGGACGACTGCAGTGGCCGCGGATCCGCACGAGATCGCCAACGTCTTCGGCGTGCCCGGCGTGCTCGCCTTGGCAGAGGCCTCGGGCAAGCTTCCCTTCACTTTCGGGATATCGGCCCCGAGCTGTGTTCCTGCGTCACATTTCGAGAGCCCGGGAGCCGAGCTCGGCAGCGCCGAGCTGAGAGAGCTCCTCGGCGAGCACGAAGCGATCGGAATTGCCGAATTCATGGACTTCCCCGGCGTGATCAACGGCGAGCCGGAGGTCCTCGCCAAGATCGCGACTGCTGGCCACAAGCGGGTCGATGGTCACGCCCCAGGCGTGAGAGGCCGGCAGCTCGACGCCTACCTCGCAGCCGGCGTCGAGTCCGACCACGAGTGCACGGTGCTCGAGGAGGCTGAAGAGAAGCGGCGCAAAGGCATGTGGATATTCATACGGGAGGGTTCGGCCTCCCGTAACCTCGCCGCTTTGATCGGCACGGTGCTGCGCCACGGCACCGACCGTGTCGCGCTGTGCAGCGATGACAGGGAACCTGACACCTTGCTGCACGAGGGTCACATCAATGACTGCGTGCGTCTGGCCGTCGCTGCCGGCGTCAGCACCGAGGACGCCCTCGTGCTGGCGACCAGCAACCCGGCCGAGTATCACCACTTCGACCACTTGGGCTGGTTGGCTCCTGGTTACCAGGCCGACGTTCTGTGCTTCGACGAGTTGTCGAGCTTCGAGCCGGCGCGGGTCTGGCAGGCCGGGAAGCTCGTAGCTGTGAACGGTGCCGCTGTGCCCGGTGCGGTCCCGAGCGCGCCCGCCCCTGAGTGGATGCGGGCGTCGGTCCACCTCGAGAGCCCCCCCGGGCCCGACGCCTTCGACCGGATGCCTCCACCAGGCGGCCGTGCCCGGGTCATCGGCATCGAGTCGCGCTCGCTGACCACACGCGACCTGGTGCTCGACGTGACCGATCCCGCAGCGGACGTGGCGCGCATCGCTGTGGTCGAACGGCACCATCACACGGGCCGGATCGGGCTCGGCTACGTGCACGGCTTCGAACTCACCCACGGGGCCATCGCCTCGACGGTCGCCCATGACGCCCACAACTGCATGGTGGTGGGGGCCATCGACGAATCGGGGCCGGCGGACATGGCGGCCGCGGTCGCCCGGCTGGCGGAGATCGGCGGCGGTCAGGTCGCGGTTCGGGACGGACGTGTGCTGGCCGAGGTGCGCTTGCCGATCGGTGGACTGATGAGCGATCGCAGCATCGAGGAAGTGGCCAGAGAGGTGGGGCTCCTGGCTGAGGCTGCGTCCAAAGGCCTCGGGGTCACGATCGACGCGCCTTTCATGCAGCTGAGCTTCCTCGGCCTGTCGGTGCTTCCGGAGCTTCGGATCACCGACAAGGGCCTCGTCGACGTGATGAAGTTCGCGCTCACGGACGTCGCCGCGACCTGAGCGAAACGGATTGCAGGTCCGGCGCGACAGGCGCTCCGGACCGAGCGAGACTGGTCGCAGACTTTCGACGGCACCTGTAGCTTGTTCTGGTGCTCGTATCTCTGCCGGTCTCCCTGGAAGAGGTCTTTGACGCCTTCGAGCAGTACCCGGACGCTCAACTGCTGGCCGGCGGGACCGACTTCATGGTCGAGGTCAACTTCGCCCTCCGGCGGCCCCCAGCGGTCATCTGCTTGCGGAAGGTCGAAGAGCTGCACCAGTGGCGGCTCGAAGGTGACGAAGTCGTGCTCGGGGCCGGCATCACCTATTCCGAGCTCATCGGGTCCCGACTGAGAGACCTCTTGCCGGGCCTCGCCCTGGCCTCTCGCACCGTCGGGTCACCGCAGATCCGCAATGCGGGCACGCTCGGAGGCAACCTCGGAACGGCGTCGCCCGCGGGCGACACGCTCCCGATTCTGGCCGCGCTCGACGCCAAGATCGTCGTGGCCTCGAGACAAGGCCGCAGGAGCCTGAGCCTCGGCGAGCTCATCGTCGGCCCCAAGCGCAACAGCCTCCAGCCGGGAGAGGTCATCGTCGAGATCCGGCTTCCGGCCGCTTTCGGCTCGCAGGAGTTCTTGAAGGTGGGCACGCGCAACGCCATGGTGATCGCGGTGGCGAGCGTGGCGCTCGTCGTCGATTGGATCGGGCAGTCGGTGCGCTGCGCCCTCGGCTCGGTCGGGCCAGTGGTGATCCGCGCCAGCGGGGCGGAGAAGCTCATCTCCTCCAGGATCGACTGGTCGGTAAGGGCCCTCCCCGACGGCGGGGCCATCGCGGAGTTCACCGAGCTGGTGCGCGCGGCGGCGCGGCCCATCGACGATCACCGCTCCACGGCGGAGTACCGCCGCCACGCGGTTGGAGTCTGCGCGCAACGGGCTCTCCGGCGCGTGCTCGCTAACCACAACGGAGGGACCCTGGAGCGCACGTCATGGGCGAGCTGATCGACTACCGGCTCCGTGTCAACGGTCGCGAGCGCGACGTCGCCGGGGCGTGGCCAGGAGAAAGCCTCCTCTATGTGCTTCGCGAGCGCCTCGACCTCCCAGGATCGAAGAACGCCTGCGAGCAGGGCGAGTGCGGCTCCTGCTCGGTGCTCATGGATGGCAAGCTCGTCTGCGCGTGCCTGGTGCTCGCCGCCAGTGCCGTCGGCGCCGAGATCGTGACGGTCGAGGGGCTGTCGGCCGGAGACGACGACCTCACCGACATCCAAGCCGCCTTACTGGCTGAAGGCGGCGTCCAGTGCGGCTTTTGTACCCCCGGTTTCGTGGTGAGCGTGCACGATCTGCTCGAGCACAACCCGGACCCGACCGAGCTGGAGGTCCGCGAGGCCGTCTCGGGCAACCTGTGCCGCTGCACGGGATACGGCCGGATTCTGGCCGCCGTCCGAGCCGTTCAAGAAACGCGCCAAGGGTGAGCATCGCCTTAGACACGCGGCGAGGTCGTCTCGGCGAGAGCGCGGCTCGGCCGGACGGAGTGCCCAAGGTTCGCGGCCAGTTCGCCTTCTCCGGTGACATGTTCGCCGAGAGCATGCTCTGGGGGCACATGGTGCGCTCCCCGCATCCTGCGGCGACCATCCGTGGCATCGACGTCTCCCAGGCACTGGCGATCCCCGGGGTAAGGGCGGTGATCACCTCCGACGACGTGCCCGGTCGGAAGACCTATGGGCTCGACTACCCCGACCAGCCCGTCTTCGCCTGGGATGTCGTCAGGTTCATGGGAGAGCCGGTCGCCGCTGTGGCCGCCGACCATCCGGAGACGGCGCGACGCGCCGCGGCGGCGATAGTCGTCGACTATGTCCCGACCGAACCGCTCACCGACCCGGAGATCGCGGCCGACGCCCCGCCGATCCATCCCCTCGGGAACGTTCTCCACCGCCAGAGGGTCCGCGCTGGCGACGCCGACGCCACCGGAGCAGTCGTCGTCGAGGGCCGCTATGAGACCGGCATGCAGGACCAGGCTCAGATGGGCACGGAGGCCGGTCTGGCAATACCGGGTGAGGACGGCGGCGTCGACCTGTACATCGCCACGCAATGGCTGCATGTCGACCAGGAGCAGATGGCGGCCTGCCTGGCGCTCCCACTCGACAAGGTCCGGCTGCACCTGGCCGGTGTCGGCGGCTCCTTCGGCGCCCGCGAGGACTTGAGCATGCAGGTGCAGATCTGCCTGCTGGCGCTACGGACCGGGCGCCCGGTGAAAATGGTCTACTCCCGCGAGGAGTCGTTTCTGGGCCATGTCCACCGGCATCCGGCCATCATGTGGTATCGGCACCACGCCAATCTGGACGGCCGCCTGGTAAAAGTCGAGGCGCGCATCATCCTCGACGGCGGTGCCTACCTTTCGAGCTCGACGGCGGTGGTCATGAACGCCGCCTGCATGGCCCCGGGACCGTACCGGGTACCCAACGCGGTCGTCGAGGCGTTCGCGGTCCGGACCAACCATCCCCCTTGCGGAGCGATGAGGGGCTTCGGCCTGGTACAAGCGTGTTTCGCCCACGAGGCCCAGATGGACAAACTGGCCGCAGCGCTCGGGATGGACCCGATCGAGCTGAGGCTTCGCAACGCGTTCCGGACCGGCGACTCGCTCATCACCGGCCAGGTGCTCAAAGGCACGGCGCCGGTCACCGAAGTGATCCGGACGTGTGCTTCCCCACCACTACCGCCGGGCGGCCCGGCGACCACCGCAGAGCTCGAGCTCCCCGGCGGTGTGAGCCGAGCGTCGGACCGCGACCGCGTCCGGCGGGGTGTCGGCTTCGCCGTGGGCATGAAGAACCTCATGTACGGAGGCGGCTTCGACGACTACTCGACGGCGCGGTGCCGGCTGGAGGACGGCGTGGCAACGATCACTTGTGCCGCGGTGGAGGTCGGCCAGGGCTTTGTCACCCTTGCTCAGCAGATCGCCCGCGAAGTGCTGGGAGTCAGCGAGGTCGTGCTGGCGCCCGCGGGCACGATGGGCATCGGCTCGGCCGGCTCGAGCTCGGCAAGCCGCCAGACCTGGATGTCTGGAGGGGCTGTTCAAGCTGCCTGTCTTGCCGTGCGCGACCGGCTGCTCACATCCGTCTCGAACAGGCTCGCCGTTGCCCGTGAGACCCTCGAGATCGTGGACGGCAGGGTCGTCTCGCCTGACGGTGCGGTCGAGCTTGCCATCAACGAGGCCGCCTCGGGCGAGGTGCTGGAAGAGACCAGGGAGTTCCACCACGCCCCCACTGTGGAGCTCGACGCGGACGGCCAGGGCGACGCCTTCGTGTCTTTCGCCTTCGCCGCCCACCGCGCCGTCGTCGACGTGGATCTCGACCTCGGCCTCGTGCGGGTCGTGGAGATCACCACCTCCCAGGACGTGGGTCGCGTGCTCAACCCCGTCCAGCTGGTCGGCCAGCTGGAAGGTGGCATCGCCCAGGGCGTCGGGCTCGCCGTGATGGAGGCGATCGTCCTCGACCATGGTCACGTGCGCAATCCCTCCTTTACCGACTACGTGATCCCGACCGCCCTCGACATGCCCCCCGTGCACATCGCGGCGCTGATCGAAGAGCCCGAGCCCGGATCGCCGATGGGAGCCAAGGGAGCCGGCGAGCCGCCGATGATCTCTTCGGTGGCCGCGGTCGTGGCGGCGATACGAGACGCAACAGGCCTGGAGCTGCCGAGAGCCCCGGTACGCCCTCAAGACATAGCACTGGCAGTCCCAGGTGCTCGGCCGGATCCGAAACCGAGTCCCACCAACACGGAGGTGTCGCCATGAGCACCCAGGTCGCCGTCTATCTGCAGGACGCGCAGACAATCCGAGAGGGCATGGGGATAGCCCAGTACGCAGAGTCAAAGGGCTTTCATGCGATCTGGCAGGCAGAGAGCCGGCTCGTGCGCGAGGCCACGGTGCCGATGGCCGCATATCTCGCCGTCACCGACCGGATCAAGGTGGGCTCGGGAGTGGTGAACAACTGGACACGCAACCCGGCGCTGCTCGCCTCGACCTTCTCGACCTTGGACGACCTGGCCCCGGGGCGGGTCATCCTGGGTATAGGCGCCTGGTGGGAACCCCTGGCGAGCAAGGTAGGAGTGCATCGGGTCAAGCCCCTCGTGGCGATGCGGGAGACGATCGAGGCCGTCCGGGCCCTGCTTGCCGACCAGACCGTGACCTACAACGGTGAGTTCGTCCATCTCGACGGCGTCGAGCTCGACTACGTCCACCAGGAGCGCAGGCCAAAGGACGTCCCGATCTACCTCGGAGCGACCGGCATGCAGATGATGGAGCTGGCAGGCGAGATCGCCGACGGGGTCCTTTTCAACTACCTCGTCTCCCCCGCCTACAACGACATGGCCATGGACCACCTAGAGCGCGGCGCCCACAAGGCCGGCCGTTCGGCCACCGACCTCGACCGGCCGCAGCTCGTCGTGTGCTCTCTGGATGAGGACCGAGGCGCCGCCCTCGACGCCGCTCGCCTGCTCGTGACTCAGTACCTCGGCCAGCAGCCCCACATCATGAAGGCATCCGGCGTCCCGCAGTCGTTGCTGGATGACATCGGCAAGGTGCTGACCTGGCCCGCGACAGCCGAAGAGGTGGAAGCCGCTTCCAAGCTCGTGCCGGACGACATCGTGCAGATGATCACCGCCTCGGGGACCGCCGAGGAGTGCAAGGCGAAGGTCGCCGAGTACGTGCACCGCGGCGCCACCTGCCCGGTCCTCTACCCGCTCGGCGAGGACGTCCACGCCATGATCGACGCCTTCGCGGACTGGACGGCCTAGGGCAAGGCTGGCTGTCTCGGCCGTCTCGGCCACTTGGCCGCTCCCGCGGGCTCCGGTCCGCGGGACCGAAGCCAGTCGCGGATCAGAGCCGCGCCCAGAGCCGGTGTGCCTGCTCGCGGGCTCGCGCCCGTACCTCGAGTGGGTCGACGCGCGTCGGGCGGCCATCTTTTAGGACGACCTCCCCGTCGACAATGACCTCGACCGGTTGCACACCGGGCGTGAAGGCAAGAAACCACGGATCGATCGGTTCGTAGCTCCACCGGACCCGGTCCGTTGCAGCCTCCGGCACCAGCGCTCTCCCGCGCTCGAGCCACGACCAAGCCGCTTGCGGCGTCGCCATCACATCATCCTCGCGATGACGGACATATGCGATGCGGAATTCCTCCAGCATGTCCCCGCCGATGCCGTCGGTCCCGAGCACCACCGGGTTCTCGAGTCGCGCCGGACGGGCGTAACCGACACCATTGTTCATGTTCGAGCGCGGGTTGTGAGCCACCGTCCCGCGAAGCGGCCGGTCCAGGTGCACGCAATGGGCGAGCAGCCAATCGTCTCTCGCCACGTTCTCGAGCCGCTTGCCGGCGGCCGAGTCGACGCTGCCCTCGCAGACGTGGATGTGCACGCCCCGCCCGAGGTCAGCCGCCAGTCCGACCACCGCCTCCAAACTGGCCTCCGAGAGCGTGAAACAGGCATGGGCGCCGACGAAGCCACGCCCGCCGGAGCGCAGGAAGCGCTCGTTCTCTGCCAGTCCGGCGCGCATGCCGTCGGGTCCGTTGCGATCGGTGATCTCATAGCAGCAAGAGCTCCTGACACCGACCTCGGCACAGGCATCCGCGATGACGCTGAGAGAGCCTTCGATGGCGTTCGGGGAGGCGTGGTGGTCGACGATGGTCGTCGTTCCCCGCTCGAGCGCCTCGAGCGCTCCCAACATCGCCGACCACCTGATCATCTCGAGGTCCAGCGCGCAGTCGAGACGCCACCATACGAGCTCGAGAATCTCTTCGAAGTTGTGGGGCGTGCGCGGCGGAGCCGGCATCCCGCGAGCCAGCGCCGAGTAGAGATGGTGGTGGCCGCAGACAAGGCCGGCAGTGACTCCCCCTTCAAGAACTTCGGCCCGGTCTTCACCGGGGACATTGGCCGAAACCTCGGCCGGGCCAGTCCAGTCGGCAGCCATGGGATAGCTCACTCCTCTGTGGTCGCTGCCGTGGCGCCTGCAGGCGTGCGCATCGGCAGTGTCGATCTCCAAAGCCCATCGAGGTCGTGCAGACCGCCGGCGACCGCTCCTGCCGTGGGCACCAGGCCGATCTCGCCCACGCCCTTGATCCCGTAGGGAGACCTCGGCTGGGGTGCTTCGACGAGAATCGTCTCGATGGGCGGCACGTCTTTTGCCCGTATGATCCCAAGGCTCCGAAGCGTCATGTTCTGCGGCCTGCCTTCCTCGTCACAGGGAAAGTCTTCTGAGAGCGCGTAGCCGAGGCCCATGTGCACCGCTCCTTGGATCTGGCCCTCACACAAAAGAGGGTTGACGGCTCGTCCCACGTCGTGAACGGCGACCACTTTCTCGATCTTTCCGGTCTCACGATCGAAGACCACGAGCTGGGCGGCGTATGAGAACACGGCGTGGATCACGGGGTTCTCGAGCCCCTCGTCAAGCGAGTTGGTCCAGTCGACGCGGTACTCGCCCTCGTAGTCCACGCCCGGCCGGCACCCGTCAGCGAGCGCACGCCGGCATGCGTCTTGGACGGCGCCCGCTCCCATCACCGTCCCCCGAGAACCGGTCGTCTGGCCGGCACCGAGCTCGCGGGTGGTATCGACGACGACGCGCACACGATCGGGGTCCACGCCGAGCTCCTCGACGGCGACCTGGAGGGCGACGGTGTGCACGCCTTGGCCCATCTCTGTCCAGCAGTGGCGGACCTCGACACCGCCGTCCTCGGAGAATCGGACGACGGCTCTGATCACCTCGACAAGACCGTTCCCGAGGCCGGAATTCTTGAGCCCGAAACCCAGGCCCACCGCCTTGCCCTCCGAGACGGCAGTGTCGTAAGCGGGCCTGATGGCCTCGAGGCATGCCCTGGCGCCGATCGACCCGATGTCCATCACCTGTCCGGGGCCCCAGACCACGCCCGGGGCGACAGCATTGCGAAACCGCATCTCCCAGGCGCCGAGGCCGACCTCGGCCGCCAGCCGGTCGATGACTCCCTCCATGGCGAATTGCGCCTGATTGGCGCCAAAGCCGCGGAACGCGCCGCATACCGGGTTGTTGGTACGCACGGCGACAGCCTGGACGTCGATCGTCGGCAAGTGGTACGGGCCCGAGGCGTGGCCGGCAGCCCGTTCCATGACCTCGGTGCCGACCGATGCGTAGGGCCCGGTGTCTGAGCTCATGCGTGCCTTGAGAGCCGTGAGCTTGCCGTCAGCGTCGCACCCGGCCCAATACTCCAGGCGGAACGGATGACGCTTGGGGTGCACGAGCAATGACTCCTCGCGTGACAGCGTGCACTTCACCGGCCGCTGCAGCAGCCAGGCGGCGAGCGCCGTCTGCGCCTGGTTGGACATGTCTTCCTTGCCGCCGAACGCACCGCCGTTGGACACCTGCTCGACTACGACCTGCTCGGTCGCGAGCTTGAGGACCGAGGCGATCTGGTTGCGATCATCCCAGACGCCCTGGCCACCCGAGAAGACCTTCAAGGTCCCGTCTGGGCCAGGCACGGCGAGCGTCGACTCGGGCTCGAGAAAGGCGTGCTCCACGCGTTGGGTCTGGAAGACCTCGTGCACGGTGTGAGCAGATCCCGCCAGCGCGGCCTCGACGTCGCCGCGCCGGTACGCCCGGCGGCCGAGCACGTTGCCCTCGAGCTCCCAGACGGCGTCCTCCGGGTCCTCGAGCGCCAGCGCGGGGTCAGTCAGCGGCCGCAGCGGCCGGTAGGAGACATCAACGAGCTTGGCGGCTTGCCTCGCCGCCTCGCGCGAGCTCGCCACGACGATGGCAAGAACATCGCCCAGATAGGACGTGCGGCCACCCTCGGGTATGAACACCGGCCAGTCCGCATGGATTATCCCGACGCGCAGATCCCCTGGGACGTCGGCAGCGGTGAAGACTGCCTGGACGCCGGGCGCGCCGAGCGCGGCCGTGGTGTCGATCTTGAGCACATCGGCACGCGCGTGGTCGGCCAGTCGGAGCGCTCCGTGAAGCATGCCCGGCACCCTCATGTCGTCGACGTACTTACGGTCACCTAGGGCGAGCTCTGTGCCCTCGTACCTGGCACCGCGCGTTCCGACGCCCCCGGTTGGGGTCGCCGCCGGCGTCTCACCGCCCGCCAGCATCTCCACGGCGTCGAGGATCTTGCTGTAGCCGGTGCAGCGGCACAGGTGCGCTCCCAGGTAACGAGATGCCTCCTCGCGCGTGAGCGCCGATCCCTTCTTGTCGATGAGCGATTTCACCCGGACGAGGATCCCGGGCGTGCAAAAGCCGCATTGCAACGCCCCGGTGGATGCGAACGCGGCAGCAAAGCGCTCCCGCTCACCGGCGTCGAAGCCCTCGAGAGTCGTTATCGACTTGCCGGCGATCTTCTCGAGCGAGATCTGACAGCTCACTGATGCCTTGCCGTCGATGAGCACGGTGCAACACCCGCACTGACCCGAGGGGGAGCAGCCGTCTTTGGGCGAGATGACAGCGAGCTCCTCGCGCAGTGCCGCGAGAAGGTGCGGGTGATCGCCGACCTCGACTGGACGCCCGTTCAAGATGAACTGAGTCATCGCCTGCGTGTCCCCCTATCGCCTGGGCGTCCCGGTACCCTGCAGAACCGGGGCCGGTCCGACGCTCTCAGAGTAACGGTTCCACCTGGAGCTCGAGGCCCGACACGGCGCCGCGAGAAACGAGGAGCCTCTAGAGAGCTCCCGAGGGCCGCGCGCTGTCTTCCGCGGTCACTCCCTCGTGAACAGCGTCCCAGTCTCGCCATGCAGGGCACGTGCGACGTTCTCCGGGTTGGTCACGATCGCCGCCGTCCCGCCGTTGGACAGGTAGTTGACGATCGCCTGGATCTTCGGCGCCATGCTCCCCTTGGCAAAGTGCACGCCCTCGTCGAGGTGCGCCTTGGCCTCCGCCAAGGTCATGTGATCGACCTGGGTCTCCTGAGGAGTACCGAAGTTCAGCGACACCTTCTCGACTGCAGTCGAAATGATCAGGAGCTCGGCATCGAGGTCGTTGGCCAGAAGGGCAGAGGCCAGGTCCTTGTCGATGACGGCGGCGACGCCTTGCAGGTTGCCCTCCTCGTCGGCGACCACCGGGATGCCCCCGCCCCCGCAGGTGACGACGACGATACCGGCGGCGATGAGAGCCTTGATGGCGGGCAGCTCCACGATGCGTAGCGGCTGCGGTGAGGCGACGACGCGCCTGTATCCCCGATTCGCGTCGTTTACGATCTCCCAGCCCTGTTTGCGGCGCCGTTCCGCCTGCTCTTCGTCCATGAACCCCCCGATCGGCTTGCTGGGGTTCTGGAAGGCCGGGTCGTTGGCGGCGACTTCTGTCTGGCAGATGACAGTTGCCGCCTCACGATGCATGCCGAGCTGGCGGAACTCGTTGCAGAGGTTCTGCTGCAAGGAGTAACCGATCGCACCTTGGCTGTCGGCGCCGCAGACGTCGAGGGGGACCTCGTGCAGCTCGTGGGAGGCCAGCTCGGAACGCCGCAGGATGAAGCCGACCTGGGGGCCGTTGCCGTGACTGATGGCCACCTTCCAGCCCTCCTGGATCATGGAGACGATGTGGAGGCAGGTCTCGTGGGCAGCGATGTACTGATCAGCAACCGACTGGTGCTTGGTGTCTTTGATGAGCGAGTTGCCGCCGATGGCGACAACGGCCGTCCCTGGGGTCTTGAACAAGGGTTCCATTAGCTCACTTCCATCAGCTCATCGTCAGCGCCATCACGGCCTTTTGGGCGTGAAGGCGGTTCTCTGCCTGGTCGTAGACGATCGAGTGGGGCCCGTCGATCACCGCGTCGGTAACCTCCACGTTGCGATCGGCCGGCAGCGGGTGCATGAACACGGCGTCCTCGCTGGCCAGCGCCATGCGCTGCTCGTCGGTGATCCAAGACTTGTACTTCTCGATGAGGCGCTTGTCCTCGTCTGGGTCTTGGGTCGTCAGCAGAGCGCCCCAGCTCTTCGCATAGACGACGTCAGTCCCCCTGAAGCCCTCGTCGAAGTCGTCGAGGACCTCGAAGGAAGCATGGGCCTTGCGGGCGTTCTCCCTGCCCTGCTCGACGATCTCGGGCATGAGCTTGAATTCTGGCGGATGCACCAGGCGCAGGTTCATCCCGAAGCGCGGCAGCAAGAGCACAAGGCTCTGAGCCGCGCTGACGGGCTTCGAGTAGCTCGCCGCACACGCCCAGCTGACCGTCGCCGTCTTTCCCCGCGGGTCACCGAAGTGCTCGATGATCGTCATGATGTCGGCAAGGGCCTGGTGGGGGTGGTAGTAGTCGCACTGCATGTTCAGCACCGGCACGCGGCTGGCCTCGGCCACGTCGCGGATGTACTTGTTGCCGGTTCCCCAGTCGCACTGACGGATGGCGATGCCGTCGTTGTAGCGGCCGAGGATCTCGCCGATCTCCTTGGCCGTGTCGCCGTGCGCGATCTGGGTGGTCTTGGACTCGATGAACTGGGCGTGCCCGCCCAGCTGTGCCATGCCCGCCTCGAATGAGGTCCGGGTGCGAGTGCTCGAGAAGAAGAACAGCATGGCGAGGACCTTGTCCCTCAGGTAGGCGTGGGGTTCGCCGAGGGCGCGCGCTCGCTTCAAGGCGAACGCAACATCGAGAAAGGTGTCGAGTTCATCCTTGGTGAAGTCTTGAAGGGTGATCATGTCCCGACCGCGAAGATGTGTCTGCATGG